>Ga0302324_100012118_pt1 | contig 17620 bp, 13 predicted proteins | sample Palsa_T0_1_FD_201949 | JGI IMG/M metagenome (GOLD analysis project Ga0302324, IMG submission 201949) | Peat permafrost microbial communities from Stordalen Mire near Abisko, Sweden - Palsa_T0_1 | ecosystem: Environmental > Terrestrial > Soil > Palsa > Peat permafrost | place: Sweden: Abisko... | reverse complement strand
ACGCCTCATCGCCCGTGGGTAGCGCCCAGAAGCCGCCCGGCAAGCGTGGAAAGAAAAAGAAGAAGATCAGCGCGAGTGGTACGGCGAGCAGCAGGCTCTGTGCGGCGAGCTTCACGGCGACGCGCGCGCTCAGACGGTCGTCGCCGTAGGCCGCCGCGACGAGCGCCGCGCAGCACAGGAGGGTTTCGCCCACATAAAGCGGAACGCGCGCAAGAGTTTGCCGATCAAGGCACGCGGCAAGCAGCAAAAAGAGCGCCGCACCGATCACGATGTACTGGTCGCGGCGGCTGTTCGTTTCCAAAAGCTTGATCGCTCCCATCACCACCAGCAGCACGGTGCCTGCCGGCAGTCCGTTCAAACTATGGAAGGTGAAGACCACGCACGTGACGAGAACGAACGTCAGGATGAGTTGCATGGCCTTAGAGACCGGCGGCACTTTGCCGGCCGCACTGGAGAGTTGCCACGCCGCGCAGGCGATCGCAACGGCGCTCGCCCAGAACGGAATGCGGTCGACGTGCAGCAGCGCGCCTGCGACAAAGGCCGCAGTACTCCACAGGAGGGCGCGTGAGGAGCTGCGCGGGCCCTCAGGCATCGGCAGCCTCCAGGCCAAACAGCGCGAGCGCGCGCAGACACTGATGGCGGTGTTGCCGCCCGCGATCGAGCGGCAGCTGCAGCCCGGGCAGCGCCAGGGCATAGCGCTCGCCGCGATTCTCTGCATCGACGATCCACACCGCGAGCTGCTCAAGGCGCCCCTCGATGTCGAGCTTTCCCAGCCGCTCATAATCAAAGCGGCGCTCGGGCGAATTTGCCGAGCAGTACTCCTTGACGAGTAGCGGCGCGCCGCGCGCGTACGCTTTCCATGCCACTTGGCGGGGCGAGTCACCGTCGCGAAAATTGCGCAACCCGAGCCATTCATCGCCGCCCAAACCGCCCCGCACCTGCGTGCCCGGCGTCGCGCCGGCGATGTTGGGCAGCGGCAGCGAGCCGCGGGCGCGCGGATACACAATGATATCGAGCGGCAGGTATATCCAAGTCCAGGCGCGAAACAGCCCAAAGGGCAATGCCGTTGACACGCGTAGCCCCTCAACACGCAGTCGTCCGCGCCGCTGCGTCGGCACCTCGAGCGTGAGGCGCGCGGCACTTTTTGCCGCGATATCGGTTGTGCTGGCGCTCAGTCCCGGCAAGTCCGCCTCGATACGCCACCGTGCCAGTGTCGCGGCATTGTCGAGCGTAAGCTCAACGCGGCTCGCACTACCGGCGAATGCCGGTGCTGCGCTTATTCCCTGCAGGTCAATACCCAACAGATTTCGGTGGCAGCGATGCATGCCCACCAAGGCAAAGCCGCCGAGCCAGAACGTGAGAAACAGGGCGATGCTGTTGCCGTAGTTGAGCCCGGCGATGAACATGCACAAAAGCAGCAGCGCAAAACCCCATCCGGCGCGCGTCGGCAGGATATAAAGCCGGCGCCGATGCAGCGTCACCGGCAGATGATCTGCCCCTTGGCGCCGTCGGGCCCAGATGGCGATCCGTGCGCGCAGGAAGCGCTTCACTCTCATCCTAGAGCGGCAGCGGTACCGCTTTTAGGATCTCCTCCGTCAGTGCGCGCCCGGCGCGGGCGTCAAGTCCTTCGCGCCGCTCGAGCCGATGCGCGACGACCGCGGGCAGCACCGCCTGCACGTCCTCGGGCAGCACCGCGTTGCGGTTCTGGATATAGGCCCACGCCTGGGCGGCGCGGATGAGGCCCTGACCGGCGCGCGGCGAGAGTCCAAGCTTCAGATCCGTGCGCGCGCGCGTGCGCGCGATGAGCGCCAGGGTGTAGTCGAGAAGTGCGTCAGCGACGTGCACGCCGCGTACCGCGGCTTGAATGTGCAGCAGGGCGCCGGAGTTGAGGGCGGGTGTGATCTCGGCGAGGAGCTCACGGCGCGCGCCACTTTTGAGAAGCTCGCGCTCATCCGCGCTGCCCGGATAGCCGAGCGTCACCCGCATCAAGAAACGATCGAGCTGTGATTCGGGCAGCGCAAAAGTGCCTACCTCCTCATGCGGGTTCTGCGTCGCGACGACAAAGAACGGATCGGGCAGTGAATAGGTCGTGAGGTCCGCGCTCACCTGGCGCTCTTCCATCGCCTCGAGGAGTGCGCTCTGCGTGCGCGGGCTGGCGCGGTTGATCTCATCCGCGAGCAGCAGCTGCGTGAAGATGGGGCCCTTGCGAAACTCAAAAGCCTGCCGGGTGCGGTCAAACACCGACACGCCGATGACGTCCGCCGGCAGCAGATCGCTCGTGAATTGCACGCGCTGCCAGGCCAGGCCGAGCACATGCGCGAGCGCATGCGCAAGCGTGGTCTTGCCGACGCCCGGCACATCTTCGATCAGCAAATGGCCGCGTGCGAGCAGGCACGCCAGGCACAACCGCACCTGCTCGTTCTTGCCGAGAATTACCGTCTCGAGCGCCGCCACGCTACGCTGCAGTGCCATGCGCTCGCTGTCCATTACGCGTCCCGCAGGGCACGGATGCGTTGGAGCTGCGCTTGAAGACCCTGTGCCGTGCGTTCAAGCTCCGCCGCGCGCTCGCGCAGCGCGGCGACTACCGCCGCCGGGGCGTTGCCGACAAAGCTTTCGTTGCCGAGCTGGGCGCGCGTCTTCTCAAGATCCCGGTGCGTCTTTGCGAGGCGCTTGTCGAGGCGCTCGGATTCGGCAGCCGCATCGATGAGATTGGCCATGGGCACCAGTATCGTGAGCTCTCCGACCAGCGCCGTGGCGGCCTGCGGCGCGCTCGCGCCGCGTTCAAGTATTGTGATGGTCTCGATGCCGGCGAGGCGCTCGAGGTAGTTGCGGTGGCGTTCGATGCCCGATCGGTCGCGCTCGCTGGGCTCTTTCACCAGCACCGGAATGCGCTTCGATGGATTGATATCCATCTCGCCGCGAATCTGGCGCACCGCGAGAATAAACTTCTGCAGCCAGGCGACCTCGCTCTCCGCCTCAGGATCGTGCGGATAGTCTGCCGGCGCAGGGTAGGGCTCGAGCATGATGGTTGCGCCGCCGCGACCGGCGAGCGCGGCGGTGCGCTGCCAGATCTCCTCGGTGATGTACGGCATTAAAGGGTGTAGTGCGCGTTGCAGCCCTTCGAGCATCTGTGCCAGTGTTTGCTGCGTGCCAAGCTTGGCGGCGGCGCTGGCATCGGGTGATTGCAGCACGGGCTTCGTCAGCTCCACATACCAGGAGCAGAACTCATCCCAGGTGAACTCGTAAAGCGCCGCAGCCACATAGTCGAAGCGGTAATTGGCGAGCGCGCCTTGCACCTCCTCGAGGCGCCGCCCGAAGCGCGAGCGGATCCAGCGATCCGCAATCGACAGCTCCCCCGGCGCACTGGCGGCGGCTGAGGTGTCCGGGACCATAAGCGTTACAAAACGCGCGGCATTCCAGAGCTTGTTACAGAAGTTGCGGTAGCCCGCGACACGCTGCAGGTCAAAGCGAATATCGCGATTGGCGGATGCGAGGGCAGCGAAAGTGAAGCGCAACGCATCGGTGCCATGTGCGGCGATGCCTTCGGGATAGGTCGCGCGCGTTGCCTGCTCGATCGCGGGCGCAAGCTGCGGCTGCATGAGGCCGCGCGTGCGCTTGGCGACCAGCGATTCCAGATCGATGCCGTCAACGATGTCGAGCGGATCGATGACGTTGCCCTTGGATTTTGACATCTTATCGCCGTGCTCGTCGCGCACCAAACCGGTGATGTAGACATCGCGAAACGGCACATCGCCCATGAAGCGCAGCCCCATCATGAGCATGCGCGCGACCCAAAAGAAGATGATGTCGAAGCCGGTGACGAGCACGCTCGTCGGGTAGTACGCGGCGAGCTCCGCCGTGCGCTCGGGCCAACCGAGCGTTGAGAAAGGCCACAAGGCCGAAGAGAACCAGGTGTCGAGCACGTCGCTGTCCTGAGTGAGCTCAACGCGCGCACCCAAGCCATGCTTGGCGCGCACCTCCTCCTCGCTGCGGCCGACGTAGCTTTTTCCTGTGGCGTCGTACCACGCCGGAATACGATGGCCCCACCACAGTTGCCGGCTGACGCACCAGTCTTTGATGTTGCGCATCCATTCGAAGTAGGTCTTAGCCCAGTTTTCCGGGACGAACCTCGCGCGGCCTTCCTCCACGGCGCAGATCGCAGGCGCCGCCAGCGGTGCAATCTTTACGTACCACTGATCGGTGAGGTAAGGCTCGAGGATGGCGCCGCTGCGATCGCCGCGTGGAATCACGAGCCGGTGTTTCTGCATGCGCTCAACCAGGCCCGCGGCCTCGAGTTCCGCGACAATACGCGCGCGCGCGACGAAGCGGTCGAGTCCGCGAAAGCGTGCCGGCACGTTGTCGTTAAGCGCCGCGCCGGGGGTGAAAATATTGATCAGCGGCAGGTGGTGGCGCAGTCCGATCTCGTAATCGTTGAAGTCGTGCGCGGGCGTGATCTTCACGCACCCCGAACCGAACGCCGGGTCGACATAGGCGTCCGCGATCAGCGGAATCAGGCGCTCAGCGAGGGGCAGCCGGATCTGTTTGCCAAGGAGGTGCTGGTAACGCGTATCCTCGGGGTTCACCGCGACCGCGGTGTCGCCGAGCATCGTCTCCGGGCGCGTGGTCGCGACCACGACGTGGCCCGAGCCATCCGCGAGCGGATAGCGCAGGTGCCAAAGCTCACCCTCTTCCTCCTCGCCCTGCACCTCAAGATCCGACAGCGCCGTGAGCAGCACCGGATCCCAATTGACGAGGCGCTTGCCGCGATAGATGAGCCCCTCATCGTGCAACCGTACGAACACCTCGACGACCGCGCGCGAGAGCTCCGGATCCATCGTGAAACGCTCGCGCGACCAGTCGACCGAGGCGCCAAGGCGGCGCATCTGCGCGCTGATGGTGCCACCCGACTGCGCCTTCCACTGCCACACACGCGCGAGGAACGCCTCGCGTCCGAGGCTCTGGCGGGTGGCGCCCTCGGCCTCGAGCTGGCGCTCCACGACCATCTGGGTAGCGATGCCGGCGTGATCCGTCCCGGGCTGCCACAGGGTCTGATCGCCTCGCATGCGGTGATAGCGCGTCAGCACATCCATGAGCGTGTACTGAAACGCGTGCCCCATGTGCAGCGTGCCTGTGACGTTGGGCGGCGGAATTACGATGCAGTACGGAGCGCCGCCCGTGTGGCGCGGCGCAAACCACCCATGTGACTCCCAGTGTGCGTAGATCCGCCGCTCGATATCTGGCGGAGCGTAGACTTTTTGCATCACCGCCCGGCGCGGTGGATGAGAAAGTCCGCAAGCAATGGCGTCGGGCGGCCGGTGCTGCCCTTATGCGCACCGCCCACATACGCCGTACCGGCGATATCCAGATGCGCCCACTTCATGCCCTGAGTGAACTTCGCCAGGTAGGCCGCCGCAGTGATGGCGCCCGCTTCGCGTCCACCGATGTTGGCGAAATCGGCGAAGTTGCTCTTCAGCTGCTCGCTGTATTCCTCGGTTACCGGCAGTTGCCAGGCGCGATCATCGGCACGTGCACCGGCGCTGACGATCTCACGTGCGAGCGCATCGTCATTGCTCATGACACCGGTGTGATGCGCGCCGAGCGCGATCACGCAGGCGCCGGTGAGGGTTGCGATGTCGATGACCGCGGCCGGATTGTAGCGGCGCGCGTAGTGCAGTGCATCGCACAACACGAGGCGGCCCTCGGCGTCGGTATTGAGGATCTCGACGGTTTGTCCGGAGGCGCTCGTGACGATATCGCCCGGCTTGATCGCGCGCCCGCCCGGCATGTTTTCACACGAGGCGATAAGCCCAACCACGTTGAGCCGCAGGCGCAGTTCAGACGCAAGGCTCACCGCCGCGATGACCGCGGCCGCGCCGCTCATGTCATATTTCATCTCGTCCATCGCGCCCGGGTCCTTGAGCGAGATGCCGCCGGTGTCAAAGGTGATGCCCTTGCCGACCAGTGCCACCGTCGGTGCGCTCTTGGAGTGCCGGTATTCGAGGACGATAAAACGAGGCGGCTCCTCGCTGCCACGGGTTACCGCGAGGAAGCAGCCCATTTTCTCGCGCTTGAGCCCCGCCTCATCGAGCACTTGCACCTTGATGCCAGAGCCGGCCTTGGCAGTCGCGCGCGCATGCTCGGCAAGATAGGTCGGGGTGCACACATTTGCCGGCAAATTTGCCAAGTCGCGCTGCACCCGCATGGCGTTCGCGACGGCGACGCCGTGCGCAAGTCCGCGCCGCGCAGCCGCGGCGCCGGCGCGGCGCACCGGGCCCGCGAGCACGCTCTCGAGCGCTGCGTTCTTAGGCTTCTTGCCGGTCTTGAGGTCATTCACCAGGTAGAGCGCCGCGCCGGTGAGTTCGGCCGTGGCCCGGCCCAGGTAGTAGTCATCAAGTTCGCGCGCACCGGGGCGCGCGAGCGCGAGCGCAACACTCGCGATGCGAGTGCGCGTCACCGCGGCGAGCGCTGCGCTGACAGCGCGCCGCCAGGCTTTGCGGCCGAAAGCCTTCTTCGCGCCAAGCCCGCTCAGCAGTGCGCGCGTCGCCTTGGTGCCCGTCAAATCGGTCAGCAGGAGCGTCTCACCGGCCTTGCCGGAGAAGTCGCCGCGCGCGAGCAATGCGGCGATGCGACCGCCGCTGGCGGCGTCGACCGCGCGCGCCTCCTCAGTGAGCTCGCCGTCCTCGAACACGCCGAGGATGAGGCATTCCACCGCTACTGTTGTAATTCCCGTCGTCCAAATATCAAAATGCATTGATGTCTTCCCCGCAACGCCGTGGCTTTGGGACGCGCACGAACTATTGAGCCCCAGCCCCGTCTGAATTACCTTAGGAAAAGGAAAATCCCTTTTCGCCTCATCCGCTTCCACTCATGCGCAACCGCACGGCGCGCCCACCATCACGCATTTTAACCCAAGAGTCGGCCGGCGTTCTGTCGGCATGGGTTGAACGCTAGGACACCCGCTTTGGGGCGGATTCTAGATCGGTACATTCTGAAGGAGGTCGTGGCGAACTGGCTCGTCGTGACCGGCGTGCTGCTCGCCATCGTGCTCACCAATCAAATGGCCCGGGTGCTGGCGCGCGCCGCGGAAAACCAGTATCCGCAGCAGATGGTTCTTAAGCTCATCGGCCTGGGAGCGCTGCAGGACGTCAGCATCATCATGCCGATCGGGCTGCTCATCGGCGTCGTGCTGGCGCTCGGCCGGCTTTACCATGATAGCGAGATGACCGCTGCGCTTGCCTGCGGGGTCGGGGCGGGCCGGGTGTATTGGCCGGTCATGTCGCTGGCGGTGTGCGTCACCGCCATCCTCGCCTGGCTTACGCTTGATCTGGGGCCGGAGGCGGTGCAGCGGGGTCTTGCGCTGCGCAGCGCGGCGCTGCGCGCCGGCCAGTTCGCAGCGATCTCCCCGGGACACTTTCGCACCTTCGGCGGCGCCAACGGGGCCGTCATCTACGCCGAGGGGGTCAACAAAGATGGCTCGCTGTCGAATGTGTTTGTCGAGCGCGAGCACGATGGCCGCGTGCAGGTGGCGGTTGCGGATCGCGCGCGCCACGCCCTTGCCGCGGACGGCTCGACGCACACGCTGACGCTCTACAATGGCGAACGCATTGAAGGGGTGCCCGGCAGCGCGGAGTTTCGCATCGTGCGCTTCGCGCAGCACGTCATTCCGGTGCGCGTGCCGCAGCTCACCGATGCCATCACCGAGTTTGAAGCGCTGCCGACGCGCACCCTGCTCGCAAGCGCGGATCCGGGTGAGCGCGCCGAGCTGCACTGGCGCTTCGCGCTGCCCATCATGTGCCTCGTGCTCACCATGCTCGCCGTGCCGCTCGCGCGCTTACGCCCGCGCCAGGGGCGCTTTGCGCGCTTGTGGCTCGCGGTGCTGGTGTATCTCATTTATTCGAATCTGGTATCCGCGGGCAAGGTGTGGATCGCACGCGGCTCCATGCCGGAGATCCTTGGGCTGTGGTGGGTGCATGCGGCGGTCGTGATCCTCGCGCTGATCGTCATCTATTCTCCGGGAGTTGTCGTGCGTTTGCGCAATCCGAGCCCGGCGTGACGATCATCGACCGCTACATCATCCGCACGATCCTGGGGGCGGTCGCTTTCGTGCTCGCGATTTTTCTGGTGCTCGGCGCGCTCTTCGCGTTCATCGGCGAGCAGGATGACATTGGCATCGGCCACTACAGCGCGCTCGATGCGCTGTGGTTCGTGCTATTTGGGTTGCCGCAGGAGACGTGGGAAGTGCTTCCCATCGCCTCGCTCATCGGCTCGCTCATTGGCCTTGGGCAGCTGGCGCGCGGCAGCGAGCTAACCGTCATCCGCGCCACCGGCGTGTCGGTGCGGCGCCTTGCAGTCGCCGCGCTTGCCGCGGCGCTCGTCATCATGGTTACGGAGGTTGCCGTTGGCGAGTATCTGGGGCCGCCGCTTGAGCAGGCGGCCAAGCAGAACAAGGCTTTCGCCAAGTACAGCGACACGAGTTTTGGCGGCAGCGGCGGCGCGTGGGTGCGCGATGGCAATCTGATATTGAATGTGACGCGCCAGTCGCTCGGCCGTCATTTTGGCGCCATGCAGGTCTTTGAGCTCTCGCCCAATCATCGCCTGCAGGCGATCGGACATGCGGCACGCGCGACCGCAGGGTCGAACCGCACCTGGCAGCTTGCCGACTATTCCGAATCACGCTTCACGCCCGAGCAGGTGCTCGCCCGCTCGGACGGAGGGCGGGTGCTGCATTCGAGCGTTAGCGCAGGGTTCTTGGCACTTGCCGTGGTGGACCCGCAGGATCTTTCAGTCTCCGCCTTATGGCGCCTCATCAGCTATTTCAAGGCCAATGCGCTCGATGCGCGCCCTTACGTGTTTGCTTTCTGGTCGCGAGTTGCGCGCACGGTGGCAATCGCCTTTGCGGTGCTGCTCGCCATCCCTTTCGTCCTGGGTTCGTTGCGCTCCGCCGGTGCCGGCGCGCGCACCCTTGTGGGTCTGCTGCTTGGCATGGCGTTCTTCCTGCTGCAGCGCCTCATTGAAAGCGGCACAATCGTGTTTCAGTTGAATCCGATAGCGCTCGCGTGGCTGCCCACCGCGCTGCTGGCGACCGTGACGTGTGCATTTCTCTGGCGCACGCGCTGATTCGCGCGGCGCAGCGGCACTTCGGGCAATCCCGCTTTGGTAGCCGATGCGGCTTGTGGCACGCGGCTAGGCGGGTCAGGTTTTAGTTTGTGCGTTTCTTGGCCGCGTCTGCCGTCGTGGCCTTGGGCTTCGCCGGCTCAATCTTTTTCAGCAACTCCTCGAGCGGCCGGAACATCGGCTGGTATTTGTAGCTCGGGATCTCGAACTGCCACCCCTGCAGGCGTTGATTGATCGCATCGGCCTCGGCTTGCGAGTCCTTCGCCGTTGCGCGCGCCAGGAGTGCCACGAAGTGATGCTCGCCTTCCACGAATCCCGTGACGTCAAGCTCCAGAGCGTTAAACGTGCGAAAGAGCGCGTGATCCGCTTTTGCTGCGCCCGCTGCGCTCGTAGCGGGCGCGCGCCGCACGTCATCCGCCTGCAGCGATGAGAAGGAGCTGCCGAGCTCGTTCGCGACGGAGCTGCTCGAGAGCTCGCGTCCCTTCGGGATCGGTGTGACTTTGAAGTCCTGCTGGGCTGCCTCGCGCGCTGCCGTGTACGAGGGCCCCGTCGCCGGCTCGATGGTCGCCTGCTTGATACGGCTATCGGCGATGTCCACCATCGTGCGATCCAGCCAGTGGCGCGGGTCGGCATCGACCGTGACGAGAGGCTGCGCAAGCAGGCTCGGCTCGGCATGCGCCACGCGCACAAAGCCGTTCTGACCCTCGCCGGGCTTGCCGACGAGGAGGGCGTAGGTTTTCGCAGGCGTGATGAGCTCGACGAGCGTGCTGGTCGCTTTGGGCGAATTGGCATCCTCGACGCCGAGCTGCGCATAGAGCTCGTGATTGCGAGTCTTTTCCTCAATGACCTTAAGGCCAGCAAGATCGAGGAGGAGTTTGCGCACGCGGCCCGAGTCGGCCGGGTAGCTGCGCTCCGTCACCATCCAATCAGTCGCGCCTTTCTTGAGCGTCGCGCGGGTGCCGTCACCCTTGGAGAGGCGAACCTCGGTGATGGCGTTCAACGATTTCTCAAGACCCGGAAGCACAGAATCACCTGCAAGCGTGGCGCGCTCCAGATGCCGCTGCGCCGAGATCCACAGCGAGCCGGCGATCACGAGTACGCCGGCGACGAGCAACAGGATGACTCGTTGCGGCGTCATGTTTCAGCTCTTGTCGCGCGCGAGCGCGCGCTGCACACGCCGCCGCCGCCGCCAGGCGACCACGAGCAGCGCAATCGCCGCCAGGAATGCCGGTACGACAATGATGTTCAGCACCTTGAGCGTCGTGCCGAGGCGACGGATGTCCTCATCGAGGCTCAGGCGCACATTACGCAGCTCCTTGCGCACCCGCAGCTTTTCATCCTGGAAGCGCGAAAGCTCGCGCTCCTGCTCCGGGGTCAGAATGAGCGAGGACTTGTCATTGCGCCGCGATTCGAGCTGCCCTAGCCGCTCCTCGGTGGTACGCAACTGTTGCTCGAGCTCCTGCTCCTTGCTGCGGAAGCGGTCGTCCGCGCCTCTGCGCAGAGCTTCCACCCGCTCGAACGGCCGCGTAAAGGTTGCTCGGCCGCGTACGCTGATGAGATCGGCGCTGCCGGCGAGATTGTCGAGAATGTTGAGCACGAGATCGCCGTTGTTGGCCCAGGCTTCGCTCACGCGCTGCCCGAAGATGCTCTGCTGTCGCACCCACATGTAGTCGGCCAGCATGTCGACGTCGGCGAACACGACGAGCTGCATGGGCTTGACGGAGCTCTTGAGAGCGCTCGTGCCGGCGCTGAGCGTGACGCCCGTTGGTGGGCCATTGGGATAGGCACTCTTGACGTTGCCGCTCACGCGCGCGCCGATGACGTAACGCTCGCCCGTTGCCTTGAATCCGTCGCGCAACGTGGCCGGATCGAACAGCATCGCAAAGCGCTGCGCGGGCAGCGGCTCGGCCTGATTGCTCGAGAAGAGCAGCGGCTCGAAGCGCGTGCTTGCGCCTTTGAGGGGCTTTACAAAGCCGCTCATCGCCACGTTGATATTCGACAGGCCCGCGGTCACCACATCGGAGCGATTGAAGTCGGACGTATCGAGGCCGAGGATGCCGAAATGGCGCGAGGGCTCCTGGCCTTCGTGCAGCGCCACTGTCAGCCCCTGCTTCGCATCCGCGATCACTTGATGCGGGTCGTATTGCACGCCCCACGCACCGAGCAGCGGCTGCAGATTTGAGGATTTGTCAGCGCTCATCGCGGCCATCGGGTTGCGCGGATCCGCGCCCGAGGTGTCAGCCTCGGCGAGCGGATCCACGAACACCGCAATGTGCCCACCCTTCAGAACGTACTGATCTATGGCAAACAGCATCGCCGGCGCGAGATTCTTGGGATGCACGAGCACCAGCACGTCGATATCCGGATCAATCTGCGTCGCGGCGGGATCCATCGGCCGCACGGTGTAGAGCTGCTCCGCCTGCGCAAAAATCACCCACGGTTCGCGCATCTGGCCTGTCTGCTGATCCAAAGAGGGCGTCATCGGCACTCCGGAGAGCCAGCCGAGCACCGGCTTCTTCGGATTGGCTAGCCCATAGATCAGCTTGACGACGTCGTACTCGAGAAACTCTTCCTTGGAAGGATCGAAAAACTCAATGGTGGCATGGCCGTCGGTGGAATTCGTGCCGGCAAGACCAAAGTACAGCGTCCCGCCGCTGCCGCCCATCGGCGTGCCGCGCACGCCAAGTTCGGAGGCGCGGTCTTCATCCTCGGAAAATGGCTGCGGATCGATCATGTGCAGCTGCAGCTTGCCGTTGGAGCGCGCGGCAAGCTCCTCGAGGAACTCGCGCACGTGGCCGCCGTAGGCCTTCAGGAGCGGCACTTGCGAGGCCGCCTTTTCGCTGTAGAAGAAGTACAGGTTCACCGGCTCGCGCAGGCTCTTCAGAACGCGGTCGGTGCCGGGTGCGGTGGAGTAGAGGTGGTTCTGGGTAAGATCGAGCCGCCAGCCGCGCAGCGCGTGATCGAACAGGATCGTGAGTCCCACAAACAGAAGCGCAAGAGCCAGAAGTGCGCCGCCGCCGAGTGCTGAACGTTTCATGAGTGTGCCGCCCCGCGCCTATTCAGCCTTGCGCACGTCGAGGGCAATCGCCGTCGCGAGCAGAAAGAACGCGATCAGCATCGCGAAATAGAGCAGATCGCGCACGTCGATCACGCCTTTCGCGATCGATTCGAAGTGCGTCAGGAACGAAAGCGATGCGATTGCATCGACGATCGGCTGCGGCGCCCAGCCGCGGAACACGTCGAGCACCAGAGGGAAACCCGCGAGCAGAAATAGGAAGCACACCACCACCCCGAGGATGAAGGCCACGACCTGGTTGCGCGTGAGCGCGGACATGCACGAGCCGATGGCGAGAAATCCTCCGGCGAGCAGCAAGCTGCCCACGTAGCCTGCGAGAATCGCGCCGTTGTCGGGACTGCCGAGGTAGTTGACGGTGATCCAGATAGGAAAGGTGAGTGCAAGAGCGAGCGCGGCGAAGATCCACGCTGCAAAGAATTTGCCAAGTACCGCCTCCCACAGCGTGATCGGCTGTGTGAGCAGCAGCTCAATACTGCCGGTCTTGCGCTCCTCGGCCCACAGACGCATCGCCAGCGCCGGAATCAGGAACAGATACAGCCACGGGTGAAAGTTGAAGAACGGCGCAAGATCCGCCTGCCCGCGCTCGAAGAAGCCGCCGAGATAGAACGTGAAGGAATTGGCGAGCACGAGGAAGATCAGAATGAAAACGTAGGCGAGCGGCGTTGAAAAGTAGCTGCGCAGTTCCCGGCGTAAAATGACACTCACGTTGTGCATGCTGTGTGTCTCTACGCCGTAATTGAACGGAACACTTCATCAAGCCGGCCGGACTCGAGGTGCAGCTCTTTCAGATGCAGGCCGCGCTGCGCGGCAAGCTCGCTCAAGGCGGGCAGGATGTGTGCGCCGGCGTGCGGCAGGGCCGTGAGGCGCGCTTCGCGCTCGCTCATCTCAACGGACTCGACGTTTGGCAGTGCGGCGATCGCATCGCGCGCCGCCGCAAGATCCGTTGCGCTCTCGAGTTGCAAAGACACCGCATTGTGGTAGCGCGAGCGTGCGGCTAGGTGCTGCGGAGTGTCATCCGCGACGATGCGGCCGCGGGCGATGATGATCGCGCGCGTGCACACCGCCTCGACCTCCTCGAGCAGATGCGTCGAGATGATGATGATCTTACCGGGCGCCATCTCGTTGATGAGCGTGCGCACTTCGTGCTTCTGATTGGGATCGAGGCCATCGGTGGGCTCATCGAGAATGAGCACGGGCGGATCCTGCAGCAAAGACTGCGCAAGTCCCACTCGGCGGCGAAATCCCTTGGACAGTGTCTCGATCGATTGCTCGAGCACGGACGATAGCTGCAGTCGCGCGATCACGAAATCCAGGCGACTTGTGCGTTGCGCGCCGCTCAGGCCGCGCAGCTCGGCAACGAACTCGAGAAAGCTGCGCACGTTCATCTCACCGTAGAGCGGCGCGCCTTCGGGCAGGTAACCGATGGAACGCTTGGCTGCGAGAGTGTCGGTCTGGATGTCATGCCCGCAGACGCTCGCCGTGCCGCTTGTTGGCGCGATGAAGCCTGCGAGCATGCGCATGGTGGTCGTCTTACCGGCGCCATTCGGGCCGAGAAAACCGAGCACCTCGCCGGCATGCACTTCAAAGCTCACCGCGTCGACCGCGGTGAGCGTGTCGTAACGCTTGCTCAAGCGTTCGGTCTTGATCATAGATGTGGCATCGATAGAGGAGGGCCAGCGAGTAAAGTTCCCCGGCGGGTACCCCGACGGCGCGCGATTCTGAACGGGCCGGGTCGCTGATTCAAGACCTTGGCGTGCGCCGCGCGCGCCAGTAGAGAATTACGAGCGCACCACCCAACATGCCCCCCAGGTGCGCGAAGTGCGCAACCCCTGCCTGCGTATTGGTCACGCCGAGCACGAGTTCCAGCACCCCGTAGAGCAGCACGAAGAGCCATGCCGGCATGGGGATCGGCGGGAAAAGCAGCACGATGCGCTGCCGCGGGAAGTACATCGCGAAGGCGAGCAGCAGCCCAAATACGCCGCCCGAGGCACCGAGCGTCGGCTCCTGTGAGCCCGCAAGCGCCGCGGTCGTGAGCTGGGTCAGCGCCGCCGCGATCACGCAGGCGAAATAAAAAACTGTGAAACGCGCGCTGCCCCAGAAATACTCGAGCGGTCGGCCGAACATGAAGAGCGCGAACATGTTAAAAAAGATGTGCGCGATGCTGCCGTGCAGGAACGCATAGGAGATGATTTGCCAGGGCTCGAAAAGAGTGCCCAAGGGCCAAAGCGCAAGGTGTTGCAGCAGCGTATCGCCCGCGATCTGCTGCAGCAGGTACACGATCACGTTGGCGGCGATAATGGCGCGCGTCGCCGGCGGCAGGGAGCTCGGCATGGCGCGAGTCTAACGTAAGAGGTACACCGTGATGATGGATGCCTTGATTTGCGATGCGGTACGAACGCCCATCGGACGCTACGCGGGCGCGCTGGCCGCGGTGCGGGCCGATGATCTGGCGGCGCTGCCGCTCGCGGCGCTCATCGCGCGTAACGCCGCGCTGCCGCCCGATGCCATTGACGAGGTGATCCTCGGTTGCGCCAATCAGGCGGGGGAGGACAATCGCAACGTGGCGCGCATGGCGGCGCTGCTCGCGGGCTACCCGGTCGAAGTGCCGGGTGCGACCGTCAATCGGCTCTGTGGCTCGGGCCTGGATGCACTCGCCGGCGCCGCGCGTGCCATCAAGACGGGCGAGGCGCAGCTGGTGATCGCGGGCGGTGTGGAGTCCATGTCGCGCGCACCGCTCGTCATGCCGAAAGCCGACAGCGCCTTCAGCCGCGACGCGCAGATCTTCGACACGACGATCGGCTGGCGCTTCGTCAATCCGCGCCTGAAGGCGCGCTACGGGATCGACTCGATGCCGGAGACCGCTGAGAACGTTGCCGCCGAGTTTGCCGTGAGCCGCGAGGATCAGGACCGCTTTGCCATCAGAAGCCAGGAACGCGTGGCAGCGGCGCGCGCCCGCGGGTTCTTCGCCGCCGAGCTCATTCCTGTCGAGATTGCCGAGCGCAAGGGTAGAGCGCGGGTCGTGAGCGAGGATGAGCATCCGCGCGAGACAAGCCTTGAGCAGCTCGCCAAACTACCGACGCCCTTTCGCGCGCACGGCACGGTGACCGCCGGCAATGCCGCCGGCATCAACGATGGCGCCTGCGCACTCATCGTTGCCTCGGCGCAGGCCGCGGCGCGGTTTAATTTGACGCCGCGCGCGCGCGTGCTCGCCACGGCAACCGCCGGCGTCGCGCCGCGGATCATGGGCATGGGTCCGGTGCCGGCGATCCGAAGGGTGCTGAAGCTTGCGGGTCTTGAGCTTGCTGCGATGGACGTCATAGAACTCAACGAGGCCTTTGCCGCGCAGGCGCTCGCGGTGCTGCGCGCGCTCGGCCTGCCCGACGATGCGGCGCACGTCAATGCCAACGGCGGTGCGATCGCTCTTGGTCATCCGCTGGGCATGTCCGGCGCACGCCTCGCCACCACCGCAACGTACCAACTGCTTGCCACGCGCGGCCGCTATGCGCTGTGCACGATGTGCATCGGCGTTGGCCAGGGCATCGCCATGGTGCTCGAGCGCGTGTAGCGCTTATTTGATGATCCAGCCCGATCGGCCGACTGATGCTCAAGAAGCCGCCAGGATCATTGCGCGCACAGCCGCTGAAAGCCCCTTGAAATAGAGTCGTTCGGGCTTCATCTTGACGGCAGCGACGGCGCGAAGTGTGCGCCGGCTCTTCGAGGTGCGCGGGCTGCCGGCATTGTGTGGCGGTGCATCGCGGCAAACGCCAAGCCGTCGCATCTGATCCTCAAGGATCAGCATCAGGACACCGTGGCGGCCGAAAGGCCGTTGCCGGTGTAGTGACGGCGCGTTGGCAATGGTCTAGGCTTAGCCGTAATCAACTTCGAGTGTGACGCGGACGACTCACTTCGCCGTGGACAGGGCTCCTGTGAGTTTCTTCGCGGGAACGTTCGCGGTACATTCGCCCCCGGCAAGTCAGGGCCAATTGCATGTTTTGGAGGCTGGATCGACCATGAAGACAAAAGCTGCGATCGCGCTTGCAGCCGGTAAGCCACTTGAGATCGTTACGCTTGATCTGGCGGGCCCCAAGGACGGCGAGGTGCTGGTCGAGATCAAGGCCAGCGGCGTGTGCCACACCGACGAATTCACCCGTTCGGGCGCCGATCCGGAAGGACTTTTTCCATCGATCCTCGGCCACGAAGGCGCCGGAGTCGTCGTTGACGTCGGCAAAGGCGTGACGACCCTCAAAGAAGGCGACCACGTCATTCCGCTCTACACGCCGGAGTGCCGGCAGTGCAAATCCTGCCTGTCGCGCAAGACCAATCTGTGCACCGCCATCCGCGCCACCCAAGGCAAGGGCGTCATGCCTGACGGCACGAGCCGCTTCTCGCTCGACGGCAAGATGGTGTACCACTACATGGGCTGCTCCACGTTCTCCAATTACACCGTGCTGCCGGAGATTGCGCTTGCGAAGATCCGCGAAGACGCGCCCTTTGAAAAGGTGTGCTACATCGGCTGCGGCGTCACCACCGGCGTCGGCGCGGTGATCAACACGGCCAAAGTCGAAGTAGGCGCCAACGTCGTGGTATTTGGCCTGGGCGGCATCGGACTCAACGTGATCCAGGGAGCGAAGCTTGCGGGCGCCAACAAGATTGTCGGCGTCGATGTGAATCCGCGCAGAAAGGCGCTCGCGGAGAAATTCGGCATGACGCACTTCGTGAACCCGAAGGAAGTGCAGGGCGATCTCGTGGCGCATATCGTTGCCGTGACCGACGGCGGTGCGGACTACAGCTTCGAGTGCGTAGGCAACGTTGATCTGATGCGTCAGGCACTGGAGTGCTGCCATCGCGGCTGGGGCGTCTCGACGGTCATTGGCGTCGCCGGCGCGGGACAGGAAATCAAGACCCGTCCGTTCCAGCTCGTTACCGGTCGGGTATGGAAGGGCACCGCATTCGGCGGCGCCCGTGGCCGCACCGACGTTCCGAAAATCGTCGACTGGTACATGGACAAGAAGATCAGAATCGATGAGCTCATCACGCACGTGATGCCGGTTGAGAAGATCAATGACGCCTTCGATCTCATGCACAAGGGCGAATCGATCCGCAGCGTCGTCACGTTCTAGGTTTTTTGTCAGCAAATGCAAAAGGGCTCGCGCAGGAAAGCTTTGTCGGCGCGGGCGGTTAGATCTACGTAATCATCGCGTTACCTCAAGAGGGGATCATTATGGCTGTTTCAATCCATCCGTCCGTTGATCAGGGCGTCAAACAGGGGACGGCAAATTTCGCCGGCGGCACGCTCACCTGTAAGTGTTCGAAGGATCCGGTGACCGTCCAGATCAAGGGCGATGTGGCCTTCAACCATGCGTGCGGCTGCACCAAGTGCTGGAAACCGCAGGGCGCAACCTTCTCTGTCGTCGGCGTCGTCGCGCGCGA
>Ga0302324_100012117_pt1 | contig 17621 bp, 16 predicted proteins | sample Palsa_T0_1_FD_201949 | JGI IMG/M metagenome (GOLD analysis project Ga0302324, IMG submission 201949) | Peat permafrost microbial communities from Stordalen Mire near Abisko, Sweden - Palsa_T0_1 | ecosystem: Environmental > Terrestrial > Soil > Palsa > Peat permafrost | place: Sweden: Abisko... | reverse complement strand
CCAACTCGAGATCATCGCGGGCATCGATGATCCGGGAGATGCCCTCCCGGAGCAGCACATTGTCCTCGGCCAGAGCGACGCGGATAGCAGTCATTTGTGGCTTTACGGTAGCGCGCAGGCATGACCGGACCGTGCCGGACCGGATCCGGGTCCGCTTCGGCAATGTAGTGCTGGCACCAGGGTGTTCTGGATGCTGACACCCTTTGCCGCGGGATCGATCCTGGACAGACTGTCCAGAGGGCAGGCGATCGGGCGCTGTTCTCGGAGGATTGAAGGTAGTGCAGCGACCACTTCCACCTGGGGCAGGGGCGTGACCAACGGGGCCTTCGGGGTCGCCTGGTTCCGATTCTGCGCCACTTTCAGGCGCCGATGCGCGAGCGACGTCTCGCTGATCGTCCTGATCGGGCTGGTGGGGGGAGTCGGTATGGGCGCCGTCGCTGCCGCGCGGCGCACACAATCGTCCTTCTCCACCCTCCTGGCCAGTACGAATCCCCCGGACCTCACCGTCGCAATTTACGGCGCCGACTCCTTCGACCCATCGTCGAACCCGAGCTACTCGTCCAAACTGACCAGCAGGATCGCGCACCTTCCGCACGTCAAAAGGGTCGAAGCGGGGATCGATCTTGAGGCCGCCCCCTTGCGACCAGATGGAGCACCCCGGCTCGGCACGATCGGCCCGACATACCCGATCGCAAGCGTCGACGGCCTCTATTTCGACCAGGATCGCGTCGCCCTGACGAAGGGCCGGATGGCCGATCCCCACAATCCCGATGAGATCATGATGACCGCATCGGCGGCGCATCTTCTGGGCTTCCACCTCGGCGAGGTCATCCCCTACGGCGTTTACGCGACGAGCCAGCAGGACGAGCCGGGGATCGGCACGTCACGCGTCCCGCCGGTGATCCGCTTCGACGCCAAACTCGTCGGCTATGCCAGCTTGAGCTCGGAGATCGTCGAAGATGACATCGATCGCGTTCCCACGTTCATCATCCTGACTCCAGCCCTGACAAGGAAGGTCCTCGCACACGCGAACGAGAACTTTTCTGGCGCCGTCACGTTTGGAATTCAGACCGACCATGGAGCGCGTGACGTATCCGCCGTCGAGTTGGAGATCAACCGCCTCATACCACGAGGTGTGGTCACCAACGTCCACGCGACGGCCCCGGTCGCGGCAAAGGCGGACCGAGCGCTCAAGCCGATAGCCATCGCCCTCGGTGTCTTCGGGGTGATCGCCCTCCTGGCGGCGCTGTTCATCGCAACGCAGGCCATTTCGCGTCGTTTGCGCGCCGGAAGAGAAGACGTCACGATCCTGCGTGCTCTGGGTGCAAATCCAGTGACGCTGGCCACGGACAGTCTCATTGGCATTCTCGGTGCAGTTGTGCTCGGCTCTCTTCTGGCCGCCGCGGTCGCGGTGGCACTCTCCCCACTGTCGCCCCTGGGCCCCGTGCGTTCGGTCTATCCGGACAAGGGTATTTCGGCCGACTGGGCCGTCCTGGGTTTCGGGTCGCTGGTCTTGATCGGAGGACTCGGTGGCATCGCCATGTGGCTCGCCCATCGAGGCGCACCCCATCGCGTGGCGCAGCGGGCGCGCCTCATCACACCCTCTGGTTCGAAGACCGTGGGCACGTTGGCGGCGGCGGGACTCCCGGCTGCGGGTGTGGTCGGCATGCGCATGGCCCTTGAACCTGGTGGTGGCCGAAACGCCGTACCCGTGCGATCGGCCCTCATGGGCACAGCCCTGGCCGTCGCATTGGTGGTGGCGACCGTCACCTTCGGAAGCGGCCTGCAGACCCTGGTGACCCACCCCGCTCTTTACGGGTGGAACTGGACCTACATGCTGAACCCGGTCGGCTCGGGGGGTGGCAACGTGCCGCCCCAGGTATTCGCGCTTCTGGCCCACGATTCTGATGTTTCTGCCTATACGGGCCTGTCCTACAACAACGGTGAAATTGATAACCAAGGCATTCCTTTTCTGTTTGGCGACAGCCATGCGGCGGTCACGCCTCCGATCCTCTCGGGACACGCGGTTGACAAGAGGAACCAGATCGTGCTGGGGGGCGCCACCTTGGCCCAGCTGCACAAGCACCTGGGCGACACCGTCTCGTTCTCATACGGGACGCGCAAGGACGCGCCGATCTACATCCCCCCCACCAAGCTGGTGATTGTCGGGACGGCCACCATGCCGGCCGTCGGATGCGCCAGCGTGATCTCGGATCACACGTCGATGAGAACCGGGGCCATCCTCTCGCAAGCGGTGATACCGCCGGCATTTCGCAAGGCGATGAACAGCCCCGACCCGACACTCAACGGACCGAATCTCGCTCTCGTCAGGCTGCGTGCGGGAATCTCGCCTGCAGCCGGCCGGGCCAATTTGCAGCGGATCGCCGTCGCGGCCAACAAGGCGATTGCCGAGGTCCCGGACAACGGTGGCGCAGGGAACTACGTCGATGTGGTCGGGGTGCAACGTCCAGCGGAGATTGTCGACTACCGCACCATCGGCGCGACGCCGGGACTGCTCGTGTCCGGACTCGCGTTGGGAGCGGTCGCCGCGCTCGCCCTCACCCTGGTGGCATCGGTTCGACAGCGCCGACGCGACCTCGCGCTCTTGAAGACCATGGGGTTCACGCAGCGGCAGTTGGCGGCCGCAGTGGCGTGGCACGCTTCGGTGGCCGCGTTGGTCGGGATCGTGGTCGGGGTGCCGGTCGGCGTGGTCGTGGGGCGGTGGCTCTGGGACCTGTTCGCCCAACAGATCTATGCAGTTCCCGAGCCGACGGTGCCGGTCTCCTCGTTGCTCCTCATTGCGGTCGGCACCTTCGTGCTCGCAAATATCGTCGCCGCGATCCACGGGCGCATCGCCGCCCACACGCCGACGGCGTCCATGCTCCGGGGCGAATGAAAAGAGCCGAATGACGACTTCCGGGCGATCGACAGTGCATGTGCGAGATCTGCGACCCCACGAAATCCCGGCCGTGGTGACCCTGTTGGCGCGGGGCATGCGGGACAACCCCTTGCCCGTTGCTGCTTTTGGCGAGGACCCGGAACGGCGGCAACGGTGTGTCCAAGCACTCTTCGGCGCGCTCTTCCGTGCCATGCGAGCGCAGACTCCGCTCGTGGCGCTCGACGGCGAAGTGATCGTCGGGGCCACCGGCATTGCGCCATCGGGTTCATGTCAACCCACCCGCACCCAGACGCTCTCGATGCTCCCTTCGTTGCTACCACTTGGACCCCGCCCGCTCCTCCGTGTGAGTAAGTGGACAAGGGAGTGGGCTGCTCTCGATCCGCACCAGCCCCACTCCCACCTCGGGCCGCTCGCGGTCGACGCCCATTTGCGTGGCCGGGGCATCGGGTCGCAGATCCTCGGCGAGTACTGTCGCCGACTCGACCTCGACCACATGGCCGCCTATCTGGAGACCGAGACCGAGGAGAACGTCCGGCTCTACCGAAGGTTTGGATTCGATGTGGTGGCTGAGCAGCGAGTGCTCGGGCGCCCGAATTGGTTCATGCTGCGTCCGGGCGGAGGGGCGTAGCTCAGGTCCGACGCTCCTCATTGAGTAAATGGAGCACTTCTGAGAGGATGGGGCCGGAGTCCGTCTTGCGGCCTCCCCGGGCGGGGGACCCCGTCGCTGGCTAGCAATCAATGGGAGCATGATGTCCGATTTTGTGATGACCGTTGGGGGGGACTCCATACCAACCGGGGAGTCGTTCGGGGTTCGCAACCCTGCCACCGGAGAGGTCTTTGCTCAAGCACCCGAGTGCAGCAAGGAGCAGCTTGACGCGGCATTCGACGCGGCGGCCAAGGCGGCCCGAGACTGGAAGATCGATGAGGCGGCGCGAAGGGCCGCGCTGCTCAAGGTGGCCGACGTACTGCTGGCGTCCGCCGGTGAGATTGCCCCGGTGCTCACCTCCGAGCAGGGCAAGCCATTGGCCGACGCCAACATCGAGGTGTTCGCAGCTGCCATCTGGTGCCAGTACTTCGCCAACCTCGAAACCCCGCCACAGATCATCCAGGACGATGAACAGGCGTTCGTCGAGGTCGTACGCCGGCCGCTCGGCGTCGTGGCCGCCATCACGCCGTGGAACTTCCCGCTCACCTTGGCCTTTTGGAAAATCGCCCCGGCTTTGCTGGCCGGGAACACCATGGTCCTCAAGCCTTCGCCGTTCACGCCACTCTCCACGTTGAAGGTGGCCGAGATCTTGCGCGACGTGCTTCCACCGGGGGTCTTGAACGTGGTCAGTGGAGGTGACGATCTGGGCGCTTGGATGACGTCGCATCCCGTCCCGCGCAAGATCAGTTTCACGGGCTCGATCGAAACCGGGAAGAAGGTAGCCGCTTCTGCCGCCCCCGACCTCAAGCGCGTCACACTAGAACTCGGGGGCAACGATCCGGCAATCGTCCTCGATGATGCCGATCCGGCCGTCGTGGCTTCGGCGATCTTTGCCGGCGCCTTCAGTAACAACGGACAGGTCTGCTCTGCCATCAAGCGCGTCTACGTGCCGGAGGCGATGTACGACGTTGTGGTCGACGCTCTGTCCGTTGAGGCCAAGGCGATAAAGGTGGGCGACGGCACCGACCCCGATTCGAAGTTGGGACCGATCAACAACGAGCCCCAGTTCGAGCGGGTGAAGGAACTGGTGGCGGACGCTCTCTCGCAGGGCGCCCGTGCCGCCTCGGGGGGTCACGCCATGGACCGACCCGGTTATTTCTTCGAACCCACCATTCTCGCTGGACTGAGCGATGGAACCCGCATCGTCGACGAGGAGCAGTTCGGCCCGGCGCTCCCCGTGATCTCCTATCGCGACGAGGGCGACGCCATCGACCGGGCCAACGCCACACACTTCGGACTGTCGGGTTCGGTGTGGAGCGCCGACCCGGATCGGGCAGCGGCTGTCGCAGCCCAGCTCGAGTGCGGCACGGCCTGGGTCAATACGCACCTCGCCCTTTCACCGCAACAACCGTTCGGCGGCTTCAAGTGGAGCGGCGTCGGTGTCGAGAACGGCCCCTGGGGCTTGGCTGAATTCACCGAGTTCCAGGCCATGCACCGATCCAAGGCTTCGATGGGTCCCGCCTGAACTGCCCGTGCACCGGCTGAGCGGGATTCTGGCGACGCTTACGACGCCGCGGTCGGTGCCGTGGCCGGTGGCTTGAGGTCGCTCCGCAACTGCTTGACATCGTTCCGTGCCTTGCTGATGTCGCTCTTTGCCGACTGCACCGACGACACTGGCGAGGCCAAGAGGCTGTGGTTGGCATTCCACGACGCTGGGGAGTAACCGAGCACGGTGGCGGCGACGCCCGAGGTGCTCGCTGTGGCCGCGCTGATCTGCGCGTTCAAATCGTTGATGAGTGGCTGGACGGTCGCCGCATTCGAGGGGTTGACCCGCGAAGCGGCCTTGGCGGACAACGCAGTGAGATTGGGGACGGTGGTGATGTCGATCCCGTCTGAAGTCCCGGCCAGTCGGGCTGCCGGGAGGGCCAGGACCAGGACGCGATAGTTGGTAAAGATGGTGGCGGCGTCCGCCAAGGCCGTCGACGGGCTGGTGTCACCGGCGATCTTTTGACCCAGTGCCTGCAGCGGTGCGATGTCGGCCTGGAGATATGCAGCCAAGGCGCTCGCATCGGTACCGAGGTCCTTGCTGTCGTTCACCTTGATCACGGCGGCGTTGAGGTCGTTCACTCGCAGGGATATGGCGGCAGCGGCCTTGGCCTGAATGGCCGAAAGGCTCTGCCCGCCGGCCGCCGGCGTGGCGGCCCAGGCCGAGGCACCACCGGCTCCCAGCACCGCGGCTGTCGTCAATGCAACGGCACCCAGACGCATTCCGTTCTTCGACATGTGTGGTCCTTTCTTCGGGAAAACAGATGATGTCCCGGTTGCTCCTAGCCACATGCTCATGCCGCCCCATCATGTTTGTGTTCGACAAACATGATGGTTCTGTAATGGATACCCCCATTTCGACATTTTCCGTGCAAATAGGTGCCAGGCTAGGAACATGAATGTGCAGACTGGCACCGTCGTGGTGATCGAAGACGATCCCCACATTGCCGATCTCGTGGATCTGTACCTGCGACGAGATGGCTTTCGGGTACTCCTCGCCCGCGAGGGCAGGGAAGGTCTGGAGCTCATTGAACGGGAGGATCCGTGGATCGCCGTCCTCGACGTCGGACTCCCCGGGGAGCTCGACGGCTTTGCCGTATGCCGCGAAATTCGCACCAAGGGGAACCTCCCGGTCCTGTTCTTGACCGCGCGTGACGACGAAGTGGATCGCATTCTCGGACTCGAGCTCGGGGCCGATGACTACCTGGTCAAACCATTCTCCCCGCGCGAGCTCGTGGCTCGGGTGCGCGCCATCCTCCGCCGCACCCGAGACATCTCTGTGCCGCAGGAGATCGTCAGCGTGGGGGAACTCGAGGTCGACCTCCGGCGCCGAGAGGCTCGGTTGGCCGGTCAAGCGATTTCGCTGACGACCCGTGAGTTCGACCTCCTGGCGTTCCTATCGGGCAACATCGGACTTGCCTTATCGCGCCAGCAGCTCCTCGACGGCGTGTGGGGGGCGGACTGGTACGGCGACGAGCGCACGGTCGACGTTCATGTCGCCCAGCTTCGCAAGAAGCTGGGCGAAGGTCTTCCTCTGGACACCGTCTGGGGGGTCGGGTACCGGTTCGGGTGAGGCGGTGATGCTGTGCGACGCCGGTTGATGCTGGCCTTCGTGGGCCTCGTGGCCGGCGTGCTGGTCATTGCGGGCGCGGGGAGCATTGTCCTGACCCACAATGCGGCGCGCAGCCAGGCGACCCAGCAGCTGGTAACTGAAGCACAGTCTGTCGCGGACGGAGCGAGCCATACCCAGCGCTTGGCGACGCTCAGTGTCGTGCGCAAGGTCCTTCGCCTCGAAGATGCCCGCTTTATCGTGGTCAGTCCCCTCGGGGCAGTAAACAGCAACGCTGTCCCGGCGGGACTGACGGCAAGCGACCTGAGCCCGGAGAAGCTCCTTGCCGGCGACACGGTCTCGGGGCAGAGTGGCGGGCTGGTCTTCGCAGCGGTCCCCGTCACCCTCACCATCGAAGAACGTTCGGAATTGCCGCAAAAGCTCTCGGAACTCAGGTTCGGTGGTCAAATCGCCATCGTCCTGACGCGGCAAGTGGGAGCCGTGGGACCGAGCTGGGGCTACTTCTTTGTCTCCGGAGTGGTGGCGCTGCTCATTGCAGCTCTGGTGGCCTCCATGTTGAGCCGGCGCCTGTCCCGACCCCTCGTCGAAGCCATGGAGGCGACGGCGCGCATCGCCTCGGGCGATCTTCACAGCAGGGTGCCTCGCCACGCACACGACTTCTCCGAATCGGCCTCGCTGGCGCAGTCGATCAACGAGATGGCGCAGAGTCTCGAAGACGGGCGCAGCCGGGAACGACAGCTCCTCTTGTCGGTCTCGCACGACCTCCGAACGCCATTGACGTCGATTCGCGGTTTCGCTGAGGCGATCACCGATGGCGCCATCGAGGATACGGCCCAAGCCGCCGAAGTGATCATCGCCGAGTCCCGGCGACTCGAGCGCTTGGTCGGTGACCTCCTCGACCTTACGAAACTGGAGGGCAAGCAGATGTCCATCTCGGTGCGACCGACGGACGTGGCCGAAGTAGTGAGCACGACAGCTGAGGGCTTTCGCCCCTTGGCGGGTCGCATGGGGCTTGAACTCGCCGTGAACGTCCCCCAAGGAAGGGCTCCGGTGGTCATGGCGGATCCGGATCGGCTGGCGCAGATTCTGGCGAATCTTGTCGAGAACGCGCTCACATTCGCCCGGACGACCGTCACGGTCGGTTTGTCCGAGGCCGATCCGTCGGGGGAACCCCGAGGGCCGATCATCATGGTGGAGGACGACGGCCCCGGAATCGCACCTGGTGATCTCACGCGGGTGTTCGACCGCTTTTACCAAGCCGATCACGGTCCGAATCGGGCCTTTGGATCAGGACTCGGCTTGGCCATCGTCGCCGAACTGGCGGCGGCCATGGGTGCCACGGTTCGAGCCGTGTCACCGGTGGATGCGCGAGGCGGCTCCCGTTTCGAGGTGTTGATGGCGGGCCTGGGCGATCCCCTCGTGGAGAGAGAACGTTCCGGCGGCGCATGACGTCGTGGCTCTCGACGAGCGCTGAGAGTTCAACTCGCAACCGGTACGGTGTCACCGCAGAACTTGCACCTCGTCGCCGCCAGGGGGAGGCCGTCTGTGAGGCAGCTCGGGCAGACCTTGGCCGGTGCAGGAGCACCGAAGACGGACGTGCCCCGCTTCTTCATGTACGCCCGGTAGGGCACCACGAGGACGGCGTAGATGACGACCATGAAAATGAGGAAATAGATGATCGCGGCCAAGAAGGCACCGAGGTCGATTCTCTGGCCATTGATCGTCCAGCCCAGTCCATTCGCCCCTGCTCCGCCCCCGCCGGCTGCGTTGATCAACGGGGTGATCACATTGTCGGTAAACGCCTTGATCAATGTGCTGAACGCGAGCGCGACAACCAGACCAACGGCAATGATGATGAGGTCGCCCTGCATCAAGAAGTTCTTGAAGCCCTTGAGCATCGTTGGCTCTCCCTCTTTTCGATTGCGACCAACCCGAGAGTGCAGGTTGATCTCAGCGGATGAGGGAACGATACTCACCATCGGCGATTCGGAGCGGCTTGCTCTTGCATCGCGCAGCGCGATCCCTCGCCGTGAGCAAGCGCGAGACGCAATCGGTTCCAGTTCGATATTGGTGGACCGAAGGCTGCTGCGGTCAGACCATGTGCAACCCCCGTATTACCAGATGGCACCGTCTCAGGGCTGTCCCAGGAGGTCGCAGTATGCTGGCTCTCTTCCGGTGAGGATGAAAGCGTTTCGACCGCCTTCGGGCGGTCGCTTCGCGTTCGAGAGCATATTGCGTGCGGCGAGCAAGACCCGCTGACTCAGTGCACACCGAACCAACCCAGAACGGTCAAGGTCACGAATACTGTCGCAACGGCCGCCACCGACGTGATCGACACGCCCCCGACCCAGCGTGCCCACGGCCCATTCGCGGCAGCGCCCAATAGCGACCTTCAATGAGGGTCCCTGTACGGGAAGCGGCGACGATCCACTGTTAGACCATGATTAGTCAATGATCGGATCCGGACCGGCTGGCCTCATACTCACCCCGGGCGCTGGAGCAGGGCGCGACCATCCCGCCTTGATGGCAATTGACGAAGCGACCACGCGGGTTGGCGTGGTCGTCGAGCGGGTGGAGTTTCCCGGTCGCTCCGCTGGAAAGCGCCGGCCGGATCCGCCCGGAGTTTGTATCGAGACCATTCGGACAGCGGCTACGGAACTGGCCCACCGGCTCGACGTCCCGACCAGCCGAGTCGCTCTTGGTGGTCGCTCCATGGGTGGCCGCATGTGTTCGATGGCCGTAGCCGATGGCCTCGCCGCCGCCGCCTTGGTTCTTATCAGCTATCCACTGCATCCTCCCGGGAGACCCGACCGACTACGGGCTGCCCACTTTCCCCTCCTCAATCTGCCCTGTCTTTTTGTTTCGGGTCGACGCGATGCCTTCGGGACCCCGGCCGAGATGGAACTGGAGGTCGCCGTCATCCCGGGAGCTGTCACGCTCGTCTTTGTCGACGGAGATCACTCACTGCGCAAGCGGGAATCAGAAGTGGCCGAACTCGTCGCCGGATGGTTAGTGGGGTTGACCGACTCGTAGTACGGCGCCACGGCGGGTTGTTGATGCAAGCCCGCCGAATTGAAATCAGCGCATAAAGTGAATGGTGCCCGAATCCCCATGGTCGACGTGATCACAGGTGAGGCCATCCCAGCAGTGACCACGGGCGTCCCGTGCACGTTCCTCGACAACAGCGTCGTCCTGCACGGTCTGCTCTATGGCGATGTGCTCTTCGCTATCGCTCCGATATTCAGTGATCACCATTTCCCGTGTCCCTTCATTTGAGCCCTGCCGGCTATCCTCTGAGAGTACATTCGCGTGCTCACGAACTGGGGGATCCTCCCGTTACGCGGGATCGCTCTCGGAGGCCATCCTCGACGCGCACCGATGAAGGGCGTCGTCTGGATTGCCTTCCCCTGCTCCAACGGGTGACCTCACGATGAGGATCGTGCCAGTTACAGGCCGGTCATCGCCTCGAGTCGTCCCGACGACACTGCCTGGGTGAAAGCCAGATAGTCGCGTTCGTTTTGGTCGGCGTAGGCCGTAGAGAACTGAGCCACGGCCCGGTCGAAGGTGTCGCTCTTCCCGAGATACGAGGCGATGGCCACCCGGTCGCCGGAACGGGCGTGCGCTCTGGCCAATGTCTGGCCGCATACCCGAGCGTAAAGGGTTGCTCCGGGCACCCGGAGAGTCTCTACATTGATGGAGCCTTTCCAGTCGTGGAGTTGGCGGATGTAGTAGTCCCGGACGTTGCCATCGAGGTCTGGGACCCTTTGCCAACCGAGGAAGATATCGCTGGCCGCCTGCATCATGCGCTGGCCCACCACCACGCGTTGACCGTGGTTGTCGTGCGCGCTGGGGCGAAGATGGCGTGCCAGCACGGAGGCCTGGGCCTCCTTGGCCTGGAGAATGAGGGGATCCTTGTCGTCCCGCCCCAGCATCAGGATGATCCACGCCCTGGTCCCAACGCTTCCCACCCCGACGACCTTTCGGGCCATGTGGACGTAGCGGTACTCCTCCAGTGGATGATGGTGATGCAGCAGGGTCTCCTGGTACGACTGGAGAAGCGCACGCATGGCCCCTTCGTTGTCGTCCCGATCCCGGCCGGGAGGGAGGAGGTCTTCGATGGGGACGATCAACGGTGGATCCGCCTTTATCCGCAACTCGCCATCGACTTCCCCGACCAATTTCGAAAAAGCGCGCATGCTGTCCCGGGTGCGGGCTTTGGCGAAGTTCTGGTCCGTTCGCTGGACCTCCTTGGTGCCGGCCAATTTGTCCCGTTTTCTGGCCCGTATCCAATCCAGAATGGTGTCGGCGTCGAGGCGGTCGTACCACGCTTGTAGGGTCGGCATGCCCGCCGACTTACGCATGCGTTCTCGGTATCCGTATACGGAGGCGGCGGCGATGTCCCGGCACTTGGCAGCGGAGAACCCCCGGTGTCGACCGCAGATCTCGAAGCTGGCCGCCATACGTTTGACGTCCCACTCCCACGGTCCCGGGAGCGTCTCGTCGAAATCATTGATGTCAAAAATCATTTCCCTTTCCGGCGTGCCGAATACCCCGAAGTTGGACAGGTGGGCATCGCCGCAAAGCTGAACGGTTATGCCGGAGTCAGGCGTGCCGGCGAGGTCGGCCGCCATGATGGCTGCCGCGCCCCGGAAGAACGTGAATGGCGAGACCAACATGCGTCCATGGCGGATGGGCACGAGCTCGGGAACACGGGTCGCTGCTTGTTCTTCGAGCACGGCGATCGGCCCCATTTGCCCCACTGGCGGGGACCAGGCCCCGTGGATCGAGCGGGGCACCCTTTTCCGAGCCGCCCGGCCAAGGGCTGCTCGCTCCTCGAAGGTGGGGCCCACGATGCGTACTTCTGAAGCAGGCGTGGAGTCCGTCGTCCCGAGACCGTTGGCCGTGCTCATGGGTACCCTCGCTTTCGTCCCCGCTCACCAGGGTAAACCACCTCTCGGTGGGGTGGGATTTAGGAGGGGAAAGACGTCTTGAAGTCGCCAGAAGCCCCACGGGAGCAGGGAGAAGAGAGTCACATTCATCCCGAGATGCCCATGAGCTGACCGACACGGCCACTTCCTCTGCCGATGTCCAAAGCAAGCGTGCTGCGGCGGGATTTGAAGCGATTCCTCACGCCGTCACTTGTCGGCTCGATTGGTCGTCCACGAGCCAATTTTCGGACAGTTGTCCCGCCGCAGCAACCTCTCCCAGACAGTCGAGTCAGTGGATCAGGGCGCTACCAATTCAATGGCGATGCCATCAGGATCGCGAAGTTGAAGTGATGGGTGACCGTTCTCCTGTATGACTCCGTCATGGACAATCCCGACCTGGCTGAGATGCTCGGCCCAGGAAGACAGCAGATCGCCGTCCGGAACTGCAAAGGCCAAATGGTCCAAAACTTCGTCGGCCGGTCCGCGCGACTGATCGCGCGGACCTCGACCCTTTGTGAGCACGACCACGACTTTTGCGTCGCGGTGTCTCAGCGCTACGTAGCCGAGGTCGGGATCTTCGGCAAGGGGGCCAAGTCCAAGGACGGTGCTATACCACCGAGCACTTGCGCCCACATCCGAGACCACGAGCTGCACATGCGAAAGGCCGGTGATCGGTGCGACGTGTCCGGGCTCCAGGAATGACGCCACGTCTTAAATCCTAATGGGACGAGAGTGATTCGCGGCCGCCCTCCCCCAGGGCTACCTTTTTTCTTGGTCGTGACCGGATGCTTCTGCCGAGGGCGGGCATGGCAAGCCGATTCGCCCAGATTCCGCCGGGCGTGATCGGCGCTGATCACGTAAGCAGTGACGTCCCACTGAAGTTTGGCGCGTCTCCCCGTGCTGCTTTCAGCACCGAGACGCACGGTGAAGCGGGCGTTCAGACTGGTACGCGTGTCTATCGGACGGTCTTTGCTGAAAGTCCAGTCCACACGGGTACACGGTTGGATTTTGCCGGAAAGCTCCTGAGCCCGACCGCGCCAGAATCCGGCATCAATTAACCGAACGTTTCGGTCTGTGTCACCTTCCGTTCAATCTCCGTTCACCTGCCATTGTTACGGTCGGGTTGCACCTTCACGGACGGGATAGTGAATGCCTCTTCAATGCCAAATGGGAAGCAATGGCTGACCAGGACGGAACTCAAGCCATCAACTCCAGTCGCACGGATTCGGAGGCTGTCGATCCGATCGATCAAGTGCTCGAGGCGCTCGACCCGGATCGTGGTCGACCCGACGATGTCGTTTGCTCACGCGAGTTGTCCCTGAGCTTCGGCTCAAAAAAGGTCGTATCGGGGGTCGACATCGCGTTCCGGCGGGGCACCATAACGGCGCTGATCGGCCCGACGGGCTCAGGCAAGTCGACCTTCCTCCGCACCGTCAATCGGATGAATGACAAGGTTGCCGGTTTCCGCCACGAAGGCGACGTCACATTCGATGATCAGAGCATCTGGTCCTCACATCACAACCTATTGACACTTCGTCGGCGCATCGGCATGCTCTTTCAGCGCCCGAACCCCTTTCCCATGTCGATCCGGGACAACGTGGTTGCCGGCGTTAAGGCCCATCGGATTGCCAAAGGCAAACAACTTGATGTGGTCGCCGAACAGAGACTGCGCGAGGTCGGGTTGTGGGACGCGGTCAAGGATCGACTCGGCGATTCTCCGTTCCGCCTCTCCGGAGGTCAGCAGCAACTGTTGTGTCTGGCCCGGGCTCTCGCCGTGGGTCCCGAGGTTCTGCTCCTCGACGAGCCGACCTCCGCCTTGGATCCCATTTCGACCGAGTACATCGAAGCCCTGCTGGCAACACTCGTGCCCGCGCTCACCCTCATCATCGTTACCCACAACCTGGCCCAGGCACGTCGCGTCTCACATAACACGATGTTCTTCTACGACGGCCAGTTGATTGAGCACGGCGAGACGAATCAGCTTTTCGAACAGCCGCAGAACCCCAGCACCGAGCGCTACGTCACCGGTCGAATCGGCTGACGCCTCGGCTCTTCATCACCGCAGTTCAGTGAATTGATTCCCAGCAAACCACCAGGAGGAACACCCTTAATGCGCACGTCCCGAATCAAGCGTCTGGCTCCAGCGTGCCTGATCGCTGCATCGCTCGCCCTGGTGCCCGTCGTGGCCCTGAGCGGAACGGCCGGAGCGAAGAAACCAGCGGTGGAGAAGCCTTCTGGGGGAACGGTGAGCGAGACGGGCAGCACCTTGCTCTATCCACTCTTCAACCTCTGGTCGTCGGGCTACAGCACCGCGTTTCCATCGGTCACCATCCAGACCGCCGGGACGGGATCGGGCACCGGCATTACTGACGCCACAAACGGGACGGCCGACATAGGCGCTTCCGACGCCTACCTCTCACCCGCCGAGGTGCAAGCTTCCCCAGGCCTCCTCAATATCCCTCTGGCGATCTCGGCCCAGCTCATCACCTACAACATCCCCGGGGTGACGGCACACCTGAAGTTGACAGGCAAGCTTGTCTCCAGCATCTATCAGGGCAAGACCACCAACTGGAACGCGTCCGCCATCAAGGCGCTCAATCCGACGGTGACCCTCCCCAATCTTCCGATTGTCACCCTTCACCGCTCTGACAGCAGCGGCGACACGTTCTTATTCAGCTCCTTCCTTTCCGCTACCGACCCGGGCGGGTGGGGCAAGAGTGTGGGATTCAACACCACCCTCACCTTCCCGAATGCGCCGGGTGCATTGGGAGAGATGGGCAACTCGGGCATGGTGGCGGGATGTAAAGCCACCCCCGGCTGCATCGCCTACGTCGGCATCAGCTACCTGACCCAGGCCATCCAGTCGGGCCTTGCGTACGCGCAACTGCAGAACGCCCAGAAGCAATTCGTGCTCCCGGCTCCGGCAAGCGTCGCCGCCGAGGCGGCGGCCTTCACGAAGAAGACACCCGCCAATGGAACGATCTCGCTCATATATGGCAAGGCTCCGGGTGGCTACCCGATCGTCAACTACGAGTACGCCATCGTGAACGACAAGCAATCGAGCTCGAGCACGGCCAAGAACGTCCGCTCCGTGCTCGAATGGGCCGTCAACCCCGTCGACGGCAACAATGCGAGCTATCTGGCTCAGGTGAACTTCCAACCTCTGCCAGCCAGTGTCGTCAAGCAATCACTGAAGCAGATCAGCAAAATCAAGTAGTGGCGGTCACGAGCGGCGCGGCGGGAGAGAGTCCCGTCGCGCCGGTCAAGTCGCCGACGGAACCCCGACTGTCGCGCTTACGGCGCTTCACCAATGGAGCCCGTTCACATGAGGAGACTTTGTGGCGGATCGGCGGTCGCGTGGGGGTCCTCATGCCGTTGGCTGCCCTTGTCTTCGCTCTCACGGTGTTGATCATCAAGGCGTACCCGGCGATCCGGGTAAACGGCTTCAACTTTCTTACCGGCACTGAGTGGACAGACGGGAGCAGTTACGGCGCCACCGTCCATACCGACGGGGTGGCCCATCCAATGGGCTCCTCCTTCGGTGCCCTTCCCATCATTGTGGGAACGTTGCAGTCTTCGGCGATCGCTCTCATCGTCGCCGTGCCCATTTCGATCGGCGCGGCATTCGCGCTTACCGAGCGGATGCCCACTTGGATCTCTCGTCCCCTGGGATTCTTCATCGAGATACTGGCGGGCATTCCCAGCGTCGTGATCGGCTTATGGGGCCTTCTGACTCTCGGTCCCATCTTGGCCCGCGACGTCTACCCCATTGTGGCAAACCGCATGCCCGATGTGCCGGTATTGCGCTTCTTCCGCAATCCCACCGGCACGGGTGAAGGCCTGCTGACGGCCGGATTGGTGTTGGGATTGATGATCATCCCCATCATCGCCTCGACCACCCGTGACCTGTTCGATCAGGTTCCCCCTTTGCCGAAGGAAGGGGCCTCAGCGCTCGGCATGACCGATTGGGAGGTGGCGCACAAGATCACCTTGCCGTGGGTCCGTTCGGGCATCATCGGAGCGACGGTGCTCGGTCTCGGTCGCGCCCTCGGCGAGACGGTGGCGGTCGCCTTGATCGGAGGCTCCATTATCCATTTCGCCCCCAACATCTTCGGGTCGATGACCACCATCGCCGCCACGATCCTGACCCAGCTCGACGGTGCACAGACTGACGGGACCGGTTTTGCCGTGGCCACCTTGGCCGAGCTTGGCCTCGTGCTTGCCGCAATCTCCGTCTTGGTGAACCTGCTCGCCCGCACCATCATCCGTCGCACTGGCTCCCTCGGCCCCTCCGTCGGCCCGAATTAGGAAAAGGTAGAGATGGCAGATACGCAGTCAATGCCCGGTAGCCGGCGACGAACGGTGGCTGGAATTGCATTTCGAATCTGCACCTACGCTGCGCTTGCTCTCATCATGGGCCCGGCCCTGTGGATTCTGCTTGGCGTCGTGGTGCGCGCGGTGCCCCATTGGCAATGGAGCGTCCTCACCAACCCCACCAAGGGCACCACCGGTGGCTTGGAGAACGCCATCCTCGGGACGTTGATTCTCATGGGTGGAGTCTTGATCCTTGCCGGCTCCATTGGCGTCATGGCCGGAATCCATCTGGCCGAGTTGGCAAAGCCGCGGCGTAGCGGCAAGCAAAGTGGAGGGTTTCTCCGCACCTGTTCTGACGTACTGTCTGGTTTTCCATCCATCGTCCTCGGCTACTGCGGCTACGTGGCCCTGGTGGTGGGGCTCCATTGGGGCTTCTCGCTGTTGCCGGCGCTCATCATCCTGTCCATCATGGTCATTCCCTACATCGCCAAGTCCACCGAGTCAGCCTTGCGCCAGGTGCCGGACAATTATCGAGAGGGAGCGGCTGCGCTCGGCATGTCCATGGGATATTCGATGCGCAAGGTGGTGCTGAAGACTGCGCTCCCCGGCATCGTCACCGGTCTTCTCATCGCCCTCGCCATTGCCATCGGTGAGACGGCGCCGTTGATCTACACGGCCAACTTCACCGATGCCATCCCGAGCCTGCGGCTGATCCATACCGAAGGTTTCCCCTACCTGACGTATGCGGTGTACACGTTCTACAACCAGCCGGGCGCTCAGGCCCATAACTTGGCCTACGATGCCGCTCTGCTGCTCGTGATCATCGTGCTGGTGCTGTTGATCGTTTCCCGGATCATGGTGGCCCGCACCCAGCGCTACTCCGAATCTCGTGGGAGGTGATGCGCCAAGAAGCACTCGGAGACGCGAGAGCCATCACGAAAGCAACGAGCACAGGGGTGAACCACTCGGCCAGAGTCGCCGGTTCGCTTCGGCCCACATCGGTCCTCGAAGAGAGTCCGTCGTGTCGCATGGTTGGAGTCCACGCACCGAAATCTTCACATGTGGTGAATGAGCGCCCTAAAGCGCATCGCTTGTGGATCCTGCAGAATCCTCGCATTTCTCGTAACCAAGCCCTATACTAGTTTTCTCCCTTCAATAAAGAGGGTCGTCGCTATAAGGGCCAGGGCCTCATGTCGACCACTCGATTTCCGAGACGAGCAAAATCGTCGCCTCCCAGGGAAGCGCCTCGTGGTTTGGCGCCAACCGAACGTCAACTCTCTGACGTACTGAGCGAGTTTGCTCGGACCTTGCTTACGGACTTTCCGATCCAGGGAATCTTGGACCACCTAGTTGGCCGCATCGTCGAAACCATGCCGATCACCGGAGCCGGAGTGACGCTGATCTCCGAGACAGTCAGTCCTCACTACGTAGCGGCCTCCGACGGAGCGGCGTTGGCATACGTGAAGCTGCAGACTGCACTCGAGGAAGGCCCATGCGTCGTCGCGTATCGGACGGGCAAGGCGGTTGCGATTCCGGATCTCCGAGATGAAGACCGGTTTCCATTGTTCGGCCCACAGGCGCTTAAGGCTGGTCTCTGCGCAGTGTTCACTTTTCCTCTATGCCAAGGAGGTGTGCGTCTCGGCGCGCTCGATCTGTATCGAGACACCCCCGGCCCCTTAAGCGACGGGGCCATGGTTGTCGCTCAAACACTGGCTGATG
>Ga0302324_100012116_pt1 | contig 17622 bp, 21 predicted proteins | sample Palsa_T0_1_FD_201949 | JGI IMG/M metagenome (GOLD analysis project Ga0302324, IMG submission 201949) | Peat permafrost microbial communities from Stordalen Mire near Abisko, Sweden - Palsa_T0_1 | ecosystem: Environmental > Terrestrial > Soil > Palsa > Peat permafrost | place: Sweden: Abisko... | reverse complement strand
AAACCACCGGCGCCGTCTCTTCCAGAAGAAGTGGTTCAAAAAACCAGCGCCAAGTATATTGAAGCGTACACCAAGTTAACCGGACAGCCCTTTCCGGAAACTGTGGCATGAGGATCGGAGGATCGCAATGGAAACTCTCACTAGTTTGAACTGGCTGGACATAGCCCTGGCGTTGATCATCGTTATTTCAGCAATTGCCGGATTACGAGCGGGCTTTACGCGCGTGGTGATCGGTCTGGTAGCGATTGTGGTGGGTCTGATTGCCGGATTCTGGTGTTACCGGCTGGTGGGCGAACAGTTGCGCCCCTGGATTTCCTCGCGGCCAGTGGCCAACGGCATCGGCTTCTTTCTGATTTTCTTTGGCGTGGCGTTGCTGGGCTCGCTGCTGGCCGCGCTGCTGTCGCGGCTGTTGCGGTGGGTCGGCCTCTCTTGGTTCAACTATCTGTTGGGCGGCGTAGCGGGCTTCGCCCGTGGGGCGTTGATCGTGGCTGTCTTGGCTAATGTGCTGGTGGCATTTGCGCCTTCTCCCTTACCCGCCTTTCTGCGGACGTCAAGAGTTCTGCCGTACGCCGACGGGGTAGCTTCGGTCCTCGCCGAGTTCGCTCCCCAGCAATTGAAAGATTCGTTTTCCCACCAGATGGATAACCTGAAGCAGATCTGGGCGGCGCATGAACGGCGCGCCGGCTAATCTGGGATGCTGCTCATTTTCGATCTCGACGGCACGTTGATCGATTCGGCCCGCGATCTCGAAATTGCCACCAATAGCACGCTCCTCCACTTTGGCATGGGGCCGCTCGATGCCAAGGTCATCCAATCCTACGTTGGCAATGGCGCGGAGAAGTTAGTGCAGCGCGCTCTCGGTTGGCATGCAAGCGAAGAACTCGTGGCTAGCGCATTGGAGTACTTCGTGAAATATTACCGCGCCCACTCGCTGGCGAATACGCAGCTCTATCCCGGCGTGAAAAAGCTCATAACCAATCTGGCGGCCGAGGGTCATACCCTGGCCGTGCTGACGAATAAACCGCTGAAAATCAGCACGGATATTTTGGCGGGGCTCGGCTTGGGAGGCCATTTCAGCAAAATTTACGGCGGCGATAGCTTTGCCCTGAAGAAGCCCGACCCCGTTGGCATTATCACCTTGATGAAAGAGACCGCCAATCGTACGGAAGACACCTGGATGGTGGGCGACAGCGGCGTCGATGTCCAAACCGCGCGTAATGCCAAAGTGCGAGTTTGCGGGGTGGCCTGGGGCTTCCAGCCGGAGAGTTTCAAACTGCACCCGCCGGATCTTATGGTTCGACAACCATGTGAGTTGTTGAAGGCTTTGCAGCGCGTTCATTTGTCTGGCTAGCGTGCTGCATTTCGCTCCGTGGGTGCGTCATTTCTTCGCACCTGTTACTTTATTTCCGATGCCCTGCCGTTCCGCGGCAAATCTGTTGCAGGGATTTGTCAAATGGCCCGGAAACTGCACACTTGAAACCCTATGCTGGCGAAGGACTTGCGCGAATGAGCGGTGTAGCGGCTGGACCTTTCACCGATGACGAACTGCTGCTGGCGATTGTCCATGATATTCGCGCGCATTTGCGAAAGTCGCTAACCTCAGCTCAGCGGCTCGAGCTGCAAACCAAAGATTTGTTGACGCCCGAACAACAAGCTTCTCTAGAACAAATGTTGGCGGCCGGACGGGATATGAACACTTTACTGGGGCGCCTTGTGAAATATGCCCTTGCTGCCTCATCGGCTAAGGATCAGCCACTTGGGGATGTTGGAGTCATGTTCGATACCGCCGTGCGCCGTTTAGCCGGCAAGCACGTTGACGCCGAGATTGAATCCGATTCTCTCCGCTCTTCCGGCATTCAGACTCCGGCTTCCATTGAAAGTGTCTTGGGCGAACTATTGGACAACGCCCTGAAATTCCGCCAAGGCCCCGTGAAGATTACAGTGTTGGTGCAGCAAGCGGAGGGCAACCACCTCTTTGGCATCAAAGATACCGGAATCGGCTTCGATCCGCAATTTCGCGAAAAGATTATGCGGCCATTGGAACGCCTGCATCCCGCCCACGTATACCCCGGCTGCGGTTTAGGGCTGGCCATTTGCCAGCGCACGATTGATGCTTGCGGCGGCAAACTTTGGGCGGAGTCGAAACTCGGCGATGGATCGGTTTTCTGGTTCAGCTTGCCCGCTCAGGTATAAGATCCAGGCATTCAGCCTGCCGCTGAAACAGCAGCCAGTTCTTTCACATGTTTACCGAGCGCAAAGAACTCCTGCAAATCGAGTGGTTTCTCAAAAACCCGTACCGCTCCCAACTTCCCCAATCTGGCAATGTCGCCTTCCGGCAACACCGAAGAGAGCACAATCACGCGCGTGAGTCTTGTAAAGCCATTCGCGTTCCATGTTTCGAGCAATTCCAAGCCGGAGCGTTTCGGCAACGTTAAATCCAAAATCACCACTTGTGGAACGGTGCCCTCGCTTAACCTTCGCAGAAAGTACGACTCCGCCTCCTCAGCGTCCGATACTTCGTCTATTTTGCCTGCAAGACCCGCATCCGCCAAAGCTTGTGCCATCAGGATTCGATCCTCTTTACTATCGTCGACCAGTAAGATCGTGGCCTCACTAGTTGTCATTCTTAAAGAGAGTCTAACAACTTCTGCATCTTTCTTCCCACACTGCGAGATTTCGTAACGCTCCCGCGAGCATCCCGGCGCGGAACCTTTTGCTAATCCACACAAACTAAATACCGCTGCCGATCGGCACTCAAATTGCCTCCCGATTCATCAGTTTCTGAATCCCGCTATAGGAGAGCGACACTTTGAAACAGAAGAAATACGAAGCCGAGGAGCGGCAACTGAGAGCGAAAATGTCGGAACTGCTCTCTCACCAGCGCGATCAGTGCGCGTTGAAAATAGCAGAGACGGCCGATCCGCTCGATCAGATCCAAGCTGCCATGGAACGGGATGTGCTGGTGGGTTTGCTCAACCGCGATGCGCAATTACGCGACGATGTGCGGCGCGCCTTCGATTTGATGGAGGAAGGCACCTATGGCATCTGCGAAGACTGCCAGGAAAGCATAGCGCCGGCGCGCCTGAAAGCCATTCCGTGGGCGCGCTGCTGCGTGAGTTGCCAGGAAATGAGAGATCGCGAAGTCAATGAGTTCGACGTGTTCCCAGAGCTTGTGGGGCGCGCTGCGTCAGCAGCGTAACGCAAACGCTCTTCTTAAACGGTTAGAGAATTATTTCGAGCCTCAAAGCACAAAATGCTCCGGTGGACGTTCTCCTGATCCAGGATGTTGAAGAAGCCGTCGGAGAATTAGCCGGGTCGCCCCGCTGCGGATTTCATCGAAGCTCGAGGTGTAGTTTGTGAACCTGCTGAGGCGCTGCCACTGGAGAAATTGAAAACACGTTTTGCCCCTCAAACGTGCAGCCCGGCGCAATCGGCGGCGGTGACCCACATCTCCGCCGCTGTACTTCCCGGTGCCCTGGACGGCCATATGCGAGCGCAGCGCATCCGACGGTCACATCCCTGCGGGACTATGACACGGTCCGCGAATATACGGCTGTCAACGGTGAAAAAGCACACGGAGGATCGCCAGACGGGCTAAGACCCACTGTTGTGGACGGCGTCGTTTGTTTTAACTCCGGTTACGGCTGGTGGTGTGGGAGGCGCGGAAATGTACCGCTTGCTTTCTCAATTGCCGGTCTGCCCGCGTCAGGAGCGTGGCCTCTCTCGGGAGTCGTGCCGGCTATAGTACTTTTCGAGTTGCTCAAGGCGAAGATTCGGGTATCGAAAACGAACCGCATCCTGTTAGGCTGGTTGGGACAAAGGAGACTGCCGCGTGGAAAAACAACCCAAACTAAAGACAGTTTGCAAAGAAACTTCCAGCTACAACTTGCCTGACGGCTGCTACGGCATCCGTTGGCGCGGCCAGCACAACATACAATGGCGGCTACAGCACCAATCCGGCAAACCCGACTGTCATTCCGCTGGGCGCGCCAGCGCTGCCGGCGACCATGACAGGCAGTTTTGTTTGCAACAGCGACGTGTGCCCGGAGTCGGATTATTATTTCGAGATCGCAGGACTCAAGGCCGGGGACACGATTCACGTAGCTGACACTGAATCGGGCGACCCACTAAACTTCTTCGCGGCTAACAGCAGCACAACGGTTCTCGGCAGCAACGGTTCTAGCGGCAGTTTTGATGTCACGGCGCCTACGGATGGGGAACTGTTTTTTTCGGATCCAAGACCCCGCTGTTTTCAATGAGACTTTCCAGGTAGGTATCACCGACACGAGCAAAGTACCAGAGCCGGCGACGGCTGGCGTAGCTGCGGCTAGTCTGGCTGCGGCTGCATTCCTTAGCTGCAAACGCAAGAAGGCTTGACTCCCGACGAATACGCACGCCCTCTCATCGAGGTCTTCGATGATCTCCTGCCGGAGGGTACATTTGCGGACGCCTGCGCGCTCTGCGCGTCACCTCGCTGGCGCTTCGGACACGAATCGCACGACGACGATCCCATTCCCTTCTGGGAAATGGACCTTACGGGCGACGCTGTCTTCAATACGGTGTGGGAACAGGTGCGTGCCCGCTGCGAAGCGTTGTCCGGACGCGCCCTTCGCGTGATCCGCCAGTATGCTGCCGGTCACACGTACGGCCTTGGCGGCAAGCCTCATTGCGACGACCACCGGTCCGGTTGTTACACGCTACTCTACTATCCGATGCGCGAATGGAAGCAGGCATGGGAAGGCGAAACCGTCTTTTACGATTCTGCCGGTGAGGTGATTCGAGCCGTAACACCGCGCCCGAATCGCGCGGTGTTTTTCGATTCGCGGATCGAACACGCCGGCCGCGCCCCCAGCCGTTTGTGTCCGGCGCTCCGCGTGATCGTGGCCTATAAGTTGGAGCCCCAACCTTTATCCGCGTTGCCGGCGGTCGAAACCGCGAAGCTGCCCCAAGAAAGTTCAGAACTTGCCATGACCGAAGTCTCTCGCATCGGAGCCGAGCGCGTTTATTCCACGCGTATTTCGGGCGAGCGCCTAGCCGCGCTGACCCGCGAAAGGCTTCTGGAAATAGGCAAGGGCCTGCACGTTCCAGGCTTCCGTCCCGGAAAAATTCCGCTGGACGTCTTAGAGCAACGCTACGGAGCTCGCGCGCGCGATGTGTACGCAATAATTTCGCCGTGCAAGCGGCGCAGCAGCTGTTGAGGAAAGGCAATCTTACATCGGCGACGCAAGCCGCGGATCCCCCTGAATCGGGCGATCTAATTCTTCATCTAACGGTGACGCATCTGCCGGCGCTGCCGAATCCGCCCATTGAGTCCGCAGCTTTGACGCGGCTGACCAGTGAAGACGCTACCACACAGGCGCTGCTGGACACCGCTCTCCACCAACAGGTGCTGGACCGTCTGGATGAGGTCTACCGGTTTCCACTGGCGGAGGTGCTGGTCGCGCAGGAACTGGTCGGCATTTTCGCTTCAGCCAAGGCGCACTTGGCGCTGTTAACGGCGGACGAGCGGCGGGCTGCCGAGGTCGAGTTGCGAGCCATCGGAGAACGGCGCGTCCGGTTGGGCGCAGTCGTGCTGGAGTTGGCACGACGCTACGGCATTGCGGTGTCCGACGCGGACGCGCAGGCGGCGCGGGCTGCGGGCGAATCGCGCGCACAAGCCCACGGGCGGCTCACCGAGCAGCGCGTCATCGGGTACCTCATAGGAATGACCAAGGTGGCGAGCCGTCCAGCTTCCACCGACGAAGTCCGGGCGCTTCAGGAAGAGGACTAGCGGCCCCCATTCTTCCGGCGCTCCTGATTCTGATCATGGAGTTGCCGCAAAGGGCGCGGCTGCCGGCCACCATAAGAGAAGAAACACGCCGCAGCTCCTTCGGTGGCCGCTTGACACCGCGACCGTCTTTCGTGTCTTTCTTAAAACCCTGTGAGAGAATAACGTCGTTCCCATCTGATGCGGCTGCTGGTAATCGATGATGACGCTAGCGAAAGACAGCACGTAAAAATGCTGGCCAACGGTTTTGGCTATGATGTCTCTGAAGCCGCGAACGGGTTGGAAGCGATTAAGGTGCTCAATTCCGAGCCGATTTCGGTCATGATCACCGACCTCCGCATGCCGCAAATGGACGGATTGGAGTTGATCCGGCACTTGAAAGCCGACGGCGTGCTCCCCCCCACACTTGTATTAACCGCGTACGGGAGCATGGAACTCGCCGTAGCCACCGTCCACGAGCTCGGCGTCTTCTGGTTTCTGGAAAAGCCAGTCGACGCGCAGTCGTTACAGCTATTGGTGGAGCGCGCTTCCACCCACGGGCGGCTGCAGAGCGAAGTTCATGAACTGCGGCGTGAGTTGACCATGCGCGGCGCGCTGGGGGAAATGGTGGGTCAATCCGCCCGCATGCGCAACATATTCGCCATGCTGCGCCAGGTGGCTCCAACCACCGCGCCCGTTTTGATTACCGGAGAAAGCGGAACGGGCAAGGAACTGGTGGCGCGCGCGATTCATTCTCTGAGCAAGCGCAGCGCAGAGCCGTTCGTGGCGGTCAATTGCGCCGCGCTCCCCGAAACGCTTATTGAGAGTGAGCTCTTCGGTCATGAAAAAGGCTCTTTTACCGGTGCGGTGGAACGGCGTATCGGCTGCCTTGAGATGGCGGAATGCGGTACGCTCTTTCTCGATGAAATCGCCGAAATGCCGGTAGCCATGCAGGCAAAACTTTTGCGTGTGTTGGAGGATTTCAAATACCGGCGCATTGGCGGCAAGCAGGAATTGAAGGCCGATGTTCGCATTCTGGCGGCCACCAATCGCGATCCCCAGAAAGCCATCGCCCAAGGCAAGCTCAGGGAGGATTTGTTTTATCGCCTGGGCGTCTTCCATATCGAGTTGCCGCCTTTGCGCGAACGCCTGGAAGATCTTCCCTTTCTGGCGGCCGCGCTGATTGAACGGCTAAATCTAAAACATGGAACCAAGGTGGTGGATTTGGATTCGTCGGCCCTGGCCGAACTCAAATCGCGCCCTTGGGAAGGCAACGTGCGCGAATTCAGAAACGCTTTGGAGCGCGCGGTGATTTTGGCCGGCCAGGGAACGCTCACCGCTGAAGACTTCAAGGTCATGCCGCGCCCAGTGCCTCGTCGTTCCGGCGATTCGGGCCTCGATGTCGGTGTTGGCATGACGATAGATGAAACCGAACAAGCCCTGATCCGCGCCACGCTGGTGCATACCGGCAACAACAAAACTCGAGCCGCCAGTGTGTTGGGCATTAGCGCCAGAACGCTCCACGCCAAACTGAAGCAGTACCGGCTGGAATCGGCAGAACTCGCCACAGCCGAATAAAGGCGTTCCGTGCCGTCCAGTCGGCGAACCAATCCGAGCCGGAAGCGTAAGAAGCTGTGAAAAAATCAAGAACCGGCGCTGCCGGACCAAGGGCGGCCGGATACACTTCGTCGACTTTCTTCAGAAAGGCAATGAAATCCGAGCTCTTGTGGGTGTTGCTGATGATTTCGATGGCGTCGCCGGTGTGCAGGTCCAGGCCAGCCAGCAGCGAAACTGTTCCCAGGCGCACATATTCGTGATCGCGCAAGTGACTGGGATGCTTGCCCGGAACCGGGGGCCGATCCGGTGCGGTCACCGCCAGGGCCTGAATGCCGGGTTTCTCGTTGTGGGAGAGGGTTACCAGTCCTAACTTTCGCGGGTCACCATCCCGTAGCTCTCCGCGCACCAAACCATCATTGACGATTTCGATTTCCTTGTAGACTTTCAGCACGATCGCCATTTTGGACTCGAATGCCGGATCTCGCCGCTCCACGTAGTAGCGCACCTTGTGCGGCCGCAGTTCAGCACTCTCGATAATTTTGTGCAGTTTCAAGCGGCTCAGGGACCGTTCCGCCGTCTACGCGAAACGCCAAGTCGTCTTTCAGGGCAGGGTAGCCGGCGGCGGTACAGTGCTCCCGAATATACGCCGTCAACAGCCTGTAGGTCCAGAGCTCGTAGGAGTATCCCAACTCCTTCGGCTTTTGACAGGCACAATGCCGCACCCACGTAACTGCGTCGTCGGTCAAATGGGGCGGCCTGCCGGACCGCTGTAATTCACCCAGGGCCGCATCCAGCCCGAATTCCAAACACTTCCCAATGCAAAGCACTACCGTCGCGCGGCTGACACGATTCTGCCGCGCAATCACTTCGTCGCTCACGCCAGACAAAGAGTCCAACAGGATCGCCGCCCGAACCGTGCGGCGCTTCTCCTCTGTCCGGAACTTGCGGAGAATCTCCAGTCTGCCGCGTTCCTCGTCGGTGAATTGGAGACAGGCCCACCTCTTGGGTAGGGCATGCCCTATTAAAACATTTTCGGGCAATAATATATAGTTATTTAGAGAACGACGATCTAGCCAGATACTCGCAGCGACACTCACAATACGAAGAGGTGTAGAGTGCCAGAACTTTGGATAGATGAACAGTGCTTTGAAGTACTGAAGGTTCTATAACCGGTGCGCCGATCTACAATCACGGGCCGCACACAGTCCGCCCCTTCACACCTTACTCCGTCAAAAACGCCGTTGTCTTAATCCCCGAAATCTCAAACATCCTCCGGCACCGCTTGCACGAAATCTTATCGTCCAAAAGCACCATATAACTCGCGGCCTTCGCGAACTTCGCTCTGTCTCGTTCGTCTGCTTGTCTCGGCAAAGCGCCGATCTTCTTGCGAACCAACCAGCGCAGTTCATAACTATCGGAGCTCCTGCAATATGCGCAATTCAGCGTGGCGGGCTTAACCACCTGCGATTCACGGTAAAATGCTTTCTCGTCCAATTCGGAATCCGCCGCCTCTCGCTATCGATTGGCGAACTTGAAATTCGCCACCGCCACTTCGTCGCTAGGCGGAATATAGAATCCTACCCTATCCTGCGTAAAGTCGCGTCCAAAGCTGCCCACCGCGCCCATATCGATCCAACTTTCATCACCCGTTTTGATCCGCGAACTGACTGATTGCGGCTTCACCGTTAAATCCACCTGCACCCAATTGGACGAATCGACGGCATACGGAATCCGGTTCCATACAATGCTCTTTCCGTTGCGCATTTCGCGTACCTCGGCATGCTTGCCGTCCAAACTGAACAGCACATAATTCTGGCTATCCTGATAGCCGGCGTACCACTGCAGTTTGCCCTTCTTGAGAAGGCCTCCGACGTGGCCTTGCGTGCGGAACGAATAGTGCCCCGCGGACTTCGGCGTGGCGTAGGGAACAAAACCGCCACCCTTTTGAACGTGCGATACTCCCAGCGCATTTTCAATGGGTGCGGGAGCCGGCGGTTTGGGATTCTCTTCCGGAGCCGGCGCTGAGGAGATCGGCTTAGCCGGTTTCGTCTCAACCGGACTCTTTTCCAAGGCCACATCGGGACCGGATAGCGTTAGGATTTCCCCCGCGTGGAACGTGCGTTGTAATTTTTTGGGAGTTGCCAGATCGTGACGGAGCTCAATGCTGTGATCGCCGGGCGTGATATTCGAGATTCTGGCTACCCCATCGGGTCCGATCGCCGCCACGAACTGACGATCGATGTATGCCGTTGTTCCGGGCTGAGCTCCTTTGATTTGCAGTCCGGCCACATTTCCCATGGGAAGCATCTGAAAGTGAACCGGCGTCACGTCGGCTTTTTTTACGTCCACCCATAGTAAGGGCGGATCGACGAAGCCGTCTTTGTGGACGCGAATTGGATATCTGCCGGCACGAATAGAAACGCGCACCTGGCCGTGATCAGTCTTACGGCGGAACAATACGTTGCTGATATAAAGATCCACTCCATCTTCGCCCGTCACCACCTGCAAGATGCCGGTGTTCGAATCCGATTTCACGTACACGGTCAAAACCGGCAAGGGCGTGTAGGTCATTACGAAGCGCTGGCGATCGTTTTCATGCACCACCTGCAAATCGTGGTCTGTCTTGCCTAAATCCACGAGTTCCAAACCGCTGGCGGTCGCTTCGCCGGCGCTTTTGCCATCGATCAGAACTTCCGCCGGTCCCGCACTGGTCACCAGTTGCCCTTTGCCATCTTGTTCGGAGACTAAGACCGCCATGGCATTGATCGCTTGTGGAACGCCCGTCACTTTCGGCGCGTTCCGGCCCGTTACTTCAAATTGAAACGAAGCGGAACCGCTAGCCCCCGCTACCTTGATGGAGTGGGTTCCAGGAGCTAAGTTATCCAGCGTGATCTCGCCATCCACCAGGTTGCGCGGCGGCTGATCGTCGAAGGTCAGTGTGCCGGCGGCAAGGTCGGTATAAAGGCGCAAAGCGGGCGATAACGGAACAGCCGCCACCGCGCTCGCGTCAGGCTTGTTAATTACCGTCGGCTCGGTCTTTGTCTGGCCTCCGTCTTCAATGTTTATCTTCCGCGCGGTTTGGATGAGGTAGAAGAAGCCCACCAGGACAATGACGCAAATGAACGCCGTGAGACCCAAGATCATTTGCCAGCTCTTCGGGTCTACGCGTGTCACTTCTGGAGGAATTTGCGCTGCTTCCGAGACTTCCGCCTCAGCCTGAGTAACGAGTCCGGCACCGGCGGGTTGGGGCTTAGGTCCTTCGATTAAACGCTGCGGCGGCTCCTCTTTTTTTCCCGCGGGAGCCCGGTAAACGACCGAGTGATCGTCCCCGGCGGGCGCATCTCCCCGTAGAAAGCGCGCGCGATCGATGATCTCCTGGTGAATGTCGGCAATCGTCAACTGAAGATCGAAATCGTCCAGACTTTGACGCCGGATTGCCTGTAAGTGATCGAACAGAAGCCGTAGCGCTTCGGGCGACTTGGTTTCGCGGCTCTCGCGTCTGATCTTTCTTAGGGATTCGCGCGTCGAGTTGGTTGGCTGAGATCGATCCACCGGAAAGAAATACTCTCAGTGAATTATATCGACACTGCAGCGGCCTCACGATCTAAATGGCGCGGTCGGAGTAGTTGAGGTCGTAGAAGTGGCGATATTCGCCGCTCTTGATTCTCTCGACCCACGCGTGATTCCGCTGGTACCACTCAACCGTATCCAGTAGGCCGCGCTCAAAAGCCACCCGGGGTTCCCAACCGGTTTCGCGGGTCAGCTTGCGATTGGTGAGTGCGTAGCGGCGGTCGTGTCCGGGACGGTCGGCGACGCGCGTGATGAGGCTTTGCGGTTTGCCGGTCGCTTGCAGAATGCGCCGCACCACGTCAATATTAGGCAGAGAGCAGTTGCCGCCTATGTTGTAGATCTCTCCAGCGCCGCCTTTGTCGAGCACCGCTCGAATCGCCCGGCAGTGGTCTTCCACATAGAGCCAATCGCGCACCTGCTGGCCATCGCCGTATACCGGCAGAGGTTTGTCTTCCAGCGCATTCGAGATCATGAGCGGAATCAGCTTCTCGGGGAACTGATACGGCCCATAATTATTGGATGCGCGCGTGACCGTAACATTCAATTTGTAGGTGGTGTGATAGGAGAGCGCCAATAAATCAGAACCCGCTTTCGATGCCGAGTAGGGGCTGCTCGCCCGCACCGGGTAGCTTTCTTCCGCTTCGTGCGGCGGTTCGATACTGCCATACACTTCGTCGGTAGACACATGCAGGAAGCGGGCAATCCCCGCTCGCCGCGCCGCTTCGAGCAGCGTAAAGGTGCCATTAAAATTCGTCTGAATCACGGGCGCCGGCGAATGAATGCTGCGGTCCACATGCGATTCCGCGGCAAAGTGCACGATGGCGTCCGGCGCTTCTTCGCGCAGCGCCTTCTTTACCGCATGGCTGTCGCAGATGTCCGCTTGAATAAACCGGTAACCTGGATGTTCAGCTACCGCTGCGACGTTTTCCAGATTGCCCGCATAGGTTAGGTTGTCGAAGTTGACAATTTTCCGCGCCCAACCTTCGGTGAGAGCGGTCCGAATGAAACACGATCCAATGAAGCCCGCCCCCCCGGTCACCAACAGCGTCATTTGTTTTGCAACTCCCAGTCGTAAGCGATGGAGGGGTCGTTGTAAGCGATGCGGCCTTCATCCTTTGGATCGTAATTGCGGTTTGTGATGTAGACCAATACCGACGGCTGCTCTCCGATCACTTTGTAGCCGTGCCCAACGCCAGGCGGAATCAGCAATTGCCAGGGACGAAGCGCGCCGACATAAAGCGTATTCTTCTTCCCGAACGTTTTGGAGTTGCTGCGCAAATCCACCAGCGCCACCTGCAGCAAACCGGCGGCCGCGACCCAATAATCGGTTTGCAGCTTGTGAAAATGAAATGCCTTGATAATGCCCGGATAATTGACGGCGGTTGATACTTGACTTCCCTGGCCAGGAAAGCCGGCTACCAGCCCTTGGCCTAAACGCGCCACTTCCAGAAAGTAGCCGCGGTCGTCCGGCCATAACGCGAAAGGCGCGATCTCTACACCCTCAATCAGATCGGCACTGGTAGGCGATAAAATCACTTTGCCAATACCAGGTTCCGCTTGCGGAATCACCAATTCGATTCCTCGACCGGTTACGCCCAACGCCATGGCGGCTGCGCTCATTCGGATTCCTCGCCCGCAACGGCGGCCATGGCCGGAATTCGGCGTTCGCTTGTAGAGTGGACAAGATTGGCTGCCCGCAAAAGCGAGTCGAATGTCCCCGCATCGGTCCACCAGCCATCCAGGTAATCAAATGTCATCGTCCCTTCGCGGATGTAGGCGTTATTCACGTCGGTGATTTCCAGTTCGCCGCGCGCCGAGGGCTTCAGCGTGCGTGTTTTGTCAAAAACCGTCCCGTCATACATGTAAATTCCCGTTACGGCGTATCGCGATTTCGGGTTGGCCGGCTTTTCCTCAATGCCGGTGATCTTGTTTCCAACGATTTCCGCCACACCAAAGCGCTCCGCGTCAGCCACTTCTTTCAACAGAATTTTAGCCCCACGCTCCTGCATCTTGAATTCAGAAACGGCGCCGGCAATGGATGACTCAATGATGTTGTCCCCTAAGATCACGCAAATCTTGTCTCCGTCCGCAAAGTGCTCCGCCAGCCCTAAGGCTTCCGCGATACCGCCTTCGCCTTCCTGGTAAGTGTAGTTGATGTGCTTCAACCCGAACTCTTTTCCGTTGGCGAGCAACCGCAGAAAATCTCCTGAATTCCGGCCCCCTGTCACGATGAGCAGATCCTTTATACCCGCTTCCACCAGCGTTTGGATCGGATAATAGATCATCGGCTTGTCGAAGATCGGGAGCAGATGCTTGTTCGTTATTTTCGTGAGTGGGTAAAGACGGCTTCCCGTTCCTCCCGCCAATACAATGCCTTTCATAAACCCCCGACAATAATCGATTTTAACAGGCGGCGCATGGCCGTGCTTCGTCAATCCAGCTTGAGGCTCGACTTTGGGTCCGGCTGAGATGCCCGTGGTGAGCCGCTATGCAAACGGCGGCTCAATTGACGCACGATCAAAAGCAGAACCGCCACTCCAATGGCGCCCTTGGAATAGAAGCTGGAAGGAGCAGATGTCCTCAGCCCCATAATCAGGACTACCACTACAAGGAGAGCAAGTCCAGCCGTCCAAATCGTCATTGACGAGCGCAGGGCCGCTTTCCGTTCGGCTTGGGCGCGTTTTTCGTACTTATTCATGCCGCGTCGAATCCAGAATAACCTAATGGGCTGATCCGGGTGGCAGACCGAAGTTCGTAATTCCAAATTAATTCATTAATTTGTAACACAATTGTTATGCCTATTCGATTACGCTGAGTTGTAATCGTTAAGAAAAGGCTCGCATGCGAAAAATAGCACTGATTGAAGATGACGCCGACCTGTTCACGTTGGTCAAGTATAACCTTGAAAAAGAGGGTTTTGGCGTGGTCGGGTCCAGCACGGGCCGCGGGGTGATCGAACTCTGCCGGCGCGAAAAGCCAGACCTTATTTTGCTAGACATTATGCTGCCGGATTCCGACGGCTTAGAGATTTGCAAAAGCATCCGGCAGAATCCCGAGTTGGCTCACATTCCGGTTATATTCCTCACTGCGCGCGCGTCCGAGACGGATCGCATCGTGGGTTTGGAGCTGGGGGCGAACGACTATATCGTGAAGCCTTTTTTCGTCCGCGAATTAGTGGCGCGCATCCGGATTCAATTCCGTGGCCAGACGAGCGCTGCTCGCGTCCTTAAAGCGGCGGCCCTCGAGCTGGATCGCAGCAGCTGCGAAGTTCGGCTGGATGGTGCGCTGCTGACCCTCACCGCGACTGAATTCCGTCTGCTCGAGTTTCTGATGAATCGTCCCGGCGTTGTCTTCAGCCGGGAGCAATTGTTGGACGCCGTGTGGGGACATGACCGGGCGGTGACGGACCGTACCGTAGACGTTTACATTCTGCGTCTGCGCCAAAAAATTGAGGGTGATCCGGCCAATCCTCTGCTCATTCGATCCGTCCGCGGCTTTGGCTATAGCTTCAACAACGCCGTTCAGGCGCAGGAAGAGCCCAGTGAGCGGATCGCCGTCGCGCAATAACCGTCACGTTTTACGAAGAGAGATTGAACGCATTTCCGATTCAGCCGCAGATCAGGCATGATAAGGAGAGAGCCACCGATGAGTTCGCAAGTCATCAGCCCCAATACCGAGGCGGCCATTCTTGGACGCCTCATGCAAGCCAAAGATCGATGCATGAGCCGCGATGTCGCGGAATATCTGCTCTCGATTGCCTTTGATGAAGACGATACAGAACGCATGAACGCGTTGGCCGAACGCGCCCGGGAGGGGAATCTGACTACGGAGGAAGCGGCGGAACTCGACAGCTACCTGCATGTCGGCAGCCTACTCTCGATCCTGCAATCCAAGGCGCGGCGGCTGCTGAAATCCGAGGGCCCCGCTTCATCCAATCCGTGAACCAATTCCTGGTTCAGCAAGTTTGGCTGCGCGCCCACCATCGTTGCGAGTACTGCCGGATTCCGTATCCACACTACCGGCTTCCCTTCCAGGTCGATCACATCATCGCCCGCCAGCACGGCGGCGCCGCAACACTCGATAATCTGGTGATGGCTTGTTTTCATTGCAACCGCTTCAAAGGTCCGAACATCGCCGGACTTGATCCTATCTCAGGAGAACTAGTCCGTCTATTTCGTCCCCAGACCGACCGTTGGACGGAACACTTCCGATGCGACGGCCCCTTGCTTGTGGGCCTGACGCCCATCGGCCGCGCGACGATTCACGTTCTCGCGATGAACGGGGACGACCTTTTGCTCTTTCGTACCGAAATTCTGCATGAAGGAATCTCCCTCAGTTGAACGTCATCTTTTGTTAGGCCAGATCGCTTGTCTCACAGCCTATAGACGAGACCACAAAGCTTACGGGCGCAGAAGCGCTGCGTCCTTTTAGCGCACCGAAAACCCCGCGATCTTCTGAACCGCATCCTCCATCTCCTCTACTCCGCGCACCTCCGCCATCCTTGGTCCCATGTGTAGCGCGGCCGCCAGATCGCTTAGCCGTTCCGCCGGGCCAGCTGCATAAACTTCCACTCGTCCGTCATCCAAGTTCCGCGCCCAGCCATTTAACCCCAATTCCCCCGCCCTGCGCTGTGCAAAGTAACGGAATCCTACGCCTTGCACTCTTCCGCTCACCAGCCAGCGCTTAGCCTCGCTTTTCATAAACAGTATTGTCGCGTTTTGTCAAACTAAGAAAGGACCCATGGCCTTCCCCGTTCAACGCTTGCGGCGTTTGCGCTCTTCCGAAGCGTTACGCCGCCTGGTTCGCGAAACCCAGCTCGCGCCTTCGCAGTTTGTGCTTCCTCTTTTCGTCGTGCCGGGGCAGGGAATTCGCAAAGAGATTCTTTCCATGCCTGGCAACGCCCAAATGTCGGTCGATCATATAGTGGGCGAATGCCAACAGTGCCTAAAACTGGGTTTGGGCGGCGTGATTCTCTTCGGAATCCCCGCGCATAAAGACGAAACTGCCTCAGGCGCTTACGATCCCGACGGCATCACCCAGCAAGCCATTCGCGCCATTAAGAAAGAAGCGCCCAAGCTGCTCGTTATCACCGACGTCTGCAACTGCGAGTACACCAGTCACGGCCACTGCGGTTGGATCAAGGATGGCGACGTCGATAACGACGTTACCCTCGGCTGGCTGGCCAAAACCGCCGTATCTCACGCTAACGCCGGCGCCGATATCGTCGCCCCAAGCGATATGATGGATGGCCGCGTCCAAGCTATTCGTCAAGCGCTCGATGCTGCCGGGCACTACAACACGCCAATTCTTTCGTATGCGGCTAAATACGCGTCCGCGTTTTACGGCCCTTTTCGCGAAGCCGCCGAATCGGCGCCGCAGTTTGGCGATCGGCGTAGCTATCAAATGGATCCCGCTAACTCGCGTGAAGCCATGCGCGAGATTGCTCTCGATTTGGAAGAAGGCGCCGACATGATCATGGTCAAGCCGGCCATGGCCTATCTCGATATCATCCGCCAGGCGCGCGACCGGTTTGACGTTCCCTTGGGCGCTTATCAGGTAAGTGGCGAATTCAGTATGATCATGGCCGCCGCTCAGAACGGCTGGCTCGATTTAGATCGCACCATTCTTGAATCGCTGACCAGCATCCGGCGGGCGGGTGCGGATTTCATCCTTAGCTATTTCGCCAAGCGCGTCTGTGAATTGATCTCGTAGCGGCGGCGCGGTTATTCGGTTGGCAATCGCCCCGACAAGTAAATCCTCTGCGGCTGCGCGTGCTTCGCGCCGGCAATCCCACGCGCCACATGCACGGCAATCGGCTGGCCCGGTCTAAAACTCGCCTGCACCCGCATGACATCATCGGGCGTCATCACCGGTATGCGATTAATCGAAAGAATCGTGTCTCCATCTTGCATGCCAATATCATCGGCAAACGACCCTGGGTCTACCGTCACGACTTTCACGCCGCTCTTGTCGTTGATCGAAAGATCTTCCCGCTCTTTTTCCGTAAGACGCTGAATGGTGATGCCGAACTTCGCCGAACCCGGTGTTTTGTTCGACGTCGCGAGTGGCGTCGTCTCTTTCGGCTCGTTTTCGGTGACCTGCGATTCGCCTTGCCATATGACCGACCGTTCGCCAATCGCAACTTTGAAATCCAGGCGCTTGCCGTTACGGTCAACCGTGACGTCGGTCGTCGATCCAATCGGCAAATCGGCAACGCGCGTAACCAAGTCCGCGCCGTCTTTAACCGGCTTATCGTTCAAGGAAACAATGACGTCGTCGGCTTTGATGCCCGCTTTGCCGGCTGGGCCCGCGTCGGCTACCGTTTCCACCATCACGCCATGGTCAAGCCCGAAGGCCTCGAGTGCGCCTGCTTGGCCTTGATTCCATTTAATCCCGATCGAACCGCGCACAACGCGCCCGTTGCGAATGATGTCGTTATAAACCTTAACCGCCATGTTTGAGGGCAACGCGAAACCTACGCCCTCGTAAGATCCGCCGCGCGTGGCAATCATCGTATTAACGCCAATCACTTCGCCGCGAATGTTGAGCAGAGGGCCGCCGCTGTTGCCCGGATTGATGGCAGCATCGGTTTGCAGAAAATTTTGGAACGATGTGGTCCCCGGCAAATCGCGGCTCGTTCGTTCGGCGCTCACGATCCCCGCTGTTACCGTGGCTTGCAAGCCGAACGGCGAACCGATCGCGATCACCCAGTCCCCCACTTCCACACCGTCGGAATTGCCGATCTGCAC
>Ga0302324_100012114_pt1 | contig 17623 bp, 14 predicted proteins | sample Palsa_T0_1_FD_201949 | JGI IMG/M metagenome (GOLD analysis project Ga0302324, IMG submission 201949) | Peat permafrost microbial communities from Stordalen Mire near Abisko, Sweden - Palsa_T0_1 | ecosystem: Environmental > Terrestrial > Soil > Palsa > Peat permafrost | place: Sweden: Abisko... | reverse complement strand
CCTGAAGACGTTGGTCCGTGATTGAAAAACAACGGCACCGACTCCCACACGGTCGCGGCTCGGCAAGGGGGAACCTCATTCCGAGCCGCGAGCGTAAGCGACCGGTGATTTGGTTTTTCAGGCAAATGTGGTGACAGGATACTCATTCCCGATTTAAGTCGCGAAATTTCGTGCTAGCCGCCTGCCTGGAGCGCTTGCTGCAACTTCTCGGAGAAATTCTCACCGGATTCCGACCACAGGCGCCGAGTCTCTACCGGCAGCGCGTCATCCAAATCGTGCACCAGCTTTAACAGGCTTTTGATATTGGATTGAATGGTGACCAGGCTTCCCGGGATCTCAGGTTGCGGCAGGAAGTGGGCGTCGATGCCAAATTCGATCTCCAGATGCGAGTCGTCCTCGTGCTCGAATTCCGGGCCAAAACAGACCAGAGCGGCTCGAACCGGGGTCAGCTTCCAATCATCGTCGAACTGCCACAGGTCCCACCAGCTCTCCAGCCGATAGCAGGAATCGGAATGTTCGAAGTCCTTGGCGGCCCCAAGTACCTGGTCAATCGCCACGGGCGCCGGCATCGGAATTTCCAAAACCGCCGGCTCGGTGTAGTTCACCGGGATCACTTTGAAGGTGGACGGGTTCTTGGCCAGCCGCGAGAACGGGAACAGCCCCAGCAGCTTCTCGTAATGGCGAAGCGCGTTCTCATCGGAATAATTCCGCAAGGTGTAGGAGAGATAAAGCTGGTCAGCCATCTGTTACCATCGTACTGACTTTGCTTGCCTAAATCTCCGCTCCTTCCCATTTTTCTCATCGTCTCCGTGGATGTTCTAGGCCTCACCATCATCCTGCCTTTGCTGCCCTTCTACGCGGAAAAATTTGGCGCGTCGCCGGCCGTAGTGGGCCTGCTGGTGGCCAGCTACGCTCTTTGCCAGTTGATCGCCGGACCCATACTCGGCCGATGGTCCGACCATATGGGCCGCCGCCCGCTGCTGCTGGTGAGCCAGGTGGGAACGCTGATCGGCTTCCTGATCCTGGCCTACGCGAATGCTTTGTGGCTGATTTTCCTGTCGCGGATCGTCGACGGCTTGACCGCCGGAAATTTGTCGCTGGCCCAGGCCTACATTTCCGATGTCACCAAACCGGAGGACCGCGCCAAATCGTTCGCGCTCATCGGCATCGCATTCGGAATGGGATTTCTGATCGGTCCGGCGATTTCGGGCTTCCTCGCCCAGTACAGCTACCAATATCCAATTTTCGCCGCAGCCGCATTATCCGCCACCAGCATCCTCGCCACCTACTTTCTGCTCCCTGCCGGCGCGCCCACCACCGGGGACGCCCTGACTCCGCGCAAGTTCACGGTCCTCGACTGGGCCAATTACCTGCGCTACTTTCGCGAACCCGGTCTTACGCCGCTGTTGTGGCAATTCCTCGCGTTTGCCCTGGCGTTTTCCATGTTCATGTCGGGCTTCCCGTTGTTTGCCGAAAGGCGATTCGTCTGGCATGGGCATCCCTTCGGCGTTCAGGAAGTCGGCTATGTGTACGCCTATCTTGGTCTGTTGGGCGTGATTCTGCAGGGGGGATTGATCGGACGGCTGGTGAAGATTTTCGGCGAGCTGACTCTCATTCGCGCCGGCTTCTTCTGCGCGATGGCGGGATTAATCGCCCTCGGCTTTACGCACGGAGTCCCGCCGCTCCTGGTAGTTGCCGCGCTAGCGTCGAGCGGAATGGGCGCGATTCGCCCGGCGTTGACCAGCTTGATTACCCAGAGAGCGGCCCGATCGGAGCAGGGCGTGGTGTTGGGATTAACCCAGTCGCTCAATTCGATTGCCGCCATCGTCGCGCCGGCCATCGGTGGACTGTTGATCGATCACTCGCTGCTGGGCGCCTGGGCTTTGCTGGCCGCGGCCATCAGCGGAGTGGCCCTGTTCTTTTGAGCCTACACCGATCCGGCAAATGTGGTTTATCCGCGAAGATCTCTCAATTACTTGTCGGTGAGCGCCGCGACGCCCGGCAATTCAATCCCCGCCAGAAATTCCAGCGACGCACCGCCGCCTGTGGAAACGTGGGAAATTCTGTCTGTAACCCCCGCCGACTTAATGGCCTTTTCCGAATCGCCGCCTCCCACCACCGAAACCGCGCCGGACGACGCCACGGCTTTGGCGATGGCTACCGTTCCGCGATCGAAGGGCGGCTTTTCGAATACCCCCATCGGTCCGTTCCAGATGATGGTTTTGGCTTTAGCGATTACCGCCGAATAAGCTTCGATGGTAGCCGGCCCAATGTCCACCGCCAGTGTGTTGTCCGGAATCTCGGTCACCACGCGCGAGTCGGCGCCTGCCTTCAGTTCGGTCACTACCACATGGTCCTTCGGGAGCAGCAGCTTGTTCCCGGCGCGGCCCATCAGATCCTTGGCCAGCCCCAGCTTGTCATCCTCCACCAGCGATTTCCCGATCGGCTCCCCTTTAGCCTTCATGAACGTGTACGCCATCGCGCCCCCAATCAGGAGCTGATCCACCACTTGCATCAGGTTCTCGATCACCTCGATTTTGTCGGATACCTTAGCTCCGCCCAGAATCGCCACCGAAGGCCGTTCCGGATTCTTGGTGACCTTGGTGAGATACTCCAGCTCTTTGTCCATCAGCAGACCGGCAGCGGCTTGCCTCACGAATTGAATCATGCCCACGGTGGATGCGTGGGCCCGATGCGCCGATCCGAACGCGTCGTTGACGTACACATCGCACAACGAGGCCAATTGCCTGGCGAATCCGGGATCGTTCTTCTCTTCTTCGGGGTGGAATCGCAGGTTTTCGAGCAAGAGCACCTGGCCGGGCGCGGGACGCATTTTTTCCACCTCGGGGCCCACGCAATCCGGAGCCATCGCTACCGCCTTGCCCAATAATTCCGCCAGCTTTTTTGCCACCGGCTTCAGACTCATCTCCGGATTGGGCTGGCCCTTGGGCCGCCCCAGATGGCTGGCCAGAATCACGGCCGCGCCGTGGTCGAGCGCGTACTGAATATTCGGGATCGAAGCCCGAATGCGTTTGTCACTGGTAATTTCCTGTCCGCCGGCGGCTAACGGAACATTGAAATCCACCCGGATGAAGACAGTCTTGTTCTTGAGATCCAGGTCGCGAATTGAGAGTTTGGGCATAGAAAAGGTCGTGGGTGGTGGGAGGTGGACGGTGGGAAACAAACCGATCCCGCATTCTCCGGAAATTTGATGCTAGCACGGCTTCTCGGGCGGCGCGTTCGATAGCTTGCAGTGAATGCCGGCCACCCGGTAGGCTTCCAGCAGCGCGCCTGCGGCGGGCCCATAGAGCGGAGGACCGGCCCCATCCCCTACCAGCGCGATGAATGTTTCTCTCACCGTGCGGCTGCGAAACACGCCGCCTACATAGGCCGCGCGGACGGCTTCTCTTTTGTCGAACAATTGAACACGGACTGCCGATGCGATTGCCGCAAGCTCGCGCGCGGCATCTTTCAGGATCTCGCGCGCCATCGCGTCGCCATTCTCAGCCGCCTGGTCCACCAGCGCCCCGAATGCGGCGATGCTCGGCCGCGGGAATTCCGGCGTATAGAGGCGATGCATCAGATCGTTGACATCCGGAGCGCCGGTTTCGTTCAGAAACATCTGCCGCAGCCCGGCAGCATCGCCCCAGCCTTCCTCCATCCTCAGCGCGGCCCGCAAAGCCTGCCGCGCGATGTAGAATGCGCTGCCTTCATCTCCGAAAACATAGCCCCAGCCTCCGGCGCGCGCCGTTTTGCCGGAACTGTTCCGCCCAAATGCGATCGATCCGGTTCCCGCGATGGTGATCACGCCCGGCTCGCCGGCAGTAGCGCCGGATAGCGCGATCAAGGCATCGTTCGTCACAATCGTTCGATCGCTCCGAAGAATTTCCCGCAATATGGATTCCTTGTCCGAGGGACCACCGCTGAAGCCCAGGCACGCCGCCGCGAAACGCACCGTGGCAGCGTCCAAACCCGCACTGGCGCATGCCGCGCTCAGGCAGGTTTTGATCGCGCTAGTGAATTTTGCTCTTCCTTCCGCTGCTCCCGCGTGATTCGATGGCCCGCCGCGCCCGGCGCCCAGCACGCGGCCGTTCGCATCGCCCACGAGAGCGAAAGTGCTGGATTGACCACCATCAACACCTAGGAAGTAGTCCGTCATGTGGCACTAATCACCATGTATAACTACTCACCATGTATAACTACTCAATGTGATACAGCCAGCCCAGCGAATTCGATTCGCCGATGCATTTCATCCCCCAAAGACTGGTGTAAGTCAGGAAGTCTTCCGATCGGAAGTCGCCTTTCTCAACCAGGATGTAATGGATGCCGCGCGCTTTTAGCTCCTCTGCCGCTGCCCTGCGTAGATTGACTCGAGTGGGGCGCGGGGTCTCCACAGGCTCATTCAAAATGGTTGCCCACTTGCCTTTCCCGTCCTCTCCCTCCAATTTGGTTTTCGTCTTGTATCCTTCGTCGGAACTTTCCACCACTACCGCATCCAGCTTTTGAGCTTGTCCAAAATCCACCTGGACGAACATTCCCGGCTCAGCCAACTGCCAGCTTCGCCAACGGGTGACGGGGCTGTTATCAAAAGCCATTTGCACGTCCCACGGATTGGGATGCGCGCTTAACCGCCAGGCTGGATCGCGCGGTACTTCATTTGCGCCATCCAGTATCCGCATTTCAGACACGCCCCACTGTACATCCTGGGTCTTTTCGGTTTGAACCACGCGGACTGCGCGGAGTTCGCGAGGCGAGAATCGGAAAGTGAGTATCCGCGTGGGCTGAAAGCCGTTCACCAGAGCCGTCCACAGAATATCCCGGGTAGTTTCGTTGAAGGCTGCCTGAAAGCCTACCAGTATCTCGTGCGAAGTATAAGAGTCGGCCATCTGCCCGAACGTAAAAACCTTCTCGCCGGGCGGCACCCGCCGGTCAATCAGACGCGCTTCATTGTATTGTTGGCTGCGCCTGCCCAGGAACAACTCCTCCGGTTCCATACGTAAGGCGGCCTTGAATGGAATATCGTTCAAACGCCAGGCCGTGGAACCACAGTAGCGCTGCTCCATACTGGGCCAACAGCTAATCGCGTGCGCCAGCGCCAGTGCCAACAAAAGACTCTCCACGCCGGCGAAACTCAAGGCCAGGGCAAGCGATAGGAACGGCGCGGCGGGTATCAGGAAGCGCGTTCCCACGTTGGCGTAGTAAGGCAACCCGAACACCACGGCCGCCAGCCAAAGTTGACGTCCGGCGCGCTGCCTGAGCGCCAGTAACGCCAGAGGTGTTAGCAGGAACAGTGGACCAAAAAAACCGGCTAATATATCGCCCTGCACGGTCACTTGCATGGGAATCTGCCAGCGGCTGGTAAGCCCGTAGGTCTGTTCCAACCTGCGATATTCCTCCTCGAACCCGGTGTGCACGTATGGATTCGGAAACAAGCGATTGGCGAACGGAGAGAATGGGTTGTCCACCCAAATCCAACTCTTCAGCAGCCAGGGCGCGATGAAGATCAGCGCCAGTACGGCGGTAACCAGCACAGGACGGAAAACAGCCTGGCGCGCTCTCCACTGCTTCCAGGCGATGAAACCCAATGCGTAGGGAACCGCCACCGCAGCCGTGTACTTGGTGCCCACCGCAAAACCCGTCAGTATTCCGATGGGAATCAGCAGATTTTTGCCGCGCTCCTGATCCCAGATTTGCAGCAAATAGAACAACGCGAAGGCGATCGCGGCAACCGCCACATCATTGTAGGCGATGGTTCCGTCGATCCCAACCACCGGGCTGGCGTACAAAAATATTGCGGCCGCCACTCCCACTCGCGGGGCTCCCAGACGCCGCCCATACGAGAGTATGAGAAACGTCAGGCAAAGCAGGAAGGCATAATGCACCAGTGCGGCGGCGGAATGTTTGCCGAATAGGAACGCATTCAGGAACAACAGTTCCATCCCCTGCGAGAGATTGCCATACATATTCGTGGTGATTCGGACAAAGCCGTGCGCGCGCGCATACTTGGCCACTTCGCCCAAATGATAAGCCACGCCATCGGGGCTGACCTCGGGCGCCAGCGCATTAAAGAAATACAGCACGGTGAAAAAGCTGAACGCAACCGCGAACGCGAATTTCCAAAGTCGCGGTACTGCGGGAAACACCGGCCCCTTCGCCCGATGCGCCCCCGAGTAGAAGGCATAGCCGATCAATAAAACTCCCAGCGGCAGCAAAATACCTTTGCGCACCAGCTTCAAAGCTGCCAGCGCGAACAGAATGCCGCTCAGGCAACCCGAACCCAATATGAATGCAAACAGCCGCTCTTCCATCCGATAAAGACGGATGGACAACCTCCCCAGAAGGATGGCCCCGATTGACCAAGCCGTAGCAACCGTGAACGAAGCGCCGAACAAGATGGCGAGCACTACCCGCATTACTGCAGGAACCCGATTCTGGAGAGTATAAACCCGAACTGCGCGCCGTCCTGTGGCGCGGTATAGAGCTTGTCGATTCCGATCGAGACAATGGATTCGACGTCGGTGGTCAACCACTCGGGAGGGATCGGTTTTTCGAAGTGCTTGGGTCCTGACGCGGTATAACGGACTTTATCCAGAACTCGGCCATTCACCAGGAACGTCAGCTCTACTGGCCCGGTCTGTCGAAACGCCACGTCCCATAGCGCAAAATCGGCACTCAGTTTGAGGTTTTGCGTGGTTACAGCCAGTATTTTTACGGACGGATTCTGTTTGGTCCAACGCCATGCATCGCCGGGTGCGCCAGGATCGATGTCCTTGACGAAGTGCCACGAAGCGCCTGGATTCGACATTTCCACTAGCATGGAAGCAGGATCCGGATTTACGCCCTCCACAGGATGCCGCTGCTCGGGCGGCGGATAACTCTCGGGATAACGCTCGCAGGAACATAGCGCGGCCGCCAGCAGGATGCACAGAATTCGAGGCAATCCCTATTATGCCTCCCCACTGAAGCATCGTTCCGAACCGCGACCGCAAGGGAGCGTGACGTCAACGTGGGGCAAGATTCACAGCGGAGCGACGAGCGACAACCTGGCCCAGGGACGGTGCCTGGACACCCGGGCCTGTGTCAACCCCGCTTTTCGCGCAAGCGACGCCAACTCATCGCGCTTGAACGCCGCCTGCACGGAAACCGGACCGTCATGCATCGAGATGTCGTGCCATCCAAAAAGCCAGCGCGTGGCCGGCATGAAATGATAGGCCAGCGGCCCACGTTCCAGGTCGATTGCCAACACGGCGCGCCGGGCGATCTCCCCGAAACTTGCCAATAATTGGACCACCTCTTCATCCGGAAAATGATGCAGAAAAAATGATGAAAAAACGAAGTCGAAGCTGCCCTCGCCGAAGGGCAAGCGAAACGCGTCGCCCACCAACTTGGGGAACGCGGCGTGGCTCAGGTGATCGGCCTTGCGATCCAGCGACGTAACAGTGGCGCGCGGAAAACTCCGCCTTAGGGCGGCGCCCATGTCCCCGGAAGCCGCGCCAATGTCCAACACCGAAAAGGGATCCTCGGGACCTACGAACTCGCCGGCAATGCGCCGCAGCGTGGCGTAGCCACCGAAGTACTTGTTCACGCGCACCAGATCTTGAAGATTGTCCAGCGCCTCTTCGCGGCCGGCATGGTCCAGCTTCTCAGGCACTATGATTCGATGTTGGTCAACCACCAACCCATGATAAGATGCGGCCAGGTCGGCTCTGCGGTTATCCGTTTATTCAGTTCTTCAGTTCCCCAAACCGAAGAACCGAAGAACCGATGAACCGAAGAACGGTTTTATGGATTTTGTCTCCGGCAATCTTGGATGGATCGAAGCCATTTGCGGCCCCATGTTTTCGGGCAAAAGCGAAGAGCTGATGCGCCGCCTGCGCCGCTCCATGATCGCTCGCAAGCGCGTGCAGGTGTTCAAACCCATTATCGACAATCGCTATTCCGACGACGAGATCGTCTCCCATACCGATCAACGAATGAAGTCAGAATCTATCACCAGCGTGTCGGAGATAATCAGCCGCCTGGATTGGCGAACCCAGGTAGTGGGAATCGATGAAGCCAATTTTTTCGGACAGGAACTGGTGGAGATCGCAAGCCAATTGGCCGACAGCGGCAAGCAGGTGATCGTCGCGGGTCTGGATACCGACTATATGGGCCGGCCCTTTCCGCCTATGCCGGACCTGCTCACGCTGGCCGAATCCATCACCAAAACACTCGCCATCTGCGTGCGCTGCGGCAATCCCGCAAAGCATACCCAGAGATTGGTGGAGTCGTCCGAGCTGATTGTGGTGGGCGCCGCCGGTTCTTATGAAGCGCGCTGCCGCCGTTGTTTTGAACCGGGACTCCCAAAGCAGGAATATCTGGACTTCGCACGTCCCAAGCCCGACTTCGCTCGTCCGAAGGACGATAAGGCAGAAACTTGAAACGAACCAGCAAGGTGCCACTTCTAAATCTTTAGATTTCCTGCTAACCTACACAACTAGGAGTATTATGTCGATCTTCCCGAACCCCAGCCCCACCGGCGGTCAGCCACCTGCAAATCCGCCGGCTGCGCCTCCTCCCCCAAGTGCGCCGCCACCTGTTTATGCGCAGGCGCCTTATTATCCGCCTCCTCCGCCACCACCCGCAGAAAGCGGCACGGGGATGAAGATTCCGATTTTGTTCGGCGCTGTCGTCGCATTATTGGGCGCGGTGGTTTATCTATACATGCAGTTGGATCACGTCAAGAAAGACCTGGCCGTTAACAACACCACCATGCAGGCGCAGTTGGACAAACTGGTGGAAGCCTCCTCACTCACCACGCGCACCAACAGCCGCAGGGTGGATGAACTGAAGGACCAACTGGAGCGAGCCCGGCGTCAGGCAGCCATGGCCGCCGGCGCCGCCAAAGACGAAGCGCTAAAGAAAGTGGATGAAACCCGTCTGCAGTTGGAGGCGGCGCAGCAGCAAGCTAAGCAAGAGCTCAAATCCGATATTTCGCAGGTGAAGGAAGCCTCGGATTCCAAAATCTCCGCCGTGGGCAGTGAAGTCAGCAATGTAAGAACCGATGTCGCGGCCACCAAAACAGAGCTCGAGAAAACTGTCGCTGATCTCAAGCGCGCCACCGGCGACCTGGACGGTCACAGCGTGCTCATCGCCACCAATGCCAAGGAGCTGGCCGCCCTGCGTACGCTCGGCGAACGGAACTACGTCGACTTCACCGTCACCAAATCCAAGACGCCATACAAAGTGAGCGATGTCTCAATACTTCTAAAGAAATCCGATGCCAAGAAACACACCTATTCGATTGATCTCATCGTGGACGACGCGACTGTGCCGAAGAAAGACAAAGTCATGAACGAACCGGTGCAGTTCATCACTTCCAAATCGAAGCAGCCTTACGAGCTGGTTGTGAATAAAGTGACCAAAGACACCATTGCAGGCTACCTGGCGATACCGAAAGTTCTAAATCAGCGAAATTAAACAGCGGAGCGTCGTGGACTTCGTTCCACAGCATTCATGAAAATTTGCGTCCTCGACGACTCGTATGAGCAGTCTGCGACACCCTTTAAGGAATTCGATTTCCTGCCCGATCCGCTGCGCTTCCTGAAAGCGCACGAATGCGAGCGGCACTTCCTGCATAAAGCCACAGCCGTGCGCCAGGTGTTGGATCTTTCCAAGCGCGGCTTTGACGTGTTCCTGAACCTTTGCGATGGATCCTGGGACGAAGACCGTCCGGGCATCGAAGTGGTCCAGGTTTTGGAACGGCTGCAGGTTCCCTTCACGGGCGCCTCGTCGCGGTTCTACGAACCAACGCGGCAGACCATGAAGCGGATTTGCCATTACGCTGATATCCACAGTCCAAACTATTTTTTTGCATCGGACCCTGGCGGCGTGGAAGCAGCCGCCGCCTCGCTGCGCTTCCCCTTAATTGTGAAACATCCTTGCGGGTACGCCAGCATCGGCATCACTAAGCAGTCTCGCGTAGAGACTCCCGAAGAACTGCGCGTGCAAGCAGTCGCTACGGTGGAGGCCTTTGGCGACGCATTGATCGAGGAGTTCATCGAAGGCCGCGAGTTCACGGCGCTGGTGGCCGAGAACCCCGACGATGAGCTTGCGCCGCTGGTCTATCAACCGGTGGAATTCCGGTTTCCAGATGGCGAATCGTTCAAGCATTTCGATCTGAAATGGCGGGACTACAAGAGCATGTCCTGCGTACCGGTGGACGATCCGGCGCTGGCCGGCCGTTTGAAAGAAGTTTCCAGGAGATTCTTCGTCGGCCTGGGCGGCGCCGGCTACGGCCGCTGCGATATCCGCATGGATTCAGACGGCGAGCTGTTCATGCTGGAAATCAATCCCAATTGCGAGATCTTTTATCCGCCGGGCGATGAGGGTTGTGCGGATTTTATCCTGCTGAACGATCCCGCCGGTCACCAGGGCTTCGTCGAGACCATTCTGCGATCCGCCATGAAACGAGCGGTTCGTGAAACCAGAAAGTGGCACATCCGGAAAAATCCGGAGCGGCATTACGGAATGTACGCCGCCCAAGCCATCCAAGCCGGCGGTCTGATTGAACGCTACGAAGAACAGCAGCACGTCCTGGTGACCAAGTCGCACGTGCACGAGCATTGGAATGCCACGCAAAAGGCGCTCTTTGCGCGCTATGCGTATCCCATCTCGGACCAAGTGTACGCCATGTGGAGCAGCGATCCGGAACAGTGGAAGCCCATCAATCACTCCTGCGATCCGAACGCCTGGCTGGAAGGTCTGAATCTGACGGCGCGAAGGAAAATTGCGGCGGGCGAGCAGATCACCATGGATTACGGGACTTTTTGTAACGAGTCGCTGGAGCCGTTCACCTGCACCTGCGGCTCACCGGAATGCCGCGGGGTAATTCGCGGCAACGATTATCTGACGCCTCATATTGGACGCTACAACGGCCACGTTTCAGACTACGTCCGAATGAAGCGGTTGGCAGGCGAAAGCGCCTGCCCCACTGATACGTGAACTCTGCTGGTCAACGTGGGGCAGAGGCCTCCGTCTGCCAACCCGGCGCTGGTCTTTCAACCCAGGAACAATCGCGGTACGATGCGGAGTATGCATCGAGCCGCCCTTCTCCTCGTATTCATCGCCCTCTCGAACTACGGCCAAACTCCGGAAGCGCGCATCAAGATCGACATCGATCGCACCATCGGCGAAGTTGATCCGCTCATCTTCGGCAATTTTGCCGAGCACCTGGGCCGCATGATCTACGGCGGCATCTACGACGAAGGCAGCCCTCTATCGGACGCGGACGGCTATCGACTGGACGTGATGGATCGAGTGAAGAAGCTTGGTGTCTCCATCCTGCGCTATCCCGGCGGTAATTTCTCTTCCGGCTACAACTGGACCGACGGAATCGGTCCCAAGGCCCAGCGACCGGTGCGCGTGGAGCTGGCCTGGAACGATCTGGAAAGCAATCGCTTCGGAACTGACGAATTTCTGCGCTATTGCGAACGCATCGGTGCCGAACCTTACATCTGCATCAACGGCGGCTTGGGCACTGTGGATGATGCGCGCCATTGGGTGGAGTACACCAACGAATCCCGCCACACTGCATGGGCCGATCAGCGCCGCAAGAATGGCCGTGAAAAGCCATACCAAGTGAAGTACTGGGGCCTCGGCAACGAGATCGATGGACCCTGGCAACTGGGCCATAAAAATGCTGAGGATTACGCGAAGTTCGCTGTGGAGGCCGCCAAGGCCATGCGCCTGGTAGATCCTTCCATCAAGCTGATCGCCAGCGGATCCAGCAATTACGGCGCGGACTGGCTTGGTTGGAATCGCACCGTTCTGGCCGCGTTGCGCGATCAAATCGATTACATCGCGCTGCATACTTACATCGGCAACCGCGACAACGATCTCGAGAAATTCCTGGGCGCGTCGCAACGCATCGACCAATATATTGAGACCACTGCCGCGGCCATCCAGGCGGCCGAAGCCGGGCAGAACAATCCGCGCCCCATTTACATCGCCTACGACGAATGGAACGTTTGGTATCGGGCGGGCAACAAGGAGCACTTGGAAGAGATTTACAATTTCGAAGATTCGCTCGCCATGGGAATGTTCTTCAATTCTTTTTTCCGCCACGCCGGCGTGGTGAAGATGGCCAACCTGGCGCAATTGGTCAATGTGATTGCTCCCATCATGACCAATAAACAAGGGCTGTTCCTGCAGCCCATCTATTTTCCTATCTTGGAATACGGGAAGCAGCGCGGAAATATGGCATTGACCACCTGGGTATCGTCGCCCACCTATACCTTGAACCGGCAGCAACTCCCTTACCTGGACACCTCGGCGACATTCAACCGCAAGGATCGCGTGGTATTTGTCAATGTGTTGAATCGCAGCAAATCCCGCGACATCGCGGCCAGCATCGAGAATCAGGAAGGCGCGCTGGCCCAGCAAGTAGAACTATGGCAAATGAATTATCCGGATCTGAAAGCCACCCACACTTTCGGCGAGGATAATAAAGTTGTCCCCGTTTCACACACGCTGCCGGTGCACGTGGAAAAGAACAGTTTCCAATATACGTTCCCGGCCCATTCTCTGACCATCCTGCGCCTGCACCTGGACTGACAAACCGAACCGCGGCCGCAAGGGAGCGTCGGACTGGTGAGCATTCACGCCAAATTCCAATACACCGAATAACGCCTATCGAAGATGCTATTCAACGGTCGAAGAGTAGCGTCTTCGCGCCGGCCAGTCGCGCGAAACGTCAGCCCCTTTCCAGTTGGCTTGATCCACGAACTCAGATCCGCGCCGCCCGAATGCAATACCGGAAACTCCACCGCCGCGCGATCCAAACGAGGACCCAGCGGCCCCACGATCATCTCTTCGGTTAACCCGGACGATCCCAAATCCCCGGCCAGAACCAATGGGCCATACAACATTGCTTGCAGCTTCGGGTCATCCGGCATAGCTTCCATGCGCAACCGCATGGGCAGTTCCAACTCCACGCGGTCGCCGGTTTTCCACGTCCTCAGCAGAGTCACATATCCGCCGGGCGCCGCGGATGCTTCGAGTGCCCTCCCGTTGAGCTTCACGGTCGCCCCGGATTCCACCCAGCCGGGAATCCTTAGTCGCAGCGACAAACGGACCGGCTGATCCACACTTACCACCAACGCAGTGTTCGCCTGCTCGGGAAATTTCGTTTCCTGCCGCAAGCGAAATCCCTTCTCGCTCCAATTCAACTCCGACGGAATAAAAAGATTGACGTAAACACCGTCCTCGTCACGCCAGTAAATGCTGTCGTTCAACTTGGAGTATTCTTCAATACCGGTGCCGGTGCAGCACCAAAACGATTGATCCTCAGTACCGAAAGTTTTCCAGGCTCCCGGCGTCAGAGAAAGATAATACTGAGTGGCGCCCGATTGCGGACGAATGGTGCCCAACCGATGGTTCAGCATCACGCGCTCGTAGTAATCGAAGTAGCGCGGATCACCGGTCCAACCGTACAGCTTGCGCGTCAACTTCAGCATGTTATACGCGCAGCAGCATTCCGCCGTATCCACGCTCAGTTTGAGCTCAGCCGCAAGCCGCCGCGGCGGGGTGAGCCAGCCTTCGTTGTTGCTGGTCCCGCCGGTAACGTAGGCGCGCGCGCCGGTCACCTCCCACCAGAAGAAATCGGCTACGTCGTGGAATCGTACGTCGCCCGAGATTTCATAGCGCCGTGCCGCGCCCATCACCTGCGGGATGTGCGTATTTACATGCAATCCGCGCAACTCGTCGCGCCGCGACGCTAGTGGATTGAAGAATTTCTTCTTCGTGAATCGATCGCCCGCCTTCGCCCAACGGTCGTCCCCGGTGGCGCCGGCAAGGTTGTAGAGCACATCATTCATGCCGCCGTACTCGGTGTTCAGAATGTCCTGCATGTGCTCTTCCGATTTCGACGCCGTCCAGCTATCCGCCCAACCCGCCATGCCTTCCAGCACCTGCAGCGCTTGCTGGTTGCCGGCGTACTGGTGCATGTCGAACATTCCGGCCATGATTTTGTGGATCGTGTAATAGGGCGCCCACACCCTTTTGCGCGCGTCCAGCCGGTCGAACCACTCGGTTGGAAACGCACTCAGATATCCGCCGGCGCCGAGTCTCTGCTGGCAGTTCGCCAGCTCCGCGACCATCGAATCGCCTTTGGCCTTGATCTTCTGGTTTCCCGTGGATGCATAATTGAGCGCGCACGCAGAAAGATAATGTCCGGTGAAGTGGCCCCGCAGTTCGCCGTCATTTCCAGCGACATTCCGCTCCCACCCGCCCAGCGGTGCTGCCGAGGAAGCAAGACCGGCGTTCACGCGAAAATTGAGCAGCAGTCGATCCTCGTTCAACCGCTCCAGATACCCGCTATTCCATTCCGCCGCATCCGCAAACGGCCCAGCCAGCAGTCGAACCTGCTGCATTGGGAAAGGCTGTACTCTAGCCGGAACATCACCTCGCGTGAACACAATCGGCCCCCCAAAAGGAGCCTGATCGGGCACTGTCCCGCGACGCGCATCTTCCTGCGCGGCCAGCCGAGGCCCAGTAAAAGTGGCAGCCGCCAGTGCCGCAACCAAATCACGGCGTCTCAACTCATTCATGGTCTTTTCCATTCTATCGTTCCGAACCGCGACCGCAAGGGAGCGTAACGTCTGCAACCGTTTCGTTATACAATCCAAGTTCAAATAGTAAGGGGATACATGCTAAGGAAACAATGCGCCGCGGCCATCCTGATCGCCGGCGTTATGCACATGAATGCGGCACCTAAGATCGTTCAAGCGGACTTCGGCAAAATGCCGGACGGAGCCGCTGTCAACATTTATACGCTCACCAATTCCAAGGGCGTCGAAGCCCGGATTACCAACTATGGCGGCCGGATCGTATCCCTGAAAACCCCCGACCGTAACGGCACGCCGGCCGACATCGCGCTGGGGTTCGATTCACTGGCAGGGTATATCGAAAACCCCAGCCCCTTCTTCGGTACTCTCGTGGGCCGCTACGCGAATCGTATCGCGCACGCCAAATTCTCCCTGGATGGGCACGAGTACAAATTGGAAAAGAATGACGGCGACAACACCTTGCACGGTGGCACGCATGGATTGGACAAATACGTTTGGACCCCGCGCGTGCTGCCCGGCGGCGGCCTGGAGTTGACCGTGTCCAGCAAAGATGGCGATGAAGGTTTCCCCGGCAATCTAAAGGTCACCGTGGTCTACCACCTCACTGACACCAACGATCTGAAAATCGATTATTCCGCCGTTACCGACCAGGACACCGTGATCAATTTCACGAATCATTCCTACTTCAATTTGAAGGGGGCCGGCGAAGGCGATATTCTCGGCCACGAGATTCATATCAATGCGGATCGATTCACGCCCGTGGATTCGGGCCTGATTCCCACCGGCGAGCTACAGCCCGTGAGCGGAACACCGTTCGATCTTCGGAAATTGACGGCCATCGGCGCACACATCGGCGATAACGATGAGCAGATAAAGCTCGGCCACGGCTATGACCACAACTGGGTGCTGAACAAAAAGGGAAATGAGCTGAGCCTCGCCGCGCGCGTGGAAGAACCCTCCACAGGCCGCGTCCTGGAAGTGCTTACCACTCAGCCCGGCCTCCAGTTTTACACCGGGAATTTTCTGGATGGCTCCATCCACGGCAAAGGCGGCAAAGTGTACCAGCGCCGCTACGGTCTCTGCCTGGAGACCCAGCATTTTCCCGATTCACCCAACCAGCCGAAGTTTCCATCCGTGGTTCTGAAACCTGGAGCGACTTTTCACAGCACCACGATTTTCCGCTTTTCCACCACCGGCAAGTGAGCTCGCCGCTGGATGCTATAATCGGCGAAACGTGACTTCAGTCTGCACCAAGTCCTATTGGGACCATGCCGCTCCCTCCTTCTCTGTTCTCGGCCCGCCGCTAAAGCCCTCGCCCGAAGACGTGCAGTTGGTTGAGAAAGCGGTCGCAACTTGGAGTTCCAGCCACCCTGGCGCACCCCTTCGCGCGCTGCTGTTGGGAGTGACATCCGAAATCGCAAACATGCGCTGGCCGGAAGCATCGTCGCTGATTGCAGTGGATAACTCTATGCTGATGGCGCGGACTATTTGGCCGGGAAACATTCCCTCCCGGCGGCGTGTGGTCTGCGCGAACTGGTTAGCCCTGCCTCGCCCGCAAGCCTCCTGCGACGTCGTGATCGGCGACGGCTCCATGAACTGCCTGAGATATCCCGATGGCTTTCGCGCGCTCGCTCAGAGCATTCGCGGCGTGCTTCGCCCGGAAGGCGTCCTGCTGTTGAGATGCTTCACGCAGCAGCCCGCTAGCCGGGAACTTCCGGAACAGATTTTTTCGGACTTGCTGCAAGGCTCAATTCCCACCGTCAACCATTTCAAGTTCCGCCTGTTGATGGCCATGCAATCCAGCACCGAACAAGGCATCGCCGTGGAAGATGTTTACCGGAAGTGGGTAGACGCCAACATCGAAGAAGAATCGCTGCTGGCTCGAACCGGCTGGGAAAAGCGCGCACTCCAGTCGCTTGAGCTCTACCGGGATCAGGGCGTGGTCCACACTTTCCCCACCCTCACCGAATTGCGGGCTGTCCTCGGCGATTTCTTCGACGAACTTTCCGTCTCAACTCCCGCCTATCTTTTGGGGGAACGCTGCCCCAGTTTCGTGTTCATGACTCGCGCCGGAGAGATGCATTGACCGCGCGAAACACACTCTACCCTCTTACATCGCTGCAAAGAAGCATGGTGCTGGCTGCGTTGCGCGCTCCCAGGTCCGGCGCTTATATCCTGCAGTACGTTTGCCGGATGGCGGAAGAAGTGGATGCCGCGCTGCTTGAGAGCGCCTGGCGGATGGTCGCGCAGCGCTACCCCGCTTTTCGCACCAGCGTAACGGCCGATGCGGACGGCCAACTCTGGCAGCAGGCGCATGAACATTCCGAGATCCCCTGGCTGAAGCTCGATTGGAGCGAATTGCCCGAGGCTCCCAGGAACGAGAAACTCGCGGACTTCCTGCGCCAGGATTTCGAAAGCGGTTTCAATTTTGACCAGGGCGTACCCATGCGGTTCACGGTCATTCGGATCGCCGAACGCGCCTATACGCTGATTTGGACCTTTCACCACGTTCTGGTGGACGGCCGTTCGCTGGTGATCGCATGGCAGGAGTGGTTCGCCATCTACGACGCGCTCCGCGCTGGAGAAAACGCCGAGCTCGCCCCTCCAAAAGATTTCCGCGATCACCTTGACTGGCTGCAACAGCAGGATTGGGCCGCTGCCGAACAATTCTGGCGGCGGTATTTCGCCGAAATATCCCAGACTACCGGCTACATTACCGACCGCATCCGGCGCGCGCATAATATCCCGGCCCACAGCACCGCCAGAGAGAGAGTGGTGTTCTCTGAAGACTTCACTACGGAGATCGAGCTGTTTGCGAAGCAGCACAGCCTCACCGTCAATACCCTGGTGCAAGGCGCCTTTGCGTTGTTGCTGGCGCGCTACAGCCAACGTGACGACATTGTGTTCGGCGCCGTCCGGGCCGGACGCCAATCTTCGGTCGCAGGCGCCGCCCAGATGGTGGGCGTTCTCATCAACACCGTCCCGATTCGGATCGCGGTGCCTCCCGGCGCTACCCT
>Ga0302324_100012113_pt1 | contig 17623 bp, 13 predicted proteins | sample Palsa_T0_1_FD_201949 | JGI IMG/M metagenome (GOLD analysis project Ga0302324, IMG submission 201949) | Peat permafrost microbial communities from Stordalen Mire near Abisko, Sweden - Palsa_T0_1 | ecosystem: Environmental > Terrestrial > Soil > Palsa > Peat permafrost | place: Sweden: Abisko... | reverse complement strand
GAACGCGATGCATGCCGCCCAGGATAGGGGCACCCCCCCCCGGTGGCCAGTAGGCCCCCCCCCCCCGCCCCCCCGCCGCCCCCAACCCCCCCCCCCCCGGGGGGCCCCCGCGGCCCCGGGGGGGGCCGGCCCCCACGACGAAGAAAAGAACAAAAACCAAAAGCAAAAAGGGGACATTTCTAACGAGGTAACAAAGGGGACATTTCTAAAGAGTTTTGACAGTTTTTTTCCGCTTCTTGAAGATGGCCAGGAAATGAGTTAATGTCCACCGATATTGACGGCGTGGTCAAGGCACATAAGGCATCGCCGACGGGCGGAAACCCCTGCCCCTCGCCGCGAATGCGAGGTAGCACCGTCGGGCCCGGGCCGCGCGGAAGGCCTTTCGGTCCAAAGCGCGCCGCGGCGATTGAAGAAGTGGTTTCAAAAGTGGGCTACGACGGCGGATGCGGGATTTTCGGTAACCTAGATTTTAGATGAGTTGTAAAAATGCTAAAGAACGAAATCTCAGGAGGAAATACGATGCGAAGGAAGAAATTGCAATTGATCACCGTTCTGGCTCTTCTGCTCGTGGCGGGCGCCGCGGGATTGGCCGCGCAACAGGCACCGGCCCCGCCTCCGCCATCCAAGTTCAAATTGACAAGCTCCGCATACGCCGAAGGCTCCATGATCCCTACTCAATATTCGTGCGCCGATCCCAACGCAGCTTCGCCGGCGCTTTCCTGGACGAATCCGCCCAATAACGCCCAGAGCTTCGCCGTGATCATGCACGATTCCGACGCCGCCCCCATGAAAGGCGTGATGGACGTGACGCACTGGATTTTCTGGGGCATTCCGGCCAGTTCTACTTCCGTGGCTGCGGGGATCAAGCCGGACTCCTCACCCGACGGCATCATGCAGGGCAAGAATATCCGCGGCGTGAATGGATATCAGCCGCCGTGCCCGCCGCCCACCGCTACCCCGCACCACTATATTTTCGAAATTTACGCGCTGGACACCAAGCTGGACCTGCCGGCAGGATCCCCCCGCGCCGATCTTTTGAAGGCCATGGACGGACACGTCATCGGGAAGTCCACTTACGTGGGTCTTTTTGGGCGTTGATCGGCTAATCCGCATTTCTCGCAAGGTTCAAGGAAGCACGCGACACGAAACCTGGGACCGCCAATCTCCCGACTCGCTTTAGGGAAACCGCCAATCGGGAAATTGGCGGTCCCAGGTTTCATCCCTCACAATCTATGCCAACCGGGCGGGACCGCCTTTCGGTGGTACCGGCTCAAACCCCGTAGACGACCTCCAAAGGAGGGCAGAATTTGTGTCTCTGCCCACGCTAACTCCCGGCGTTTAGAACAGCAAGCTGAGCGACATCTGAATCTGCCGCGAGCTGCCGATTGTCTTCACGACTTGCCCGAGGCCAGTGGGACAGAAATAAAAGCCGTTTGCCGCATTGGAAGTGCCGCAGCCGGAGGCTAGTGTTGGCAAGGGGTTGTTTCCATACGGCGGCTGGGCCACGGGGGTGGCGCTAAACGCCAGATTTTGGTCGATATTGTCGATGGGAATGTCAAAGCTCGGATGGTTGGTCAGATTGAAAACATCGAAGCTGTACCTCAGGGTCATCCGCTCCTTGATTGGCGTCATCTTTACAAGCGAAATGTCCGCTCGCTTTTGCCAGGACTGGCGGAAGATGTTGCGTTCTCCTCCAGCGGAGAAATTGGTTTCGAACGTATCCCCAGGGGCAATCGCCGAACAGGGGAAGCTGCCATCCAAGGCTTGAGCGTTGGGAGTGCTACAAGGATAGAGCAGGGGCACAGTGAAGCACGACGCTTTCAGGGCCGGAAAATTGAAATTGTTGCCGATCGCGCCGGTAACCGCGTTCTGAGGCGTGCAACCGGACGCCAGCGGAGCGATCGGGTTGGTGATTCCATCGGTGATGCTGTAGTAGGCGCTTCCCACCGCGCCGGAATAGTCGATCACGCTATAGGGCTGTCCGCTTTGAAGCGTGACGAGGCCTTGCAAGCTCCAGCCATCCACGACCTTGCCTTCCACGGAGGACTCCGAGGCGAATTTCGGAAACTCGTAGTGGTAGTCGATATTGAAAACATGGGTGCGGTCGAAATCCGATAACCCATAGCCGCCGCGCAAATTCTGCGGGTTGTTGCCGTTGTAGTAGAGACCCAGCGCGCTTTGCTCATCGAAGGATCGTGAAAATGTGTAGGAAAACCCGGCCTGCAGGCCGTGGCTGATCCGTTTTTCAACGTGGGCTTGCAGCGCGTTGTAGGCCGAAATCCCTGCGGCCGTGTAGAGCTCCGAATCGGCGGAATAGCCGATGTAAGGGACGCGCTCGTCAGTGTTCCCGCCATCGATGTTTAGAACCATGGGTTGCGAGGGCTGCCCATTCGCGGCCGGCAAATTCAGGGTGCAAGCGAGATACCCGCAGCCTTCCGCCGTCTGAACCGTATAGCCGTACGTGTAAGACTGGACGTAGGGAGAAAGGGTCGGGTTCGGGCAGACCGGCGCCGGGCCGCAGAGTGGGTTGGTTGGGGTGGCAATTCTGGCCTGGTTGAATGGGACCGGAATAATCTCGTGCCTGCCGAGAGCATCCACACCGCCGATATCGATGGCCAGATCGTTTCGCGGCTGCCATTGAACGTCGAGGGACGAGTTCATGGTATAGGGAAGCTTGTTGTTGCGCGCGTATCCTGCAAAATAAAACGGAGTATCGCCGTTCTGGATGCCGGAGGCGCTGGGCATAACCGCGACGCCGGTACTTGGATTGATCTCGGTAACGGTGTTCGGATTACCCGATGGCGGAGACTGAAGGGTTGTCCCCCAGGGAGCGGAGAGAGTCGAGGTGCAGGTTTCGAACGAGCCGGGAAACGCGGTCGGACAAAATTGCCCGCCTACGAAAGGTTCCTGCTGGTTGACGCCGAAGGGACCGCCCGGCGCAAGGCTCTGGGCGCCCGGCAGAGAGAGGTAAGAATACAGTTCGCCGCGGTCGTAATACATTCCCCAGCCTGCGCGAACAACGATTTTGCTGTTGAACATTTTCGGGCTCCAGGCCACGCCAACGCGCGGCGCGAAACCCCATTGCCGGCCCGTGAGGGTCGAGTCGCTCACGCCAGCCGTGGCGTGCGGGCTATTTCCCGCGACGATCAGGCCGGTCGATCCGATCGTGTCCGTCTCCGGATTATAGGAATAGTCACTCGGATTAAAATTGATAAGGTTGCCGTTCTTCTCCGTCAATCCGCCGTCCCAATCGAAGCGGAGACCTGCGGTGATAGAGAGATTGGAACGCATCTGATATTTATCCTGGATATATTCTCCGGTTTCGTTTGACCGCCAATAACGATTGGGGTTCCCGTTGAGCTCAATTGTGCCCGCGTAAAGATAATCGTCTTCGAGTTCGCCTTGTAGAAACTGATTGATGGATTCCGATTCGATCGTTCCCAATTCGTTTCTTCGATCGCGCGTGTTGAGCTGCGTGTAGGCGAAACTTCCGCCGAACGTGATGGTGTGTTTCCCAAGGGTCCAGATGGCGTTCGTCGAGGGATTGAAGCGGTTTTGGAAAACTCCGGTAAAAGCCGCCAGAGACAACGCGCCGGCGCCGACGTTCAACAGGGGCTGATAGGAAGGCAGGACGTTGCCCGGCCAGGTAATGGTGATGCCGGGGAAAGTGTTGGAACCTAAAGTATTGATGGTGCAATCGGTGGGGTCAAAGCCGGTCAGCGCCTCGCAGGCGGCGCCAAACTGAGCCGGCGTAAAGGGCTGCGCAACGGTGGAGTAAACTTTTTCACGTATGAAGCCGAAGGTTTCCGTGATGCTCAGATTGGACCGCACGATCTGCGTGTGGCTAAGAGAGATCACCTGGCTGCCCGCGTCTAGATGCTGGGCAAAGCCCGCGACGGAAGAATAGGCGTACGGGGCGGTCGTCGGGTCGTGCTGGTAATAATATTTCGCGGAAAATGAATGGGTGGAATTTGGGTTCCAGTCCAGGTCTCCAACAGCCTGATCGTTTATGAAATAGGCTGTGCCGGGAATTTCCGCGTCCTCGGGAAACGCTTCGATTTGCTGCGCAGTGGCGTTGGGACTCAAGGCGATGGCGTTGGGGTTTGCCGAGGGAATCAGATATTGCCCATTCGGAAATTTATAGTTGAACAAGGTATAGGCGATGGGATTGATGTCACCGGCCGCGAGGCCTACCGCCGGATTAATCGGGCTATCGTTTAATCCGAGAGAAGTCATCGGATTTGAGAGGTTGTTGTTATTTCCAACTGTTGCCAACCCCGCCGCCGAACGGTCGTCGGTGAGTCCAGGAGGAACCGTGGGCCGCGAGATTCCGATTTCGTCGTCCGAGGCGTGCGTGTGGGTATAGCTTCCGTAGAAGAAAAGCTTATTTTTTATAATCGGCAAGCCCAACGTCCCGCCCGCGGAGTAGCGATGCAAGCCGGGATTTTTCTCATCCTGAGGAATATTCGGATCGGCGTTGAAAAAGTAGGGATCCGCGTTGAGCCAGTTGGTCCCGCGATGGACGTAAGCCTGCCCGTGAATGGTATTCGTGCCTGACCCGGTGCTCATGTCAATGTGCGCGCCGCTCGTCGAGCCTTGCTGTGCGTCATACATCGAAGTGTTCACGCGGACTTCCTGAATGCTTTCGGGAGCCGGCGTGGGGATCGATTCGCCGATAGCCAGATAAACCGACGCGCTGCTCTGGACGGGAAGGGCGCTCAGAGCGGAAGACGTGGCGACGCCGGTTTCATTCACGACTCTTGAGGATGTGACTTGGCTCGTGGTCTTGCCGTTAAATAAATTTTTGGCGTCCACGCCATTCAGCAGGAACGTATTGCTGGTGTCGCGCTGGCCATTGGCCCAAACCGGCTGGTTGCCCAAGCCCGCATTCGCTCCGGTCCCGGCAGGGAGCTCTTCGTTCACTCCTGGAGAAAGCATCACATAACCGGTGAAGGATCCCGTGGGCAATGGAACCTCCTCGAGTTCCGCTTTATCCATCACGTAACCGTTCGTCGTATCGACGGCGTTAAGCAGCGGCGTCTCCTCGACCGTGATGGACTCGCCCACTTGCCCGACCTGCAGGGTGGCGTCGACGGTGGCGGTGCGATTGGCCTGCACCTGAATCGACGGAATATTCAACGTTTGAAAGCCTGAGCGAGTGACTGTGATCGTGTAATTGCCGATGGGCAGGTTGACGAAATCATAGCGGCCGGTTTCGGAGGTCTGGAGTGTGCGGGTGAGTTTGGTCTGGTCACCGACGATCATGATCGTGGCGGCCGGAACGACGGCCCCCGAAGCATCCGTCACCGTGCCGGTGATCCCGCCCAGCGTTTGTTGCGCGTACAGTTGAGGCGCGCAGGCGAGGACTAAATAAAACAGCGTCCGCAAATAAAAAAATTGTCCAACTTTTCTCAGCATCAGTGCGTCCCCTTGAATTTAATGAAAGTTTGGATCCAAGGGCGAAAACCGAGGCCAATTGCGGCCCCTCGAAAAAGGCCCGTCCAGCTAAGAAGTTTCACCGAGGCTACGCGGGGTTCGGCGGAAGCGGAAGCTTATTGTTTCGATGGCGAGGATCAAATATTTCGATTTTTCGTTTTGGGGCGGGGGCGGGACAATGGTGGCATTGATCCGACATTGTGGCGCCGCCCGCTGCAAGCGCGAATCTAAGCACTTAAAAATTGAATTCAATAGAGGTTAGAAGAGCCTCCCACGTGCGAATTGCTCAACCAGAAGGATCATCATGACCCCACCGAATCGCGGTCCTTCTCCCGGCGGCGCGGAACCCCGTTTATTCAAAATGGCCGCGCTCGTGCAAGCGGAAGAAGCCGGCGCCGGAGCTATTCCCCTGGTCGCGGGCGCAGTTCAGAAAGACGCGAAAGCCGCCGGCTACGGATTACGCAATAATTCCCTTTCATCGATGGAGACGCTGGCGCAATCCATTTCGGGCGCCTGCCCCACGCTTACGCCGTTCGTCACAGTTCCCCTGGTATACACGCTCGCTGGCAATGGCACTTGGCTGGCTTATGTCTTAGGCACGGCCGGCATTCTTCTTGTGGCCTGGTGCATCAGCCGCTTTGCTCGTTATTCTTCCTCGCCGGGTTCGCTCTATTCTTATGCCGCAATGATTCTTCCGCCCTGGCTCGCGGCCACGGCGGCGTGGAGTCTATTGCTGGCCTACATCATGGGGGCTGCCAGCAATATCGGCGCTTTCTATTATTTCGCGAATGCGACCATTCAGAACGCCACGGGCCACTTCGTTTCCACCTTGCTGTTGGCCACGATCTACACGGTCCCATTCATCTTGATGGCGTGGCGCGACGTAAGAATTTCGGCGCGGGCCATGCTGGGGATGGAAGCGGTTTCGGTCACGGCCGTTGTCGCCGTGATGGCGCTGGTGCTGTTCCACCGCGGATTCCACCTGGACCCGAACCAACTTCACCTTCGTGGTGTGACCTCCAGCGGCTTCCGGCAGGGATTGGTGCTCGCATTGTACAGTTTTGTGGGTTTCGAAGCCGCGACAACGCTGGGATCGGAGGCGCGCAATCCGTTAAAAGCCATTCCCCGGGCGGTCATCCTAACTGCTGTCCTGGGCGGTGTCTTTTTTACCATCTGCGCCTACGCGGAGGTTGTCGGATTCGGAATGAGCGGCAAGGACCTCGGAACGTCCGACGTGCCCATGCATGTGCTGGCCGGCGTCGGCGGGATACCCGTGCTGGGATTATTGATCGACCTCGGAGCGCTGGTGAGTTTATTTGCGGGGAGTTTGGCGGGCATTATCGGCGCTTCCCGCGTGCTGCTGCAGATGTCGCACAACGGGCTGGCGCACGGCTCGCTTCGGGCCACGCACGCCAGGAACGAGACGCCCACCGGCGCGACCCTCGTTACGGGACTGGCGGCGTTTCTTCCCGTCGCCATCCTGGCCGTGCGGGGCGCGAGCGGCGTCGACGTCTATGGATGGCTGGGCATGCTCGCTGTTTATGGATTCGTGACGAGCTATGGACTGGTCTGCTTCGCCCTGCCGGGCTATTTGCGCGAACATCACGGCGTGGTCAACCTGGCCACCCAAACCATCCCCTACATTGCCTGTCTGGCGATGGTGTATGCTGTTGTGGCGAATATTTACCCCGCGCAGGAAGGCGTGTATGGCAAATTGCCTTACGTTTTTCTCGCCTACCTGGCCGTGGTAGTTTCGTTGTTTGTGTTTCGCACGCGCGCGAAACCCTCCGTAATGGAGGGATCTTAATCGCTGTTCAAGATGCGTGGCATCTTCCCTCTTCTCTTTTTCCCGCTCTTCCCGGAGAATAGGCTTCCCAAAATCCCTTAACGCTTGAAGCGTCGTTGTCTAGAAAGGAGTTTTATGAAGGCACTGATTACCAAGGATACGCCTGTGACCCAGGAGGTGTTGAATCTGATTGCCCATCTCCCCACCAAGAGCCTTCCCAAGATCGTCGAAGACGGCTTCTTCCAGAAGCTGACGGACAGAGACTTCATGCGTATCGGCGTCCTGCTGGCGAAAAAGGGGTACGACGAAGGCGGTTGCCCCATTGGCGGTGTGATCGTCCACAATGAGACGAGGCTGATCGTGGGCAAGGGGCACAACACGCTGGTCCAGGAAAACCATCCTTACAATCATGGCGAGACTTCGGCCGCACGCGACGCCGGTCGCCAGGATTTCAGCAAGACCACGATCTTTACGACGCTGAGCGCTTGCGAGATCTGCGCGGCGCTGATCTACCGGCGTCAATTTCAGCGCTGCGTCGTCGGCGACGTGACCAATTTTTCGGGTACCGAAGAGCTAATTCGCCAAAGGGGCGTGCAGGTGGATATTTTGGAAGACCCGGAAGGCATCGCCTTATTCGCGAAATACGTAAAGGAAAAACCGGAACAGCATATGGAAGATGCCAACGGCCTCGCCGCGGTGCGCAAAGCTGCCGCCGTCAAGACCTAACACTTCAGCGGATTTCTTACAAGGCAACGCAAAGAGTCGCCCTTTTGTCATTCCGAGCGGAGCGAGGAATCTCTCATTCTTTTCTCGCACGGAAACTCAGGAGAGATTCCTCGCTCCGCTCGGAATGACAAAACGAGGTTCTCTTTCCGCGGTCCGGAATGCCTCACTGGTCTGTTACGCCTCACTTCTATTGGGTTTTTTCCCGACGGGGCCGGAGATGCGTGGAGGCCTGCTCAGGGCCTCCATGATCCAAGTTGGCGTGAAGGGCCCCGAGCTATTCACCGCAACGTCGTAATCGCGCAGGGCATCGGCCACGGCATTCGCCACAGCGCCATGCGCCCCGATGGTCCCACCCTCTCCAACGCCGCGCATCCCAAACGGATTGAAACTCGTGGGCGTTTCCATGTGCCAAAGTCTGAAATCCGCCGGAGCATCGGACGCACCCGGCAATACGTAGTCCATTAATGCCCGCGTTTGCAGATGGCCCTCCGAATCGTAGACCACATTTTCGCGCAACACTTCGCCAATCCCCTGAACCACGCCCCCAACGATTTGCCCTTCGACTAAGAGCGGGTTCACGATCCTTCCGCAATCGTGCGCCACGACGTATCGCGGAATCTTCAGCGCACCCGTTTCCGGATCGATTTCCACCACGCAGATGTGGGTCGCGTAAGAATACGACGGCCTGGGGATTTCGATCCGATGTTTGGCTTCGATTCGTTCTGGCTCGCGGTCTCCGCGGAGCGATGCCAGCCGCGCCGGAATTTCGGACAACGGAATGTATTGTTCGACGGGTCCCAAAATGATTACACCGCCGCGCTCCCACCGTAGGGCGGAAGGATCGCAATCGGGTAGCTCGGCGAAATAGCTCAGGATTTTCTTGACCAGCTCGCGCGCCACCATCCGCCCCGCGGCTCCTCCCGAGGCCGCGCCGCGGCTGGCGAATGTTCCCACCGCATCGGGAACCTCGTCCGTATCGCCTTGCCGGATGGCCACCTGCTCCATGGCGATGCCGAGCTCCTCGGCGACCAGTTGCCGTTGCGTTGTCTCCGATCCTTGTCCAACGGGCATGATCGAGCTGTATAGAAGAATTGTTCCCTCGGGCAGCAAAGCGATGCGCGCGGTTTCGTACGGCCCGACGGCCGTTATTTCGACGTACATCGAAATCCCCAGGCCCCGCAGTTTTCCCCGCGCCGCAGCCTCCCTGCGATCGCTTTCAAAATTTTCATACTCGCCGAGTTTCAATCCGGCTTCGAAGCATCGCGGGTAATCTCCTTCGTCATAAATGATGTGGTGCGCGTTGGCGAATCCGGTCGCTCCGCGATCGAGCGGTAATTCCTCTGCTCGAATAAGATTACGCCTGCGAATTTCGGCGCGATCCATTCCCAAACTAAGCGCCGCGTCATCGAGGAGCCGCTCCATGACCAGCGTCGCCTGGGGACCTCCCGCGCCCCGCAAAACATTCAGCGGCGTCTTATTCGTGACCACGGAATACATTTGCGCGTCCAAGTTAGGAACGCGGTACGGGCCGCGCACCATCGCGCCCATTGCGGTGATGGGCGTGTTGCCCACGAAGCCGTATGCCGCGCCGATGTTCGACCAACCCGTGAGCCGCAGCCCGACGAACTCGCCGTCACGCGACACCACTGCCTCTGCGTCGATGGTTTCTTCCCGCGCATGCATGGCCGAAGAAAAGTGTTCCCGCCGGTCCTCCAGCCACCGCACAGGCCGCTGAAGTTTACGCGCCACGGCCGGAACCAAAATCTCTTCGGGATAGACCATCTCTTTGCATCCGAAACCGCCGCCCAAGCGAGGCGCCGTCACCCGGACGCGATCGAGGCCGATCCCGAATGCGCCTGCCAGGGTCGCACGCAGCACTTGCGGAAGCTGGGTGCAGCTTTCCACGTGTAACCGTTCGCCGTTGTCGATGAGCTTCGCCCTAACCCCGCGCGTTTCGAGCGGCACCGCGGTTTGCCTGTGGAATTCGTATCGCCTGCGGATCACCAGATCGGTTTCACGCGCGGCGAAATCCGAGTTGCCGTCGATTTGTTTCACTTGATAAACGACGTTGGTTCCCAGCTCCGGATAGAGCAAGGGCGCTCCGGGATTCGCCGCGGCCATGTGATCGGCAACGGGCGGGAGCGGTTCGTAATCGATCTCGACGAGAGCGGCGGCGTCTTCCGCAAGATACCGATTTTCAGCGGCCACCAGAGCCACCGCCTGCCCGACGTAGCGAACTCGATCCCGAGCCATCACGCGATGGCGTGCGTCCAACGTTCCCGGGATCATGTCCACGCAGGGAAGCACCTCGTTGACTAAATCCAAATCGTCCGCCGTGAGGACGGCGATCACTCCTGGACTCGCCAGCGCGCGTTCTTTGCGGATCGCGCGCACCATGGCGTGCGGCTCCGTGGATCGCACGATGCAGATTTCGGCCGCGTTCGGCGCGGCGAGGTCCGGCAGGAATCCGCCGCGCCCTTGGAGCAATTCCTGGTCCTCGAGACGCAAAACGGCTTCGCCAACGTACTGTCGCCTTCGCGGCGGCCGTCCGTATATATCTATATTTGTATTTACCTTATCAACCATTATTTCCTGCTCGGGTATTCGTCTTTCGCCGCTCCCAGCGCCTGCCGCACCGCCGCCCAAATGTTTCGATACCCCGTGCAGCGGCAGAGGTGCCCGCTAAGATACTGGCCGACCTCGGGCGAGTCCGGATGGATGGACCTCTGAATCATGCTATATACGGTCATCAGCCATCCCGGCGTGCAGTAGCCGCACTGCAAGGCATGCTGTTGTTGGAAAATCTGCTGCACGTGGTTCAGTCCCTCGGGAGCGTTCAATCCTTCGAGAGTGAGAATTTCGGCGCCCTCGGTTTGCACTGCCAGCAAAGTGCAAGAGCGCGCCGGTTCGCCGTCGATCACGATGGTGCAGGCGCCGCAAGCCCCTTCTCCGCAGGCGACTTTCAACGCCGTCAGACCGAGATGCTCGCGCAAGAAATCGCTCAGCAAAAGGCGGTCGGCAACCAAGGTTCGCACTTCCTTTCCATTTACGGTGACGCTCAGCGCCGTTTGCGATTCGCTCGAATCGCCCCGCACCGTTTTCTCCCGCGCCGAATCAGGCCCTGTCATGGGTCGCTCCAGTTTGCCTCGAGCAACGCTCGCGCGCCTCGGTAAGCGCTCGGACGACCGCCGTGACGGCCGCCTTCGCTCGGAAGGCGCCAGTGGCGTGCAGATCGGTGCGCGCGGGCCAGGGCCGCTCCGCCGAAGCAATTTGCGCGGCGTCGCGAACCCGTGAAACGTCGCCGGCGTTTTCTCCGGCCAAACTTTTTTCCGCGCGGTCCGCGCGATACGGGCTAGCCGTGAGCCCGCCGAGTGCGATCCTCGCCGAACGGATGCGCCCGCTCTCTTCGAGCTCCAGCGTAGCTGCGCAGCATACCAGCGCGAAGTGGCCTGGACGCAATTGCACTTCGCAAAATCCCCACCCTTCCCCGGCGGCGAGCGTTCGAAAGGACGCCGATTCGATTAAGCTTCGCGAAGGCAACCGCGTGCCTGCTTCCACGGCATACACTTCGCGGGCGGGAATGCGCTGCCGTACCCCGCCGCGCGAAAGGACATTCAACTCCGCGTCCAGCGCTAGAGATACCACCGGCACTTCTCCGCCCGCGTTCGCCTGCGCCAGGCATCCGACCACCGTCCCCCGGCTGCGGACTTGCGGCATGGCCACCCAGCCGAGCGCCTCGGGAAGCAGCGGTATGGCTTGCAAAACTACCGAACTTTTTTCGATTCGCGATTGGCGGCAAGCCGCGCCGATGGTGATCTCGCCTGGAGTCTGGGACACTTCATCCAATCCGGGGCAGCGCATGATGTCGAGCAATAAAGACGCGTTGATGGTTCGGGCGCTCAGCGCCGGGATTAAACTTTGCCCGCCAGCGAGAATTCTCGCCGCGGCGTCTGCACCGCCAAGCACTTCGACGGCGTGATCCGCCGTCTCCGCTCGGACGTATCCAAATCTAGCCGGTTTCATTCCCAGCCCCGATTCTCATGGATTCGGCATTTCGCGCGAGCGGCGCTCTTGCGATCATCAGGGGGCGTTGCGAAGGGATTCCTCATCGCGCGATCCACGGCGACAAAAATTATTTTCAAGCGCCCGGCCGCCGAGTGGCCTTCCTTCATTTGACTCGTCCGGTTCTCACCGGCCTGCACGCCAGGAATGCGGATGCAAAAGGAGTGCTTGCGATTCGGAGACGGTGACAAAGTCTTGTAGAGAGTTACCTTCGATCCATCATTGTCGGAAGAGGCAGGAATTTTTCACCGCAATTCATTTCCGTGGATGAAGCCGCTGTTTCCATCCGATGGCTCCCGCCGCTTCCCGGTCGCCATGATAGCATTCCCGGCGCGGAGCGGCCCATTTTACTTCCTGGCGCCAAAAGGTTTGGGCTGACTGCACGAGGAGGTTCGATCGGAAAATTCCCGCCGGCAGGATGTGCGTGGGAAATGTGATCTTGACAGGCCGCGGAATATTCATCTTGTCATTCCGAGCGAAGCGAGGAATCTCTCTTGGGGTTGGCTAGGCGAAAAGCAAGAGACAGATTCCTCGCTTCGCTCGGAATAACAAAATCGCGGAGTCTACCGGGTCACTTCGAATTTGAAATGCAATGCGGGGATTTTATTGCCGGGGTGATCGTCCGCGTAGGTCAGCTGCGGCATGCGGTAGAGCAGTTGGGCTTCGGTGGGCGGTCCTTGATAGATGCCAGGAAAAAGATCGATCAGGTGGGTGCCAGGTTCGCCGGCCGCGCGAAAGTTGACGACCACGTCGCCTTGCGAATTGAAGCCGCAGGCATATCCCATATAACCGTTGTCGTATGTGGCGGCATAGAGGTTGTCATACTCCGTCCAGCCGACGCCGTGCAAATGGATCGTCACCGGCGTTCCAGCAGGGCCGGAGGCCGGCTCGATGCTCACGATGCTGGTCTCGATCGCATAGTAAGCCCGCGCGAGCGGTTTTTCTTTATCGCGCAGTTCGATGCCATGCTGGCCGCCCAGATCCAACGGGATCGTCAGCGGGAATTCGATTTTTCCATCGCTTCCCACTTTCACTTTCGCGATCGGCGTTTCCTGCGGCGCGAAACCATTGCCGCTCACGCGGCTCCCGACGTATGTCTGCCAGATCAGATCCAGCGTCGAGCCCGCCGGAAAACCTTCGCCGCGCAGCGTCGCCTGCGCGCCGACAGGGCCTTGCGATGGACTGACGCTCAGCTTTCCGTCCGCTACATGAATTTCGGAATCCGGCAGCGCGTACGGCTGGTATTCGTCCGCGTAGGCGTCCGGCGTCGATGACCGGCCATCCGTCGTGCGGAAGCTGAAATCAGGCCGCGGCAGGTACGCGTTTGGGGCCTGCTCGAAATTGAGATAACTTTGCCCCTGGTATCCCGTGTAAATTTTTACGGGATGATCGCCCACGGGTCCCGCCGCGCGAAAACGCGCCACGGCGGAGCCGTGAGTGCTGACCGCGCTCACGAATCCGATTCCCCGATTGTCCCAGTTCACGACCCAGGTATTTTCCATCGTTCGCCAGCCGAGTCCTTTGACCCGCAATTCGATCGGCGTTCCGACGGGGCCTGACAGCGGAGCCATCTCGAAGCTTTGCGTGACTTCCACTCCGTTTTGCGCCACAGGTTCGCCGTCGATCGTGGCGATCACGTCGTGAACCCCGCCATAATCCTCAGGAATTGCAAAGGTGGCGTCCAGGCGTCCACTGGCATCGACCGGAAATTTCCCAAGGGATACAGTCGCTTTGGAATATTTTTTCCCGCGGAAATAGTAATAATTTTCGATGACCCAGCCGCCCGTGACCGTGCCCCAGTTCAGGTCGACGATTTTGCCGGCAGGCAACCCTGCGACTGTAGCGCGAACCTTCGCGCCGACCACAGGTTTGTCATATGTCAATTCAAGCTTTTGGATGGGAGCGGGATGCGGTTTTGCAGGGGGGAGCAGATTGTCCGCAGTCGCTGCGTAGGAGGGATTAGAACGCGCGTAGAAAAAGACTGCCAGCGGCAACACCGCGAGCGTCCCGAGACGGAGCGAAGCCTTAACCAGAGGACCCTCCGTTAGGGAACGATCGTTAGAAACGACGGTTCGCCGCCATTCGGTTTCCATTCCGCTGCGCGGCCGTACTTATCTTTGGCCGTGGCGGATATATCGACGGTCCCGGTCGGCGCATCCGCCGGAACGATCCACTTCGCTGTCCACATGCCTTCATGAACGGGCATGGTCCCACCGTTTGGAGTCTTTTGCGGAATGCCGCGATACAGGGCAGGGAGGTCGTACGTTTTTCCGCCGAAGTTGACGTGCACCACAACTTGCGCCGATACTTCGGGCTTAGCGGATGCTCCGTCCACGGCATAGACGCGGAATCCAACCGTTTCGCCCTTCTTGTATCGGTTCCTCAGGGTGCAACTATTGGGATCCGAACCCGGCCCGAAGGCGTTCAGGTCCGCGAACAGAACCAGTTTTCCTGCGGGTTGTGTGGCTTGCCCAGCCGCGAGCGATGGGCCCAGCATCACGATGAAAATACCGAACGTCAGCAACACGACGGCAGCGGATGGTTTTCTCATAAGGCCAAGAGTATTGCAACTTTGAGTTCTTGTCTAGAACTTTTGATGGGCTGAACCGTGGCGGATGGGATGCACGCGCGGGCAGGCTCGGCGCCGGCCCGCGGCCGATTCCTCCGTGGAATGCGAAGTTCGGGAACGTCGGAGCTGTGGATTGAATCTACTTACGCTCATCCAGGTCCACCAAATAGACAATCGCTTTTGGCGGGGTGGGGGCGCCATCCGTTACACTTAAGGTCGCTGCATCGACAGCGACAGTCCTCAGTGAGTATCCTCGTTGAATCAGCAAGCGAGGCCAAAAGTCTTGCGCGTCGCCGTCCGAGTAAATCAAAAACTTGCGATGATTTCGGGCGAAATCTGGAAATCCCTCAATGTTCATCTTTGGCCAATCCTTCAGGGTTAGCATCTGGATTGTGGTCGTATCGTTTCCCGAAGCGGCGTACTGTTCCTGGGGGTCGGCGAGAAAGAAGAGGCGCGATTTCAAGTCGTCATTCGCGTGATACCACACCGGCACAAAGACAAGGCCGTTCGAGATGACCAGCGGGAGGTTGAGGTCTGTAGCCATTTGCGACGGAACTTGTATGGGGTCTGGAGCCCCTTGGGGCCGCCGCGCAAGGCTCCAAAAAGAGGCTTCTTGAAACACAAACACGCAAAGAACAAATAGTCCGACCGATACGACGGCGGATCTTTTTAGGCGGGACAAAATCAATCCGAGCGCAAGGCTAATGCCCAGAGCGGTGGCGATCACATATCGAAGTGCAAACGCGCCGTGGCCGATTTTGGCGGCGACGAGGGTCACGAGGGGTATGGCCAGGAATCCCAAGGTCAAGGCGACATCGGACAAGGTGAATCCCAAACCCGAGGCGCTCGTTGGCCGCCGGCCAACGTTTCCCGAGAGGGCCAAATAAGCCAGATAAATGAATGCGGCCCCAAACATGGCGCACGAAAACGGAGTTCCCAAATAGAGCAATTCGCCGAACGTGTTGGCAAATCTCCAAAGGGTAGGCGCCGCCCAAAAATGCGCCCCGAAAAGCAACCGTTGCGTGCGCAGGATCGGCCAAAAAGCGAAATACGGTAATCCGCCCGCCAGGAAGGCCAACCAGACTTGCGGTCTGAACTTGCGTTCGGTAACCAGATGCGTGAGTTCGGCCAGTCCGAAGGGGAAAAATGCCAAGACCGCGTAAAAGTTCAGCGCGGAGGCTGCCGCCAAGGCTAACCCCAAGAGAAGGGCCCATCGGATTGAGCCGGCTCGTTCGTAGCACAACAACGCGATGGCGATGCACGCGACCATCAAATCGTAGGGACGCGCCTCAAATGCATAAAAATCGTAAAGGCTCGTCACCAGCAGCGCGGCCGTGGAGACAACTGCAATCAGGCCCCCCGCTCTCCGCCGGAGGAAGACAAACATGCACACCATCACACAGAGGAAAGCAGCGATCGAGGGCAGCCTGAGCGTGATGTTCTCGTTTCCACCAAGTTTGTCCATTACATGTTCAATGAGGTAGAACGTGGGTGGATGTGAAGTCATCCCGCGAAACAGGATGTCCCACATGCTCGAAACCTTGTCTTGACTGGGCACCAAAACAGTAAGGATTTCGTCGAACCAGAGGCCTTTGGCAGCGGCGTGATAAAGTGCGTCAATCAGCACAAGAGGAGCGAGGACGATGAACAAGGTCCACGCAAACTCTTCCTCGGATGATTGGAAGGATGGAGGGGCGCTGGCTTTCCTGCCGTTTCGCGCGAAAGTCCTCGGCGGCTCGAGATTCGGGGGTGCTCCGATCTCATAGGAATTTGGGTTTGCGCCCATAGTTCGATTCTCCTGCGGTTCCCGAGCAAAATTAGATCTAGTGCCACTCGTTTCCAGCAGTTCGACGGCCAGATTGTGCCTGGTAAGCCCTTTCCCCTCAGTGTTTTCGGTGGATACAAAAGCTCGGCGTCACCCAAATATCGCTGGGATATGCATTCGGTTGGTACCAATAGATGACGCCTAGCGCGTGCCGGACGGCCGAAATCGGGTCGAGTACTAACTTGCGGGGACGCAATAATTACAAGAAATACTCCGGCCGAAACAAAATTCAAGGATTGCGGGCATTCCTAACGCATGTTTTCGGGGTTCTATTTGCCCTAGGCGTTGGCAAAACCACGGTACCGAATAAGGCCGGAGCAGACAGGTGAAATGGCGCAGCTTGCAATCCCAACTGATCAACAACTATCTGGAAAAATACAGCGACGGTTTACGTGCACGTCGATTTTAGAAATCTTTATTGCGGTGTCCAATGCACGGTGGCCCGGAACAGGCCATCCACGAAACCGATGTGATACACCAGAAAGAGGCCGAATCCGGTGCTCACGATTCCGGAAATCGGAGATAAATACCTGCCAGCAGCCTCAAAGTGTTTGCCGGTGTAGGCGACGGGGATGGCCATGGCCGAAGTCATCAGCATCATGCCGATGATCGTTCCGATGCCGAATACCAGAAGGTAGGCAATGGCCCACAGCGGGCTTCGGATGGTGGAGAGCACCAGCAGGGCGACTGCCGCGGAACCCGCCAGGCCGTGAACCAGGCCGATGATGAGTGGACGGAAAACTTGGTACGAGCCGTATCGCTGCATGAGCCTGTCCAGGGAAATTTCCGCCGCATTTCCGGCTAGGTTTGCCGAACTCGATGTCTCTCGCGTCTTACTTCGGTCCACTGGAAAAAATCGTGCCGACAACCAGCTAAGCGCTCCGGTTAGATTCAAGACACCGAGAAGGATCAGCATCAGGGCCACGGAAAATTCCATCGAGAGGCCGACTCGGGGCGGAATAACGAGGCCGAACAGGATGATCGCGGAGCCCACCAGAAAAATCGTGAGCGTGTGGCCCACGCCCCACAACATGCCGATGAGCGCTCCCTGGCCGACGGAACGCTCGCGGCTGGCAATTGTGGAGACGGCGACGACGTGATCGGGATCGGTCGAGTGGCGCATGCCCAGGAATAAACCGAGCAGGAGAACGCCGATGAACGACGGCAACTTTGCCTGCGCGAGAAAGCCGGCGCCGATTCCCGTGCTCAAGAGTGCGCG
>Ga0302324_100012112_pt1 | contig 17624 bp, 12 predicted proteins | sample Palsa_T0_1_FD_201949 | JGI IMG/M metagenome (GOLD analysis project Ga0302324, IMG submission 201949) | Peat permafrost microbial communities from Stordalen Mire near Abisko, Sweden - Palsa_T0_1 | ecosystem: Environmental > Terrestrial > Soil > Palsa > Peat permafrost | place: Sweden: Abisko... | reverse complement strand
TAGGTCGATCGTCGAATCGAGCTTATAGCCGATCCGTGGTGCCCGACCCATCCGCTCAGTACCGTTAGCTGTGTCGGGCGGCCTTGCGTATCAATCACGATTTGCACTTTGACGTCTCCATACATGTGCGCGATCGAAGCGATCGGCGCCAACAGGGGGACGGCAGGAGTAATGACCAACTGATTCGCCTGGTCGGGAGAGATCAATTGAGGAACCTGGGCGAACTCTGTTGCAGGAAAGAGGCAAACGGCTAGTAGGACGATCCGACGCATTCACGTACTCCAAGGGCGAAGGTTTTTCCTGTGTTGTAGGAGATGAGTTTTGTTGTGGTCGGATTATTGCATGGACGCTGCGTTGCGGGGGTAGGTGACTTGGAGGGTTAGGATTTCGTAGGGCTTGATGGGGACTGTTACGACGTCGTCGGTTAGGGGTAGGTGGTCGGCGTTGGGGAGGGGATCTTCCATCAGGTTGGTTTCTATGGCGTATTGGGCGCCGGTGGGGACGTGGAGTTTTACTTCGGTTGGCTTCCCGGCCCACTCGTACATGCGGAAGATGAGGGCGTTGGCGTCTTCGGCTTTCTTGACGGCGGTGAGGGTTACGTTGGGCGCGTCGAGCGAGACGAAGGAGTGGGTGGCGGGCAGCTCGCCGGTGTGGGCGAAGACCTGCTCGGCGATCAGCGGGGTGTTGAGCTCGTAGCCGTGGCGGACGGTGAGCGCGTCTTTCCAGGAGCCGGCGTGCGGGTAGAGCTCGTAGACGAAGTGTTGGGTGCCGCGGTCGGCGTCGGCGTCAGGCCAGGTGGGCGAGCGGAGGAGGGTGAGGCGGAGGACGTTGCCTACCGCGTCGTAGCCGTACTTGCTGTCGTTGAGGAGAGAGAAGCCCTGGTGCTGATCGCCTAGGTCGGCCCAGCGGAGGGCGGGGACTTCGAACTGCGCTTTCTCCCAGGAGTTGTTGCGGGTGGTGGTGCGCTCGATGTTGCCGTAGGGAATCTCGTAGGTGGCCTTGGCGCTGGAGGCGGCGAGCGGGAAGGCGGCTTTGAGGAGGACGTGGGTCTCGTGCCACTCGACCGTGGTCGCCACGCGGACTACGTCGCTGCCGGCGTCGAGAGAGATGTCCTGGATGAAGTGCGACTTGCTCCAGGTGCGGGTGATGCGGATGGTTTTGCGGAGGGGGCCGTTGTCGGTGATGGCGATGGAGTCGACGTGGTCGATGGGGGTCATGGGGCGGTCGAGCGTGCCGGGGTCGATGTTCCAGGCGTCGTATTGCTTGGGCGTGTCGGTGAAAGTCTGGAGCTGGTTGCCGCAGGCTTGCGGGGCGAGGTATTCGGTGTGTGCCGCGTGATCCGCGAGCGTGTTTTCCCTCAAGCTAGTGATGCAGCCGTTCTCCTTGTCAACTGTGAACCTGAGTTGATCATTGGAAAGCGTGAACGAGGTAGATGTGTCGGTAAGCTGTACGTCCCCGCTGCTAGCGAAGCCCGTGCATGTCCCAGACTTTTTGGTAGTAAATACGCAATTCGGCCTGGCTTGGATGACGGTGTAGCCAAGGGCGGGAACATTGGCTACGTTGGCGAGGACTTCGTAGTCATTCGTTCCGGCGATGTGGTTGGTGACCTGCGCGGAGATTGTGTCGCCTTTGACGTCGGTGAGCGCAATGTCATTCGAGGCTTCGGGGAGCTCGACGTGCAAGGTCACGAGTTCGCTACGCGGCCAGGCCATCGTGTTGTAGACGATGACTGGAACGCCTGTCTTCACTGAAGTGTCGATGCGGGCGTTGAGGGTGTGGAGGGCCGCTTCGTCGATGGTGTGGTCGTCGTTGAAGACCTGGTGGAAGTCGTCTTGCGCATCACGGTAGATGACGGCGATGCCGGAGCCGGCGGCCAGGTCGTGGAACTCGTTGAAGGTGATCTTCTGCCAGTTGGTGTTGAGGAGATGGTCGGGATAGGCGTCACCGTCGAGCCAGGCAAAGGAGGCTAGCTTCTCGGCGTCGAGCGTGGCGGTTTCGCTGGTGCGGATGTTGCGCTTGTGATTTGCCTGCGTGGTGTAGACGCCGCGGTGGTACTCGAAGTAGAGCTCATCTTTCCAAGTGGGGATGCCGACTTCTCCATTCGGACCAGCCGGAGGCGCGGTGTAGCCCTTGGCGATGGAGTCGTAGTCCCAGGTGGGCGAGTTGGGGTTGAGGTGGGTCTGGACGTCGTCGAAGTAATGCTGGACGGTGGTGTAGCGCATGGCGGGAACGGCGGTGTCGGGCTTGCTTCCCTGCTCGATCCAGTGATCTCCCTGGTCGAGCATGTCGCGGGTGGGGCCGCCACCGTGGTCGCCTACGCCGTAGAGGTCGAGGTGCTCGAGGGTGCCGGGGTTGCGGGCGACGGATTCGGCGTAGTCAGCGGCGATGCGGGTGGGGTTGAGGTCCATGTGGACGTAGTCGGTTGGGAAATAGGTGAGGACCTTGCTGCCGTCGGGCGACTCCCACCAGAAGAGGCGGAAGGGGAGCTGGTTGGTGTCGTTCCAATGCATCTTCTGGGTGACGAAGTAGTCGAGGCCAGAGCGCTTGTAAATCTGCGGGAGCTGCCAGTTGTAGCCGAAGCTGTCGGGGTTCCAGCCGATGCGCGCGGTGACGCCGTACTCCTTTTTGAAGAAGCGCTGACCGACGAGGAGTTGGCGGACTTGCGATTCGCCGGAGGGGAGATTGAGGTCGGGCTCGACCCACATGCCTCCGACGACCTCCCAGCGGCCTTCCTTGATGCGCTGCTTGATCTGGTCGTTGAGGTCGGGATACTTGTCGGCCATCCAGGCGTAATACTGCGCGGCGGATTGGGTGAAGACGTAGTTGGGATACTCGTTCATCAGTTGCAGGGCGGTGGTGAAGGTGCGGCGGACAGCGTCGACGGTTTCGGTGCGGGGCCAGAGCCAGGCGGCATCGATGTGCGCGTTGCCGTCGAGGTCCATGGTGGCCTGCTGGAGGATGGGGTGGAGCGGCGCGAGGAGCTGCTGCGCCTTGCGCAAGGAGGCGTCGAAGGTGGATTGGTTGGCGGCCGCGAGCGCGTGGAGGTCGATGGCGGCGATGGCGGCTTCGACGGTGGGGAGAAGGTCGGTGCGGGGCTTAGGCAGGGCGGGAAGGATGTTCGCGGCGGCGATGCACTGGATGCGAATGTCCTGCGGGTTGGGGCGGGCGCTGGAGGTTGGGTCGTCGGGGTTGGGATCGACGCGCAGGCTGATGCCCTCGAAGGTTTTGACGTCGACGGTGTGGAGGAGTTTGACGGCTACGAGGATCTTGTCGCCGGGCTTGGCGGGGGCGAAGAGGACGATGGGCTCGAGGTCGTCACCGAGGGCGACGCGGCGGCCGTTGAAGTAGATGATCTCGGGCATGGGACCGTTGGCGTCGGCCTGGAACTGGAACCAGATGCGGGAGCCGGTGATGTCGTAGCCGTTGAGGGTCTTGGGGACTTCGACGGTGCGGCGATACCAGACGGCGTCCTTGGGCGCGGTGGAGTGCGGGGCAACGAGCTGCCACCCGGAGTCGTCGAGCGCGGGCGATTCGCCGTGGGGAACGTCGCCTACGTGGAGCCGCCAGTCGCCGGCAGGAAGCTCGGTGAGGGTCTCAAGGGTGTGAAGCGTGGTGAGCGCGGAGGGCGAGAGATTTTTGAGCTCGCGCTTGGGCGTGAAGGACTGCGCCTGGATGTTGATGTTCAGGAGGGTGGTGGGAAGAAGAAGCGAGGAGCTGACAGCCAGGCCGAGGACAACGGAGAGGACACGAACGCGCATGAAGGAAGGGTAACAAAATGGGCGGGCGAAATTAGGAATGTTGGAAGGCCGGTAGCGGGTCGGCTTGAGTGACGTTTCCCATAACGCCGTTTTGTGGGAACTACGGTATTACTGCGAGAAGCCGACCTAGCATTATTCGTGGAGAGCTTTATGTCGGCGTGGATAATACAGAGGAGAGCCCAGAGAGCTTCGCAAGATGCGACGGGCTGGGCTCAATGCCGCTGGAGTCGTTAAGCATGGACCGTCGCCGATTTGTTTCTCTATCATTAGCGGGCGCAGGACACTTGGCCTGGGGGAAACAGCCTGCTCTTTCCGCAAGGCGTACAAAGGAAGCGCAGGTCGTCGGCGGTGAGCAAAGCCTCGGACACGTGCCCCTCGATTACACCGGGCTTAGTTATGAGGCGGCGCAGCTTTACAATCCGGCGTACTTTTCAGACGCAAACACAAGTCTGGTTACTGCCTTTGGCAAGCTGAGTCCACAAGGAGTATTGCGCATCGGTGGCAACCTGAGCGATGTGAGCCGGTGGGAAGGACCGCACGGAGATTTCTCCACACCTAAGCAGGTCGCCGGCATCGAGTACGGAAAAACGTATTGGGAATGGAAACTGACCGATGCGAGCGTTCAGGCGAACAAGGACGGTGCGATCACGCCAGAGGCGATTCGAAGCCTGGGTCGTTTTCTCCGCGCCACGAATTGGAAGCTGATTTACGGCTTGAACTTTGGATGCGGTTCGCCCGCGCGCGCCGCCGATGAAGCTAAGTGGGTTATGCAGGAGACAGGTGAACGTCTCTTAGCTTTTCAGGTGGGCAATGAAGCCGACTTTTTCGGCGGTCGTCCCCTCTTTCGGCAGAGGCCTTATGACTTCGACCAGTACTTTCGCGAGTACCGTGAATTTGTTGACGCGGTGCGCGCCGGTACGCCTCAAGCTCCATTTGCGGGGCCGGATACGGCGACGAACATGGATTGGGTCGATCGTTTCGGCCAGCGCTCAGCAAATGGGGCCAACATGCTTACCAGTCACTTCTACGCCATGGGCCCAGCCAAGGATCCCACTATGGATGCGGCCTTCCTACTTTCACAAAACGAGAGACTCGGTCAGCAGATCGAACAGGTGAAACAGGCGGTGGATCGATCGAAGAACCTGCGCTTCCGTATGACGGAGGGAAATTCCTGCTTTGGAGGAGGAAAGCTGGGCGTCAGTGACGCATTTGCATCGGCGCTTTGGGGTGCGGATTACACGTTGACTTGTGCATCCGCGGGATACATCGGAGTGAACCTTCACGGCGGGGGAGATGGCGTCTATACCCCGATCGCCGTGGGGGAAGAGCTCTCCGCGGAGTTGCGTCCACTTTATTTCGGCATGCAATTCGCCGAGCAGTTCGCCGGATGGGAGATGCAAGAATGCATTCTAAAGACAAATGCAAATCTTACGGCTTGGTTAGCTCACCGAGGTAGCGAGCGTCAGCTCGCCCTCATCAACAAGGACGCAGCCCCGGTCAAGGTGCAACTTCCATCGGCTTTTGACGGTCATCGTACTTCGTTGTGTTTGCGCCTAAGTGGGCCGGCGCTCGATGCAAAGCAAGGAGTGCAACTCGTCAAGGTCGGGACTCATTCTGGAAGCAGCCTTTTGGTCGAAAGCTACACAGCGTTGCTGATCCGGTGCTAGCCTCTTTCTAAACTCGGAGGACTCATGAAGAAGTCGGTCAAGATTGGCCTGGCTGTAGCGATCGCGCTACCCATACTTGCCGTAGCCGCTATACCCCTCTTCGTGGACGCCAACACGTTTCGTCCTGTGATCGAGAGCCGTCTGAGCGCGGCCCTTTCGCGCAAGGTCACGCTCGGCGATCTGAGCCTGTCGCTCAGGACGGGAAGCCTAGTGGCAAACGATCTCGCCATCGCCGAAGACCCGAAGTTCGGCCAGGCACCCTTCTTCACCGCGAAACAAATGCGCATTGGCGTTGAGATGAAGCCGCTCATCTTGCACAAGCAGCTTATTGTGCGGAGTTTTGAGGTCGATGCTCCGCAGATCCATCTAATCGCCGCCGAAGATGGAAGCTGGAACTACTCCACGCTGGGCCACGGCGTTCAGAACAACAAGCAGCCGGCCACCTTGCACGATCTTCCGGTCGACCTCATCACCATCCAAGACGGCACCGCCACGATCGAGACGTTCCCCGCGAAGGGGAATCCGCAGGTCTATGACCATCTCAACGTCACGCTGGATCACTTCTCGCTGGCCAAAGGCTTTCCGTTCACGGTGAGCGCCTCGCTGCCCGGCGACGGCAAGGTCGGGCTGACCGGAACTCTCGGGCCTGTCAATCCGCAGGACGCGGCCGCCACTACGTTCGACGCTCACGTCACCATCGACCACCTGGACCCCGTCGCGGCCGGGTATGTCGATCCTGCTGCAGGGATCTCTATGATCGCCGGGCTCGACGCGCACATTGTGTCGGACGGCGTGAACTTCACCAGCACCGGCAAGCTTCACGCCGAGCACCTGATCCTGCTGAAAGGCGGCAAGGCCGCTCCGTATCCCCTGGATGTTACCTATCAGGTTGGCCACTCCCTGAAAGACAACAGCGGCCAGGTCACCGATCTTGCGCTGCAGACGGGCGCTGTTGCGATTCACATTAAGGGCACGTATCAGCTCGCGGCAAACGAGCCTGTGTTCGATCTGAAGCTGCTGGCGCAAAGTGTTCCTATCGACGGCCTGCAAGCGCTGATGCCGGCCGTTGGGGTTAAGCTGCCGAACAACGCCACGCTGAAGGGCGGAACGCTGTCGGCTAACTTCAGCATCAAGGGGACGGAAAAAGACAACGTGATTGTCGGTTCCTACGAGATCCGGAATACGAAGCTGGTGGGGTACGACCTGGGCTCGAAGATCGTTGGGATTGCGGCGATGGGTGGGATCAAGACGGGAAATACGGTCGACATCACGATCTCGCGCGCCAACATGCGCGTGACGAAAGCGGGCAGCGTGACCACGAATATCTACTCGGTACTTCCGGCGCTCGGCGAGTCTACCGGCAGCGGCACGGTGTCACCTTCGGGCCAGCTCAACTTCCATCTGATTTCGAAGGTGACGAGCGCGAAGGGGCTGAATAAAGTGGGCGTCAATCTTCTGACAAGCCTGAACAGCTCGTCGGCTTCGAAGAAGCCTTCGAATGCGAAGGGGATCCCGATTAATATTACGGGCACGGCGGAGAACCCGGTCATCACCGCCGATGTGAGCAGCGTGATGAAGGGAAATGCCACGGCGATCAAGAATAAAACCGCTGGTGTGTTCAATAAAATCTTTGGGAAGAAGAATTCTACGTCAACCGCTCCGAAGAAATAATTCTCTGGGCCGGCTGCAGCTACTTTTTGCGCGGCGCCTGCTTCGCGACGGCTTTCTGCGGTGTCTGCTTCGCGTTTTTCTGCGGGGCCTTCTGCGTCTGGCTGTCGAGGGCGCGCCTTGCGTCGCGCAGGTCCTTGGACTTGACGAGCATCTCCCAGTCGCGCTCGGTCTTGTCGGAGTAAGCACGCGCGAAGCTGAGGATGGCGCGATCGAAGCGGGTGGAGGTGCCGAGGTAGGCGGCAATGGTTACAGGGTCGCCGGCGCGCGCGTGTCCGCGGGCCAGCAGCTCGCCGCAGATGTCGGCGTACCCGAGCAGCGAAGCCGCGGTCAGAATTTCCAGGTCGAGCGACGCCTTATGATCGTTCAACTGGCGCACCAGGTAGTCGCGTCCCTCAATCGTGGTGTAGCCGAGGAAGGGGTCGGAGGTGAGCTGCATGGCGCGCTGGCCATCGACCACGCGGTGGCCATCGTGGGTGTGGCCGGAGCCTTCGGGCAGATACGGAGCGTAGGCCGACGCAGGCTCTTCCTTGATCTGGAGAAAGAGCGGATCGACGCCGTGCGGACGGCTGAGGCCCTCGAAGTAGATGACGTAATCGCGCAGGCCGACCGAGCCGGTTCCGACGACCTTGAAAGCGACATCCTGCGGGGCGTACTGCTGCAGGAAGTGGACCCGCTCGGGCTGTAGCGTGCGGGTGTAGGGGCCAAGCGCAGCCAGGACGAGGGCAGCTTCCCTGGCACTGAGGCGCTCGATGCGCGGAGGATCGGAGTGGAAGATGCGCGGGTTCGCCAGGCCATCGCCGTTGCCTGTTCGAGTGACCCCCGGCGCCGGCTGGGTGAGCGACTTGAGCAGCTTGGGCGGGGTGGAGTGGCCGGCCTGCGCGAGAATGGCAGGGATCGGTTCGGTGGCGGCGAGGCGATGAATCTGGTAGCGCGCAATCTCAACCACGGGCATGGCCGCAAATGTTTCCATCATGGTGCGGTACTGCTGGGTAAAGTGGAGTACCGCGTCGCGCCGTGCCGCCCGCTTTACGCCGGCTGCCCTGCCCGCGAGGATCAGGCTGGTGGCGAAACGCTTGATGTCGTACTCGAACGGCCCGCGAATGGTCTCGTCAAAGTCATTGATGTCGAAGACCAGCCGGCCATCGAGGGCGGCGAAGGCACCGAGATTAAGGACGTGGGCATCGCCGCAGAGTTGCGTGGTGATGCCGGTGTTGGGATGGCAGGAGAGGTCGGCAGCCATGATCGGCACCGCTCCTCGAAAGAAGCCGAAGGGGCTGGCGGCCATGCGGTCGTACTTGATGGGGATGAGGCTGGGGACGCGACCGGTCATGGACGCGCGCAGGAGCGCGAGCGGATCATGTGTACAGGAGGCGAGCGAAAAGTTGCCGTGCTCGCTGCGGGCCAGCTGCTTGCGTGCGCTAAGGCCGAGGGCCTGGCGATCGGCGTGATTGAGTGGGGCTGCGGGTGTCGTCATAGAGTTGGCTTCGAGTGTTAGGTGTAGGACTTACAGACGCATAACTTCGGGTGTAGGATAACGCCCAAGTAATCCGGTATCTGGAGGGAAGGTGCCTCCGGTACCGCCTCGGGCCACAACTCGAACGAGCCTTTCATCATACTGCGCTCTCGGCGGCAAGGCCAAAACGCTCCCACCGCACAATGTACGCCTACCGCGACCGTTATAGTCCGGCAAATGAGACCTTTATCGATTTGGCCGGCTGCACCTGCAGGGCAATTGAGGAGGACTCGTTCCCAAAGCGATAAGAAGGAACGAACGTGCCTGCTACGACCGGAAATCTACTACTTGACGCGCTATCGCCTGAGCTCTGCGAAGCAATTCTGGCGCTCTCCCGCGCTGTCGATCTTCCTAACCGAATGCAGCTCTACGAACAGGGCGAGGCGCCGGCGCATGTGTACTTCCTGTGCACGGGGGTAGTCTCGCTCGAAGTTGCGATGGCGGAAGGGGGTAGCGCCGAGGTGGGCCTGACCGGCCACGAGGGCGCGGTCGGCGTGATGCAACTGCTGGGACCAAACCCTGCACCGTCCCAGGCGTGCGTCCTGGTGCAGGCTACGGCTCTGAGGATTCGGCTGGATGACTTGAGGGCCATCTTCGTCACGTCGGAGGAGCTGCGCGGCCGCATCCTGGAGTTCGTGCAGGAGCAGAATGTCGCGCTCGAACAAGTCGCAGCCTGCAACAAGCTACACGAGGCCGAACAGCGCCTGGCTCGATGGCTGCTGATGTGTCACGATCGCTCCGGACAAGACACGATGACGCTGACCCAGGAGTTCATAGCCCACATGCTCGGCACCCGCCGCACCACCGTGACGCTGGTGGCGGGCTTGCTGCAGGAGCGCGGCATGATCAGCTACCGCCGCGGCAAGGTCACCGTCATTTCGCCGAGCGAGTTGGAGAAGGCGGCCTGCCATTGCTATCGCATCTGCAACAATGCGTTGCGCAGTTTGTATCGCCCGCTCAGCGCGTAGATTGGGCGAGGCGCGGAGCGCGATCGAAAGCGTTGCGGTATACACTTAATCGTTATCACCCTTAGCGGCCTGCCAGTGGATGGCGGGCCGGATTGTTTGGGTTTGCTGCAGGGGTGACGCGGCGCGGGAGAGCGAGATGGCAACAGAGGCGAAGGTGGTTCAGGGCGGGTTGCATGCGGCGGCTGCGCAGCCGGTGATGCTGTATGGGCGGGAGATGTCGGCGAACCGGCGGATGCCGCTGAACCTGGATTGGGTGGAAGAGATCCAGGTGAATACCAGTGCGGTGGAGCGGCGGGCTGCGACGATTCCGGCGCGGCGGAGCGTGAAGAAGGAGTGGCAGGCGGCTTGGCTGCTGCGCGCGATTGCCTGCATGGATCTCACTACGTTGTCGGGAGATGATTCCGCTGAGAGGGTGCGGAGGTTGTGCGCGAAGGCGCGGCGGCCGGTGGAAGACAAGATTGTGAAGGCGCTGGGGATTGAGGAATTGGGGCTCACCGTTGGCGCGGTGTGCGTGTATCACGCGTTTGTCGAGACGGCGGTGAAGGCGCTCGAGGGCTCGGGGATTCCAGTGGCCGCGGTGTCGACCGGCTTCCCCGCCGGGCTATCGCCGCTGGAGACGCGGGTGGCGGAGATTCGGCGGAGCGTGGAGGCTGGCGCCAGCGAGATCGATATCGTCATTACGCGCGCGCATGTTTTCAATGGCGAGTGGAATGCCCTGTACGACGAGGTCGCTGCATTCAAGGATGCGTGCGGGCCGGCGCACATGAAAGCCATTCTCGGGACGGGCGATCTGCTGACGCTGCGGAATGTCGCGCGGGCGAGCTGGGTGGCAATGATGGCGGGCACGGACTTCATCAAGACGTCTACCGGCAAAGAAGCCGTGAATGCGACGCTGCCAGTGAGTCTGGTGATGATTCGCGCGCTGCGGGAGTATGGCGAGCGGACCGGCATGGCCGTCGGGTTCAAGCCCGCGGGCGGGATCAAGACGGCCAAGCAGGCGCTGGACTGGATGGCGACGATGAAAGATGAGCTGGGGCGGTCGTGGCTCGAGCCGACGCTGTTTCGGTATGGGGCAAGTTCGATGCTGGGAGATATTGAGCGGCAGCTGGAACACTTTGTTACGGGAAGGTATTCGGCTGCGTATCGGCACCCGATTGCGTGAACATGACCATGTTCTCTTTTCGCTTCCTTATCGCCGCATCGATCCTTACTGTAAGCGCCGCCGCGTGGGCGTCTAATTCGACTTCGCTAATAATCGCGGTTCAACGGAACGACCTTAAGACTGTCCGATCGCTTCTTGCCAGCGGCGCGGATGTGAACCATAAGACGGAAGATGGAAAGACGGCGCTCTACGCAGCGATTGAGCGACTGAAGCCTACTGCGGACAACTTGCCGATCGTCGATGCGCTATTACAGGCAGGCGCAGATGTGAATGAACCGATCTTTTTCAATGCGAGTCCATTGGCCGTATCACTGACCCGCGATTATGCAAATCAAGCGGTAACGTTGCGATTGCTTCAGGCCGGGGCCAAGGTATCGCGTTCCTGTGACCCCGACGATTCTTTAGTTTCGCTGGCTGCGCAGAACGACTGGGCAGACGTTGTGAAGGCGCTTCTCAAAGTGGGTGCCCCTGCAAATTGTCAAAATAAGAGCGGAGAGACCGCTCTGCACTGGGCTGCTATGAACGCGTTCAACGATGTTGTTGTGGTTCTACTTGATGGCGGAGCGAATCCGAATTTGCGAGACAAGCAAGGAAAGACGCCTTTTGACGTTGCGGTTGCAACAAATCCAGACAAACGAGTGCAAAAGCAGTTTGCTCAAACCAGGGCACTGCTAACCTCGGCGACTCAAAAGGGCTAAGGAAGAAATGCGGGGTTCTTCGCTCCGCTCAGGATGACGACGAAAGACAAAGGCGATTAATCATGGCAAGCAGCATTGTGGAGAAGTTTGAGTTGATGGAGTATGGGCCGGCGCCGGAAGATGCTGGCGAGGTCACTCGCTGGCTGGAGGCGCATGGGCGGGCGTTTGGGCATTACATCGATGGGGCCTGGACGGCGGCGGGGTCGCACGCGAAGAGTGAAACGTTTGCGGTGAAGAATCCGGCTACCGGCGAGCTGCTGGCTACGGTCGAGAGCGCAAGTGCGGCGGATGTGGAAGCGGCGGTGAAGGCGGCACGGGCTGCGCTGCCAGGGTGGCAAGCGCTTACGGGACATCAGCGGGCGCGGTATCTTTACGCGCTGGCGCGGCAGGTGCAGAAGCATGCGCGGCGGCTGGCGGTGCTCGAGACGCAGGATAATGGGAAGTCCATTCGCGAGTCGCGAGATATTGATATTCCGCTGGTGGCGCGGCACTTTTATCATCATGCCGGGTGGGCGCAAATTCTTGACGAGGAGTTTCCCGGATACGCACCTGTGGGTGTCGTCGGGCAGATTATTCCGTGGAACTTTCCGCTGCTGATGTTTGCGTGGAAGGTGGCGCCAGCGCTGGCTGCTGGATGTACCGTCGTGATCAAGCCGGCCGAGTACACGCCGCTCACCGCGATCATGTTTGCGGAGATCGCCGACGAGATTGGGCTGCCCAAAGGCGTACTGAATGTGGTGAACGGCGATGGACGGACGGGCGCGGCCATCGTCGAGCACCCGGGCATCGACAAGATTGCGTTCACCGGCTCGACCGAGGTGGGACGGATCATTCGCAAGGCTACGGCGGGGACGGCTAAGAAGCTGTCGCTGGAGCTTGGCGGGAAGTCTCCGTTTGTGGTGTTCGATGATGCGGATCTGGACTCCGCGGTGGAAGGGCTGGTGGATGGCATCTGGTTTAACCAGGGACAGGTTTGCTGCGCGGGGTCACGGCTGCTGGTGCAGGAGCGCGTTGCGGAGCGGCTCTACGAGAAGCTCCGCGCGCGGATGCAGACGCTGCGGGTTGGCTCTCCGTTAGACAAGGCCATCGACATCGGCGCGATCGTCGACCAGGTGCAGTACGACCGCATCGCATCGCTGGTGAAGACCGGCATTGCTGAGGGCGCAACCTGTTACCAGCCCGACATCACCATGCCGGAGCGCGGCCTCTTCTTCAAGCCAACGCTGCTCACCGGCGTGTCCCCCAGCGCAACCGTTGCGCAGGAGGAGATCTTTGGGCCGGTGCTGGTGGCGATGACGTTTCGCACGCCGGCGGAGGCTGTCGAGCTTGCGAACAACACGGCGTATGGCCTCGCTGCAAGCATCTGGAGCGAGAACATCAATGTGGCGCTCGACGTTGCAGCGCAGGTGAAGGCCGGCGTGGTGTGGGTGAATGCGACGAATCTGTTCGACGCGGCATGCGGCTTCGGCGGCTATCGCGAGTCGGGCTATGGACGCGAGGGCGGCACGGAGGGGATGTACGAATATCTGGAGCCAGCCTGGCTGCATGATGAGACGGAGGCAGCGACTTCCCTGCCCGAGCCTGAGGCGCCCGTCGGTGATGCGACGGACGCGGCAGAAGGCTTTGGAATTGATCGCACGGTGAAGAACTACATTGGCGGCAAGCAGGCGCGGCCGGATTCGGGGTACAGCTATCCCGTGTATGGACGCGATGGACGGCTGGTGGGCGAGGCGCCGCTGGGCAATCGCAAGGACATTCGCAACGCGGTGGAGGCAGCGCGCGCCGCGGGTAAGTGGGCGAAGACGACGGCGCATGGGCGGGCGCAGGTTCTTTATTTCGTCGCGGAAAATTTAGTTCAGCGTCGCGCGGAGATCGTCGCCAAGCTCGCCGAGTTCGTTGGGCCGGAGCAGGCGGCGGTGGAGTTCGATGAAAGCGTGGAGCGGACATTTACCTACGCGGCCTGGGCGGATAAGTTTGAGGGCACGGTGCACAATCCTCCCGCGCGCATGGTTGCGCTGGCGATGAAGGAGGCCGTCGGCACAGTCGCGATTCTTGCGCCGGACGAGGCGCCGCTGCTCTCGTTGCTTTCGCTGGTGCTGCCGGCGATTGCGATGGGCAACACGGTTGTCGCGGTTCCAAGCGAGCGCGCGGCCACGCTGATGGGCGAGCTCTACCAGGTCTTCGACACCAGCGATTTACCGGGCGGCGTCGTGAATCTCGTCTCGGGAAAGGCCAGCGAGCTCGGCAAGACGCTGGCTGAGCACGACGACATTGACGCGATCTGGAGCTTCCGCGACGAAGCGGCGTCGGCGATGGTGAAGGCTGCGTCCATCGGAAACCTGAAGCAAGTCTTCACCAACAACGGTCGCGCGCTCGACTGGTTCGATCCCGCGCAGGCGCAGGGTCGCTGGTTCCTTCGCCACGCCACGCAGGTGAAAAACATCTGGGTACCTTACGGCGAGTAGCAGCTGCTACGCCACGTCCGACAAAGCTCCGAAGGTCACGCCCGTGAGCCGCTCGGATTCCGCCCATAGGCGCTTGGCGAGCGCCGCGTCCTTCGCTGCAGCGGTGATCTTCGCAGGCACCGGATGGCCCTTCAACTCCTGGAAGCCGCTGGGGCCATAGTAGCCGCCCGGTTGCGCTTCGGGCGACGTTGCGGCGAAGAGCGTTGGCAGCGCGCCGTGCGCCGCATCCTGCGAGGCGAGCGGCTTGAGGATCATCATTCCAAAGCGCATGAGGAAGGGCATGTTGTCGCCGGGGCCGGTGGTCTGCAGGTTCGTGACCGCGTATCCGGGGTGGGCGCCGGTGCTGAAGATGGGCGAACCGATGGCCGTGAGGCGGCGCTGCAGCTCCTGCTGAAAGACCAGGTCGGCGAGCTTCGACTGCGCATAGGCTTGCCACATGGGGCTGTAGCGACGCTGGGACTGCAGGTTGTCGAACTCGATCTTGCCCTGGTTGGTGACGCCGCTCGCCACCGTGACGACGCGCGAGCCGGGCTGCGGTTTGATCGACCAGAAGAGCAGCGCGGTGAGCGCGAAGGGGCCGAGGTAGTTGGTTGCAAACTGCCGCTCATAGCCGTCGACGGTGAGCTCGCGCGTTGGCACGGCCATTACGCCGGCATTGTTGATCAGCAGATCGAGGCTCTGGCCCGGAAACATCTCAGCGACCCGCCGGGCAAACGCGTGCACCGATTTCAGGTCGGCGAGATCGAGGATCTCCGGAATCAGCGAGGCGTTGGGAACCTGGGCGCGGATGCGGGCGACGGCTTCGTTCGCTTTGGCTTCAGTGCGGGCTGGCAGGATGATCTCGGCGCCGTGGCGGGCCAGCTCCAGCGCTGCTTCCCAGCCGATGCCGCTGTTTGCGCCGGTGATCAAAACCCGACGTCCAGCTTGCGAGGGAATATCGTTGGTGGTCCATTCTGTCTTCATGGGAGTAGTATTAGCGCATTAGTATCCTTTGGCAAGTAGGCACCTTTCTTGCTTGTAGGTACCTAGAGGTAACCAATGGAAAAGATTGGGATAAATTCAGCGAACCGGTGGCAGGAAATCAACGCTGCTTGTGACGCCCTCTCTGAAACGGAAGAAGAGTTGACTCGCGAGATGGTGACGCGCGTCGCGGATAAGTGGTCACTATGGACGATGGCGATCTTAGCCGAGGCAGGCGAGCCGCTGCGATTTACGCGGCTGATGGAACAGGTGGAGGGCGTGAGTCAGAAGTCGCTGACCAAGACGCTGCGTTCGCTGGAGCGCGATGGGTTGATTACGCGGCAGGTGTTCGCCGAGGTGCCGCCGCGTGTGGAGTACACGATCACTGCGCTGGGGTTGGAGCTGCTCTCGCATGTGGAGCCGCTGTGGAATTGGGTCGCGAAACGCATCGAGCGCTTCGTGAAAGCGCGAGGGGAGTTCGACGCACGCTAGGCCGCGGCTGGCGCAGCGTTACGCGAACTCGGTCGCGGCGAGCAGCTCCTGCGCACCGCGTTCGATCAACGCCTCGGCGACCGAAGCTCCCAGGTCGCACGCGGCAGTTCCTACAGGAGCCTTCTTGATGACATGCGCGGCCTGCTCGCCATCGCGTGCGACGACCATCGCATGCAGGTGCCACCTATCATCCACGCGATGACAGTATGCACCGAGCGGCAACTGGCAGCCGCCGCCGAGGGCGTTGAGTACGGCACGTTCCGCCTGCGTTGCGTATTCGGCGTCGGGATCGTTGAGTGCGCGGACGGCGTTATAGATGAAGGGATCGCGTTCGGGATCTTCGGTGTCGAGTGGATGCTCGGCGCTACGCGTCTCAAGGCCGAGAGCTCCCTGCCCTGGCGCCGGGGTGAGCTCGTCTACCGAAAATCTATAGTGAACGTGCTCGGTGTGGCCGAGGCGGTCGAGTCCGGCGCATGCCAGCACCAGCGCGTCTGCCTGACCTTCAGACCACTTGCGGAGCCGCGTGTCGATGTTTCCGCGCATCTCGACGAAGCGGACGTCGGGACGGAGTGCGAGGATCATGGCCTGGCGGCGCGGACTGGTGGTGGCGATGGTTGAGTCGGAGGGAAGCATGTGCAGCCCCCAATACTTTTCGCACACGAAGGCATCGCGCGCGTCGACGCGTGGCGGAATCGCCGCCAGCGCGAAGCGGTCATGCAGCGTGGTGGGCAGATCCTTGAGCGAGTGCACGGCGAGATCGATGCGGCCGGCGAGGAGTGCGTCTTCGATTTCCTTGATGAAGATGCCCTTGGCGTCGAGCGGTGTGCCGTCCTCAAAGGTTGCGGGGGTTACGAAGCTGGGGTCCTGCATGCGGTCGCCGACCGTGCGGATGACTTCAATCTCTACCGTGTGGCCATGGCTGCGAAGCTCGGCGGCAACATGGTTGGCCTGCCACAAGGCAAGCTGCGAGCCGCGCGATCCAATTCGAATCGTGTATGTATTCACATTCGCTAGGATACGCGTTTCGGGGCGCCGCTCGCACGTGCTTCGAGTCACAGCACACGTTTATCATGGAGTAGTAAAGAAACGGTGAAGCGATTGAAGCTGGGACTGAAGGAACTTGGAGCGCTGGCGGTGGTGCTCGCCGGGTGTTTTGCGGGCACGCTGCTGCACGCGCAGGGCTATGAAGCGGATAAGCCGATGGGCATGGCGGCCCAACAGACGCCGGCGTATCTCGCCCAGGCTGGCATCGAGCAGCGCCTCGGCCAGCCGCTTCCGATGGCCGCACTCTTCACCGACGAGACGGGACGCACCGGCCCGCTCAGCAGTTGGTTCAGCAATAAACCGGTGGTGATGGCGGAGGTGTACTACCAGTGCGCGATGCTGTGTCCGCAGGTGCAGCATGGACTTGCCACTGGTCTCGCGCAAACCACGCTGAAGCCCGGACAGGATTACGAGGTGCTGGTGGTCAGCATCGATACCATGGACAAGCCGACCAATGCTGTCGACGAGAAGAATACGTTTTTGAGTGAGACCGGATGGGCGAATAATCTCTCCGCCGCGAACGCCGTGCACTTCCTCACCGCTGATCAGCCGAGCATTGACGCGATCACGAACGCTACGGGATTTCATTATGTGCGCGTGCCGGGGCCGGACGGCAAGATGGACCAGTTTGCGCATTCCAGCGTGATCATGTTCGCTACACCCGATGGTCGCATGTCGCGCTATCTTTCCGGCATCGACTATCCTACGCGCGATCTGCGCATGGCGCTGCTCCAGGCCGGCGAGAAGAAGATCAGCAACCCGGTTGACCTGTTGATCCTCTACTGCTGCAACTACAGCCCGGCTGTGGGTCGCTACTCAGTGTCGATTGTGCGCATTCTTGGCATCGCCGGCATGATCACCGTGGTGCTTGTCGCAGCGATGATCTTCCTGCTGACGCGCAGACCGAAGGGGCTTGCCGCCTCCGTTGCCGGACCTTCGACGCGAGCTTAGCGCGTTGCTTTAGACGGTCACCGGGAACTCAACCCGGAACTGTGTTGTGGCACCCGAAGGCAGCGTTCGCTCGGTGCTGCTTTCCGCGGAGATGTGGCCACCGTTTTTCTCTACGAGCTCGCGCGTGACCCACAACCCAATGCCGGTACCCACTTCTTCCTTGGTGCTGAAGAAGGCCTCGAAGATGCGCGGCAGGTGGATGGGGTCGATGCCCTCGCCGTTATCTTCGACCTCCAGCACGGCCTTCTCGCCTTCACGGGCAATGCGAATGCCAA
>Ga0302324_100012111_pt1 | contig 17625 bp, 13 predicted proteins | sample Palsa_T0_1_FD_201949 | JGI IMG/M metagenome (GOLD analysis project Ga0302324, IMG submission 201949) | Peat permafrost microbial communities from Stordalen Mire near Abisko, Sweden - Palsa_T0_1 | ecosystem: Environmental > Terrestrial > Soil > Palsa > Peat permafrost | place: Sweden: Abisko... | reverse complement strand
CGCTGGTCAGCGCAACGAAATGCTGCCGCTTGCTCTGTGCAGCGCCCAGCGGATTTTGGGCGACGTATAAGTCAGGCGTTCTTTGGAGGTCAGGCGCCCTCGCGCTCGCCATGCTCGGGTACGGGCAAACTCACACTGCGCAGGTAAGTGACCATCGCGCCGATCACTGACTTCACAGCCGGACGCTGAGCCACTCGGCCGCGCCACGCCAAAACATTCGGGTGCGACGCTGTCATCGGTACGGTGTGGCGTGCTGCGAAGAACTGCGCCATGTAGAACGCGATATCCGCGTAACTGAACGCGCCGGCAAGATAAGTGCGACCTGCCAGCGCGAGCTCCATAGTCGCGTAGTATTGCTCTATACCCGCGCGCGCCTTGACCCAATCCGGACTTTCGACGGGGTCAGGCGTGCCTCGTAGCCCCATCAAGCGGATCACGTGTGGAAAGAAAATCTCATCGGAGGAATGCTCAAGTTGCCTTGCTCGGGCCCGCTCCGCAGGCGCCTTGGGCCACAAAGGCGGGCTCGGGCATTTATGCTCGAGGTATTCGAAGATCTGCGTGGAGTCGAATATTTCGACATGTCCATCAATCAAGATAGGCACTTGCCGCTTGGGATTGACGCGCAGAACCTCCGGATGTTTGGGCTCGTATCCGTGCTGCTGATCAAAGGCGACAATTGTCAGCTCGAAGGCGAGCGCCTTTTCCCGCAGCGCGATTTCTACTTTAGCCCCGAACATGCTGAGTGGGCCGGAGTACAATTTCATTGCGAATATCCGCTGCCGGCAACTACTTGAACCCGGTGGTCGCGGCGGTGTTGCTCATTGCATTGTTCCGGCGAGCGCTCGCTCAAGCGCTTGAACTCCATGGGCTTGACCAAATGACCGTCGAAACCGACGGCCCGAGCTCGATCGCGGTCTTCGGCCTGACCGTATCCTGTCAAGCCAGTGCAACACCCACCTTTGGAGTCGCTCAATGAACGCTTAAGCTGATACATCCGAGCTAACCGACCTATACGGCTCACACTAAAACTGATGTATCGGATTATCAGTTTTCTTGATTTTCATTGCATCTCGCAAGGGGGAGTTACCGAACATGCGTGAATACTCCCGACTGAATTGTGATGCGCTGTTGTACCCAACCTTAAACGCCGAACTCTCGGCGGATTCACCGTCATCGGTCATCAAGCGCCGGGCTTCCAGCAGACGCAGGCGCTTCTGATACTGAATTGGACTCATTGCCGCCACCGCTTTGAAGTGCTTGAAAAAAGCGGAGCGACTCATATTCGCCGCTTTTGCTAAAGCGGCGACATCAACATCATTGTCGAGTTCGGATCTTAGGCTGTAGATTGCCTGAGATATCTTGTGCATTTTGCTGCCGGAGCGAACGAACTGCCGAATAGCCGGTCCATCCGCTCCTTTCAAAAGATGATAAAAGATTTCCTTGATGACTAACGGCCCGAGTACCAGCGCATCTGCCGGGCTCTGAAAGATGTTTCCCAAGCGAATCGCAGCATCCAACATTTGATCGCTCGCTTTTCCAATGAACACGGCATGCAGGCGATTCTCCGCCTCTCCCGCATGGCCCATTTCCAGCTGAGCAGCAACTTCGCTCAGTGCCAGCGAATCGAGATCTATTTTGAGGCATAAAAACGGGCGCTCTGGCGTTGCCGAAAAGAGGCGGCTGGTGACGGGCAAATCAAGCGGAGTCGCGATGTAATGAGCTGCATCGCATCGATAGACTTCGCGGCCCAGTATTATTTCCTTGCCGCCCTGGGCGACGATACTCAATGACGCGCGCCAATGTCGCTTCACGCGACGGTCGGGTTGAAAGAACTTTATGCAATGTGTACCCGGAACGGGAGCTTCGTGTAGCCCCTCTCCAGGAGAGGCGAGGTCGATTATTTTAGCGAACCTAGAGCGCAAATCCTTCATAAAGTCCCTGAGCAATATGGACCATCGTTATTGGCCCGACCATAGGCGATCGTGGACTATTAGGCAATAGGCGTAGACTTTTATGAATTTACCGCGTTAAAACGCGACGGCATACTGATCTCACACCGCATCCTGGTCGGAAAGCCAGTAACGCACAGCCCGCAGGATCGAAAGTAAGGAGATTTTATGCGCATATTTGTCACCGGGGCGACCGGGTATGTTGGTCGCGTTGCCACCGAGCTGGCGCTCGCCAAGGGCCACACGGTGCGCGGGTTGTCGAGGGGAAAGGAAGGTGATGCGAAGCTGGGCGCACTGGGTGCGACTGCCGTTCGCGGAGATCTGACCACCCTCGAGGTACTTCGCCAGGAAAGCGCCCAGGCTGAGGCGGTGTTGCACCTGGCTTTTATTCACGACTTCACCATGGACTTCGAAGAGGTTCTGCGCATTGACGCGGCGGCGGTGGATGCATTGGCCGAGCCCTTGCGCGCAACTCAGAAGCCATTCGTGATCACCTCCGGGACGGCGGTGGTTGATCCGGATCCGTCGGGCGGTGAGACCGCAGAGGATGCACCACTGGCGCAGACCTTCATCCTGAGACATCGCATCCGTTCCGAGCGGCACGCACTGCGTCTCAGTGAAGGCAGCGTCCGCGTGAGCGCGATTCGCCTGCCTCCTTATGTTTACGGGCGCGGCGGCAGCTACTTTTTGCCAATGTTGATGCAGATGGCCGCAAAGGCCGGCGAGTCTGTCTATGTAGGTGACGGAGGCCTGCGCACCTCGGGTGTTCACGTGGACGATGCAGCGGCGCTATATCTTCTTGCAGCGAGCAAAGCGAAGGCCGGTGACGTCTTCAATGGCTCCGGGGAAAGCGTTACCCTGCGGCAAATGGCCGAAGCCATCGGGGCGGCGCTGCAACTTCCAGCGCGCTCCGTCAGCCGCGAAGAGGCCCAGGCAATATGGGGAGAGTTCCTGGCCGCATTCGTCCTGTTCGAAAACCGGCCATCAAACCGCAAGGCTGTTCAGCAATTGGGATGGCAACCAAAAGGAATCGCTATGCTCACGGACATACGATCCGGGTCCTATCGAGAGATGGCTGCAAAGCTGCGGCAAAGCAAATAGCGCCGAGGGTGAAAGTCGGCAAACAAAAGTGCGGGCCCCGGTTGGGGCCCCAATTGCGCAAACCCGTCCCGTCAGGCGGCAATATTCTGCGCGTCGAGCGCCTGTAATACGTGTAGATACTCCGCGAGGAGCTTCTCCACGAGCACGCGCACGTCGTCAAGATTACCGCCCACCGCGGCCACCTCCACGTCCTTGCACACGTCGGCGAATGCTATGGCTCCCACGTTGGCGCTACAGGACTTCAGGGCATGCGCAGCTTCTCTGATTCCCGGCGCATCGCCCGACACCGCCGCTGCCCGCATGGCGTCAGTCAGGGCGAGTGAACTTGAGAAATACAGCCCCACGACCTTAGCGAAGAAGTTCGGGCCCCCTGGCGTATGCAAGGCGCGTATGCGGCCGAGCGCCTGCTGATCCAGGACGGCACCTTCATTTTTGACCTCAGAATCCGTTCGCATGCTGGAAGACCCACAGGACTCGAGAACGCGGTACAACTGATCAATCGTGAAGGGCTTGCTCAAGTAGCGGTCCATCCCAGCGGCAAAGCATTTTTCGGCGTCGCCGCTCAGCGCGTTGGCCGTGAGCGCCACGATTGGCGTACGGGTGCGCTGATTCTCCTTTTCCCAATCGCGAAAACGGCTGGTCGTCGCGTAACCGTCGAGTTTCGGCATTTGGCAATCCATGAGCACGGCTTCATAGCGATCAGCCTGAAGTTTTTCAAGCGCCTCCTCGCCGCTCCAGGCGCTGACGACCTCTACGCCCAGCTCCTGCAGCATTGCCTTGGCCACTTCCTGATTGACAGCGTTGTCTTCGACCAGCAGGACGCGCCGTATGCGCGAAACTACCTGCGTGTCCCGCGCCGCCGTGCCTGCACTCTCCCCCTTCACCGTCGCTCCCTGCTCGGCGAAGGGGTGATTCGCCAGGAGCGAGGTGAGGCAGGCCTGCAGGTGCTTACGGCGCACGGGTTTGCTCAGCCACATCGTTGGGCCATCGGGCGAGCCGACTGCAGGTGGCGTAGCGACGGAGACTGAATTCATCATCAAGATGCGGACCTCGGCAAATTCTGGGCGCTTGCGAACCGCCGTCGCCAGTGCCGCTCCGTCCATTTCGGGCATCTGTGCGTCGATGATAAGGACGTCATATTCACCGCCCAGGGACTTATCCAGGATATCCAGCGCATCTTGGCCCGACTTCGCCTCCGTCACCATCACGTCCCAACTCAAGAGGTGATGCCTCAAAACTTGGCGACTGGTGGGATTGTCGTCGACGAGCAGCATCCGAGTGCGGTGCAGGAAGGGCGCACGCCGCTCGCGCACAGCGGTCGGATCGCTTGGCAGCGGGACTGAGAAGTAGAACTTCGAACCAACTCCTGGCGTGCTGGAAACGCCGATTTGACCAGCCATCAGCTCCACTAGCTGTTTACAGATCGCCAATCCAAGTCCGGTACCTTCGTGCTGGCGCGTCGAAGAGGTGTCTTCCTGTGCAAAGGACTCGAAAATGGTGGCGCAATTCTCAGGCTTGATACCCACCCCGGTATCCTCGACTTCGAACTCAAAAGATGGGTTGAAAAGGTCTGAACCGGCCTGCCGCACCGAAATCTTGACTTCACCGCGCTCGGTAAACTTAACGGCATTGCTGAGGAGATTTATCACCACCTGTCGAAGGCGCTGGGCATCGCCACGCACCGTCGTCTCGATCTCCGCGGGGATGTCGCATACCAATTCCAAGCCTTTGCTGTGCGCGCGCTCGGCGAGAATATCGACCGCATCTTCGACGATGTCGCGAAGATCAAATTGAGCGACATAGAGCTCGAGCTTGCCGGCTTCTATCTTCGAGAAATCCAGGATGTCATTGATGATGTCAAGCAAAGCGCTGCCGGACTGATGGATCGTGACGGCGTAGCGTCGCTGCCGCTCATCCAATGACGCCGATTGGCGCAGTAATTCCGACATGCCGAGCACGCCGTTCATGGGTGTGCGGATCTCATGACTCATGCGCGCGAGAAACTCGCTTTTGGCGCGACTCGCCCGCTCCGCGCGCTCCAAAGCCTCGCGCGCTTCGGCCACCGCCTTGTCGAGCAGCGCGGTACGCTCACGTACAAGCTTCTCGAGTTCATACTGATAGACGTGCAAATTGAGATCGCGCTTTTCCAACTCCTCCAGCATTTCGTTGAAGCCATCGATCAAGGCGCCGAATTCATCGTCTCTGTCCTTTGCCGCACGGATCGAGAAATTCTTGCTCTGGCGAACATTGCGCACGAGCTGAACCAGGTAGCTGAGCGGCGTCAAAATGACGCGCTGCAGCCGGATCGACATCACGTAGGCCACGAGCCCGGCGAGCAGGAGCCCGACGAGCATGTTTTCCAGCGAGTTCTTCAACTGCGTGTAGAGCTGCGCAAAATCCGCATCCACGTGGATGGTGCCGACGCGATCCCCGTCGAGCAGCACCGGCACCTGGATGTGAGCACGCGTCAAGCTGCTAAACCTGACGGGGTGCTTGTCGCTTATTGCATCACGGATTCCCCACGACTTCAGACGCTCCGACGGTGCGGCGTAGTCGCCGCTTAGCGTCACGTCCACGAAAACGTTCCCTGCGGCGTCGTAAAGCGTCACGGCGCGAACGCTCGGATCCGCGCGCAGCGAGCGCAGCACGTTGCGTGCGTCCGCTCGATCGGAAAACGTCAATGCGGCGGTGGTATTCGCACCCGCCGAGGTCGCGAGTGTCAGCAGATGCTGCGCAAGACTCCTGCGCAGGGTGAGAACCTCCCCAGACATGTACAAAACGGAAGCCACCAGCAGGGCGACCGCTGCTGCATATACCACTATCACACGCAGCTTCGCGGCGATGGATAGATTTCTGATCCAACGCATCATGGCCGAACATCCATGCGTGCATCGGCACTCAGCGCCGCGATCTGCAGCAACTGCGCACCAAATGTCAGTCCGGCGCGCTTGCTCGCTGCGATATTTATCACGAAGCGAATCTTGCCGTCGACGCTGCTGAAGCCGACCACCCCACCCTCGGCGGCAAAACCGTCGATGTCGCTTATCGTGAGTACCGGGCTACGTGCGGTGGAATCAAGAACTGCAGCGAGCCGGTCACGCTCCGATTTTTTGACAAAGAGTATGTGACACCCACTCACGGATTGCTCCGGACTTGCAACTCGCGCGACGGCGATGACCTTGTCTTGCAGCCTCTGACCAGCCAATCCGTCGATGCTGTCACCGCTGGCGTCGGTGCCGACGATGCATAGGCGCAAAACACCCCGGGAGTTTGCGAAGGTTCCCGGCGGCCAATGAACAAATTTGGTGATTTTGACAATGAGCGACGCCTCCGACTCGTATGCGGAGGCGCCGCTCGGCGTGCCGTCGGTCATTAGAAAAATGGACAGGGAAGTCAGGAGAAAGAATCTGCGCACCGCAGCCATGGTCCCTGGCGCGGCGAGCATTCCTGGTACGGTCACAGCGCGAGTACCCGATGGGCTCTTGCGTCGAGCCGTGCCGGCCCAGAACGCGTCGCGCACCTTCGCGCGGCAACCCTCAACCCATTGCGCGCCGCGGCGCCACGCTGGTTGCAGCTGCCTCATACACGGGCTGCGCAATGCATAATGCGGCGCTCGCTGCAACAGCACGTGCGCCTCGCGCAATCCGCGTCTTGCGTTCTATCAGCCCGCACGTCACAGCCCCACTTCGCTCGCGTTGACGGCCGCGACCGCAAAACTGCCGTCGCTGCGTGGTGCACGGCGCAAGAGCTTCTCGAGCTCCGTGACCGGAATGGGCTGGCTGATCAGATATCCCTGCACCTGATCGCAGCGATGTTTGCGTAGAAACTCGAGCTGCTCAACGGTTTCCACACCCTCCGCGATGACCTTCAGCTTAAGTTCGCGCGCCATCGCGATGATGGCGGCACAGATGGCCGCATCGTCGCTGCTCGTGTGCAGGTCCTTGACGAAGGAACGGTCGATCTTCAGGGCGTCAACCGGGAACTGCCGCAGGTAACCCAGCGACGAATAGCCGGTACCGAAATCATCAATGGCCAACTTCAATCCCGCGGCGCTGAAACGCTTCATATTCTCGGTCGTATCGTCGACATTGCGCATCAGCAGGCTTTCAGTGATTTCCAGCTCAAGCTGTTGGGGCTTGATTCCGGATTGCCACAGGGCTCGCAGCACAGATTCGACGAAGTCCTCCCGGGCGAACTGCTGCACGGAGACGTTGACTGCAATCGTCAGGTGGCCGAGACCTTCGGCTGCCCAGGCATTCAACTGCTTGCAAGTCTCACGGATGACCCAGTCACCAAGCGGCACGATCAACCCGGTTTCCTCTGCCACCGGTATGAACATGTCCGGCGCAATCCAGCCGCGTGTACTGTGGTTCCAGCGCAATAGCGCCTCTACTCCGATGATTGCACCGCTCGCAAGATCCATTTTCGGCTGGTAGTAGAGCTGGAATTCGCCGTCCTCAAAGGCGCGGCGCAGCTCATTTTCGAGTTCGAGTCGGCCGAGCGAGCGCACCGCCATCGATTCGCCGTAGAAGGCATGGCCATTGCGGCCTTGATCCTTGGCTTTGTACATGGCCATGTCGGCCTTGACGAGCAGGTCCTCGATGTCAGTGCCATCTTTTGGATACAGCGCAATGCCGATGCTTGGGGTTACCACGAAGCGGTGACCGCGGCAATCAAACGGCTCGGCGAGTGCCTCCTGGATGCGAGTGGCTACGATCGTGGCTTGCATTTCATCGGCAAGCCCGGTGAGTAGCACGACGAACTCATCGCCCCCCAAGCGGGCGACGCGCGCCTGCTCATGCGTCGGGCGCTCACCCGGCAGCGATACGACATCGGAAGGCCGCACACTACTTTCCAGTCGGCGCGCGACATTCTGCAGCAGTGCATCGCCCACAGAATGCCCGAGGTTGTCGTTGATTCGCTTAAAGCGGTCGAGATCAAGGTAAAGCAGCGCCATCAGATGTCCGCTGCGTTTGGCAGCACGAATCGCGCGGCCTACCTCCCGCACCAGCAGCTGGCGATTCGGCAACCCGGTCAAGGTGTCGTAATAAGCGAGATATTCGATTCGCGCTTTGGCGCGTAAGCGCTCGGTGGTATTGCGAGTGATGATCAGGAGCCTGCCATCGGCTTGCGGGCGCAACCGGGCCTCAAATGAGCGCTGTTCCTTGCCTTTGCCGATGACAAACTCATGCGTTGCCAATTCAGCGGTAATGACCCCTTTCATGGAGACGCGCACAACGCGCGCCACGTCTGCCGGTAATACCTGCTCCAGCTTTTTGCCGACCAGGTTTGCGCCGTTGTTTTTCTCTTCGCCGGTGATGTGCTCCAGCACCGTGCCGTCACGATCCACGATAAGAATCGTATCGGGCAGAGCCTGCAGTAACGTGCGGTTCTTTTGCTCGCTGACTCTGAGCGCGCGGATATTGTCGAGGGCGCGCAGCATGAAGCCTATTCGGTGCGGCAGGGTCGGCCACAGCACGGGCTTGTGAATGAAGTCGGTCGCGCCTACTTCATAGGCATGTGCAATGGATTCGGTATCGTCGTGGGCAGTGACCATGACGATCGGGATGTCACCATCCGTACTCATGGCGCGCAATTTCGCGCAGATGTCGAAACCGTTGCTGCCCGGTAACTCGACGTCGAGCAGAACTAGATCGGGTTTGTCCTTCGCGAAGGACGCGAGCGCGTCTCGGGTATTACAGGCAATTTTCGCGACGAATCCGGCTTGCTGCAGCGTCTCACTGGCCAGCAGTGTAAATACCGGGTCATCATCGATGATGAGCACGCAGCGTCGCGGGTCACTCGGAGGTTGCATGCTCGTTCACTACGCAGTGATTGATGTACGGGTACGCAGCGGGTCCGCGCCGTCGCCACGAACTTCCATCATCACCGGCGGACTGCTCGGCAGAGTCCGACGGGTAATCGCTGTGGAGTGGTCTGCATTCCTGCATTCTTTGCGCCTGCACGGTTGCGTTGTCGGCAGTTAGCTCACACTCTTTAAAGAATTTACAAGAAGTGCCGTAATCCCAGAAAAATCGAGAGCTTGGTCACAACTCACAGGTCCCATTGCCCCAGCGAGACCTCTTTGCGTAGCCCCTGAAATCTGCGTGATGCAGCACCCAGGAGAGCATTGTCGGCGCTGCCGCTGCCCGCCACCTGGACGGCGGCTGGGCTGCTGAAATGCAATTGTTTTAGCTCTTTTCGAAGCCGTCCTTCCCGACAACATAGACATTATGTCTCATGCGGCCTCGGGGCCCCTTGCAACACATGTGGGAGCCAAGGATCGATACAAGCCATCTGACAAGCGGTCGGGCCTGGGCATCAGGTGGCTATTTTTTGATCATATTTTCATACTGTTTTATCAATAAGTTGTTTCTTATAGCTAATGTAAAACATCATATTGGATTTGAGCTGCGGCTGTGCTCTTGCGACGCTTAAGGCTCAGAAAATTCCAGGCACTCCAGAGACATGGACCGGTATGCGCGGGTTGATTCGAGCCGTGACGCAGGCGACAAAACCGCTCTTTCTGGTTGTTTTTCAGAAGGGCTGCGCTATATTCCGATGCTAGGGAGTTGACTGGTCAGGAATCTTCGAAAAACTATAACAAACGGACGTACGGGACTTCATCGCAAGCGCGACTCAGAACCGCAGCGTCCATCGAGGTCTTCGCGATGAAAACAGCATGGGAAAAATTCCAATCGGCGACCGTTTGCCTGGCCCGATCGGGCGGCATCAAGGAGCGATTGACCGACGCGTACCGCAACTATCTTGCGCTCGTGGCGGAAGATGACTTACCCAAAGAGCTACGCGAAGACTTTCGCGCTTTCGGCCGCGCACTGACGCGCGAGCGCCCGCTGCTGCGTGGCGAGGATGCATTTCGCGCCACGATTCGCAAGATGTCGAACGATGAGGCGGACCAGATTGCGACGTCGGTCGTTCTGATGTTTGCCGCGATTCCGCGCAGCTTCACACCCGTCATGCGCTCGTTGAGTTCCGCACAGATCGTGCCGCTGTACCTTGCCGAGACTGCTGAGGCTCAGGCGCGTCCGAGTGTTGCAGCCGCGCGCTAGTCGATCTTAAATTCGATCGTGTCCCAGCGTGCCGTGTCCTCGTGGCGCGCCTGGCGACGCACGGCATCCACGAGCGCGCGCTCGTCCCATTCCACCACTTCGTTTGCAAGGTCGGCGAGCGGCTTCGGCACCGCCGCGGGGCTGCCGAAGCGCTTCATCAACACCACCGGTTTGTGGCTGGCTTGCGCGTATAGCAGCTGAAACGTGAGCAGGTCCTGATTCTTCTCGTACGGGTCGGGCAGCGCGATCACGCATTCGACGGGCGCGATCTGGCGGCGTAGAGCCTCTTTCAACCCTTCCTTGTCCTGCACCGGCGGGCGCTCAGGAGCGCTGTAGTTGCGATAGAAGAAATTCTTCGCGCTTTCCAGATATTCGAACACCCGCAGGTAATCCTCGCTGGTTTCCCAGACGTGGGTGACGAAGATCCGGATTGGATGGGCTTGTGACATCGAGTGGCACTTAAGGCGGCGCCGCGGCGCCGCACACGCGATAGAATACTCCATTACTGCAGCTTGAGCCCTCGACCGCCTGCAATTGCGCCTGCTTCTTTACAACATTCGTTACGCAACCGGCACCGGGGCGGCATTTCACCTGCCTTTGCCGGGTGCGGGGTACCTGCGCAGCAACCGTAAAGTCCTGAGCCGCATCACGGAGTTCATTCGCGCGGAACAGTCGGATATTGTCGGCCTGATCGAGGTCGACACGGGCTCGGTGCGCACCGGCATGGTGAACCAGGCCGAGCATATCGCCGCCCAGATCGGCCACTACTCAACCTACGAGTGTAAGTACGGGCTCAGCTCCTTCAACCAGTTCGTGCCCATCGTGCGCAAGCAGGCGAACGCTTTTTTGTCGGCGCCGCATGTGCGCGGCGAGCGCTTCCATTATTTCGACACCGGCATCAAGCGGCTTATTATTGAGCTTGAACTCGAGGATGTGTGCGTGTTCCTCGTGCACCTGTCCCTCAAGTTCCGCCAGCGCCAGTACCAGCTGCGCTCGCTGCACGATCTGGTGGTGCAGGCCAAGAAACCGGTGATCGTGGCCGGCGACTTTAATGCGTTCTGGGGCACGCACGAGATCTTTCTCTTCATGCGTGCGTCGGGCTTGCGCAGCGCTAATTCCCAGGGTATTCCCTCCTTTCCCGCACGTGTGCCGCGCATTGAGCTCGACTTCATCCTGGTGAGCGAGGGCATCGAGGTTACCGACTTTCGCGTACCCGACGTGCGCTACTCGGACCACCGCCCGCTCGTGTGCGACTTTCACGTCAAGGCGGCCGCATGAACGCCCTCATCTTCTGGAAGCTGGAAAGCGACGCCGACGGGATTGCGTGGCTGGCGCTCGATAAGCCCGGCACCTCGGCGAACGTCCTCTCAAGCGAGGTGCTGGTCGAACTTGGCGCGCTCCTGGGAGACCTCGCCGCCGCCCCGCCGCGCGCGCTCGTCGTGCGCTCTGCCAAGCCGAGCGGGTTTATCGCCGGCGCTGACATCCGCGAATTCACCGCATTCAAGGGACCCGAGGACGCGTTCGCCCTCATCCGCGCAGGTCAGGCCGTGCTCGATCGCCTGGAGGCGTTGCCCTGCCCGACCATTGCCGCCATCCACGGCTTTGCGCTGGGCGGCGGACTTGAGCTTGCGCTCGCCTGCCGCTACCGCATCGCCGTGCACGATGAGAGCTTGGCGCTCGGACTGCCGGAAGTGCAGCTTGGCATTCACCCCGGATTCGGTGGCACGGTGCGTACCGTGCGCCTGGTAGGTGTGCGGCCCGCAATGGAGCTCATGCTGACCGGAAAACCCGCACGCGCCGACAAGGCGCTTGCGATTGGGCTCGTCGATCGGCTGGTGAACGCGCAGGAGCTGCAATCCGCCGCCCGCGCCATGGCGCGCGATCCGCCGCGAGCGCGGCGCGCGCCGCTACTCGAGCGGCTCCTGAGCACGGCGCCCCTGCGCCCCTTCGTCAAGACCGCGCTCCTGCGCCAGCTTGCCGCGCGAGTGCGCCGCGAACACTACCCCGCGCCTTATGCGATGGTTGATCTTTGGGCGCGCTACGGCGCCCGCGGGCCGGCATCCTTTGAAGCCGAAGCGCGCTCGATTGCCGAGCTCTTCGGCACGCCGACGGCGCGCAACCTGATTCGCGTGTTCATGCTGCAGGATCGGCTCAAGGCCTCCGCCGGGAAGTCCGCGGTGCCGATGAAGCACGTGCACGTCGTCGGCGCCGGCGTGATGGGCGGTGATATCGCGGCGTGGAGCGCCTTGCGCGGCTTCACGGTCACGCTCGAGGACCGGGCCCTCGAATACATCCAACCGGCGCTCGAGCGCGCGCGCGCGCTTTTCCAGAAGCGCATTCAAGATCCTGCCAAGTGCGCTGCGGCCTCGGCGCGCCTGAGTGCGGATGCTGCCGGCGCCGGCGTCGCGGCGGCCGACGTCGTCATTGAGGCGATATTTGAAGATCTGGACGCGAAACGCACCCTCTACGCACGCCTCGAGCCGCGTATGCAGGCCCACGCCTGGCTTGCCACCAACACGTCGAGCTTGACGTTGGAGCCGCTGGCAGCGCAGCTCGCACGGCCGGAGCGGCTGGTGGGGCTGCATTTCTTCAACCCGGTCGCGCAGATGCCCTTGATCGAGATCGTGCGCTCGGAAACGACCGACACAGCAGTGGCGCAGGCGGCCGCAGCCTTTGCCCGCCGTCTCGACAAGCTGCCGCTGCCGTGCCGCAGTGCGCCCGGATTCATGGTGAACCGCGTCCTCATGCCCTATCTGCACGAGGCGATGTTCGCAGCCCAAGAGGGCGTGCCATACGCGGTCATCGACGCGGCGGCGCTCGAGTTCGGTATGCCGATGGGGCCTATTGAACTTGCTGATGTCGTCGGGCTCGATGTGGCAAGCCATGTGGGCGAGATCATCGCTGCGGAGCTCGGCCGCGCGGCTCCTGATCTGAGTCAACTCAAGAGGCGCGTCGCGGCGCACAAGCTCGGCAAGAAGACGCACGAGGGCTTCTATGTCTGGAAGAACGGCAAGCCTATGAAGCCATTGGCGCACGGCGGTGCAGCGCCCGTTGATCTCGTCGACCGGATGATCCTCGCGCTCGTCAACGAATGTGTGGCGTGTCTGCGCGAGCGCGTAGTCGAGGATGCGGACCTCATCGACGCGGCGGTGATCTTCGGCACGGGCTTTGCGCCGTTTCGCGGCGGACCTCTCTCTTATGCCCGCAGCGTCGGTGTGGCCTCCATCACACAACGCTTAGCGGCGCTTGCACAGCGATACGGTTCTCGTTTTCGCCCGGACACGGGCTGGGCGCTGTTGACATAGCCTATACTCGTATCCCTCGTGTCCTCTATTATTTTGCGGTCCTATGAGGCCCGGCGGGCAGGTTTCTTGAAATGGCTGATGAACGCGAAGCTACCTCGACGCTGCTGAAGACCCTCGCACCGCTCGATGGTCTGAAACGAGACAATCTCGCTGCGCTCGCCAAGAAGGTGAGCGTGCGCACGATGATGGCCGGCCGGATGCTCTTCAAGGAAGGCGACAACGACAAGCAGTCGATCTGGGTGGTCTCTGGATTGGTCGAGCTTAGAACGGGTGAGCAAACCATCGCGATGATCCAGGGCGGCACCCCCGAGGCGAAGAATCCCTTGTGTCCGGGCCTGCCACGGCGCGCGAGCGCACGTGCCGTCGACGAGATCAGCTATCTCGCCATCGACACCGAGCTCCTCGACGTCATCATCACCTGGGATCAGACCGGCAGCTACGAGGTGACGGAGCTGCAGGCGCAGGTGCAGAACGCCGGCGATGACTGGATGACGACGCTCCTGCAGACGAAGGCCTTTCACCGCATTCCACCGGCCAACATCCAGGCGATCTTCATGCGCATGCAGCGCGTACCCTACCGAGCCGGGGAAGTCGTCATCAAGCAGGGGGACGAGGGCGATTATTTCTATGTGCTCGTGAGCGGCAAATGCGTCGTCATGCGAGAAACGCCCCTCAACAAGGAGGGGATCAAGCTTGCCGAGCTCGGCATTGGCGACAGCTTCGGCGAGGAGGCGCTGATCGCCGAGGCGAAACGCAACGCAACCGTCACCATGGTCACCGACGGCATGCTCATGCGGCTCAACAAGGAGGATTTTCGCGAGCTCATGAATGAGCCGCTTCTGCAGTGGCGCAGCTACGAGGAGGCGCGTGAAATTGTCGAACGCGGCGGCAAGTGGCTCGACGTGCGCCTGCCGAGTGAGCACCAGAATCTGTGCATCGAGGACTCGCTCAACATTCCGCTGTATTTCATCCGCCTGAAACTTTCAGCACTGGATGCGAGCGTGCCCTACGTCGTCTACTGCGACACCGGACGCAGAAGCTCGGCAGCGGCCTACATCATGGTCGAGCGCGGCTTCGATGCCTATGTGCTGCGTGGCGGCCTGGCAAGCGGCAACGTCGCGCTGCGCCGTTCGGCGTAGAGTAAATACACGTTTGGTTTTCAGCTGCCGCGGCAGCTTAAGCTCACCGCGCAGGCGGCCGTTTGGCGGCCGCCGCACGGGCGAATCGGAGAAATCCTGCCGCATCTGATGCGGCAGGATTTTTGCTCCTACGGGTTGGTGGCTGTCTGCGGTATGCCCGCCGCTGGCAGTGACGGGCCGCGAACGAAGTCACGGCCGATCACGCTGCCGTTGCCGAGTACGAGGTTGTAGCCCGGTGCGGTCTTGTAAACGCCGTTATTGCCGGGAATATCCTGGCGGAAGACCTGGTTCGCCGAGCCGTTCTCCTGGGCTGCGGCCAGGGCGTAGATGTCGAAATTCTCGTTGCCGAGGCGGCCGCCTTCAGATTGAATCTTGAGCGCCAAGAGGCCCACGAAGTCGGGCGAGGCAAGACTCGTACCGACGTATCCCAACAATTGACCGCCGAGTGCCGTGATGTCGACGCTGCGATCGGGCGGACACACCCCGTACAGGGCGTAGTAAAGATCACCGAATGGGCAGCCGCCCATTTCAACCGAAACGTCAGGAATGGTCCGCCACTTCTTAGCTTTCGCGGGCAGGTACTGCTGCGAAACGAGGTTCTGGTAGGACGGCTTCTTGAAATAACTGCTGATGCCGCCGCCCGAGCCCCAGACTGCGCCGGTGGCTGAGGTGCCGTAGAAGATGTCCTCTTCGAGTGTGTCGTAATCTGCATTCTCGCTGACGTAGGCCGAGTTCAGATCATTCGGATTTTTCGCATCGTAGGTCGTCACGAGATTCGTGCCGCCCACCGCCGTCACATGCGGGCTCGCCGCGGGTATGCCGACACCGACTTGCATCGCGCCACAGGGAACAGGCGGGTTCGCGCTAAAGCAGGCAGGAGGGGGGATATCCAACCCGCCCCAGTCGGCGCTGGCAGCCACCATCGTGATCCCGAGCGCATCGCCTTCCATGAAGAAGTCGTCGTAGATGCCGATGATGCCCGTGTAATCCACGCCGCCGTTATAGGCAGGCGTATAAAACGCTTCAGGCTCGCCGAAGGACATGTTGACGACGTCGACCTCATTGGTCTCAACGATGTCGGTTAGACCGGCTAGGATCGAGTCGTCGTCGAGATCGGGCATGTTGTAGAGAATGATGTCCGCTTTCGGTGCCATGCCGCCCGAGTGCTGGATGTCAATATGCGTCTCCGCCGCCTCGTTGACGTTGTACGGGGCTCCGCCTTCGACTTCGAAGGTCGAAATATTCGGCGTGGCGATCTTCTCGTGCGAGAAGTACAGAGTCATGTCCGAGGGGTTGAATCCCGGAGTCATCAAAATACCGATCGTGACTCCCTTGCCCGTCAGGTTCTTGTAGCTCGGATAGGAATACGCCTGCTTCAGGTCGTCGAACCAATACGCCCCAGTGGGTGAGTAGCGATTCGCAGGGTCGCTCGTGTGCGCTGGGTGCGCTGGGTTTACCATGCGGATGGTTCCGGAGAAGCCTGCAACGACCGCGCCGGCCGCCTCAAGGCTGGGTGTCATCTTAAATGCCGTCGCCGTGCTCAAAACCTGCTTGCCCGAGGCGTAATGCGCCGTCGCAAGTTTCGCACCGAAGGTCGATTCGACTGCCGCGACGGTGCCAGTCACGCGCAGGCTGTGTGCGTGCACCTCAGTCACTTTCAGGCCATGCGCTGCGAGCTCGCGCGTCATTGCGCTTACGGCGCTCGCTTGCGGGCCAAACTGTTTATTGAACTGTGCCGGTGTCATCCATTGATGGTAGGCCGGGGAACCCTCGGTGTGGAGTTCGGTGAGATACGCGTCGGTGGCCTCGCGATTGCGAAGCGGCAGATAAATACTGAATTCCACTGCCTGCGATGCGGCAGGCGTGCCACTGACGACGGCCTTCTCGAACGCGAGGGAGGTGCCAGTCAGAGCGAAACAAGACGCCACACTGAGGAGTGCGAACGCGCGCACCCTTCGCAGGTTGCGTACGACCTTGAGATTACATAATGCCACGGTGATTCTCCCTAGAATTGTAAGGTATTTGACTTAATGCTCAGCGCATCTGAGTGCGGACGAAAAAGCGGCGCACTGCCGCATCAGCTGTGATGTGCTCCCTCAAGGCCCTCTGCACCATTTCCCCTTAAAAAAGGCCATTTCCGCCACTGCGACCACCCTCTCGGGCGCCACCGGCGGAGACGATTCAAATGTGTGCGTTTTCTTTCGGTAACTTTAATTTTTGATGGGGACAACCCTACGCGCTCTTTTTTTTCTTCGCAAGTTTGTATTCGGCTCACGCGTCGATCCACACGCGCCGCGGGTGTGCGCAACGCCGTGAGTTCCTGCGTGGCTCCTGGTAGTTCTCGCTGCAGCGCGTGCGCACGCTACACAGAGGAGTCGCTGCTCTTAAGGATTGGATTGCTTGACGCGCAGCGCGCTACGCAGCGCGAGCACGAGATGGCACGCATCTTCCTTCGAGATCGTCGTTGCAATCCTTGCGACCGGAAACTAAGAATTCCAGAGCCGCGCAGGCCCTACATCGTGTGCGTGGCCTTCTCGCCCGAGAGTGCGCCAGCGAGATAGTTCTCGATCTTCTTCTGCGTCTGGCCGCGATCCTGCTCACTGAACTGCACGCCGATACCGGGCGTGCGCTTGCCCTGCGCGCCCTTCGGCGTCACCCAAATGACGCGCCCGGCGACGGGCAGCTTCTCATCCTCGCCCATGAGGTTTAAGAGCATGAATACTTCATCGCCCAGCCGATAATTGCTGTTGGTCGGAATGAAGAGTCCCCCATTCCTGACATACGGCATGAAGGCAAGGTAGAGCGCGCTCTTATCCTTGATCGTGAGCGTCAGTAAACCTGGCTTGTTAGGACCCGTGCGCAAATTCATTTCAACTCTACTTACGGCCCTTAGGCCCCCGTGTTGTCATTCCGCCGCCAGTCGTCGCAACAGACCCTCGAGCGCGAGCGCGCGATTGAGCGGCGCGTCGAGCGACGACTTCAGGTCCTGCACCGCGTCCATGATCCCGAAGAGATTACGTATACTCGGGAACTGCGCCGCCCGTTGCAAGTGCACCGGAGC
>Ga0302324_100012107_pt1 | contig 17627 bp, 13 predicted proteins | sample Palsa_T0_1_FD_201949 | JGI IMG/M metagenome (GOLD analysis project Ga0302324, IMG submission 201949) | Peat permafrost microbial communities from Stordalen Mire near Abisko, Sweden - Palsa_T0_1 | ecosystem: Environmental > Terrestrial > Soil > Palsa > Peat permafrost | place: Sweden: Abisko... | reverse complement strand
TCTCCCGCGAGCGCTTCGAGCCGATTGCTCGGCGGAACACGCAAATCCTCTAGACTCATCGCCGCATCAAGCTGTTGCAGTTTGGCGAGCGCGCGTTTTCGAATGTCCGGCGGATGCGATCGGACGGGAAGTTCAGCGAACGCCGCGACTGTCGCTTTGTCCTTGAATGACTTGATTGCCACGGCTAATAATAACGCATATCGTTACTAACAGCAAGCGTGATCATGTGTGGAAATTAATCCCAGTTCGTGAGGAATAGTCACGGGACAAATGATGTGCGACGGACCTAACTTCTTTTGCCGATAACCGCCCAATTATCATCATTAGGTAGTGGGGTGACGGCCATGGTGCAACCGCCGGCGAAGGACATGAAGTCAGAATGTTGATTTAGAGGGCAGGACGAAGCTGTTCGTTTCGCTATTCTAGATGGGGCGCGAGCACACTTTCGATCCATTTCATGAATGCGCGGACTCGGCGCGACAAGTTGTGCCGATGCGCTACGACCAGGGCGACGTCGAGCGGCCTGTGCCGAAAATCTGGAAGAAGCTCTACCAACGCCCCACTCTCCAAGTAGCGGCCAATCCCCAACAGTGGCGCCTGAATTAGGCCAAGACCGGCGAGGGCAGCGGCCTCGTAGGTTTGTGCGCTGTTGACGTGCAGCGCACCTGGCAACTGAAGTGTCGCGTAACTTTCGCCGTCCGGGTATTCCCATCCAAAGGGTCTTGCGCCCAGCGTCGTCTCAAAGTGAATTGTCCGGTGTTCCTGGCGCTCGAGATCTCCCAGCGATCGAGGGACGCCATAACGCGCCAGATATGCGGGACTGGCGGCGTTGACTATGCGTAGCTTGCCCAGCGGGCGCGCAATCAGCGTCTCGTCTCGGATCGGACCCAATCGCAATACGCAGTCAAACCCCTCTTGAACCAGATCAACTTGGCGATCCGTGCTCGACACCTCCAGCTCCAACTCTGGATGAGTCGCCATGAAATCCGGTAGGGCCGGCACGATAGTTGTCCGTGCCACCTCGGTCGGAAGATCGACACGTAGACGCCCGCGAAGTGCAACTCGATCGCCTGCGAACATCGAGTGGAGATCGTCAACGTCCGCGAGCAAATCGCGGGTACGCGCATGAAATGCCCGCCCGTCTTCGGTCAACTGCACGCTACGCGTCGTCCGGTGCAGAAGCCTGACACCGACATCTTCTTCCAGCTTCCGGACCGCCGTTGAGGCTCTGCCCTTCTGTATGCCCAGACTATCGGCCGCGAGGGTGAAGCTCCCCATGTCCGCGACCGTGATGAAAATGAGGAGGGGTTCGAGCTTCTGCATTTCGTGCCTCGGTATTGTTCACCGCAGAGAGAACAGTGAGTTCAGTTCCTGGGTGATTATCATACCTGAGAGACACAGTAAGCTTCGAATATTGGGATTCCCCCATAGGAGAACGACAAGTGTTCGAAACCATGAAACTTCATCGGGTGCCTGAAACCATGACCTTGCAGGGCGCCCTGTGGGCCGGCCGGATAATGAGCGCGTTCGTTGTTATCGCTCTGGTGGCAGACGGCACTATTCAGCTTTTTGCGCCGGCACAGATCGCAAGCATGTTGCAGGAAACCGGGTTCGCGATCGACCTGACCCGCGTCTTGGGCCCGATCATCCTCGCCTGCGCCATCCTTTACGCCATCCCGGCCACCGCCGTGCTTGGCGCGATCCTAGTGACGGGCTTTTTGGGAGGTGCCATTTGTGCCCATGTCCGCATTGGCGAGTTGGGGTCGCCGCCGGAAATCATTGCCTTGGCTTTGGGCGCGATGACATGGCTCGGCCTCTACGCGCGCGAATCCCGCATCCGGGCCATTCTGCCGCTCATCCGTTAAACCAACAGGGGCAGTGCTCTGTCCCTCAACATCAGGAGAATAGACATGTTTTTAGTAATGGGAATCACAGGAAAAGTGGGCGGCGCGACGGCAGAACATCTGTTGGCGCGCGGCAAGGAAGTGCGCGCGCTGGTCCGCAATCGCGAGAAGGCGTCAAGCTGGGTGAGCCAGGGCGTGGAACTGGTTGACGGTGATTGGAATGATTCGGCAGCCATCGAACGGGCGCTCAAAGACGTCGAAGGCGCATTTGTCATGGTGCCGGCTGTCTGGGCCCCCTCGCCCGATTACAGAGAAGCCAAAGGCGTGATTGCGAACTATGTCGATGCGCTCACCAAGGCAGCGCCGCCGCGGGTGGTAGCGCTTTCGTCGATGGGTGCGAACAGGACGAGCGGGCTTGGAATAATCACGGCCTTGTCGCTTCTGGAGCACGGCTTTCGCGACCTAGAATCCCCAATCGCGTTTGTGCGCGCCGGTGGATTCTTCGAAAACTTCCTCTACGGCTTGCAGGTCGCCCAGGGCGGAACGCTACCGGTCTACTACACTCCGACAAACCGGAAATCGACCATGGTCGCAACGAACGATATCGGCGCGGAGGTCGCAACCCTGTTGACCGGGCCAGCGTGGTCAGGGCAGCGCGCCATCGAGCTTGGTTCGATGGTCACCGCGGATGAAGTTGCTGAGCAACTGGGTGAAGTCCTAAATCTTGACGTGAAAGCGTTTGCGGTCCCGCGCGCAGGGTGGGCGAAAGCGTTCGAACAATTCGGCATCCCGAAAGGCCACACCGGACCTGCCGAAGAAATGTTTGAGGCCGTGAATGCAGGATGGATGGACCTCGGAGTCAAGGGTACCGAGCACGTAGCGGGTACGACGTCCGCACGCGATGTCTTCGCGGCGGCTCAGAAGGCGGTTATCGCGTGAACCGCGACGTTGATACCAATGAAGATCGAAATCAAACTACAAACATTGTCTTGGTGCAGGGGCGGAACCGGACGGCTGATCGTCCGGGACGCCCTGGCTAAAGTCCATTCCGTCGTTCTCCAAGTTCGCTCGAAGGCCCGCCCTGGATTTCCTCGGGCAGTTGGGGCTTCAAGTAACGCTTTATATCGACAAGCCTTATCATGCGTTGTGGCGGCTGACGTCGAGCGGTCCGCTTAATAGATTGTCACGCCGATAGTGGATATCCGCGTTTGCGTTTTCGCGCGCGCGTGGGCGCGCCGCCGGCATCGATTGCTCTGTGTTCTGCCGCACAGACCCCTCCGGTAGCGTCCAGCTAAAGTAAAATCCATTCCAGTGCTCGGCAGCGCTCTGCCGGATGGCCTCGCTCGACCAATGATCTAAGGCCGACCCAAGTCGCCAAACGAACAGGTGGCGAGGGTGCGTTCAAGCGGAGCTAGGCGGCATGGCGTGAACCTCACCCTGCCGAGAAGGATTTGCAATGATCGAGCACCGGCTCGCGAGAATCCCGCGATCACGGTCCGCATCGTGGGAATCGGGGATAGCGCTCGTAGCGCTGTTCTCATCTGGCGCCGCGACGGGCGAAGATCTTTCCACTGTAGCAGCCGTCGCGGGCACTAATGCGGCGAACCCTGGTATGAGCTTGACTGGAGCCCCGTATTGGGGAGGGCCATGCGGAGGGACGAGTGCGCCCCCGTGTTTTGCTGCGTACACAATTGCCCTGCTCCAACCCCCTTCGAGTGTTCGTGGGCCTCTCTTTCTTGCATCTGAGGACGTCGCCCTCGCTCCTGCTGAAGGCAATGGAGCCGCCACGTTCGCGGCTGCGACGGCGGGCGCGGCAAGCGAGCAAAGCACTCTCGCGCAGCAGGTCAACAATCCCATCGCCACCTCATTAGCGTACCGGTCGAGAATAACTGGGATATCGACATTGGCCCGGCGCACGCGACCAAATACTTGGTTAATATTGAGCCCGTCATTCCTTTTTCTCTGAACGAGGATTGGAACCTCATCACGCGCACCGTCGTGCCCGTCATTGACCGCCAGGCGCTGGTGAACAATCCAAACGCACCAGCCAGTCTAAGAAACAATCAATCCGGGCTCGGTGACATCGTGCAGAGCTTTTTCTTCTCTCCGAAGAAGGAGTTCGACGGCTGGATAGTGGGTGCCGGGCCAGTGGGCTACTATCCCACTGCCACTGATAATGCCTTGGGGGCAGGAAAGTGGGGAGGCGGTCCGACCTTCGTCGTGTTGAGGCAGGAACACGGCTTCACCTACGGGCTATTGGCAAACCAAATTTGGTCTCTCGGCGGCGAACAAGGACGCCCGAACTTCAGCTCCCTGTTTCTTCAGCCGTTCTTGCTGTACACCGCCAAATCAAACACCAGCATTTCCATCGATTCAGAATCCAGTCACGATTGGTACGACAATCTATGGATTGTCCCCATCAATTTGCAGCTTAAGCAGCTGTTGAGAATTGGTAAGCAGCCTGTCCAATTCGCATTTGGATATCGTTACTATGTCGACAGACCCACTGGTGACGCGAATTGGGGTTTGCGCTTCACGGTCACGCTCATCTTCCCGAAAAAGCCGTCATAGATGAACGCCAGTGCGAGTTCCCCGCTCGAGCGTACTGACGAACAATACTTTCCGGGCACCCGCGAGTACGAAATAAAAGCGCCAATGGCGCGATTCTTGTGTTGAAAACCGCTGTGTTCATCGGTGGCGTCGCTACGCTGCTTTCTGGATGCGGCCCGAAGGCGCCTAGCAGGATCGATCTCCTGGTCCCCGGGCCGCTGCGGCTCGACGGCGTGACGATCGTCGATTCTGAGAACGGTGCACTGACGCCCGGCATGAGCATCTTCATGGATCATGGGCGGATCGTGCGCATTACCACGATGCCGACGACGTCCGCCGATCCATCCGTGCAATCGGTCGATGCCGCCGGCAAATTTGTGGTACCCGGCTACAACAACATGCACTCGCATGCCCTGGCCGCCGACAACGCGTCGGGTGCGATGGCCATGATGCTGACGGAAGGGGTGACCGGCTTTCGGCAGATGTCGGGTTCCCCGGAACTGCTGAAAGCGCGTCGCGAGGGCACTCTGCCGCTCGGCAAAAATTCTCCCGGGCTATTGGCCATGCCGGGTAGCCTGCTGCTGCCGTTTAATACGGTGTCGATCGAAGATACCAACATTGAGATCCGGCAGCAAAAGCAGGATGGCGCGGATTTCATCAAGATCGGTCTCGTCAGTCCCGCGGTGTTTTATTCGGCAATTGCTGAGGCCAAGCTCTTGGGTTTGCCGGCGCTCGGGCATCTCCAAGAGGGAGTCGATACGGCGCAAGCGTCCCGGGCGGGATTCCGGTCGATCGAACATCTCGGGCCGGGCGACACCGTCTGGGCCGCCTGCTCGACGCAAGAAGCGGCGCTGCTTGCCGACGCGCTCCTTCATCCGGCAATGAAAGCGCCGCCGTTCAAGATCCCTGCCTTCATCCAGAACTTCATGGCGCGTCGCTTACAAAAGCTCTTAATCAACCCGGTGGCTTTCGAGGCTCCGGACGATGCAGCGCGGCTCCAGAAAGCCTTCGACACCTACAGCGATGAGAAATGTCATGAGCTGGCTGCGCTCTTCGTCGCGAATGATACGTGGAACGTGCCTACGTTGGTCCGATTGAAGACGCAGGAACTCGCCGATGCGCCCGAGTATCAGCATGATCCCTACCTGCCCTATATTCCGAAGGCTTCTGTTAAGGCATGGCGCGAGGTCACCGAGAAGTTCATCAAGCTGCCGCCTGCCATGCATGCCACCTTTCGCGAAGCTTATCGACGACAGCTCGCGCTTACCAAACTCTTCTCCGACGCGGGTGTTCCGATGATGACAGGCACGGACGGCAGCGGGCAGGCACCCGGCCAGTCACTCGCTCAGGAGTTCGATGAACTCGCCAAGGCGGGGTTGTCGCCGCTGAAAATCCTCCAGATGACGACGCTTTTCCCGGCGCGTTTCCTTGGGCTTGCCGCCCACATGGGTAGGGTCGTCGTCGGTGGCGATGCGGATCTCGTACTACTCGACGCAGATCCTATTGCGAGTGTGCAGAACTTGCACCGCATCGCGGGTGTCGTGCGTGGCGGCGTCTATCATTCTCGACAGGATCTCGACGCTTTAGCGGCGCGCGTTGCGGCTGGGAACGGCTTTCTGCGCTCTGATTAGTATCAACACGCGCGATCACCGCTCAACGAAATGGCTGTCGGCTTTTTGTAGAATAGAAAGTACGGACCTTTCCACTCACAGATCCCATCCGCCTCGGAAACATCGGCGTGGGTGGCGCGCCCGCACGCGTCCACCCCCGAAAAGCACTACTGAAATGCCGTTTTACGCAGCTTTGCTCGCGAGCGGCGGCGTCGGGACCAATTGCTGCCCGGTTTCGGATAACCCCAAGTGAAAGATTTTGTTGCTTGTCTTCCAAAACACCAGTTCGCGTTCGGCCGGACTTAGAACCACTTCTTCGACGCTCTGCACCTGCTCTTTGATTCCGTAGGGCACTGGACCGAAATCGGAGCCGAACACTACTCGGTCCACACCGCAGAGCTCAACCGCGGCGCGTACCCCGATTGCGTTGAAGCCCATGGTATCGACCAGGATGTTGGACTTGAAATAATCGAACGGCGACCGCTTATTCACATAGGGCCGGCCGGCCGGCGGGTTCTTGATCCCGTTGTAGTTGAGATGCCAATTGAATTCGAGTCGTCCCACAATCGACGGCAGTCCCCCGCCGGTGTGAACGATCAGCACCTGCAGCTTAGGGTGGCGATCAAACACACCGGAGGCGATCATCCGGGCGCCATTGACGGTCGAGTCGAAGGGTCGACCGACCGCCTCGTTAAGGCGATATTGCATCAGAGACTCGTGCCCAATCGATTGCATCGGCGGGTGAATGTGCACGACGATGTCATTCGCCGCCGCAAACTCCCACAGCCATTCCGCCTTGGGGCTATCGAGGAACACGCGACCCGCGCCGTCGCCGTAACTGGATGCCACTGAAATTGCCTTGGCGCCCCCGTGGCGGATCATCTCCTCAACAACGGGCCGACAGGTCTCTTCGAGCGCGTGGGCGTTAGCCGACGGTACGAACTCGCCAGGAAAGCGATTCATGATATCCAAGTACTCGTCGTTCAAATACTTGAGGCCGTCGACCGTGCTGCCTTTGAGCAGATCATGCGCGATCCAAGGTACCTCGCCGCCGTTGGTCATGAGGCTTAAAGTGATGCCGCCCTCGCGCTGGATCGGCATGGCGTAGTCCAAATCGAAAACCTCGCGATAGGCCATCAAGTCCTGAGCGTTGGTCTGCGGGAAACCTTGTTTCGGGTCGAGCAGGCCTTGCTCCTCCATCTTGGCTTGCATTGTCTTCCCCCACGGGTGTCGGTGGGTATCGACGATGGCCCGGCGTTCAGTTTTGTTCGGTAGTGTCATGGTGGCTTCCTTCAAAGTCTGTGGAGAAGAGTGCGCGCGCCGGTGTTTATGGAGTGTTCCTCCAGCGCTATTTGCTTGATCGTCTTGTGGGGGAATGACAGCGCCGTCAAAGCTCGTGAGGCGCATCGGGAGGGTCTATCGACCTATACATATACATCGCCGACTAGCAGTTCATCGGTGCGCCACCCCACTTAGTGAGAGGCATTTAGGTGACAAGTTTGCGTGGCTACCGGGTGATCCCAGTCCATTCCGAGGTTTCCGACGCCTGAATGTTGAATAAGGTCACTTAGTGCAGCGGAAAAAAACGCCGTGCAATGGGAATCGCCGCGCAACTTTAGCGAAAATATATTTACCGTGAGCTATTCAGACTGAAGTTTCGTCCATTTGCAGACCTGCACAGGGTTGAAATGTCTCGATTAAAATCGCTGTGATGACTCTCAGGGGTTCTTCTTCTTTCTAAGAAGGAGCGCGGCAACGACCACCATGTAAAGCGCTGTCCCCCAATGAATATAGATGGACGGCGCAAAGCCAAGATGCTTCAGAATGACCAGCCCGTCGCAGAACGGGATGAAAATTGCAATGGCGAAGAGTGTTGCGGTTGTGCGCCGGTCTCCCCTCAAGAGAAACGCCAGAATCACCAGACCCGAAAAGATGTCGCGAATTCCTTTGATCCACATAAAAGGAAAGGCGGCCGGATCGTGGATGGGAATGCCGTAGCCGGTTGAGGCCCCCACCGGGTTGAGTATGAAGTTGATTCCGAGCCCAATGATAGCGACCGGTATCACGAGAGTGAACCAGAACAGCGGCGAATTCATTCTCAATATCGAACCCTCTAAGTCAGTTTTCGTGTCCATTATTTTCCTTTCTTCCCCTCGGGTGAGCGCCGGTCGTCAACCGCGAACATCGACCTATTGCCGAGGCTTCGTCACCGTCTGTACCGCTGTCTCAAGCTGCGGATCTCGCCCCGCAGCCCAATCCCCCGGGCTGTCCTGCACCAGAACATCCGGCTCGCTACCGCGGTTTTCGATGATCCCGACGCCGTTCAGGTCCTGGAGCGAATCCTTGGGCACGGTGACGAACGTACCGTCCATCAGCGGCCAGGGTCCCTTGATGCCCCGCACGCCGCCCCAGGTCCGCTCGCCGATCACCTTGCCCATGCCCCATGACCGGAAGAAATACGGAAACTGATCGCCATCGGACATCGAGAAAATGTCGGTGACGACGGTCAGCGCTCGTGGCGCAACGGCGCCGGGCAGCGCCGTCACCGCACCTTCGCGGTTGATGAAGCCCCCGGCGCGCGGACGGCGCAGCAGGTCCAGCACCCATTGACTCGTGAAGCCCCCATGATTGCCACGAACATCGACCACCAACGCCTGCTTGTCGGTCTGCGGATAGAATTGTCTGATGAAGTCCTCCGACCCGAGCTCCTCGAAGTCGGACAGGTAGATGTAGCCGACCTTGCCATCCGACAGGCGATCGACCATAGCGCGATTGCTGTCGATCCAATCGAGCTTGCGAATCTCGCCCTCATCGTCAGTCGGATCGATCACGATGGTGCGGGTGGGGCCGGTCGCACTCCTCGCGGTCGTTAAGCTCATCGACCCCTGCTTGCCGAGGAACAGGCTATAGGGATCCGCCGGCGGCGCCAGCGTCTGACCATCGATGGCGAGAAGAAAGTCGCCATCGCGCACGTCCAGCGCTGGGTCGCCAAGTGGAGCGCGGAACCGCCGACGGCTGGGGTCGCCGCGATAGACCCGCGCGAATTTGTATCGACCGCTCTCGCCATCGAGCACAAAATCAACCCCCAGCAAGGCAGTGTGCACCGGCGGTCGGGGGTCGCCCCGGTCGCCGCCGCCGAGAAACATGTGGCTGGTCGACAATTCGCCCTGCATCTCGCCGAGGAGGTAGAGCATGTCCTCATGTGAACCGACCAGCGGCACCAGGCGGGCGTAAGTATCATGCACCACCCGCCAGTCGACACCATTCATCTTGGGGTCCCAGAACAGATCTCGGTCCAGACGCCAAACCTGCTCGAACATCTCGCGCGCTTCCGCGGGCGGATCGACAGTCACGCGCATCGCGTCGAGGTTGACCTCCGAGTCCGACGTCGCCCCAGGGGCGACATCAACGACATGCCAACCGCCACCTCGGCGTACCAACGCCTTGTGCCCATCGGACGACAGTGCATAGCCGTCGACATTGGCGGTCACGATCCGGTCCTTGCCGGTGTCCAGATCGAAGACACGAAGGCCCGAACTCTCGCCGGGCAGCTCGCCACCAATCCCCGACGCCGGCGTGGATCGGTAGAACAGCACCCGGCCGCGTGGCTCCAGATCAGCAATACCGCCGGCTGCTTGGATCGGTACCTCGACCGCACGCGCCATCAATCCGCTGAGATCGACCGCCCCATTGTCGGCAGTCGGCGCGTCTTTGCCCGGATGGCCGAACGGCATGCGCATTCCGGCGGCGAGCGGAGTCGCATAGAGCGCATCCGACTTCAGCGTCGCGATCGTGCCCTCGCGGTCGCGGTCTGAGACCATTGGTAACTCATGCCGTTGCGAGAGAAAGATAAGAAACTGTCCGTCGCCCGAAAAGGCGGGATCGTGGTCATTCTCCATGGTCGCGCTGACGGTCGAATCTCGGCCGGTGGCGAGATCGCGCAGATGAATTGCGCGCTGCTGATTGGGCCGTTCCGTGCTGTAAGCGAGCCAGCGCCCGTCGGGCGAAAACCGGGCGTCGCGGATCTCGGCCGCGGGATCCAGCGCGATGCGCTCGCAGCGATCGCCTGCCGCCCCGACGAGCCAGAGGCCGTGATTGCCGTCCGCCACGGCCAGCCACTTGCCGTCCGATGACCAGCGCGGTGCGTAAAGTAATCCAGATTTGAAGCGAGTGAGTTGTCGCACGGATCCGCCGCCGATCGGCATGGTCGCCACCTGCTGCTCGCCGCCCGCGTCGGTGATAAAGGCGAGCGTGTGGGCGTCGGGCGAGACGGCAGGATGGTCCTCCGCCGAGTTCGGCGTCCGAGTCAGGTTGACAGCCGCCCCATCGAGTCCAACGGCAAACAGGTCGCCGCGAGCCGAGAAAAACGCGGTTCGGCCATCGGCAGAGAGCGCAAAGTCTTTCCGGTTCAGATAATGGGCCGCTGGCACTTCGTGCGGGGCCACTCGAGGATCGGCGGGAACCGTGACCTCAACGGGACGCAAATTTTCGGAGCGCAGGTCGAGCACGTAGAGCTTACCGCCCTGCTGGAAGCTGATTCCGCCCGGGCCGATCGAGGGCATGTCGATGTCGTAATTGGTGAACCGGGTGACTTGACGGGTGACCTTCGTCTCCAGGTCCGTTACCCAGATATTGGCGCGGCGGCTCGCATCGCGATCCGAGAGAAAATAAAGGCGTTGGCCCGCCCACATCGGAGCGGTATCGATCCCCTTCCAATCGGTAATGCGCTCCAGCGACTTTCGGGCGAAATGATAGACATAAATATCCGGCGCTTGTCCGCCGACATAGCGCTTCCAGCGGTCTCCGCCCAAGTTACGGAAGGTCCGGTCGAAAGCGATCTGCCCACCATCTGGCGAGATACTGGACAATCCGGCGGGACCGAGTCCAAGGGCCGTAGCGAGACCGCCGGTCATCGCAACCTCGAATGTCTCGTAGTGATAAGCCGGCGACTGCCGAAGCGAAGTGAATAAGATCTTTGTCCCGTCGGGCGTCCAGCCGGTGACAATGTTGTCGTAGCTGCCATTCAGGGTCGGACCAAAGGTGAGCCGCGTCGGCACTCCGCCCAAAACCGGTACAACGTAGACGTCCGATCCGCCCTCTCGTCGCCAGGTGAATGCGATCGAGCGGCCGTCCGGCGAGAAGTGCGGCGCCAGAACCTGGCCTGGATCGTCGGTTAGCCTTGTTGCCGCGCCGCCGCGCCGCGCGACGGTCCAGAGGTTGCCATAGGCGACGAAGGCGATTCGGTCGACGCTTGCCGACGGAAAACGCATCAAGACCGGCGGCGCCGTGTTCGATGCCAAGATCGGCCACGAACCGAGCGCCAGGGCGCCTGCCAGCACCAACGCGCCGCTGCGCGAAACACCTCGTCGGAAATTCATGCTCCGCAATCCCACAACGCAGTCGCGAACCAGATTTCTCGCCGTAATCCCGATGTCAAAGCATCTTGCTGAGCGGAATCTGGGTTGGACTTTTCTCAAGAGTCATCGTTGCAGACTTCGGACAAGAGAGTCTGTACGGTACGCCACACGATAAAAGGTCAAGGGTGCCGACGGGGGCCATACACGGCCCGAAAGCCCCCGCGCGAATTCACGTTACCAGAATCACGGCGATTCGCGGTTCAAGCTCGCGAGCGTCGATCTTGACGCTCAATCACCTCCGTGAGTATGGGTGTTTACCAGATGTCTACGCGGTCGGATGGCGCAAGATATAGAGTCTCTCCAAGAATTACGTCGAACGCGGTATACCAAGCATCCATATTGCGCACCACTCCATCCACACGATCTAAGGCGGGGCTGTGTACATCGCTCGCGACCATGCGACGCAGTGCATCGTCGCGAGTCTTTTCGCGCCAGATCTGCGCCCAGCCGAGAAATAGGCGTTGCTCCCCCGTATACCCCTCGATCACGGGCGCCGGACTGCCGTGTAGTGAGATGCGATAAGCAGTCAACGCGATGGTCACGCCGCCGAGGTCGGCAATGTTTTCTCCCAAGGTCACATCGCCCTTGATGTGCAGCCCCGGCAACGGCTCCATGGAGGAGTATTGGGCACTCAGTCGTTGGGCGCGTTCCTGGAAGGCAGCTGCGTCCGCGGGGGTCCACCAATCTCGAAGGCGGTTCTCGGCATCGGTCTGCCGCCCTTGATCGTCAAAGCTATGCGTGAGTTCATGACCGATCACGCTGCCCAACGCGCCATAGTTGATGGCGGGGTCGGCTTTCGTAGCGAAGAACGGCGGCTGCAGCATCCCAGCGGTGAAAATAAGCTGGTTATTCTCCGTATAGGCGGTGGGATACTGGGGCCAAAATCGCCAGTCGCTTTTGTCCCACGGCTTGCGCAGATTGTGGACCCGACGGTCCCAATCGAAGGCGCGGCTCCGAACGACGTTACCATACAAATCATGGTCGTTGATCTGCAGCCCGCGATAGTCGCGCTTCTCCTTGGGATGTCCGATCTGTATCTGTAGGTTGGCAAGCTTGCGCAGGGCCTCGGTCTTCGTGCCCTCCCCCATCCAGGTTAGGGCGAGGATGCGTGTCTGCAATGCGGCCTTCAGATCGCCGGCGAGCGTTTTACCTTGCGCTTCAATCTCGGGAGAGGAGTACTTGGCAACATAGAGAGCGCCCACTGCAGCGCCGAGCGCGTCGTTTACCAAGGGTACGGCACGCTTGCCGCGAGAAGGCATTTCCGGTTGGCCTGCGAGGACCCGCGATCGAAAATCGAATTGAGCTTCGGCAAATGCCTTGGATAGGTACGGCGCTGCCGAATCCAACGTGCGAAAAGCCTCCCATGTTCGCAGCGTGGCAAGCGGAGTCCCCGAGTAAATGGCCGCAATCTTTGCCACACTCGTATCGGTCGTGACGACGACGCGCGTGCTCGGACCCAAGTGTGCGTGGTTAAGAAAGCGTCTCCAAGCGAAGCCCGGTGCGGCACGCTCGAGCGCGGCGATGCTCATCGGATGATAGGTGGTGGTAGGATCGCGAATGGCCGCATGGGTCCAGCTGACTTCTGCGATGTGGGTTTCAAAGGCCACGATGGCTGCGGCTTGCGACTGAGCATCGGTCCACCCGGCCATGGTAAGCAGTTGTGCAGCATAGGCTTCATACGCCGCCTTTTGACTCGCGAATTGCGGCTGCAAATAGTAATCGCGATCAGGAAGACCAAGACCGCCCTGGTTGAGATATATCGCGTATCGGGTTGGTTGTTTGGCGTCATAGGCGATATCCAGATCGAAGACGGAAGCCTCAAAGCCTTGAAGTGCGCCGCCCATGAGTGCGGCCAGATCGTCCCTCGTCTTCACCGCATGCACGCGATCGAGGGCGGCTCGAATCGGTCGAGCGCCACGTACTTCAATCGCTCCCTCGTCCATAAATGACCGATAGAGCGCACCTACTTTTCCGGCGGATGTTTCCAAAGGCCCGTTCGCTCGCGCGACAGTCTCGAGGATTGCCTGCACCCGCTCCTCTCCCAAATTCCGCAGATTGGGAAACGGGCCGACGCGGATGCGATCTGCCGGAATCACAGCTGTCCGCATCCAAGTTCCGTTCGCAAACAGGTAGAAGTCGTCCCCGGGCTTCACCGCCGCATCCCCGCCTGAGGCGTCGAACCCCCAGCTGCCATATTGAAGCGCTCCGAGCGTTTGCTCCGTGCGATCAATCGCCGGGGCGCTGGTGCTTGAGTTTGCTACCAACACCGCCGCCGCGAACATTGTCTTAAACAGCGCGCCTGGCACAATCGTCCTTTGTAGCCGCCTTCATGCGAGACTGATGGCACCCAGAGTACTGGATGGTTGGAGCGGGAATCCTGTGGCCACCATCCCTGCGGAACTTAACGAAGGCTTGAACAGGTTAACAAGACCGTCTGCGAAGAGCATGAGTGTGACCAAAGCGGACAGGGCATGTCCCCAGCATCGCACTCCACGCCCTGAACGCAACTGTTTCTTATCGGCGATAGTTATTCCTTCGATTTGGTGGCGTCAGGTCGGTCCATCGTTGCAACAGCTTCAGCACGAACACGTGACTCGCTGATCATCCGACTTCCACAAAACGATTAGACGTTCTGACAATCGTTGTCGGTGCGTTGGCCAACATAACAACTCATGCGATCGCGGTGAACTCATATCCCGCCCCGTCGCTGTTGAAATTCACGTCTGCCGGTCATAGCGAGCTTTGGAAATACGCGCTCGTATCGAAGCGTACAATGGCACGGGCTTTTCCATTCGGCTTTGTAACTCTTTCAAAGCCCAACCATGCGACACCGTTTATGCAAATCGAATTCAACTCTGATGGCGATCAGTCAGTCGACAAAGAAGACAGGCTGAAGGAATTTTGAGCGCATCCCGGCGGCGAACACCACTCTGCAAGGTGAGCCGCGGAAGACCACGAGCATCGATCCGATTTGTATGAAGTGCTGGCCGCGGATGGCTATCTGCTCCAAGCATCTCATTCCCCTTGAGAATTAATGTTATGGCAGATTACGGGATTATCGTTTGTTCCGACATGCCCTAACCTTCCTCTCTCTCTCCGAAGTTGAAGGAATCGTCTCATGAATATCGATCTGACGGGCCGCAAGGCAGTCGTTACTGGGTCCACGGCAGGTATCGGCCGAGCCATCGCAGAAGGGCTGGCGCGTGCTGGCGCCGCGGTCGTGATCAACGGCCGCGGCCAGGAAAGGGTGGATGTCGCGCTTCAGGAGTTGCGCGAGCTTTTCCCAAAGGCTGAGTTCATCGGCGTCTCCGCCGATCTTGCGACCCCGGAAGGTGCGGCAGGCTTGTTCGAGCGGGCGCCGGATGCGGACATTCTCGTCAACAATGTGGGGACGGGGCGCCCGAAGTCCTTCTTCGATATTGCCGACAGCGAGTGGACAAATTACTTCGAGCTGAACGTCATGAGCGGCATTCGCGCCTCTCGCCACTATGTGCCGAACATGACGAAGCGCGGCTGGGGGCGTGTCGTGTTCATCAGCAGCGAGTCCGCTCTTGCCATCCCCAAGGACATGATCGACTACGCTATGACCAAAACCGCGCAGCTCGCCATTTCGAGGGGATTGGCAGAGGTGGTCGGTGGAACGGGCGTCACCGTCAATTCGGTGCTCCCTGGTCCGACAAATTCGGAGATTCTGGGCAATTGGATGAAGGCGAGCGCGAAAGAGCAAGGCATTACCCAAGAAGAAGCGGAGCAGCATTTCTTGAAGACGATGCGCCCGACAACGCTCATCAATCGGTTCACCACGACCGAGGAAGTGGCGAACATGGTCGTCTATGTCTGCTCGGAGCAGGCGTCAGGGACAACAGGCGCGTCCTTGCGTGTCGACGGCGGTGTCGTTCGGACAATCGCATGAGACACTCGCGAGCATTTTCAATTCAAGCAGCGATCCGGAGGATCTCATGAGCTCTGCAATCATAGGTTTTGGCGCCATCGGCCAGGCACTCGCCCGGGCCTTCGCCCGTAAGAACATTCAAGTGGCCGTGGCGAGCACGCATGCACCCGAGGCAATCGCGGCGCAAGCCAAGGCGACTGGGCCGACAGTGATCGCGAGCACGCTACAGGACGCGCTCAAGGCCCAGTTCGTCATCTTGGCTGTCCCCTTCGGGTTGCAAAATGAGCTCGCCCACGCTGTTGACTGGCAAGGCAAGATCGTGATCGACGCCACCAATGCCTACGGCGTATCGACGGACGAGCTCGGCGGTCTTCCGTCTTCCGTGGTGAACGCCCAAGCCCTGGTCGGCTCGAGACTGGTGAAGGCCTTCAACCATTTGCCGGCGCGGACGCTAGCGCAGGACCCAGACGTCAAGGGCGGGCGGCGGGTCACTTTCCTGTCGAGCGACGACGAGGACGCGGCCTCGCAAGTAGCGGCCTTGGTTGAACAACTCGGCTTCGCGCCCATCAATCTCGGCAAGCTCGCCGAGGGCGGTTTGCTCGTCCAGGCGCGCGGTTCCACTTGGGCTCAGCTGATCTTCCAGGATTTGGTCAAGTTTGATTAGCGCGATCGCGCGCTGACGCCACTGCGAGCAATAGAGGCCCTCATGATAAGTCCAGACATTACGCTCAACCGTCGTGCGCTGCCCGGGCTCGGTGCTGCCGCGACGGCGGTATCGCTCCTCGCCCGGCTCGAATGTTAAGAGCCGGATTGACACATTGACCGCATCGGTCCCAACGACATACACACAAGGAAAAGTATTCATCATGAACTCTGAAGAAAGCAACGCATCGCTGTTCTCGCGTCGAAGGCTGCTCATAAATGGCGCAATGGCGACCGCGGCGTTGGGTTACATCGGAGGCGCGGGAGCGCAGGAAACGCCTGGCAGGCCGGGTAAGGAACTCGACTCGAGCATCACTCTACAGATCTACAAAGGCTTTTCTCAGAACCGGCTGGATCTTTGGGATGCAGTGATCCATCCTGACGTCAAGTCCAATAGCCCTGCAGGGCGCAACATCGATGGGATAGCCGCGCTCAAGCGATGGAACCAGGCGTTCATTAGCGCTTTCCGTCCGCGGACCGACCTCATCGATCATTTTGTAGCTGGGGATCGTGGCCTTGTCACGATCAACCTCCACTGGAAGCATGATCGTCCCTTCAACGGCCTCGCTCCGACTGGAAAGAGCGGAACGTCGGTGGAGAATTTCATTCTACGGATCGAAAATGGCCTGGTCACACGATGGGACGTCGCAGACGGTTCGCTTGATCTTGCGATTTACCTCCATGACGAGGGCTTGAAGATGCCCACGTTTGTCGAGCCGCCGGCCCTCATCAAAGGCGTAGCTCTCCCATCCTAGAAGCTGGACGGTGGCCGCTAGAGATGTAGAAGGCCGGCTGTGTCGGCAATAGGGCCGCTCAGAGCGACTGTTGCGGCGGCCTTACTGTTAGATCGAACGGCACGGGTGGACAGACTCAGCCGACGACTCTCCGGCCTTTCTGTTTTCAGCTCGCCAACAGGGGATTTCCAATGGATCGGTTCCACGAATTGAACTCCTTTATCGCGGTTGTTGAGGCAGGCGGGTTTTCTGCCGCAGCACGCAGAACCGGCGATACACAATCTGGCGTCAGCAAGGCCATCGGCTCACTCGAGAAGCGCTTGGGCGTGAGGCTATTCAATCGAAGCACACGCAGCGTCACCCTGACGGATCAGGGTCGCCGGTACTACGATCAGGCCAAGCCACTGGTCGAGGAACTTGATGAGGCCGATAGCGAATTGACGAGCAGCACGCTGGTTATTGCGGGGCCAATCAGAATCGCAGCAGCGGCGACTTTCGGTCGACTCCACGTGCTGCCGTTGATACCCGAGCTTCTGTCACTGCATCCGGGCCTTCAAGTTGACATGATTCTGTCCGATGGCATGCGCGACATGGTCGAAGACCGGATTGACTTAGCCATCCGAGTGGGTCCGGTCGATGAACCTGATGCGATTGTCCGGCGCGTGGCTGGCACTCCGCTAGTGTGCGTTGGCTCCCGTAGCTACTTCGAGCGGCATGGGACGCCAAAGAGTCCCGCCCAACTCGTAAATTTCAATTGCCTTTTGTACGGCGGCCTGCTCGAGTCGAGCGACTGGTCGTTTGTGGGGCCGGAAGGTCGCTTCAGCGTGTCCGTCCACGGAAACCTGTCCTCCAACAGCGTCGAAACCATCCGGTACGGT
>Ga0302324_100012104_pt1 | contig 17629 bp, 11 predicted proteins | sample Palsa_T0_1_FD_201949 | JGI IMG/M metagenome (GOLD analysis project Ga0302324, IMG submission 201949) | Peat permafrost microbial communities from Stordalen Mire near Abisko, Sweden - Palsa_T0_1 | ecosystem: Environmental > Terrestrial > Soil > Palsa > Peat permafrost | place: Sweden: Abisko... | reverse complement strand
TGCGCAGTAACGGCACGGTGCTGGATTTCGAGGAGGCCGACCCGGACACCGATGTGTTCGGGCTGGGCAAGATCGAGGATTTCTCCTGGAAGGGCCTGCTGGACATGGCGACCTGCACCGAGTGCGGGCGGTGCCAGTCGCAGTGCCCGGCCTGGGCCACCGGCAAGCCGCTGTCGCCCAAGCAGGTCATCTTGGACCTGCGGGACCACGCGTTCGCCAAGGCCCCGTACCTGCTCGCGTCTTCCGACGAGGAACGGGACGCGCTGCCTGAGGCGGTCAAGGCGGAGGCGGCCCGGCCGCTGGTCGGCAGTAAAGAGGACCACGGGGTGATCGACCCGGATGTGCTGTGGTCGTGCACGAACTGCGGGGCGTGCGTGGAGGAGTGCCCGGTCGATATCGAGCACATCGATCATATCGACGGGATGCGGCGGCATCAGGTGCTGATCGAGTCGGCGTTCCCGGTCGAGGCGGCCGGGATGCTGAAGAACCTGGAGAACAAAGGCGACCCCTGGGGCATGGGCGCGGGCAGGCGAGCCGACTGGATCGCCGAGCTGGACTTCGAGGTCCCGGTCGCGGACGGCACGATCGGCCCGGACATCGAGTACCTGTTCTGGGTCGGCTGCGCGGGGGCTTTGGAGGACCGGGCCCGCAAGACCACCAAGGCGATCGCCACCCTGCTGCACACCGCGGGCGTGAAGTTCGCGGTGCTGGGCCCGGCCGAGACGTGCACCGGCGACCCGGCCCGCCGGATCGGCAACGAGTTCGTCTTCTCCATGCTCGCCCAGCAGAACATCGAGACCCTCAACGAGGCCGCCCCCAAGACGATCGTGGCGTCGTGCCCGCACTGCTTCAACACCATCGCCAATGAATACCCCCAGCTGGGCGGGAACTACGAGGTGGTCCACCACACCCAGCTGCTGGCCCGGCTGGTGGAACAGGGCAAGCTCACCCCGGCCGCCCGGGCGTCCGTCCCGGCCGACGCCGCGGCCGCGGCCGGGGGCGGGGGGCCTGTGCTGCTGCCGGTCCCGGTCGTGCCGGAGAAGGTCACCTACCACGACCCGTGCTTTTTGGGGCGGCATAACAAGGTGTACACGGCGCCGCGGCAGATCATGGAGCAGGTGCCCGGCGTCGAGGCGGTCGAGATGCACCGGTGCAAGGAACGCGGGTTCTGCTGCGGGGCGGGCGGGGCCCGGATGTGGATGGAGGAACGGATCGGCAAGCGGATCAACACCGAGCGGATCGACGAGGCCCTCGCGCTGGAGCCCGACACCATCTCCACCGCCTGCCCGTACTGCCTGGTCATGCTCGGCGACGCCGTCGCCGCCAAGAAAGCCTCCGGCGACGCCAAAGACACCCTCGAAGTCATCGACGTCGCCCAGCTCCTGGCCCGCTCCATCGCCCCGGTCCGGGCGGCCGCCGCCGCCGCCGCCGACGGCAGCGGCGAGCTCCGGGGAGCAGGCTCCGGTAGCGGCGCCGAGCCCGAGGCCGTAGATGGCTGACCGGGGGCGCCCATAAGGCCCGTTCCGTCTTAAATTTGTTTGAACGGCGGTCGGGCTATTCGAGTTCCGCGACGAAGCCCTTTAGTTGACGGATGTTGCGGCACTCGTAGACCATGTCGCAGTGTGGCGCGTACTTGCCGATGATTGAGTCGCCGCTGTTCCACGCGTCCTGTGGCTCGGGGTTGAGCCAGATCACATGCGCGGCGCGATCGCGGACGGCCTTGAGCGCGGCCTCGGCCGGCCGGTGGTAGTTGCTGCGTGCATCGCCGAGCACGATCACCGTGGTGCGGCTCCTGACCTGCTGTCCCCAGTTCTTCCAGAACGAGGAGAACGCGTGCCCGTAATCGGAGCGGCCATCGAGCCAGACACCGCTGCCGTTGGCGTTGATGTACGCAGTGGCCTGAACGATATCGTCGGACCGGCTGAGCACATCGGTGACCTCGTCAACGCCGTCGACGAAAACGAAGCTGCGTACCCGTGAGAACTGCGAGCGCAGGGCGAACATGAGCTGCAGGGTGAAGGCCGCGAAGGTGGCGACCGAGCCGGAGATGTCAGCCAGCACGAAGAGCTCGGGCTTCGACGGCCGCGGCTTGCGGAAGGCCAGGTCTACCGGCACTCCCCCGGTGCCGAGCGACTGGCGCATGGTGCGCCGGATGTCAACGGTTCCGCGCCGCCGGTGCCGACGGCGCTCAGCCAGCCGAGCCGCCATCTTGCGCGCGAGCGGGCCGATCACTTCCCGCATGGCGACAATCTGATCTCGCGATGCGGACAGGAAGTCGACGTCCTCCGGCAGCGGGCGGCGCAGGGTCCGGGCGACGGCGTCGCTACCGCGGTCCCCCACCAGGCGTTCTCGTACCTGCGACTCGACGGCTAGGCGAAACTGCTCCACCTTGGTCTCATAGCCTTCGCGCTGCAATCTGCGCAGCAGTCCGGACTGGTCCGCGTGGCCGGCGTCCGACTCGACCAGACGCGTGATCAGCCGGTCAGGGTCGACCGCCCGCAGGGTGCGAAAGACATAATAGGTGCCCGCGACCGGACGGCCGGGCTCGATGCCCGCATGGCGGTCCACCAGGATCCCGGCGATGGCCCGGGTGAGGGTGCCGTCACCGTCCTGCAGCGCGGCCAGCAGCAGCTCGGTCAGCGCGGCGTCGTCCAGCGAGCCCAGCGACCCGCCTCCGCCACCGCCGTCGTGCCGGGTCAGCTGCGACCCGGACTGCTCGTCTTGCGCTGGGCCGGCGACCGGGGAGAAGTAAAGGTCAAACACGGCGTCGAAGGCCAGCTCGTGCTCGTGGCTCTTGACCAGCGCGGCGCGCAATGCTGCCTTGACTCCCTCGCGTTCATGCAGCGGGAAATGCCGCAGGGCCTGCACGGCATCGATATTCTCGCTGACGGACACCGGCACGCCGATCTGGCGCAGCTCGGTAATCATGCCTTCGATCGCGGTGAGCACTGGCGACTCTTAACCTCCTTCCCGAGGTCGAGGCCTTTCGAGCCGAGGCCTTTCGGTCAGCCTCGGCGACGCACGATCTCCTCGGTCAGGGCGGGAACTACCTGGTGCAGGTCTCCGATGACTCCGAAGTCGGTAAGTTCGAAGATCGGCGCCTCGGGGTCCTTGTTGATCGCGGCGATGGTCTTCGAGGTCTGCATGCCTGCGCGGTGCTGGATCGCGCCGGATATCCCGATCGCCAGGTAGAGCTGGGGCGAGACGGTCTTGCCGGTCTGGCCGACCTGGTTGCTGTGCGGGTACCAGCCGGCGTCGACGGCGGCGCGGGACGCGCCGACCGCGGCACCGAGCAGGTCAGCGAGCCGCTCTATCATCTCGAACTGCGACGGGTCGCCGAGCCCTCGGCCGCCGGACACGACGACGGAAGCATCGGTCAGCTCCGGACGGCCCGAGCTTCCGCGCACCTCACGCTGGGTGACCTCGGTCGCCAGCGCGGCCGCCGACAGCTCAGGGGAGACCCGCTGCACGACTGGCTCGGTGGGCTCCTCGGTCGGAGTGGTCGCGTTCGGCTTGACCGCGATGACCGGCACCCCGGTGGTCACGGCCGACGTCACCACGAACGAGGCGGCGAAGACCGACTGGGTCGCGACGACGGCATGGTCTGAGCCCGGTTCTCCGGCCGCGACGTCGACGGCGTCACCGATGAATCCGGAGTCCAGCCGGAAGGCGAGCCTCGCCCCGATCTCCTTGCCCTCGGTGCTCGCCGTCAGCAGCACCGCCGCCAGGCCGTCGCCCTGGTCCGCGATCTGACCCGCGATCTGCTGGAGGGCTTCTACCTTGGGCACGACGAGGTGGCTGAGGATGGCCGGATCCTCCACCAGGTAGATCACGGCGGCGCCATAGCTGGCGAGGGTGGGAACGGCCTGCTCCGCCGCGGGCCCGAAGACGACCGCGGCCGGCTGGCCAATGCGCCGGGCCAGGGTAAGCAGCTCAAGCGCGGGCTTGGGCGCTGAGCCGTCGGCTGCGTCCACGACCACGAGGACCTGTGCCATCGATCTCCCCTAAACAGTGTTGGCCGGCGGCCGCCTGGCCGACGGCAGGACGGGACTAGATGAACCGCTGCGCGGCGAGGAAGTCGGCCAGCGCCCGGCCTGCCTCCCCGTCATCCTTGACCAGTTGCCCGGCTGTGCGCGCCGGGCGCGCAGTTACCGAGAGCACGGCGGTGCGGGCCGCGCCGAGTCCCACCAGCGCCGGGTCGATGCCGAGGTCGGCCAGGCTCCACGTCTGGACGGGCTTTTTCTTCGCCGACATGATCCCCTTGAACGACGGGTACCGCGCCTCGCCGGTCCGGTCCGTGACGCTGACGACGGCCGGCATGCGGGTGACCAGCGTCTCGGTGCTGAAGTCCGAGTCGCGGATGATTTCGATGGTGTCGTCGCTGACCGACAGCTGCCCGGCGAAGGTGATCTGCGGCACCGATAGCCGTTCGGCGAGCAGCGCGGGCACGACTCCCATCCCGGCGTCGGTGGAGGCCATTCCGGTCAGCACAAGGTCGAAGCCGATACGGCTGATGGCGGCGGCGAGCACCAGGGAGGTGGCCATGGCGTCCGATCCGTGCAGTCCGTCATCCTGCACGTGCACGGCGGCGTCCCCGCCCATCGACAGGGCCTTGCGCAGCGCATCGGCGGCGCCGCCTGGCCCCATGGTGAGGTAGGTCAGCTCCCAGCCGTCGTGTTTCTCCTTGATTTGCAGCGCCTGCTCGGCGGCATACTCATCCAGCTCGGACAGCGTGCCCGCCACCGCGGCGCGATCGACGGTGCCATCTGGCAGGAAATGGCGGTCTCCCGTCAGGTCCGGGGTGTGCTTGACGAGAACAACGATCCGTGGCATGTCACGCCCCATGTTCGAGTGACCCGAGCTTATATTTTGACAAAGTTTAAAATATCCGCTCGGGGTTGCGTCGGTCAACTCCGGGCGTTTCCGCGACGAGCCGGCCGCTCGTCGCTGAGCGCAGAAACGGCAGGTCTGCCCGAGTATTCGGCCGGTATCCGCCCGGTCCCGGCTGGGACAGGGCCGATAGAGCCGGCCCCGAGCACCGGTCTGGAATTATAGGGCCAGAGCCTTGACGCCGGTCGGCCGCGCGGCCAGGCTAGTTGCATCGACGATTTGACAAGTAATGAAGTTGTCTCGGCCGGCCCCACTGACCCGCTGCCGCTGAGCGGCGTGAGCGTGCTCGACGTCGGCGGCCCGCTCTCGGCGTACGCCTCCAAGCTGCTCGCTGACTTCGGCGCGGACGTCCTGAAGGTCGAGCCCCCGGCCGGAGATGAGCTGCGACGTTCGCCCCCCTGGCGCGGAGACGGCGAGAGCCTGGTGTTCGCCTACTACCACGGGAACAAGCGCAGCGTCCGGCTGGACACCTCGGTGGCCGCCGCCGAGCCACTGCTGGCTGAGCTCGCGGCCGACCGCGACATCGTGCTGCTGACGCCATCGGTTCGGCGACCGGTAACCGGGCTCGACGCCGCCAACGGGCGGCTGAGCTGGGCCGCCGCCGGCGCCATCGTCTGCTGCCTGACGCCATTCGGCCTGGCCGGGCCGCTGAGCGAATGGCGTATGACGCCCCTGACCTCGTTCGCCATCAGCGGGCTGATGTACAAGATGGGCAGGCCCGGCGAGCCACCCGCGGCGCTTCCTGGCCGGCAGGCCTGGGACGAGTTGGGTGCGCACGCCGTGATCGCCCTGCTCGCGGCGCTGCGGGCCGGGTCGCGGGGCCGGGGCCAGACTCTCGACCTGGCCGTGCACGATTGCCTGTCCGCGCAGGACGACCTCCTCAACCGCTACTCCGTCGCCATCGCCATTCAGGGCCGCGAGGACCTTCGGGGCTACCCGCCAACCGGCCCCTGGGACTGTAGTGACGGACGGATTGAGTTCCAGGTGCACACAGAAAGGCACTGGGCCGGATTCGTGCAGATGCTCGACCATCCTGCCCAGCTGGCCGCCCCGGACCTGGCCCAGCGGCTGGTGCGGTTGGAGCGGGCGGACGACCTGCGCCGCGACATTGCCGAGCTGGTGGCCGACCGCAGCCGGTACGAGCTCGTCGCGAAGGGCCAGGCGGCGGGGGTGCCCTGCGGGCTGCTGAACACCGTGGCCCAGTTCACCTCCGACGAGCAGGTGCTGGCCCGCGGGCTGATCGCCAGCCGACCGCATGCCACGCTGCCAGACGTGCGCATGCCGGGGCAGCCATTTGCGTCCTCGCGGCCGCTCACCGCTTTTCGCAGGCCCGCGCCTGGACTGGGAGAGCACGACGACGAGGTTTACCGGCTCCAGCTCGGGCACACGGCCGATGACCTGGCGCGCTGGCGGGAGAAGGCGTTGCCTGACGACGGCGTCCGCGTGCCTGACCACGACCTGCCCTTGGCTGACCACGACCTGCCCTTGGCTGAGCAGGGCATGCCCTTGGCTGGGCTGAGGGTGCTGTCCTTCGGCAACTTCGTGGCCGGAAATTCCTTCGCGAATATGCTCGCGGAGCTCGGCGCCGACGTCGTCAAGCTCGAGTCGCTCCAGCGTCCGGATCCGGTCCGGATGCGGTTCTCGGCCGAACAAAAGCAGGTGCTTGAGCCTTCGGGGGTCGAGACCACCGTCTTGTTCGGCGGTCTGGGCCGGAGCGTGCGGGATCTGTCCGTGAACATGAAGGCCGAGGGCGCCAGGGAAATCCTGCTGCGCCTGGCGGCCGCGGCCGACGTGCTGTTCGAGAACTTCGGCGCCGGGGTGCTGGCCAGCTGGGGGGCCGACTGGCCGGTGCTGCACGCCGTCAATCCCCGGTTGGTCATGGTGTCGGTGTCGGGCTACGGACGGACCGGCCCCCGCGCCTCGCACCTGGCGTACGGGGGAAACGTCTGTTCCTTCTCCGGGCTGACCTATCTGTGGGGCAGCAGCCACGGTTCGATCTACGATTACATCGCAGGCACGCACGCCGCCGCGGCCACCCTGGCGGCGTTGGCGGCACGAGACCGCACGGGCGAGGGAACCTACATCGACCTGGGCCAGACGGATGTCGCCGCGGCCATGCTGGCCAGCTTGATGCTCGATCAGCTTAACGGCGGACCGGACCCGATGCCGCCGGGCAACGAGGTCCCCGGCTCATGGTCGTCAGGGGTCTACCGCTGCGCTGGGCCAGATCGCTGGGTAGCCATCGAGGCCGAGGGTGCCCGCGGGTGGGCCGCCTTGGGCCAGCTGACGGACCATCCGATCGATGCTCCTGACCTCCCGGACTCCTCCGCCCGGAAGGAGATGAGCGAGGCCGTGGCACAGTGGGCGGCGAAGCTGACCCCGTGGCAGGCGGCGCGGATGGCGCAGCGGGCCGGCATAGCGGCGGCGCCGGTGCAAGACGCCGAGGACGTCTGGCGGGATCCGCAGCTTCGGTGGCGCCGGTCAATAGTGCCGGTCACACACCCTGACCTCGGCACCTTCGAGTATCCCGCGCCGGTGCACCGGATGACCCGCACCCCGGCCGCGGTCCGGCGGCACGCGCCCCGGTTGGGTCAGGACACCAGGGCGGTGACGTCCGAATGGCTGGGGATGAGCGACGCCGAGTTCACGAAGCTGGTGGCGGCCGGCGTCCTTGGCACCGATGACAGCCCGGGCGGCCCGGGCCGTCCCGGCCGTCCGGAACAAGGGCCGTCAGCATAGCCGGTAAGGCGGGCTCGCCCGCCGCAATGGCCGATACGGCCACAAAAGGAGGACACAGATGGCAGATCTTCTGGTGGAGAAGCAGGGTCACGCGACGATCTTCACGATCAACCGCCCGGACCGCATGAACGCGCTGGGCGGCACGGTGAACGCGGACCTGAGCGCGGGCCTCAAGGAGTTCGAGGCCGATCCGGACCAGTACGTGGCGATCCTGACGGCGACGGGAGATAAGGCGTTCTGCGCCGGCGGCGACCTGAAGGAAATGGCCGATGGCGCTGCGACCGGAAGCCGGCTGCCGATCTCCCCCCAGCCCGATATCGGTGGTCTGGCCGCTTGCGAGAAGGTCACCATCGCCGCGGTGAACGGCCTGGCCGTGGCGGGCGGGCTGGAACTCGCCATCAGCTGCGACATCCGGATTGCCGCGCAGAACGCCTGGTTCGGTGTCTTCGAGGTCAAGCGCGGGATCCTGGCCGGCGTCGCGGTGAACGTCCTGCCCAGGCTGATCCCGTACGGGGTGGCGGTGGACATGATGCTGGCCGGGGAGCGGCTGAGCGCCGACGACGCCCTCCGGGTCGGGCTGGTGCAGGCGGTGGTCCCGCGGGAGAAGCTGCTGGAGACGGCGTTGGCGCGGGCCGAAGTGATCGCGACGCACTCGCAAGCCGCCGTGTGGGGAACCAAGCAGGTCTTGAAGTTCTGGCGCGATGCGCTCATGGCCGAGCAGCAGCGGTACTACCAGGCGGTGATCCATCGCGTCCTGCTCAGCGGGGACGTGCACGAGGGACCGCGTGCGTTCGCTGAGAAGCGCGAACCGCATTTCCGTAACGCGTGGCCGGACGCGTTCGAGGTCAGGTAGGGCTCACTGTGGCTGCGGGGTATCCCAGGGGATATCCCGCAGCCATCCCTTGTCCGGGTCCAGCCCGGACCTAGCGGCTGATGGGCCCGGCGGTCGAGCGCGTCTGACATATCGCCCCCGCCGAGGCGCCGGGACCGGCCGTCCGCGGGCCTCTGCCGCCATTCACACGCCCTGAGCGGTGGTTCTTGGTCTCAGACGGCCGTCAGTAAACTCTGCATGACTTATCAAAAGCGAGGCGTATGGGCTGGCTGAGAGGGCTGTATCATCGCTGACTAAGTTGTCTGCAAAGTGCGCCAGTATCGTGGCGATCCGGGCACCGAAGGGGAAACCGAGTTCTCTTGACATCCTCCATCGCCCTAAAGGACGAGGATTCCAGCCGCCACCTGCGGTCGCGCTGTAGGTTCGCGGTTCACAGGCCGGGCAGTCCCGTCGCCTCCCCGCGCAGCCACGGCGTGCCCTGCCGCGGTTTCGTGCTGGGTAATGCATGTGCCCGCTTGGCTGTCGCGGACATTTCGAATATACCGTCCGGCACCGACATTCCAGGGGAGGTGAAGCGGCGTTTCCTCCCCGGCCTGAAGGTCGAGGTCTCCACGCCGCGATCTTGATGACTGGCGAGCCAACGGTTCGGTACCCACAGGCCGAAGTCTTTAAAGCACTGAGCGATCCGATCCGGTGGAGCATCATCGTTCAGATGTCAAAGGTAGACGAGTTGGCCTGTCTCACCCTGGAGAGCACGCTTCCGGTGTCTAAGCCAACGATCTCCTACCACACCAAGATTCTCCACGACGCGGGTCTGATCAGCACGCGCAAAGCAGGACGCAACTACTATTACTCGCTGTGCCGCGACGTTCTCGGCGATCTGCTGGACCAGCTGTGGGAGCTCGCACCGACGCCGAGGCCCGTGGTAGGTGCCCAGAATGGTCCTCTGTCCACCGGCCGTCGCCAGAAGCGGCAAGATCCGGGCGGCGTCGCCGCCTTTTCCCGGCAGCGGGCGATGGGCGACGATATCGAGGAAGCCGCCGTCCTCACGTGGTGAGGACGGTTCTGGCCGCACTCATTTCCGCGCCGCTCCCGGTGTAATGAGGGCGAGTCCGCAACCGTCATCCCGTGTCCTGCTGCCAGTACCGGGTCACGATCCCGTCCCGCGCACGGGCAACCCCCGGCACTGCGGGTGGAAGTCAGCCGAAGTTAATGAGACGATAGTTTTTATAGAGTCAAAGTTTAGGCCCCGGCCGCTGGTGCGGGCTAGGACGGCAGGAGCTTATTTGACATCCTCCATCGCCCTGAAGGACGAGGATTCCAGCATGCGAATATACCGTACGGCACCGACATTTCAGGGGAGGTGAAGCGGCGTTTCCTCCCCGGCCTGAAGGCCAGGGTTTCCACGCCGCAATCCGGATGACAGCTGTGACCCGGGCCGGAGTTTCCGTCGCGACCGCTCGGTGGTTCAGCTCCGCTGAGCAGATCGCGGACCAACTGCGCGGTGTGGGCTACCTGGCCGACGAGCACACCTGCAACGTGCTCCGGCTGGCCAGCCAGCTGGGCAAGCCGATCCTTATCGAGGGCCCGGCGGGCACGGGAAAGACCGAGCTGGCCAAGAGCACCGCCACGATGACCTCGGCCCGGCTGATCCGGCTGCAGTGTTACGAGGGCCTCGACGAGAGCAAGGCACTCTATGAGTGGAATTACCAGAAACAGCTGCTGCGCATTCTGGCGGATAGCACCGGCAGCGTGCGGCGGACCGGGACCTGGGCGGATCTGGAGTCCGGTATCTTCACCGAAGACTTCCTGCTGCCCCGGCCACTCCTGGATGCCATCCGGTCGGCCGAGCCGGTGGTCTTGCTGATCGACGAGGTCGACCGGCTCGACATCGAGGCCGAGGCGCTGCTGCTTGAGATTTTGTCCGATTACCAGATCTCCATCCCGGAACTCGGCACGCTGTCGGGCAACCAGGTGCCTATGGTCTTCCTGACCTCCAACAGTTCACGGGACCTGTCGGAGGCACTGCGGCGTAGGTGCCTTTACCTCCACATCGATTACCCGCCTGCCGAGCGGGAGCGGGAGATCGTGCGGACTCAGGTCCCCGGGATCTCCGCGCATCTGGCCGAGCAGATCACCGCTATCGTCGGCTCACTTCGCCAGCTAGATATCCGGCAGCCCCCGACGGTGCCGCAGACCCTGGAGTGGGCCAGGACGCTGCTCACGCTCGGAGCCGAGGACCTGGACACCGCGCTGGTCGCCGATTCGCTGCGGGTGCTGCTCAGCTATCAGTCAGATATCGAGCTGGCGACGTCGAGGCTGACCTCCGGTCAGCTGCCGTGACCTGTCGTCAGCCATCCAGGAAGCTCAGCACGGCCTGCATGCACCGCACGTCGGACGGCGTCCCGTGGTGATCCACGCCCCGCAGGGTGACCAGCTGCGCGTCGGGCAACCGGGCGACCAGGGGTTCCCCCGGTCCGGCCGGGTCTTTGTCCCCTAGCACGACAAGCACCGGGCATGAGATCTTGGCCAGGTCGGCGGCGGTCAGCGGCTGATACGGCCTGCGCAGGAAGGCGACCAGCGCTGCCGGGTCGTTCCCCGAGCCGTCGGCCAGCCGACGGTAGACCATCCCGTGAATATTCTCCGGGTCCATCTCGCCCTCCAGCGCGGCGACAATGGGCTCCGGATCGCCCCTGGCGAGTACGCCCGGCCCGATACCGAGAAGGGCAATACGGCGGAATTGCCCGGGGTTCGTGGCGGCCAGCCGCAGCAGCACCTGCGCCCCGGCCGAGAAGCCTACGGCGTCGAGCTGCTCGTAGCCGCTGATGGCCCCGGCCACCCTGGCCTCCACCGAGGAATAGTCATCCGGCAAGACCGGGCGCGGCGCGCGGCCGTGGCCGAGAAGGTCGACGGCGACCGTTTCGCGGCCGGCCTCGGCCAGCAGGTCGAGCCAGCCAGGCCGCCGCCAATTGTGCTCCGCAGAGGAAGCAAAGCCATGCACGAACAACACAGGACAGGCTTCCATGATTCGATGATAATTGAATACCTACTACGTGTCAGCCGCACGAGGACCCTGCCGTTAGTGTCGCGCGACGGGCTCGGCCGGCCCGGCCGAATCGGCCCTGATAAAGGATCTGGTGGCCTTGGCGATCCGCCGGTCCCGATCGCCTGGCATCGCCGTGCCGATCGCGCTGACGACCGCCTGCGCCAGGAAGCTGACCCGGTCAACAGCGAGTTCGGGGAGTACACCGTCGGCAATACCCAGGCCGATCAGTTCGGCACTGGTCAGCCGGAGCGGGCCGGCCAGTTCGTCCGCCCTGGACGCGTCGCGGTACAAGATCGCGGCGGCGCCCTCCGGGCTGATGACCGAGAAGACGGAGCTCGGCAGCATGAACAAGCGGTCGGCGTGGCCGAGGGCCATGGCGCCGCCGCTGCCGCCCTCGCCCACGCATATGCATACGCTGGGCATGCGCAGCCGGGACATGGCCTGGATCGTGGTGGCGATCCCTGCCGCAATGCCGTCCCGCTCGGCGGCCGGGCCTGGCTCGGCGCCGGGAGTGTCGACGAGCGTAAGCAGCGGCAGCCCGATCCGGTCAGCAAGCCCGATGGCCCGCCGGGCCAGCCGGTAGGCGGCCGGTCCCGGCCGGGCGGCCCCCATGCCGTCCGCGTATCGGTCCATGGCCACCACGACCACGCGCTCGCCCAGAATCCGGGCCAGGCCGACCCGGATAGCGGGGTCCTGCCCCTTCAGCTCGACCCAGGATGAGCAGAGGGCCGAGGCCCATTCGAGGCCGGATGGCCGCGACCGGCTGCGCGCCTGCCGGATGGCCAGCTGCGCGGACGACGGAAGCACGTCAGGCACCGTCGAGGGTATCCGCCCCAGATCGGCGTCGGTGAGCGGCCAATCGGTCGAACCCAGTACGGCATCCACCCAGGCCACCTGGTCGGCCCGCTCAATGAGCGCATCAACCAATCCCGCCTGGTAGGCACTCTCGGCCGTGTGCGACCAGGCGGGCGGTGCCTCTCCCGTCACCTGGCGCACGACCCTGGGGCCGGCAAAGCCCAGCGTGGCATGCGGCTCTGCCGCGCGTACGTCGAGCAGCGAGGCCCACGAGGCGTAGACGCCGCCGGTCGTCGGCGATCGGTACACAATCGCCGACAACAGCCCGGACCTGGCGTGCTCATCGGCGGCCACCACTGTACGGGGCATCTGGATGAGGGCCGCCATGCCCTCCTGCATCCGCGCACCGCCGGTTTGCGTGACGGCGACGACAGGCAGTCTCAGGTCAACGGCCCGCCGGAAGGACCGGACAATCTGCTCCCCGGCCACCGCGCCCATCGTGCCGCCGAAGATGTCGAAGTCACTTTGGATCAGCACAGCCCGGAGACCCTGCGACACAACCAGGCCGGTGCGGATCGACTCGCCGGGAGCGGCGGCCAGCGCCTCGGCGTAGCCGGGGAACTCCAGCGGATCTGCCGAAGCCAGTTCCCTGTCCCACTCCTCTTTCAGAGGCAGCAGCAGTTCACCGTCGTGCACGACCACCCTCCCACCGCGGGTCGTGCACGAGTAGGCACGTCATCACCGCACGCCACATTTGCTCGACCCGCTTGCACCGCTTGCACCGCAGTCGGACAACTCGACCGGCCTAATCTCGCTATTATTTGATATAAGCCTAAACGTCAAATAACAGAGAAGTCAAACAGAGCCGGGACCGAACGTGTCCCCAGCCGCCGCGGGGGGACGAGCGCGTCTGGTGATGGAGGAATGGTCTGGCCGCCTCGAACCGTCTGCTCAGCGCACCGCGGTGAGCTCGGCCGCGGCCTTCTCGATGTCGGATTGATGCTTCAGCAAGACGTGCAGCGTATCGACGACAAGTTCGCTGCTGATTTCCTTGGCACCGAGCAGGAACAGCGTCTGGGCCCAGTCGATGGTTTCCGACACCGATGGCCTCTTCTTCAGTTCCATCTGCCGGAGAGACCGCACCACGCCCGTGATCTGGCCGGTCAGGGCTCCGCTGAGGCCCGGTACATGGCTGAGGACAATCTCCTGCTCTCGCTCGACGGAGGGGTAGTCGATGTACAGGTACAGGCACCGCCGCTTCAGCGCCTCAGACAGCTCGCGTGAGTTGTTCGACGTGAGGAAGACCAGCGGCTTGCGAGCACTGGTAACGGTCCCCAGTTCGGGAATCGACACCTGAAAGTCTGAAAGCACCTCGAGGAGCAGCGCCTCGGTCTCAACGTCCAGGCGATCGACCTCGTCGATCAGGAGGACGACGGGATCCGGTGCGCGGATCGCGGCCAGCAGCGGCCGGGCGAGCAGGAACTCCTCACCGAAGATGTCCGTCTCCAGCTCGGTCCATTCCGCCAGCTCGGTCTGGCTGCCTGTCCGCCCCGCCTGGATGCGCAGCAGCTGCTTCTTGTAGTTCCACTCGTAGAGGGCTTTGGCCTCGTCGAGGCCCTCGTAACACTGCAGCCGGATGAGCCGCATGTCGCTCATCCTGGCCACGCTCTTCGCCAGCTCGGTCTTCCCGGTGCCCGCGGGACCCTCGACGAGCACCGGCTTGCCGAGCCTGTCGCCGAGGTACACCACGCTGGAAATATGCTCGTTGGCGAGGTATCCGGCAGCCTTGAGCGAGTGCCCGACCGCCTGGGGCGAAACGAATCGGTACGGCTGGCCGCCGGCCTGCTCGGCCTGGCTCGCATCAGCTCGCGTGTTCACTCACGCCCTGCCCTTCTGTCCGGCTCGCATGCATCCGGCGCCGAGGCCGCGGGAGTGTTGCCGCAAGCTGCTGAAACCCAGGGATCCCGCCACGCTGTGAGATAGCGACATGAGGTGCGCTGAACCGTCACAGTAGCCATTTCTGCAATAATCAAACTATAAGGGATCGGCTGGCCGGTCAAGCGGCGCCGGCGAACCGCAGCCGTCGAGCTGGCGTAACGATAGGTGTCCGTGGGTCGGCCTTCATCGGTGCTGTCGGATGCCGCTCCATGCTATGCGGACGGGTGCTCGTGAGGCGCGTTACCGGTTCACCCATCTCGGCGCCGGCGTCGAGGCGCTGCCGGCGCATCACCGGACCAGGCTGGCGGGGATCGGCCGGGGACTGAGGAGGCCGCCGGATCACGATCAGCACGGCTGGGGCGAGTTGCCTGCAGGGCGGCTGGTCCCCGCGGGCTCCGCTCGTCGAGCGCGGTCTACGAAAGACTTAGAACTGTTGCTTGCAGGACGGGATGCCGCCGGTGGTCGGCCGGGCTCCGGTGGCTGCGCCCGCTCGGTGCCGGGGAGGGTAACTGCGATGACCGCCACGGCGCGCGAGTTCTGCGAAAATGCCAGGTCAGAGCCATACGACGCATCGATCATAACCCGCGACTAGGCAGCGGCGCCCGCTAGACGCCGAGCCGGGACCGCGGCTGAGGCCGTCGGGCGCCTGGGCCGGCCAGATGGCCGCGAGCCACACGCTCGCTGACGTTACCGTTCCTCTATTTGTTGCACATACGTTTGCTCTATACTTGGAGAAGTACCAAATCATCAAGCTCCAGACGGAGGCCACAATGGCAATGCCGGATACCGGCGCAGGAACGCTGTACATCGACGGTAAGTGGCGGCATGCGGCGGCAGGGCGCACGTTCCCGGTGACCAATCCGGCCACCTCTGAGGTCCTAGCGCAGATCAGCGCGGCTGAGACCCAGGACGTGCGCGAGGCCGTGGCCGCTGCCGAGTCAGCGTTCCCAGGATGGGCCGCCCGGACGGCATACGAGCGGGCCGGCTACCTGCACGAGGCGCACCGCTTGATGCTCGAGCGTGCCGAGGACCTGGCCAGGCTCATGACCACCGAGCAAGGCAAGCCGCTGCGAACGGCCCGGATCGAGGTCCAGTACGCGGCGGACTTCCTGATCTGGTTTGCCGAGGAGGCCAAGCGCGTCTACGGCCAGACGATTCCCTCGTCGCGCGCCGATCAGCGATTCATGGTGCTGCATCAGCCGGTAGGCGTGGTCGGCGCGGTGACTCCGTGGAACTATCCCATCTCGATGCTGACCAGGAAGATCGGCCCCGCGCTCGCCGCAGGTTGCACCGTCGTCCTCAAGCCGGCCCAGCAGACGCCGCTGTGCGCGGTCGAGGTGTTCCGGATCCTGCATGAGGTCGGCGTCCCGGCCGGCGTGGTCAATCTGGTCACGGCTGACAGGGCGCGCATTGTCGGGGATGAGTTCCTCAGCAACCCCGCGGTGCGCAAGCTCACGTTCACCGGGTCCACGGAGGTCGGCAAGCGGCTCGCGGAGGGCGCGGCCAGGCAGATCAAACGCGTCTCACTCGAGCTGGGCGGGCATGCGCCGTTCATCGTATTTCCGGACGCGGATCCGGCGCACGCCGCCAGGGGCGCGGCACTGGTCAAGTTCCTCAACACCGGTCAAGCCTGCATCTGCCCGAACCGGATCTACGTGCACCGCTCCGTGGCCGACAGGTTCCTCGAGGTCCTCAGGGACCGGGTCGGCCGGCTGAAGGCCGGCAACGGCCTGGAGGAGGGCGTGACGATCGGCCCGCTCATTGACGAGGGTGCGCTGGCCAAGATGGATGAGCACGTGACCGACGCGATCGGCAAGGGGGCCACGGTCACGCTAGGCGGCGAGCGGCTGACGGGCGAGAAGTACGACGCCGGCACTTTCTTCGCGCCCACCGTCCTGACCGATGTCACGCCCGAGATGCTGATTTATCGCGAGGAGACTTTCGGGCCGATCGCCCCGGTCGTCTTGTTCGATGACGAAGACGAGGTCATCAAGATGGCCAACGACACCAACTACGGCCTAGCCTCCTATATTTACACCAACGATCTCTCCCGGGCCCTGCGGGTGAGCGAGGCGCTGCGGTTCGCCATGGTCGGGATCAACGACATCAACCCGACCTCGGCGGCGGCCCCGTTCGGCGGCGTTAAGGAGAGCGGCCTGGGGCGCGAGGGCGGCCAGGAGGGCATCGCGGAGTACCTGGACACCAAGCTGATCGGTATCAGCATCGGCCAGGCTGGGCCGGTGGCGCCCAGGGGGTGAAACGGCGGCCGCGCGGGCAGGTCACCGACTATCGACGACGAGACCTCTGGGGCTCGGCTGGCGGTCCGCCTATGCTGCGCCGCGCGGGCTGAGGGTCTGAGGCCCGGAGTCGCCCAATTCGCCGCAGCGCTATGTCGCGCTAAATGCAGTGGAGGCCGCGGCGGTCTAGGCTCAGCGATGGTCAAACCCGGGCCAGATGCGCATGTCAGGCACGCTCGACTGCGGCTTCGCCGATGGTACTTCCCGGTCGGCCAGTCCCAGGGGCACGGCGCAGTCCCAGTAGGCCGCGTTAGCGGAGGACGAACGAACACTCTGAGGCCATGGCGGTCACGGTTGCTGCCGACCGCCGCCCCGGCCACCTCCTGAAGGCTCGATCGGCCGGGTCTGGCCGGGCACGACCCGCGCAGCGGTCGGCTCCTCGCTGGCAGCGCTCGTGGTTCCGCCGTCGGCGCTGAGCGTGTTGCCCTCCGCGCTGACCGTGCTGCTATCGGCGCCGGCCGACGCGCTTTTCACTGCGTCGCCGCCGATGGTGCTCAGTGCTCCGCCGCTGTCGGGACGGCGCTGCGCGGCCACGCGTGCCCAGGTCCCGGACAAGCCCCTGGGCACGATCAGGACCATGATGACGAAGACCCCGGCGAACGTGACCGGCTCCGCAGCCGGATTGCCGCCGGACAGGTTCGATATTTCCTGTGCTACGTAGACGATCAGCAGGGCTCCCGCCAGGCTGCCCCATGGCCGCGCGGCTCCGCCGACCAGCGCGATCGTGATGATCTGGAAGAGTGCCGTCCCGCCGAGGAATATATCCGGCGAGGTGAGCAGATTGTACTGGGCGAAGATCACGCCGGCCGGGGCTGCCAGCATGGCGGCGATGAGAAAGACGCTCAGCCGCAGGCGTCCGTTCGCGATCCCGGCTGCCTCTGCGGCCTCGGGCGAGTCCTTGATCGCGGCGGTGAACAACCCGAATCGGCTGCGCTTCCACCACATCCAGAACGCGATGAACAGCACGTTAATTACGGCCAGGATACGCACGTAGGTGAGCCCGGAGGCGAACTGCATGTCACCGAAGGTGATGACCGGAGGCGACTTGGCGTAGAGACCGATCGCGCCGCCGAGGGGCGTGATGGCGATCAG
>Ga0302324_100012103_pt1 | contig 17630 bp, 15 predicted proteins | sample Palsa_T0_1_FD_201949 | JGI IMG/M metagenome (GOLD analysis project Ga0302324, IMG submission 201949) | Peat permafrost microbial communities from Stordalen Mire near Abisko, Sweden - Palsa_T0_1 | ecosystem: Environmental > Terrestrial > Soil > Palsa > Peat permafrost | place: Sweden: Abisko... | reverse complement strand
AACCCCAAGCACATCACCGGCTGGTCGGACCTGATCAAGCCCGGTATCGGCGTGGTGACGCCGAACCCGTTCACCTCGGGCAGCGCCCGCTGGAACATCATGGCCGCGTACGGGGCCCAGCTGAAGGAAGGCAAGACGCCCGCCGAGGCCGAGGAATACCTGAAGGCCCTGTTCCACAACGTCGTCAGCCAGGACAGCTCGGCGCGCAACGCGCTGCAGACGTTCCTCGCCGGCCGCGGCGACGCGCTGATCGACTACGAGGACGAGGCGATCTCCGACGAGAAGAAGGGCGCGGCGATCGAATACATCGTCCCGAGCGCGACGATTCTGATCCAGAACCCAATCGCGGTACTGAGCGGCGGCAACACGGCGGGGGGACAGAAGTTCGTCAACTACCTGCTCTCCCCGGCCGGCCAGCAGATCTGGGTCGAAAAGGGCTACCGCCCGGTGATCTCAGGGGTGCCGGGGGCCGAAAAGTTCCCGACGCCGAAGAGCCTGTTCACGATTGAAAGCCTCGGCGGCTGGAAGACGGTGACCAAGCAGTTCTTCGAACCGGAAACGGGGGTCGTCACGAAGATCGAGCAGTCGCTGGGGGTCTCCACTGCCAAGTAGTCCCCCCACTCCCTCCACCCTGGCGCTGCCGCGCCAGCCGGGCCGTCGGCGGCTTCCCTCTCTCCGCCGGCGGCCTTCTTTTCGGCGTGCCGGCGACGGCCCGCGCGGCGGCCTCGGCGCCCGCTCCGCGGGGGTACTCGGCCGGGGTCTGCTCGGTCTGTACCTGTCCGTGCTCGTGCTGCTCCCGGTCGCGGCGCTGCTGGCGCAGTCGGCGAAGGGCGGCACGGCGGCCTTCTGGCGCGAGGTGTCCAACCCGCAGGCGCTCGCCGCGATCAAGCTGACGCTCGCGATCTCGGCGATCGTGGTCCTCATCAACGCGATCTTCGGCACGCTGATCGCCTGGGTCTTGGTGCGCGACGAATTCCGCGGCAAGCGGATTGTGAACGCCCTGATCGACCTGCCGTTCGCGCTGCCGACGATCGTGATCGGGTTGGTGCTGCTCGCGCTGTACGGCAGCGGCAGCCCACTCGGCGTCGACGTCGCGTTCACGCGCGCCTCGATCGCGCTGGCGCTCCTGTTCGTAACGCTGCCGTTCGTCGTGCGCTCGGTCCAGCCGGTGCTGATCGAGCTCGACCGCTCGATGGAGGAAGCCGCCGCCTCGCTCGGCGCCGGTCCCGCGACCGTGCTGCGGCGGATCGTGCTGCCGGCCCTCACTCCGGCGATCGCCTCCGGTGTGGCGCTCAGCTTCGCGCGCGCCGTCGGCGAGTTCGGCTCGCTCGTGCTGATCACCGGCAACCTGCCGTTCAAGACCGAAGTCGGCTCGGTCTACGTGTTCGGCCAGATCCAGGACGAAAACCTGCCCGCCGCCGCTGCCGTGTCCGTTGTGCTGCTGGCGGCGGCGCTGATCGTGCTGGGCGCGTTGGCGCTGGTGTCGCGATGGAGGTCGAAGCATGTCCTTTAGCAAGCTCGCCGCGCGCACGATCGCGCTGGGCTACCTGACGCTGCTGCTCGCGGCGCCGGTGGTGATGATCTTCTACAGGACCTTCGAACACGGCCTCGCGCCGGTGTGGACGGCGATCAACGAACCGAACGCGGTACACGCGTTCTGGCTCTCGATCGAGATCGTCGCAATCGCGGTGCCGCTGAACACGGCGTTCGGGGTCGGGATGGCGCTGCTGCTGGAGCGCGGCAAGTTCAAAGGCAAGGTCCTGCTGGGGATGCTGATCGACCTGCCGTTCGCGATCTCGCCGGTCGTCGTCGGGCTCGCGCTCGTGCTCGTGTACGGGAAAACGGGCTGGTTCGGGAACTGGCTGATCGGGCACGGCATCCAGATCATCTTCTCCGTGCCGGGCATGGTGATCGCGACCGCGGTCGTCTCGCTGCCGTTCGTCGCACGCGAGACCGCGCCGGTGCTGCGCGAGCTGGGAACCGACGCCGAGCAGGCCGCGGCGACGCTCGGCGCGAACGGTTGGCAGACGTTCTGGCGGATCACGCTGCCCGCGATTCGCTGGGGGGTGGTCTACGGCGTCGTGCTGACGACCGCCCGCGCGCTCGGCGAGTTCGGCGCGGTCAGCGTCGTCTCAGGACGGATCGAGGGCCAGACGCAGACGCTGCCGCTGTACGTGCAGGACCAGTTCGAGAACTTCAACACAACCGGCGCCTACACCGCCGCGGTGGTGCTCGCGCTGCTGGCGCTGGCTACCCTCGTACTGATGAACCTGCTGACCCGACGCACCCGCCGCAGGACGGCCGTCTGAGGATGGCGATCGAGGCGCTGAACGTGAGCAAGCGCTTCGGCGACTTCGTCGCGCTCGACGACGTCTGCATCCGCGTCGACGACGGCTCGCTCACGGCGCTTTTGGGGCCGAGCGGCAGCGGCAAGTCAACGCTCTTGCGGATCATCGCCGGCCTGGAGATACCGGACGGCGGTAGCGTCGTGATCGACGAGCAGGATGTCACCGCCACCCCCGCGCGCAGTCGCGGCGTCGGCTTCGTCTTCCAGCACTACGCGCCGTTCAAGCACATGACCGTGCACGACAACGTCGCCTTCGGGCTGACCGTGCGCAAACGGCCGAAGTCGGAGATCGACCCGCGCGTGGAGGAGCTGCTGGGGCTCGTCCGGCTAGACGGTCTCGCCAACCGTTACCCCTCTCAGCTCTCAGGCGGCCAGCAGCAGCGCATGGCGCTGGCGCGGGCGCTGGCGGTGCAGCCGAAAGTGCTGCTGCTGGATGAGCCGTTCGGCGCGCTCGACGCGCAGGTCCGCGGCGAGCTGCGCGAGTGGCTGCGCCGGCTGCACGAGGAAATCCACGTGACGACGATCTTCGTGACCCACGACCAGGAGGAGGCGATGGAGGTCGCCGAGCAGATCGTCGTTATGAACAAAGGCAAGATCGAGCAGGCAGGCACCCCGCACGAGCTGTATGAGAGCCCGCGCAACGAGTTCGTGATGTCGTTCATCGGTCCTGTCAACCGCCTCGGCGACTCGTTCCTGCGCCCCCACGACATCCAGATCCTCGCCGAGGCCGAGGGGAGCGGCATCGAGGCGCTCGTCCAACGAGTAGTGCACCTGGGCTTCGAGGTCCGGGTCGAGCTGACCCTCCCCGACGGCCGCGACATCTGGGCCCAAGTCACCCGCGAGACCGCCGAGCAGCTGGAGCTCAAAGAGGGCCAGATCCTCCCCGTGCGGCTGCCTCCCCCGCGCGTGTTCGCCGCTTAACTTCTAGGGCGTCGTGGACCAAGCGAGGGAAGGACGCAGTGAGCGAAGTGTGCTTCGCACACGAGCGATCGAGGACGCAGCCTCGCGCCGTGTCCACGGCGTCCTAGCGCGTTTCCCAGGCTTCCTCTTGTTTGGTTAGAGCCACAATCTCGGGCGGGAGCTTGCCCGCGGCCACGTCGGCGACCGTGACGTGCTCGAGCACTTTGCGCAGGTTGGCGCGCAGCGCGACCCAGACCTGTTGTAAGGACTCCGCGGAGCCCCGATATTCGATCTCCTCCGGTCGCTGGCCACGAATGCCAACCAGGGGTCCCTCGACCGCGCGGATGATCTGCGCCAGGTTGACCTCCTCGGCCGGATGGGCCAGCCAGTAGCCACCCTCGGGGCCGCGCTGGCTGCGTACGATCCCGGCGGAGCGCAGCTGGGTGAGGATGTTCTCCAGAAAGGACACTGGGATGTCCTGGGCCTGCGCCAGCTGATCGACCTTGCGAGGGGAATCCTGGCTCCCGGCGGCAAGCTCCACAGCGGCACGCACGGCGTAGTCGGCCTTCGCGGTGACGTGCATCGGTCCATTCTCCCGGAAACGACGGCGGAGGGTCCAGCCCTGTGTATCGACCGTCACGTTGGTCGCAGTCTTGCAACCCTCGACGGCCGAAGTTAGGCAACCCTAACTCGTGTGGTACCTTGCTGTCGCAATCCCTACTTACCCGATCGGATATCGATGCCCAAGCACAAAACCTTCGCCTCCCTCTCGCTGCTGATCCTCCTCGTAACGGCCATCACGCTGACGGCCTGCGGCGGCACGAGCGGATCCTCGAGTTCCGCGAGCACGATCACGCTGTACAACGGCCAGCACGAACAGACCACTGCGCGGCTGGTGGCGGGATTTGAAAAGCAGACCGGGATCAAGGTGAAGGTTCGCTCCGACGACGAGGACGTGCTCGGCAACCAGATCCTGCAGGAGGGCTCGAGCTCGCCGGCCGATGTGTTCTATACCGAGAACACGCCGGTGTTGGAGGACCTGCAGGAAAAGGGCCTGCTCGCCCCGATCGCCGCCTCTACCCTGGCGGCGGTGCCGGCCAAGTACAGCTCCCCGCAGGGCGACTGGGTGGGAGTGTCGGCGCGCGTGTCGGCGCTCGTCTACAACACGTCCCAGGTCAAACCCGACGAACTGCCGAGCTCGATCCTCGAACTCGCGCAACCCCAGTGGAAAGGCAAGCTAGGGTTTGCCCCGTCGGAGACCGACTTCCAGCCGCTGGTCAGCGCGATCTCCAAGCTCGACGGCGTGGCCACCGCCGAAAAATGGCTGAAGGGCTTGCAGGCCAACGGGAAGGTCTACCCCGACAACGAGACCGTAGTAGCCCAGGTCAACAACGGCGAGAGCGCCGTGGGAATCATCAACCACTACTACTGGTACCGCCTGCGCGACGAGGTCGGTACGAGCGGCATGCACTCAGCGCTGCACTACTACGCGCCGCACGACCCGGGCTACCTGCTCAACGTGTCGGGCGCGGCGGTGCTGAAGTCGAGTTCCCGGCAGGCCGCCGCACAGAAGTTCGTGGCCTTCCTGGTCAGCAGAGAAGGGCAGGAGATCCTCGCCCACAGCCACAGCTACGAGTACCCGATCGGCTCCGGTGTGCAGAGCGCCCAGCCGCTGAAGCCGTTCGATCAGCTTCAGCTCGCGCCGGTCACGATCGGCGACCTGGGCAACGGCAGCGCGCCGCTGGAACTCGAGCAGAAGCTCGGCCTGTTGTAGGAGCTGGGAGTCGATGAGCACGCTCGCCCCCTTCGAGCCGGCCGCATCGACGCCGCGCGCGTCGCGGTCGAGCGGCTGGGCGCGCGCGTGGTCGGGGCGGCGGCGCTGGCCGCTGGTGAGCGTCGCCGGCGGTCTACTCGCGGCCGGGCTGGTGCTGCTGCCGCTCGTGTTCCTCGTCGACGAGGCCCTGCAGCCGGCCTGGGGAGAAATCGAACGTCTGCTGTTGCGCCACGAGACGGCAGTGCTGCTGTGGAACACCGTGCGCCTGGCGTTCGCGTGCACGATCCTGTGCGCGGTGATCGGCGTGGCGGCCGCCTGGTGCGTGGAGCGCACGACGCTGCCCGGCCGCCGCTGGTGGGCGGTGGCGCTCGTGCTGCCGCTCGGCATCCCCGACTTCGTCGTGGGCTTCGGCTGGGTCTCGCTGGAGCCGGGGCTGCACGGATATCTCGCGGCAGTGCTGATCATGACGCTGTCGCTGTATCCGCTCGTGTACCTGCCTGTCGCCGCTGCGCTCAGCGGGATCGATCCTGCGCTGGAGGAGGTCGGCCGCAGCCTCGGACTCGACCCATGGCGGGCGTTCCAGCGAGTGACTCTGCGCCAGATATGGCCTGCGGTACTCGGCGGCTGCCTGCTCGTGACGCTCGGCCTGCTGGCCGAGTACGGCGCCTTTGAGATCGTCCAGTACCAGACGTTCACCGTGGCAATTTTCACCGAGTTCAACCTCGGGTTCGACACCGCCGCGGCGTGCGCGCTGTCGCTCGTGTTGGTGCTACTAAGCGTCGCTGTACTCGGCGGCGAGTTGGCCCTCAGCGGACGCGGACGGTCGCTGCGCAGCGGCACGGGTGCCCGGCGCCCGGCGCCGCGGGTGGCGCTAGGCCGCTGGATGGCGCCCACGTTGGTTGGCTTGATCGCGCTGAGCGGCCTGGGGCTGGGAGTGCCCGTGGGTTCTCTGGTCTACTGGCTCCTGCATGGCGGCTCCACCACTCTGCCGCCGGCCTCGATCCTGACCGATACCTGGCACACGGCCGAGCTCTCCGCCGCTGCGGCCGTGCTGGCGACCGCGCTGGCGGTGCCGGTGACGGCCCTGGCGATGCGCCACCGCAACCGCTTGACACTGCTGATCGAGCGCCTCGCCTACCTGCCTCAGGCGCTCCCCGGTCTGGTGATCGCGCTCGGCCTCGTCTCTTTCTCGGTGCGCTATGCCCTACCGCTTTACCAAAGCTCGCTCGAGCTGATTGTGGCCTACGCGATCCTGTTCCTACCGCTCGCCGTGGTGGGCGTACGCTCGGCGATGGCGCAAACCTCGTCCAGCCTGGAGGAGGCGGGACGCTCGTTGGGCCGGCGCCCAGTAGTGGTGTGGTGGCGGGTGACCCTGCCGCTGCTCGCCCCCGGACTCGGGGCGGCGTTCGCGCTCGTGTTCATCTCCGCGGCAACCGAGCTGACGGCGACGCTGTTGCTACACCCAACCGGCGTGAACACGCTGGCGACCCAGTTCTGGGCATACACGAGCGGCTTCTCCTATGGCGCCGCCGCTCCCTACGCCGCGTTGATGGTCGCGATTTCGGCTGTGCCGGCATACCTGCTGAGCCGCCGCATGCTCACACTGGTACGCATGGGACAGAGATGAGCGAGCTGACGATCACCGACTTGTGGAAGGGCTACTCCGCCCAGCCGGTGCTGAGGGGCATGAATCTCGACGTGCCCGCCGGGTCCCTGACCGCGGTGCTGGGACTGTCGGGCTGCGGCAAGACGACCCTCCTGCGCGTGATCGCCGGCTTCGAGCGCGCTGAGCGGGGCATGGTCTCGCTCGGTTCGCGGGTGCTCGACGACGGACACACATACATACCGCCCGAGCGACGCGGGATCGGATACGTCCCGCAGGAGGGCGCGCTGTTTCCGCATTTGACCGTGAAGGGAAACGTCGGTTTCGGCCTCTCCCGCGAGGAGCGCAGGGGAAGCGCGGTGGGGGAGCTACTGGAGATGGTCGGACTCTCCTCGCTGGCCGACCGCTATCCCCATCAGCTCTCCGGCGGCGAGCAGCAGCGCGTAGCCCTTGCCCGAGCGTTGGCGCGTCGACCGGAGGTGCTGCTGCTGGACGAGCCGTTCTCCTCGCTGGACGCCTCGCTGCGGGCGCGCGTGCGCGAGGAGGTGCACGCGCTGCTGCGCGCTCAGGGCGTGACAACCGTGCTCGTCACGCACGATCAAGAGGAGGCACTGTCGCTCGCCGACACAGTCGCGGTGCTGCGCGACGGCACCATCGTCCAGGGCGGTACGCCGAATCATCTCTACACGCTGCCGGCCGATGTCGAACTGGCGCGGTTCCTGGGCGCCGTCAACCTGATCGACGCGGATTTCGATCGGGGCACAGCGAGAACCTCGCTGGGCATGCTGGTATTGCGCTCGGATCTCGGCTCACCGGGCGCGGAGGCACCGGGCACGACGAGTGGTGTCGTGATGGTCCGTCCCGAGCAGCTGGAGGTGCGCCCACGCGGAGAATCGGTCGCCGACGGACTCGTGGGCGAGGTTGAGCAGTGCCGCTATTACGGGCACGACGCTCTGCTTCACATCCGCATCGACGAGCCCGGCGGCGAGCAGGTACTGCTCGCACGGGTGCAGGGCGAGCAGGCTCTACCGGCCGGCACGCCCGTAAGTCTCACCGCGCACGGACCGGTCACGATCGCCGAGTAGGCACCGCGGTCCTCCGAGCAGGTCGGCTCAGGTCGCTTGCCACAGGGCGTCGTCGCCCAGCGGGCGGCGGACCGCATCGCCCGAGGCGACCAGCTCGAGCAACGCCGCTTCCGCACCCGGACGGTCGGGCAGGTCGTTGCCCTCGGTCAGTAGCGCCGCGACCTCCTGGGTGGTGAGGCCGTCGGTGAAGTGCTGGAGCAGCGGCGCGGGCGAGGGCGGCACGGGGTCGCGGGAGAGTGTCGGGTCGAGGTTCGCGACGAGCACGTCATAGGCCTCGACCGGCTGGAAGCCGCCCGCCTGTAGCGCTCGTCCATCGCGCTCGAAGATCACCGAAGGCGCGGTGTAGCGCACTGGACCATCCGAGGCGGCGGTCTTACCCTGCAGCTCCGAGGCCGAGCCGGCGGCGGTCCGCGCCTCGGCGCGGTCGCGCTCGTATGCCTCGCTCACGTCATCGCTGTCGAGTCGCGCGATGATCTCCTGGGCGCGAATGCCGGGCACCGCGCCAAGCGCATCGGCGAGCTGCGCGTCGTCGTCGAGCAGCAGCGACCTCGTGAAGTTCGCCAGCTGCAGAGATCGGAACACGCGCCACTCGCTGCCGGGGTCGAGGATCCGCGCCGCGACGGCGGCGCGGCAGGCGCGGGCGGTCGCTGAGATGCGCGCCTTCGGGTTGGGCGCCAGCGGCATTCCATAGCGGCGGTAGCGCAACTGGCCGCGCGCGGCGCGCAGGGGCGTATATCCACGCGCCTCGTACTGGGACGCGTCCTCGGTGAGGCCGATCAGCACCAGCCGCCACCGCAACTGATCGCGATAACGCCACTCGAGCACACGCAGCGAAGGGTTCGCGGAGTAGGCCCACGGACAGCCCGGATCGCTGTAGAGCGTCGCATCGATCATTGCGGAGACAACTATACGACGGCAAGCCCCTATGCGGGTGACAGCCGCACCGGCAGCGTCTTGAGCTGGTTGACGAACGCCGACTCGACGATCGTTGGCCCGCCCGCCGGCTCCATCGAGGGAAAGCGAGCAAGGGTCTCCTCGAACAGTGTGTTGAGCTCCAGCCGGGCCAGCGCGGTGCCAAGGCAGAAGTGCCGGCCGCCGGCGCCGAAGGCCTGGTGCTCGGTGGTGCGGCGCACGTCGAAGCGGTCGGGATCCTCGTGACGAGTCTCGTCGCGGTTGGAGGAGACGTACCACATGACGACCTTCTCACCCTCTTTGATCTGGCGCCCATTCAGCTCGGTATCGCGAGTCGCGGTGCGGCGGAAATGCGCGAACGCGGGAAACATCCGCAGCGACTCCTCCACGGCGCCTCCGATCAGCGACGGGTCGTCCAGCAGCAGCCGGCGCTGGTCGGGGTTCTGCATCAGTGCCCGCATGCCGCTGCAGTAGGTGGCCTTGGTGGAGTCGTTGCCGGCAGCGAGGAGCAGGAAGAAGCCCATCACTATCTCGTGTTCCTCGAGCTTCTGCCCGTCGACCTCGGCGTGCACCAGTACGCTGGTGAGGTCGTCCGTCGGGGTCTCGCGGCGCTGCGCGATCAGCTTGCCGCAGCGCTCGAAGATCTCCGCGAAGCCCGCTTCGATCCCTGCGACAACGCTCTCGTGCGGGTTCAGATCGGGGTCGTCGGCCGCCAGCATCATGTTCATCAGGCGCGCCCAAATCTCGTCGTCCTCCGGCGGGATGCCCATGAAGCTGCCGATCACGCGCGAGACCACCGGCTGAGCCACATCGGCGACCAGGTCGCACGTCTCCTGCCCTTGTAAACGGTCGAGCGCGTCCACCACGATCGCCCTGACGGCATCTTTGTGGGCGGCGATCCGCTTGGGCGTGAAGCCCGCCTGGAACAGAGCCTTGATGCGGTCGTGCTTGGGCGGGTCCATGCCGATGAACATCGCCCGAGACAGCTCAATCGGGAAGCCGGCGGTGGCAAGCGTGATGCCCCCGCGCTCAGATGAGTAGGTCTGCCAGTCGCGGCTCACCGTATGGACGTCCTCGGCCGTGGTCACCGACCAATAGCCGGCCTCTGCGGGGAATTCGGCGATGCCCGCGGTCCAGTGCACGGGACACTCCCTGCGCATGCGCGCGAACAGCCCATTCGGCACGCCGTGCTCCCAGACCTTGCGCTCGGTGACGAGCACATTCTCGAGATCGCTTTCAACCGACGCCATCGGGACCTCCTGGGTCGCTGCCGGGGATGTTCGGTTGATGGTACTGGCTGGCTGGCCAGGGTGTAAGCGAAGCAACGAAGCGGCGGACGGGGGTCGAACCCGCGACCTCAAGCTTGGGAAGTGCCCCCGAGGACATCTGGAAAGATGCCGATTTGGAGGATCTTTACTGGTAGGGGAGGAGCCCCAATGCCCGGACAAAATTGCCGCTATTTCCGGGCGCTTCTACCCTGATTGGGACGGTAGATCAGGCTTCCGTCCCAATCACCGGCCTCCTCCAAGCTCCCAAAACCGTCGATCGCGGAGCCCTCCGTCACGCCCTCGGGAGCCTATCGCAGGGCATCCGGTTCGGCCCTATCCAGATCGAGAACAATGGTCTGATGAGCCCCCGCGACCCGAACACCCCCGAGCCAAACTTCGCCCAGCTGGTCACCGAGGACCAGATCCCGTACATCACGGTCTCAGCCCACGCCCTGCGCCGCTTCGTGCAGCGCCTCCAGCCCGACATCCCCGGCGCCGACCAGGTCGCCGAGCCGCTGGCACGGCTCGAAGACCTCGGCACCGGGAACCGCTCCGACGCCGAGCAGGTACAGCTGAACCGCTACCGGGACTGGATGACTAGGCACGTCGAGCCCCACGTTCGCGACCTGATCCGTTGCGAAGGCTTCTGGACCACGGAGCGACCGCGCTGGTCACGATCGGACACTCAATCTGCCGGCTACCTGCAGGTCGGCCGGATGTGCGGCTTCCCCGCCGCGGACAAGGACGGCATCCGGACCCTGACCACGTGTACCAACGGCCGTGACATCACCTGGGACATCGCCCTCGAACGCCGCTACACGCTCATGCCGAAGCCGTACACCGACCAGGCCCCACAGCTGCTGCGGGCGCCAGCGTGGGCCACGATCGCCCTCCGGGCGTGGCGGTCGCGCTCACGACACAAGGGCCTCCTGGCCGCGTACCGCGCGGAGCGCACCACAGCGATCGAGGAGACCCGGCGAGAGAACGAACGCCGCCAGGCCGACCACCAAGCCGCCAAGGACGCCTACCAAGCCCAGTCGGAGCGTGCCCAACGGGCCTTCAGCAACCGCCACTCAGCCGGCGGGCAGTGAGGCCATCTCGTACACGCTCTCGCCGGCGATCACGCCGGGGTCCTTACGCGAGAACTGGCGGCCCGGCTGCGCCCACCGGCTTCTTGTTCTGCGCAGTTCGCTCGCGTAGCCGTACGCGTAGGCCCTTGGGGACCATCGTGAAGCCGAATGACTCGGTGACGGGGCCGCCCGAGCTGTCGAGCTCGATCTCGAAGTTGCGGGCGATCATCGCGAGTGCGGTCTTGGCCTCCAGGAACGCGAGGTTGCGTCCGGGGCAGAACCGGGGGCCGGCGCCGAACGCCAGCGATTTCGGACCACGATCCTCATCACTTCCGTTCAGCCACCGATCGGGATCGAAATCGCTCGCGTCCTCGCCGTCGTGCAGGCCGGCCTCGCGCAGCAGAAGCAGTAGTCGTGTCCGGGCGGGGATGTGGGTATCGCAGATCGTGGTGTCCACGAGCGGCTCGAGCGTAGTCAGCGGGCCGACCGTCTTCAGGCGCAGCGACTCGCGGATCACAGCCTCGCCTAAGCGCAGATCCTCGATTCTCCCTTGGTCGGTCGGGAACCTATCTTCGCCAAGAGCCGCATCTGCCTCTAGGGCGAGCCGCCGCTGGACGTCAGGCCTTGACGCGAGCAGCCAGATCGTCCAGGCCAGCGTGTGCGCGGTGGTGTCCTCCCCGGCGACGATGATCGTGCCGACATTGGCGATGATCTCCTCGTCGGTGAACGTCCCGTCAGCCCGCTGGGCGGCGAGCATCGCCTCGAGCATGTTCTCCGGTGCCTCATATAACTCCGGCCGCGCGGCCATCCGCTCACGCGCCTGCGCGATGAACCCCTCCTGCGCACGGCGCAAGTGCGTGACCGAACGGTCCAGGGCACGGTCAGCGGGCAGCCGTACCCAACGCCAGTACGGGACCGGCATCGCCAGGCGTCGTGCGGTCATCTCGAGCACGCGCTGAATGTCGCGTTGCAGCTCATCCTCGCCACGTTCGAGCGTGTTCAGGTCCTGCCCGAACGCAAGCGCGGAGATCACATCGACCGTGTAGGAGGTCAGCTCCCTGGTGATCTCGAGCGTCCGCCGATCCGCGGCGGCCTGTGCCAACCGGCGGTGCAGCCGCTCGGTGGCGATCCGGATCACGTGGAAGTAGCGGTGCAGGTGGTTGGTGTTCAGCGCGGTGATGACCAGGCGTCGCTGGCGCTTCCAGTCATCGCCCTCAGCGATGAACACACCCGCGGCACTATTCTCGCCCGCGAGCATGCTGATCTCCCTCGAGACGATCTCCTGGTCGCGCCAGCGCCGGAAGCCCTCCGGACGCTCACGCAGAATCCGGTGAATCTCATCCGGGTCGCTGATGCCGACCAGACGCCGCCGGCCGATATCAACACGCACGATCGGGCCATAGCGCCCAGCCCACCTCTCCGCGATCGAATGCACACGAGACGTACGGATCAGCTGATGCGCATTACCCACCAGCGGAAGCCTTGGAGGCCCCGGCAGATCATCGATCGAACGGATAGTCCCCATACCCACAAAGAAGTATTCCACTCAACACACAAAGAGGCTGCCCCGAGCACACGAGCTCAGAGGCAATCGGTATCACCTGAAGAGGTATCATCCCACCTGAGATGGACCCCAAGGACCCCACCGGCGCCCCTTCTCTATCGCGATTCTAAATCGGGATCGTCGAACCGGCCAGACACTGATACCCCCGGCCGCCCCGTCGGAGCAGACCATCGGTCACCAATGCCAACGACAGGCAAGCCAAAGACGCGTCGGTACAACCTCCAAGAGGCCCCGCGGATGCTCGGGGCTATGTCGTCGGCTGGTAGACGTGGAGTGCCGACCCATTCGCGAATGTCCTCGCGTCGATCAGCGCCAGCTCGATCGGCGCGGACAGGTCCTTGAACAGCGGTAGCCCGTTGCCCAACGCGACCGGGTTGATCACCAGTTCTCTTGGCGCCTACGGGGTTAGTCCCTATGGCGCAGTTTTCGGGAGGCTGTCACGCCAGTCGACCGAAGACAGGCCTGTGTCGCCGGCCAGAACGGTCATTGGACGAGCCGCAGCCCCCAACAACGCCCATCCCTTCATCGGCCTAGACTCAACCCGTGCTCCGAAGCCTGAATCTGCGTAACGTGGGGCCGAGCGATGAGCTCGCGCTTGAGTTCGGCGATCGACTGAACGTCATCACCGGCGATAGCGGGTTGGGCAAGTCGTTCCTCCTGGACGTTGCCTGGTGGGCGCTGACTCGCAGCTGGGCCGCCGGTCAGGCGTTGCCGAACAAGGGAGCCGAGCGAGAAGCAAGTCTTGGCTACCGCATCGACGGCGAGACCGCACCGGTGGAAGCGGACATCGACTTCAACGTGAAGCGCCAGGGGTGGTTCCCCGGCTCCGGACGTCCGCCAATCGGAGGGTTGGTCGTCTACGCGCGTGTCGATGGGAGCTTCGCCGTGATGGACCCGGCGCGCAACGACCCGCCAGACGACGAAGGAGACGGTGCGCCGGCGTCCCGGCGACGGCCGGCAGCGTTCTTTTTCAACTCCGATGAGGTCTGGGGCGGACTCACGAAAGACGAACAGCAGCTGTGTTACGGCCTGATCAGGGACTGGCGCATATGGCAACTGCAAAGCTCCGACGAGTTCAACGCCCTCGAGAACATGCTGTCCGTCCTCTCGCCGGAGCCGGACGAGGTTCTGCAGCCGGGCGAGCCACGCCGGGTCGAGCTGTTCGACTCGCGAGACTTTCCCACGCTACGGATGCCCTACGGCGAGGTACCCGTCACACACCTCTCAGCGGGCGTGCGGAGGATCCTCGCACTCAGCTACCTGCTTGTCTGGGCCTGGCACGAGCACCGGAAAGCCTCGGAGCTGCGGGGAGAGTCGCCGTCCGATCGCGTGACGCTCCTGCTCGACGACGTCGATGCACACCTCGACTCGCGCTGGCAGCGAGCGATCTTGCCGGCGATACTGCAAGCTCTCCAAGGCCTTGGCGCGGCGGCAGACAGTCAGGTGATATCGACAACCCACTCACCCCTGGTACCTGCGTCGCTCGCGGGCCTATGGGAGGACGAGCACGACCGCCTGTTCAGACTCGATCTCGTGGGCTCGAACAACGGTGCGCCTCACGTCCAGCTGACTCAGGAGGAGTGGAGCCACCACATATAACCCGCCATTCTCTTTAATTGTCAAAAACCGCCGGGCCATCCTCAGCCCGAGTGCTGCGATGCTGCCCTGCAGTGCCCGGCCTGTGGTGCCTGAGTCCCGTTCCCGGGTGGGTGGGGCCTTAATCAGCGATCTCCGTGGGTGCTCAGGTCAGACCAAATCGAACACGCCAACCAAGATAGGCAGGCGCGGCGACGAAACAGTCGATCGAGAGCGTGTTCGGGCCCAAACCCCGGTCTTTACTGGGCATCGCGCCGCAAAGTTGGCGCGAAAACGAACACAGACCAGCCTCACCGACCCTCGTTCCGTCACCTGCCCCCCGTCAGTAGTGCAGCCCGAAGAGACGTTCGCGCGCCGCCTGTATTAAGAGGTTGGGTGGCAGAACTTCGCGGTCCGGCCGACATTCCTCGGAAATCAGCTCGCGTTCCCCCCGGGCCGCCTGGACGTTCACCCGAATATCCTCGTCCTCGTCGTCCTCGAAGCGAGCGATCAGGTCGCTGAGCGTGCGGACCGCCTCATCTCGCCGATCGATGGCGCGAAGCACGCCCGCCCTCACGTACAGCATTACGACGAGCGCGTCCCGTACTTCCACCCGGTCTGCTTGCGAGTAGCCATTGGCTAGCTCGTCGAGCATCGCCAGAGCCTCCTCGCCGGCGCTCGTCAGCCTGTCCTCGTCGACGATCGGGGAGCTTTCCTCGCAACGAGCGAGCTCCAGCGTGCCGACCTTGTTCCGGAGCGCACGCGCCACGTGTTCGCGCAGCTGCGGCGGGCGGGCGTCTGCGAAACGCGCGATCAGTGCGTCGAGTACAGCGATTGCCTCCTCGTAGCGCCCTTTTCGGTTGAGCGCCAGGGCCGTCTCCGCCTCACGATCGGCCGCAAGAAGCGCACGCTTCAGCTCCGTCTCCTCGGACACCCGCCCGACTTTACCGCGCCATACACCCGTGTCACCATCCCCTCTGCCCGTCCGTCCTCGATTGGATGTGCCTAAGCGGGCGGGCTTTTTTCAATCGCCTTCCTTACCTCCACCCCCCAGTCCGTCAACCGCCAAGCGTTGGCTTCACCCCTGGACCGCTTCGCGTGGGCGGGGTGGGCGGGCACCCCATCCCTGGCGACCACTCCCAGTCCCTCCAGCCGCGCGAGCATCCGCGAGATCTGGCTTTCGTCGGTAAGCCCCGCAAGCTCAGCGATTTCGCGATTCGAAGGCCGCAATCCTCGGTCATTGAGCACGCTAACCGCCTCGATCACGCGCACCGTACGGTAAGTGAGCCGGAACCCCGGCATGTCGCGATTTCGACCCTGGCCGGAAAGACCGCGAAGCGGTCCGGCCAGGGCGAAAGTCGCGACAGGGCGGGGTGGCCTCGCCTCTTCGATCGCGGCGATCAAGCACCCCTCCCGCTCCTCGAAGTGTTCGTAGAAAGTCTTGCGCGACACGCCGGCGCGACACGCGATCTCCTCGACGGTGATCGCGCCACAACCGCGCTCCGCGAGCGTCTCGGCGGCCGCGGCGACGATCCGCGCACGTTGTAGCTCGCTCATCCGCGCATGCTGAGCCGTCCCCTGTCTACTCGGCATCGTACTCCCAGAAGCCCAGCGCGAATTCGGGCGGGTGGGTGTAGTGGCGGCAATAGTCCTGCCAAGGGCGGGCGAACGAGCTGTCGGGAGTGAGGAAGCCAAGGTAGACGCCACGGTGGGACATGGCGGCGCCGAGGGCGGACAGCGCGAGTCCGGCGATTTCCCACCTGTCGCTCTCTCCCAGCATGATGTGCGGAGCCGGCTCTTCTCGCTCGCGGATGTAGCTCTCCTGATCCTCGTACGCCGGCACCCACAAGGTCACGAAAGTGCCGCCGTCCTCGTCGGTCTCGACCTTGCCGCCGCGTATGTAGTTGACGGCGCCGTAGCGCAGCGTTTCCGACAGGATCGCGCCGGCGGGGAACCCGCGCCGGCCGGTGAGCACCGCGAGCAAGGTCGGGCCGAACGGGAACCTCATCGGGAGCTCGTCGCGCGGCAACCCGTCCCAATCGGGGTAGCCGTCGGGCTGAGGAAGGCTGGGTCCCATCGAGCTCATGTCCATCCAGGACGACCCGCGTCTACGCGCCGACGGTCTGCCCCTCGAGCTCGCGCAGCAAGTCGGTCCCTTTGCTCGTCAAACGCCACGCGTACTGCTTGCCTTCGATCCAGCCGGTGTTCTCGACCAGCCAGAGCTCCGCGAGGTGCTTGATCAGCTTTGACAGTTGCGTTGGGTCGTGGATCTGCATCGCGTTGCCGATCTCGCGGTTGGAGGGACTGGAGCCCCGCGCGTTCAGTTCGCCGATCGCGGTCAGGACCTCCAGCTCGCGTTTGCTGATCGGAGTCTCGAGACCCTCCAGCATCGCTTTTGTGACCGCGGACCGATCGTGGCCGTTGGACGCCGCGGCGCCATTGGACGCCTGCCCCTCGAGCTCCCGCAGCAGCTCCTTGCCCTTGGCCGTCAGCCGCCACGCGTAGGCTCTGCCCGTCAGCTCGCCGGCGCCGATGTTCTCGACCAACCCGAGGCGCGCAAGCTGCTTCATCAGCTTTGACACCTGCCCCTGATCCTTGATCCCCGCCGCATCGCCGATCTCGCGGTTGGACGGACCGGAGCCCTGAGCGCCCAGCGCGTCGATCGCGGCCAGAACCTTGAACCCGCGTTCGCTGACCCGTACGTCCAGGCCCTGCAGCATCCGCCCGGAGCGATCGTGGCCATTGGACACCACGGCGACGCCGTTGGACGCCGCGACGTTGCCATTGGATGCCGCGCCCTCTCCGGCTCCCACCCGAGATGCCGTCGGCGAACGGGAGCGTGCGGGGGCCACCTCGCTCGAAGCCGCCGCGTGCCCGACGTAAGGCAGCACGATCATCGCGGTCAGCGGCCCGGCGAGCTCGCTCAGCGGACGCCGCGCGAGCGGACTCCCTTCCAGCATGCGCGTGTGCAGGATGCCCAGCACCGCGTTGACCGCGCCCTCGGCGCTCAACGGCGAGGACTGACCGATCTTGCTCCCATCGAGCATTCCCGCCTCGTCGATCCCATGCTCGAACGCGATGTTCAACCGCGCGAGCGCCTCCATCCGGCAGGCCAAGACCTTCGGTCCCGCGCCGAGCGCTCCCACGAACACGAACATGCTCATCGTCGGCTCGTCGTCCAGGACCGCCAGCAACGCCGTCACCGCCGCCCGCACCTTCGCCGGCCACTCGCGCTCGCCCTCGTAAGCAGGTACCAGGACGGCGGCAATCCGCCCCAGCGCGTCTTCGAACGCCGCCAGCAGGCAGTCGTCCAGATCGTCGAAGTACTTGTCGAACGTCTCCTGCGAGATACCCGACCGCCGCACTACCCGCTCGACGGACATCCCGGCGTAGCCGACTTCGCCGACGAGCGCCACGGCCGCGGTCAACACCCGTGCGCGCGGCGTCACCGGCGGCCCCACGCCGCTGTGCACACGGCCGGATTCGCTTGCCGTAGCCGCGTGATCTCGCTGCAGTCCGTTGCTACCCAGCA
>Ga0302324_100012102_pt1 | contig 17632 bp, 14 predicted proteins | sample Palsa_T0_1_FD_201949 | JGI IMG/M metagenome (GOLD analysis project Ga0302324, IMG submission 201949) | Peat permafrost microbial communities from Stordalen Mire near Abisko, Sweden - Palsa_T0_1 | ecosystem: Environmental > Terrestrial > Soil > Palsa > Peat permafrost | place: Sweden: Abisko... | reverse complement strand
TCCCAGCCGGCGATCACACCGATGAACAGATTCGCGTGGCCGTGGACTTGAAGCATTTTCATTCCGCGCGCTGCTTCTTCCCCGATCAACGCCGCGCGCCTCTTGACCGCATCTTCGACGGCGGGGCTGTTGAAGCAAAGTTGCGGCATAATTTTTGTCGGAACTGAAGACCAATCGAGCCGTCGCCCGGTGTTTGCGGTTTTGTTCCAGTCGAGCCATTCGATGTTCTCCGGTTTGTTCAAAGAGGCGAGACGGTCCCAGAACATCGAATCGTCAACGTGAAATCCGGTCGCGACGTTTTTCTCGAGGGCAATCGCAAACGCATCCCGAATCAGCCGCCGGACCTGCTCGTCACTGCTGTCGAAAGCCAGCGGCCCGAGGATGAATCCAAGTTTCCTGTTTTTGCTTCCCACCGTCCCGATTGTGCGCATGATGCCATCGACTTGTTCCGCGATCTTTTCGGCCGGCGGTGGAATGTTCTTCGTCAAGGCCGCCGAATCATGCGAGGCCGTAAAAATCTGAAACGCGAGATATTGTTCCGGCGATGGGTCGGCAGAAGAGGAAGGAACAGCCGCCCCCGCCACGAGGACCGTGGCCACTATCGAAAAGAACGGCTTCGTGAACATGGCTAGCTCCCTTTACGAAAGTTTGATAAGCCTGCTTCAATTGAGAGCGTTCCCGCTTCTCAATGCTGATCAGAGGATGCCCTTCAATTGGAACAAAATCAAGGGGCTTATGCACCTGCTTTGCCAAGCCGCGGATTCCCTGTTGTTTCCTGGAGGCATTGGCGGTAGATTCCATTCATGGCGTTGGTGCGAATACTCGTGGATGGCTACAGCCTCCTGCATAACTGGCCGGAGCTGGCGCCGGGCAAGCCTCGTCATTCGATGGAGGCGCGCGACGAATTGATCCGCATTCTCACCCTTTATCGCGACGCCACCAGCACGCCCATCACTATCGTCTTCGACGGCGCGGGCAAGTCGCCCGGCACGGCCTTCCCCTCCACGCCGGATCTGGAAATTCTTTATTCGCGCAGCGGCCAGACCGCGGACCAGATCATCGAACGCGTCGCCGCGCGCATGAGCGACTTTGGCGAAGTGCTGGCGGTGACGGACGACCACGCCGAACGGGATACGGTGTTTTACCAGGGCGGGATGGCCTCCAGTTGCTCAAATTTTATCGAAGCCGTGGAGCGAACCTTGCAAGAGCAGGAGCGCGAAATCACACGGCACAACCGCCGCCAAAATACGGCTTTTAAGGCTTCCCGATGAACCATCGCTTTTCATTTCGCCACCTGCTTGCCACAGCCCCGCTTTGGGTCCTGACGGGGATTCTCCTGTCCGCCGCCTGGAGCCGCGCGGATGAGCCGAAGGAAAAGCGCCACCACATGGAGAACCGGTTTCTCTTTGTGATTGACACTTCCTCGGCCATGAAAGCACGCGCCAAAGGCGTCGGAGAGACCGTGAACGGATTGCTCGAATCGGGCATCAAAGGAGAACTGCGCAAGGGGGACACCATCGGCTTGTGGACTTATAGCGACCACCTCGACACCGATTTTCCGATGGAGGTGTGGGCGGAGGACAAAAAAGACAGCATCTTGAAGGAGGTGCGCGAGCACATCGGCAATCTGAGTTATGAGAAGCACTCGCACCTGGAGAAGGCCCTGCCGCAGATCATGCACGTGGTGGAAAACTCGGAACGAGTGACGGTCATCCTTATTTTTGACGGCGCCGATTTGATCAAGGGAACGCCCTTCGACAAGGATATCAATGGGCTGCACAAACACTATGCCGGCGAATTTCGCTCCGCGCACGAGCCGATCGTCACTCTCATGGCGGCGCGCAACGGGACGGTCTTCGATTACACTATCAATTATCCTGGCACGGTGATGGTTCCTCATACGGCCGATCCATTGCCGCCGCCCGAAACCAACACCCCAGAGAATCTGGTTGTCAGCGCGCCGCCGCCGCCCGTGGAACCGGCTCCGAGTATGCCGCCGCCGGCCAAAGTCCAAATCATTCTATCCGGGTCCGATTTCATCCACAACGCGAGCGCGCCGCCGCCAGCCGCCAGCCATGTCGCGGCGGTTGTGACGCCAGCGTCCGCCCCGGCTCCTGTCGTCGTATCCAATGTTCCGCCTCCCGTCGAGGCCGCGCCAGTCGCGGTGCAGGCGGCGCAAACAAATGTAGCTCCGCCCGAGGGTTCGCCGCCGCCGCCCGCGCCCATCGTCACGACCCCGGCAAAGGCCGCCCCGGTTGTGCCGGCGCCCGCCCCCATCCCAGCCGCCGCGCCGATTGCTCCCGCCGTCCTCGCGGCCACGACCGGCCAGCTCGCGGCCATGTTCATCATCGCGTTTTCATTGTTGACGATCGCGGTGGTGCTGGTGCTGTTTCTGGTGCGGCGTTGGCGCGGTCCGCAGCCCAGCCTCATTTCGCAATCCATTGACCGCTCGCGGTAGTTTTCCGTTGCCAGGCGTCCTTTGCTTTCATGCCTTTGCCCAGACCGACATCGCTTATCCGGCCGCTGGTCCGCCGATTGCATCCGTATGTCCCCGGCGAGCAGCCAAAAATCCGCGGCCTCATCAAGCTCAATACAAACGAGAATCCGTATCCGCCCTCACCCAAAGTGCTGGCGGCGATCAAGGCCGCCGTGGATGGACGGCTGCGGATTTATCCCAATCCCACCGCCGACGGCGTGCGCGCCCAACTGGCGAAATTCCACGGCTGCGCGCCCGATCATTTCATCGTGGGCAACGGCTCCGATGAATTACTGGCCCTGGCCACCCGCGCGTTCGTCGAACCCGGGCAAGCCGTCCAATTTTTCACGCCGAGCTATTCTCTTTATCCTGTGCTGGCGGACATTCACGGCGCGCGGCGCAACGCGGTCCCATTGGCGGCGGAGTTCGCGCTGCCTTCGGTTTCGGAGTTGCGCCAGAAGCGCGCGTGGGATTTTCGGGCCGCCCTGACTTTCATCACGACGCCCAACGCCCCCAGCGGACGCGGCTACAGCAAGCAGGAATTGCAAGACCTCTGCCGCGCGCAAAAAGGCGTCGTCGTCCTGGACGAGGCTTACGTCGATTTTGCGCGGGAAAACGCGTTTTCGCTCGCGCTGGAGTTCCCGCACGTCCTGGTGGCGCGGACATTCTCGAAGGCCTATTCGCTGTGTTTTCTGCGGGTGGGATATATGGCCGGAGACGCCCGATTAATCGCCGCTTTGCAAAAAATTCGCGACAGCTACAACGTCAACGGCCTGGGCCAGATCGCGGCAGCGGCGACGCTCGGGGATGTGCCGTATTATCGGCGGAATTTCCAACGTCTCATCGCCACGCGCGAACGGCTTTCGACCGAGCTGCGGACATTGGGGTTCGGCGTCACGCCCAGTCAAACCAATTTTATTTTCGCGCGTCCGCCGAAGTTTCCCGCCGTGGATTGGCTGCGGAAATTGCGCGAGAACCGGGTGTTGGTGCGCTGGTTCAACACGCCGGAAACCAGGGATTTCCTGCGCATCACCATCGGGACCGACATGGAAACGGATGCTTTATTGCGCGCGGCGCGGAAAATTCTTTCGCTTTGACCATCAAGGCCCCTTCCAGCCAAATAGTTTCCGTTCGCGAATCATTTGGGCGACTAGCGGAGGAACCATCGTTTCCCATGTGCAGTCGCCGGCGCGGAGTTTTTGCAGGACATCGCGCGAGAAAATCGACAGCGCTTTTTCGTCGTAATCCCGCAAGCTCTCAATGTAGCGGTTCTCCACCAGGTAGGCATGAAGATGCCGCAGGTTGGGCGCGACGCGCAAATTGGCCGCGCTGATCAGCGCGCCCGTCTTGGCTTCCATCAACGGATAAACATAGAGCTTCAAATCGTTTTTGAACATCCGTCCAAATGATTCCAATATGCCTCCGCTTAGGTCGGCGTAATACTTTTCGTCGAACAGCTCTTTCAAGGTGGGCACGCCCATGGCCACGCCGATCATTTTCTTGGTGTAACGGAAGAAATAGGCCGCCAGGCGGTGGTATTCCCCGAAGTTGGAAATCAGCACCGTCTTGCCCAACGCCCCAAGAATATCCACCCGGTCCAGGAAGTCCTGGTGATCAATCTTGTCGCCGTCGGTCAGATTTTTGAGCGTCATCTCCATAAGCGTGAGCACGTCCTCCCCCTGCACATTGGGTTCTTGCACAAAAATGGCCTGGGCGCACCGGAGCATGTCCAGCGTCACTTTGGTCACGGGCCGGAAGCTGCCGCGCTCGACCAGGATGCACTTTTTGTAAAAGGCATCGGCCGGTTGGATGACCTGGCCGTCGGCGGTGAACAAGGCGGCGTTGGTCAAACCTGCTTGCACCAATTTCAGCGCCATCAACCGGTTATCCACATGCGCGAAGGCCGGCCCGCACAACTGGAGCATATCCACTTCGATCCGGTCAGCTCCGATGTTGTCCACCAGCGAAATGATCAACGCGGTCGGGTCGCTCCAGAGATACATGCCGCCGTGAACCAGGTTGACGCCCACGATGCCCAACGCTTCCTGTTCGGCCAGATTCTCTTTGTCCCACAGCCGGACATGCACGATGATCTGGGACGGCTCCTGCCCGGGCTCGGGTTGGAAACGAAGTCCCAGCCACCCATGAGCGTCGTCCTGCCGCGAATAACTGCGCGCCACCACCGTGTCCGCAAAAACAAAAAAACGGGTCGTCGCGCCGCGCTTCTCCTTGAGGCGTTCCACCAGCAGCGCATACTCGTGGTCCAGCATGGTTTCCAGCCGCGCGCGGCTGACGTATCGCTCCGAATGACCATAAATGGCATCGCTGATGGTCATGTCGTAGGCCGAGATCGTCTTGGCGATGGTGCCGGCGGCGCCGCCGACGCGGAAGAACCACCGGGCTACCTCCTGCCCGGCGCCGATCTCCGCAAAAGTGCCGTACTTGGAAGGATCCAGGTTGATCTGGAGCGACTTCTGATGCGTGCTTAAAATTTCGCGTTCCATTTGGTGAAAAATTGGCTCCGTAACCGAACTTAGTGGTGATTTTGTCCCAATTCCGGCTTCTTGCAAGCCTCTTTCACGGCGGATTGCGCGAGGTCACCCATCCAAACTTTGGCTCACCCCATTTGCCGGACACTCACTCGCAAAACCAGAAACGCACGATTGCTCTTCCTTCCAGGGGAAAAAGGTAAGGATGAAGGCGAGCCAAAAAAACCCTCCAAGATTCAATGCTCCAACGCTTCTTCGTTGTCTCCGTTTGCTGTCTCTCAATGTTTCACGGCGATTCAGATCGCCGGCAACGCGCCGTCGTAGATGGCCGGCAGCGATAAAATGAAATCAAGGGATTCGATGTGAAGCTGCTGCTGGGGCTGGTTTGCCACTTCGGGACGCCAGTTGTTGGCCCGGCGAAAAACGGTCACTTCCGCCTGATCCTGCGCGACAAGGATGTATTCTGCCAAGGATTCAATCTGAGTGTAGCTGGAGAATTTTTCACGGCGGTCAATGCGCTCGGTGTCAGGCGACAAAACCTCGATTAAAACTTTCGGAAATTTTTTGAAATACCTCTCCGTATCACGCGGATCGCATGTCACGATCAGGTCGGGATAATAAAACATATCCTCGTTCGCAGTTCGGACTCTCAGTTTGACGCTCTCCATGAAAACCTGGCACGACTTGCCGCGCAGATGAGAGCGCACGGCGATCAAGAGATTCTGGCAGATGATATTATGCTCGCTGCTGGTTCCCGTCATGGCATAGACCAAGCCGCCGATATACTCATGCCGGACTTCGCTCTTCAATTCGCCGGCCAGATAATCTTCAACGCTGATCGAGGCAGCATGTTCAACTGCTTGCACAGAGACAATACTTGCCCAAAAAACGGAATTTGACAAGCGGCAATGGGCGGCAACGTGCGATGCCTATTCCTTCTCCCAGAGGGAGAAGGTGAGGATGAGGGCGAGCCAAAAAAAAGCAACCTCAACGCTTCAGCGCTCCAACGCGTCTTCGTTCCCTTCGTTTCCTTCTTTAGATTTCTTATAGTAAGAGCATCAGCCGGCAACACCGCTACAGGCCGTTCGTCAGTGAGTCTGTGGCGTCAAGCATCGCTCCGGTTGCGGTGACGGCGCGGCGAAGGTCTTGCAGGCCCAGGCACACAGTTCTTGGCCCGCGATTTTTCAACACAGGCTATTGCTGGATCGGTCGAACCGTATGAAGTTGGAGCCAGCGCACATCCACATCACGTGGCACGGCCAGCGTGGGCACCGCCGGACCTCCGTCGGTCGCTGTGCTCGGATCGAGCGGCGGCGTCGTTCGGTAATCCAGCCAATGCTGGATGGTAGCGTGCCCGTCCGCCCACGCGAAACCTGCGGAACGATTGTGGTACATGCCCGGCATATCCTCGGCAAAGGCATAATCCGCAGGCATATTTGGGGTGTCGCCCGCCATGTCCGTCCCAAAATTTCCCCAATTGATGCAGTCCTGGCGCTCGTCCAAAAACACCCAGGTATCGCTTGGTCCGGGCGAGTAGCCGGGCACCAAATCCGTGGTCTTCAAATAAATGGGGTACGTGGCGCCCCAGCCAGGTGTATAGTAAAAATCGCCGGCGCCGGTCCCGGCGAATCCCCCCAGGAAGAAGTTCATCGAAACGGTGCGAACTCTCGGCAACAATTGGCCCCCGTGATTGATCACAGAAGTATCCGAAGGACAGCGATAGACCCAATAAGAATTGATATAAGGATAGAGCGGCCCCACCGTGATGTCCACAGACGGATCATAATTGTAAGGACTGTCGGTAAAGTCCTCAGTCTGCTGCGTCCAGGCATACTGACTTGCCGGAATGTTGGTGGGGTTCTGGCTGGCATAGACGATAAACTCCCTGCTATCCTGCGCATACATGCGCCAGCCGAGGGCCATTTGCCGCATGTTGCTCATGCACTTGATCCCCAGGCTCTCATCCTTGGCGCCTTTCAACGAAGGCAGCAGCAGGGCCGCCAGGATGGCGATGATGGCAATGACCACCAGCAGTTCAATTAACGTGAACGCGCCGTTCCTCTGTGGAATGGTCCGCTTCTGTTGGCTAATAATACATTTCATGCGGAAAAAAATGCTATTGACCGGTGATGCTTATCATATATTTGTAACTATGCAAGCATTTTCGGTCAATTCTCCGCGTTTTATTTTTCGAATCCTTACGGCAAGAGCGCCAGCCGGTAAAACCGTTGCGGGCCATTGGTGACGGAGTCTGTGGTGCTGAGCGTCGCTCCGGATGCGGTGACGGGTTGTTCGGAGTAAGGATTTGGATGCAAGAATCAATCCCTTCTTGCTGGACAAATGGACCGCCTGCCTTGCGATTTGCGGCGTCTTGGCTGCTGAAAACTGGGGCACCAAAAAAGCACGTTTTTTCAGGTTTCCCGAAAGGCATGTATTATAAGTGACAAGAATTTGGAGCGTTTTGAACGAGGCGTTTTTTGCGCCGATCCTATTGATCTCCACTAGGTTGCGAAGAAAATGGCCGAAAACGGCGCTATTCGGAAAATCGTCCGTGTCATATAAACGGCGCGTTTTTGGCTCGTTTGTAAATGGTTGATTCCGTGCGGCTTGCAAACCGGATTTTGGCGGAGGTCCCAAAAAACAGCGCAAAATGCACTTTTTCGCAAAAAAAGCGCACCAAAAACCTACCGTAGGTTTTTCGTTTTTGGCGACTTGTGACATACTCGTTCCCGCCATGAGCCAGATTAACAACCTGCCCGCGCCAAAGCGGGACGTCAAAAGGAGAAAAAAAATGAAAAACTAATGAGCCACATCCTTGTCGCCGGCCTGTTTGCATTACAGCGCGGCAAGCCACCACCAAACATCCGATTTGAACAGGAGACTACAGGAAACAGAGGGGTGGAAAATTTCAACTGACTCTCTGTTCCCCGCCGTTTTCTCCTGTTCAAAATTTTTTGTAAAAGAAGTAAAATTCGCCGGCATTGCGCCGCAAGGACGCATATCGACTTATGAACCATTCATCTCGATTCTCTTTCGCGCCTTCGGCCCTCTGCGCCTTGGCGTTCCTTTTCTTTCCCGGTTGCGCTTTGGGCCTGCGATCTGCGGCGCGGCGAGCTGGCGTTGCTGGACGACCACCACCTCAGCCGCCATCTGGCATTGTTTCAAGGCCGGAGCGCGGAGTATTGCATATCATTCATAAGTCGTTGATTTCCATGATAATTTCAGATAATTCCAATGCCGATTTCTAGAATCCGTCTGCACTAAACCGTAACCATGCAGTTGAAAAACGGGAGCACGGTCGTCTGATCGCCTCCAGTCGGCTTGCCCGACAAAGCCTTGGTGGCGGCGGGCGTCCCGCCGACTGGCCTTGAGATCAACAGATTCACTGAAGTGGTCGCATAAGCGGCTCCGCATCGCCACGTCGCCTGTCGGGTCAAGGAATCGACGATTGACAGGGTTGACGTGGAATTATAAGGTTTTCCCGATGGGCGGCATATATGAAAACGCGCGCTTGGGTGGGACCGGCCAATTTTTGCTTTCACGGCGGCCAAGGATGTTTGCTGCGTTGGTCATGCTCCTCCTTCTCGGGGTGCTTTGGTTTTTGGGAGGTCAATTTCCTCGTGAGCCGGTTTACCGCGGCAAAGCATTGAGTGTTTGGTTGCAATCCTACGGCCCGTCTTCGTCATCAGGGCGTGGGTCCCGAGAATGGAGTGAAACGGATGATGTGGTGCGTCACATCGGAACCAATTCCATTCCCGTCTTATTACAAATGCTGCGCGAGAAAGATACCGGCTTGAAACTTCGGTTGGTCGCATTGGCACAAAGCCAGCGAGTCATAAAAATCCATTTCGTGCCCGCCACTGTGCGGAATATCGAAGCGTCCAGGGCATTTATCGTTTTGGGCGATGCGGCCAAAGACGCGGTGCCCGACTTGATGCAGATTTATAATGAGAACAATTCCATCGAGTCCCAAAGCGCCATTGAGGACGTGTTGAGTTGGATCGGTCCAGCCGCGAAGCCCGCGATTCCGTTGCTTTTGCGAGCGGCCACCAATTCAAACAACCAGGTGCGGGCGAATGCGCTATGGGCGCTGGGAGAGATCCATGCCGAGCCGCAATTGTGTGTTCCGAGGTTGATTCAGGCCCTGGGTGACTCGGACGAATGGGCGCGGACAAGCGCGGCGCATGCTCTCGGAATGTTCGGAACCGATGCTCAATCGGCAGTCCCGGCCCTAACGGAATTGACCGGCATTCACAAAATTATAACCGGATGCTCGATCCAAGCGCGGTTAGAAGCCTCCAAGGCCCTTCAAAAGATCAATTCCTCTGTCGTTTCGCCATCTTGCGAAAACGTTTCCGAATTTGAAATTCCCGCTGTTGACCCGCTGGTTCCGCCACGAGAAGTCCATATCATCACGGATGTAAACTCTTGGCTCCCGCAGCCCAAGTGCGCTCTTTTAGTCTTGAATTTTATGTCCAACCTCGTTTGGAATATGCTCCATGGATGCTCAAGCTGATATTGGATTGATTGGTCTGGCCGTCATGGGCCAAAATCTCGTTCTCAACATGAATGACCACGGCTTCGTTGTGGCCGTGTTCAACCGCACTGTGGCCAAGGTGGACGAATTTCTCGGACGCGAAGCCAAGGGCACCAAGGTCATCGGCGCGCATTCGCTGCCGGAATTGGCCGCCCTGCTCAAACGCCCGCGCCGCGTCATGTTCATGGTCAAAGCCGGCCAGCCGGTGGATGACTTGATCGAGGAAATACTGCCGCACCTGGAAAAGGGCGACATTATCATTGACGGCGGAAACTCGCTTTTTGAAGACACCAACCGCCGCGTCAAGTATCTGGAAGGCAAGGGCCTGCTCTTCGTCGGCGCCGGCGTTTCCGGCGGCGAGGAAGGCGCCCGTCACGGCCCTTCCATCATGCCCGGCGGCTCCAAGGAGGCGTGGCCCCACGTCAAAGATATTTTTCAGGGCATCGCCGCGAAGGTCGAGGATGGCACCCCATGTTGCGATTGGGTCGGCGAGAACGGCGCCGGCCATTTCGTCAAAATGGTGCATAACGGCATCGAATACGGCGACATGGAATTGATCTCCGAAGCGTATCAATTGATGAAAGAGGGCCTGGGGATGACCGCCGCCGAAATGCAGCAGGATTTTGCCAATTGGAACAAGACGGAACTGGATTCCTATCTCATCGAAATTACCTCCCATATTCTGGCCTATAAGGACACCGATGGGCAACCGCTGGTGGATAAAATTCTCGACACTGCCGGTCAGAAAGGCACCGGCAAATGGACGGTGATCAATTCAGCCGATCTGGGCATTCCGATCACACTGATCGCCGAGGCGGTTTATTCCCGATGCGTCTCGGCTTTGAAGGACGAGCGCGTGGCGGCGGCGAAGAAATTGAAGGGACCAAGGCCGAAAATTTCCGGCGACCGCGCGGCCTTTGTGGAAGGCATTCGCCTCGCGCTTTATGCGTCAAAAATAATTTCTTACGCGCAGGGTTATATGCTCATGCGGGCGGCCGCCAAGCAATACGGCTGGAACCTCAATTACGGCGGCGTCGCCCTGATGTGGCGCGGCGGTTGCATCATCCGCAGCCGTTTCCTGGGCAAGATCAAGGAGGCCTATGATCATCATGCGAAGCTGACCAATCTGCTGCTCGACAATTTTTTCCGCAGCGAAATCAAAAAATGCCAGCGGGCCTGGCGTCTGGTGGTCGCCACCGCCGCGCGCAAGGGCATCCCCACGCCGGCCTTCTCCACCGCGCTGAATTTCTACGACAGTTACCGATGCGCGCGGCTGCCGGCCAACCTGCTCCAGGCGCAGCGCGATTACTTCGGCGCGCACACCTACGAGCGCGTGGATCAGCCGCGCGGCCAGTTTTTCCACACCAACTGGACCGGCCACGGCGGCGTCACCGCCTCGGGAAGCTATACGGCCTGAACCACGGATGACGCCCGCAGACCCCGCCCAGCCGCTGCGCGACTTCGAGCCGCGGGCCGGGTTTTTCATCGGCATTGATTCCGATGGATGTGTGTTTGACACGATGGAGATCAAACACAAGGAATGCTTTGCGCCAATGTTCATCAAACATTTCCGCTTGCAGCCTGCGAGCAAGTACGCCCGGCAGGCCTGGGAATTCGTCAATCTGTATTCCAAATCCCGGGGCTGCAACCGATTTCACGCGCTGGCTTTGAGCCTGGGCCTTTTGCGGCGGCGTCCGGAGGTTTTGGCGCGCCACGCGGACATTTTCGACACGCAGGCGCTGGAGCAATGGACGGCGCGGGAAAGCAAATTGAGCGAGAGTTCTTTGGCGGCGGAAATCAAGGCCGGGCGCAAGGAACTGGTGCCGCTGTTGGATTGGTCCAAGGCGGTGAATGCTTCCATTGCGGACATCGTTCATGGCGTGCCTCCGTTTCCGTTGGTGCGGGAGTGTCTGGAGAAAATCACGCCCTTGGCGGATGTCATGGTCATTTCGCAGACGCCGGGCGAGGCCCTGCGCCGGGAATGGGCCGAGCACGGCATCGCAAAGCACGTCCGGCTCATTGCCGGCCAGGAGATGGGATCGAAGGGCGAGCATTTGAAGCTGGCTGCCGCCGGCAAGTACCCGCGCGAGAACATTTTGATGATCGGCGACGCTCCCGGCGATTACAAGGCGGCCAAATCCAATCATGCGCTCTTTTTCCCAATCGTGCCCAATGCGGAGGAATCATCCTGGAAGGAGCTTTTCGAGCACGGGCTGGAACGATTCTTTGCCGGGAAATTTGCGGGCGAATACGAGAACCGGGTCTTCGCCGAGTTCGATGCCAGCCTGCCCGCCTCGCCGCCATGGAAAGAAGTCGCCGTCAGCCCTTGATGACCGTCGCGCCTGCGGCGGGCCGTGAACCGAAAATTGTGGCTTCGATGCCTGTTCTCTTTTTGTAATCCGCGGCAAGTTTCTTGGTGATCGCGGCCACGAAATCGCTCTTTACCAAGGCGACTGTGCAGCCGCCAAAACCGCCACCTGTCATCCGGCATCCGTACACGCCGCCGGAAAGTCCGATGGACTCGGCGATCTCCACCAAAACATCCAACTCCATGCAACTGACTTCGTAATCGTCCCGCAAAGAGCGGTGGCTGGCGTACATCAACTCGCCGGTCTTCTGCCAGTTGGAAGCGCGAATGGTTTCGGCGGCCTGGAGCGTGCGCTCGATTTCGCCTATGACGTGGCGGGCGCGGCGGTGAACTTCACTGTCCATCTTGCTCTTGTGCTGTTCCAACGCGGCGGCCGAGGCATCGCGCAAGGAGCGAACGCCGAGAATGAGAGCGGCAGCTTCGCATTGGGCGCGGCGGCGGGCGTATTGGCCGCTGCCGAGTTCGTGCCGGACATTGGTGTTGGCGATGAGCAGTTCGATTGACGGATCGCGCATCGGCACCAGTTCGGTTTTGCGGGAACGGCAGTCAAGCAAAAGCAAATGACCCTCGCGGCCCATGACGGAAATAAATTGGTCCATGATTCCGCAAGGCACACCGGCGAATTCGTGTTCGGCCTTTTGGCACAGGAGCGCCTTCTCGACCGGATCCAATTTTTTTCCCGTGACAGCTTCGAGCAAAGTCGCGGTCGAGACTTCCAACGCGGCACTGCTGGATAAGCCGCTGCCCAGCGGCACGGTCGAGTGCAAGAGCACATCGAGCCCGCCCGGGTTTAGGCCGCGCGCCGCGAAACCGGCGATGACGCCGCGCGGGTAATTGCTCCATTTCAACGGACTGGTTGTGACAGGCTGGGAGGTGTCGATGCTCGCGGTTTCCTTTTCGGCGGTGGAACGGATTTGCAGCATGGCGCCGTCGCGAGAAGGCCGCGCCGCAGCCATGACGGTGTAGAATTCAATGGCCATCGGGAGAACAAAACCGTCGTTGTAATCGGTGTGTTCGCCGATGACGTTGACGCGGCCGGGCGCGGCCACGATCCAATGCGGCGGACGACCGTACGCTTTTTCAAATTCAGCGGCGGTGTAGGCGGAAAGTTCCTGGAGATTCATGAAATAAGATCGCCATCAGGCTGTGGGCGGTTTCTTGCGGCCGAGAATCGCGCCCAGAAGCATCAGCACGCCGAAGACCAGCAGCACCACGCCCCAAATCAGGTTGATGTTAATGCCGAGGGAAGTGTGATTGTACATCTCCGCGTCAGAACTGGTGGCCGCGCCGAACGCGACCAGCAGGATTCCGAGGAGCGAGAACATAATGCCAATTGGCCAGCGAATATCGAGTCCCATAGTTTTTTCTTTCTACCAAAAGATGACGTTGAGAATGACACAACCGACCAGCAGAATGCTTCCAAGCACGGCCGGACGCCATAGAAATGCCTGGTCGCCGTCGGCCAGCTTGGGTGTCATGGAATAGACCAGTCCCTTCAACTCCTCGTCCGTCTTGGTCCGCTTGGTGGCGAGGGAAATTCCCAGAGTGAGCAGGAAACAAGCGGTGAAGGCAAAACTGGCGAGCCAGAAATTTTGAGCCATTTCGCTAGGGAAGGTTTTCATGACCGCCAAATAGCCGCCTTTGATGCCAGGTGTGTTTCCGGTGGCGATGGTCAGCGCGTGGAAAACTCCCGAAGTCAACGTGCCGCCGAGCAAACCCAGAAACGCGCCCGTGCCTGTCGTGCGCGCCCAGAACATGCCCAACAGGAAAGTGGCGAAGAGCGGTGCATTGACGAAACCAAAGACCAACTGCACAACGTCCATGGCGTTGGAATAATGGTTGGCAAAATACGCGCACGCGATGCTCAAGAGGATGCCGACCACGGTGATCGATTGCCCCATGCGAAAATAGTGTTGATCGGGCTTGTTGGGCGCAAGGTAGGCTTGATACAGGTCGTACGTCCAAACGGTGTTGAACGCCGTCACGTTGCCCGCCATGCCGGACATGAACGACGCCAGCAAGGCCGTCAGCGCCAATCCCAGCAAACCAGGCGGACAATATTTTTTCACCAACGAGAGAATGATGCTGTCGTAATCATTCTCCGCCACGCTGTCCTGCAGACGATCTTTGATTTGTTCATCCGTCATTGCTTTCGCTGAATTTTCAGCGATCAGGGCCGTGATTTTGGCTTTGTCCAGTTTTAGTCCAACATCCTTGCTGACCGAGGCGAAAGTCGCGTCGGTGTTCGCCGGTTTGGCGGCTTTGATGTCAGTCAAGGCAGCTTCGTAAGCACCCGGCTTGATGGCGACGGGCGGCAGGCGATAGCCCTTGGCGGGCGTGGAAGCGAGGGCGATGGCGATGATGCCGGGTAGAATGACGAGGACGGGGAAAACCATTTTCGGAATGGCGGCGATCAACGGCGTGCGGCGCGCCGCTGTCATGTCCTTGGCCGCCATGGCGCGTTGAACGACCAGAAAGTTGGTACACCAGTAGCCGAAGGACAGCACGAAGCCGAGTCCGAAGACGATGGCGAACACATCCACGCCCATCGGATTGGCGCTGGGGCCGCCGAGCAGCGGCTTCCATGCGCTGGTCCAGGCGTCGGATTGGAAAGTCTTGTCGTTTAGCGAGAGGGCGGCTGGATTTGCGGCCACCGTCACCAATTTGCTTTTGATCACATCCCATCCGCCCATGTCTTTGAGGCCGAGAAAGACGACCGGGGCGAAACCGAGAACGATCATGAAGAATTGGAGCACCTCGGTATAAATAGCCGAGGTCAATCCGCCCTTGAGCACATATACCAGCACGACAGCCGAACAAATCCAAAGGCTGACATTGTAATTCCAGCCCAGCAGCAGATGCAGCAGTTTGGCCAAGGCATTCATCGAAATGCCGGAAGCAAAAACAGTCATCACCGCAAACGTCAGCGAATTGAGGCAGCGGACGCGCTCGTCGAAACGGAGCTTGAGATATTCCGGGACGGACCTGGCTTTGGAGCCGTAATAAAAGGGCATCATGAACACGGCCAGAAAGACCATGGCCGGGATGGCGCCGACCCAGTAGAAATGAGCGGTGGCAATGCCGTATTTGGCGCCGCTGGCCGACATGCCAACCAGTTCCAACGCGCCGAGGTTGGCTGCCATGAACGCAAGACCGGTCACCCACGCCGGAATCGAACGCCCGGAGAGGAAGAAGTCCGACGACGTTTTCATGTAGCGCCGGAGGGCGAAGCCGATGCCGATGACAAAGCATGTGTAAGAAAGCAAGATGGCGTAGTCAACCCAGGCGAGATGAATCGGTTGCATATCAGTGGTGGATGGAATGAGAATTGGCCGTTCGAATTCGCAAATCAGGCCCGGCGGCGCTTGTGCCGTGATTCGTTGCAATTGTCATGGCGCGGATTCTTTACAGAAATCCCCCGCGCGGCAACTTTAAAATTAAGAGCAGCGGCGGCTCTCGCCGATATGTTCATTCTTGCCTGCCGCCCGTCTTTGCGGTTAAAACAACCGCCGGCATGAGCCACGGTATCCGCATCAAAGACCTTCCGAAGAGCGAACGGCCGCGCGAGCGCCTGGCGGAACTGGGAGCGGACGCGCTGAAGAATTCGGAATTGATCGCCATTCTGCTGCGCACCGGTTTGCAGGGCGTGTCCGCCATCCAGATCGGCGAAGATTTGATGCAAAGGTTTGGCACTCTCACCGCCTTGGAGCGCGCTTCCCTGGATCAATTGCAAGTGACCAAGGGAATTGGCCGCGACAAAGCCATCGCTTTGAAAAGCGCCTTCACCCTGGCGCGCCGCATGGCGGCGGAGTTGCACGGCGAAGAGCCGTTGCTGGACACGCCCGGCACAGTCGCCGATTACCTGCGCGAAAAAAACCGGGGCTACGAAGTGGAGCATTTTCAAGCCGTCCTGTTGAACGTCCGCCGCAAGCTCATCCGCGTCGAAGTCATCTCGCAAGGACTGGTCGATTCGATTTTGGTCCATCCGCGGGAAGTATTCAAAACCGCCATCGCGGCCAACGCTTCCGCTCTGGTGCTCGTTCACAATCATCCCAGCGGTGATCCCACGCCTTCGGAAGCGGACATCCGGGTTACGCGCGACCTTATTCGCGCCGGCCAACTCTTGAAGATCGAGGTCTTGGACCACGTCATCCTCGGCCGCCGCGCCGCGGAAAACGGCAAGGACTATGTTTCATTGCGCGAATTAGGTTATTTTGCGTGACTTCCTTCAGTATGCGAAACTTAGATAAGCGCAAATTTGGATATGCGGCCTGGTTGATTCTCCTGGCCGGCCTCTGGATCGCGCCGGAAATGCGGGCGCAATCGGGCACCAATGTGACGGTGGCCTTTTCCACGACCAACACGACGCCGCTTAATCAGGGCTTTGCCGGCTTCGCTTGCGAAATGCTTGACACCGGCCTCGAATACGACAACACGAACTTCCAACAATTCGTCGCGTCGCTCTCACCCGGCTGGATACGCTACCCGAGCGGCATCTCGGATGATGCCTTCAATTGGGCCACCGGGCTGACCGAATCGAATTGGATCGATGTCCTCGGCTCCTACGACGACACGGTTGGGTCGAACAGTTGCACTTACACTTATTTGCCTCTTCTGGGCAAGGGCGGCGCGCAATTCACTAATTTCACTTACATGACTCGCAATGTCGGCGGCGCCAAGATCATCGTCGTCCTCAATTGCTTTACCGACACTACCAACTCGGCCGGGGCGTTTGCCGCCTTCGCCTTAAGCAACCACATTCCGGTCGCGGCCTGGGAGCTATGCAATGAGCCATACAATTTCACCTCCGGCGCCAGCAACTTCTTCGCTAATGCAACCGATTACGCCAACAAAATGTTACCCTACCGCAACGCCGTCAAAGCCGCCGATTCCAATGCCGTCGTGGCCGTCTTCTATAGCGATCCGGGCCGCGGCGGCAACGATTGGGACAACGCCTTGGACCGTTACACCAACAAATATTGGGACGCCGTTACCTATCATTATTACCCGACGCCGGCCTTGACGAACTTCGCCGATTTGATGGCCTACGACAATGGCGTCCTGTTGAGCAACACCACCCTTTTCGTGAGCAATAACATGATCGCGAGCAACAATCCCTCCACGACATTCATGATCACGGAATTTCAACCGGTGGCAGGCTCTGGCGCCGGCACGACCGATCAACATCAAAACCCGCCCTCCGCGACACTTTACGGCGGCGTCTATGCGTCGGAATTCATCATGCGCATGTCCACCGTTCCGCAAATGAAGTTCGTCGGCAATTTCCAGTTGTTCAATCAAAACGGCATCTACGCCACGAATGTCTTCCGCAACGCCGTCGTGACCGCTGCCAACGGCGGCTACGTCACCAATACCCAGCATGAGCCGTTCGGTTTTTATCTGAGTGCGCAAGTCACGGCGGAGGCCGTGGCTTACTGGGCGATCAATCGCTCCACGGCGCTCTATTCCACCACGGTCAATACCAATGGCCCGACAGTCCCCATCAATACGAATTACAACGCGACTATGCCGGCGATTTATGCGCAAGCTTACCAGGGCGGCAACGGGAAGCGATATGTGGTGCTCACCAACAAAGGTTCCAATGCCGCGCCGGTGCAGATTGTGGAGGATGGCCTCGCGTTGACGAATTCATTTTTGGAAACATTCGTCACAGGCTCCGATCCTTCCGCCACCAATTCATCCCCGGAACTCAGCCCGGTGGGAATCCAGTCCCAGACCGCCACCAACCCCGTCACGATTCC
>Ga0302324_100012101_pt1 | contig 17638 bp, 14 predicted proteins | sample Palsa_T0_1_FD_201949 | JGI IMG/M metagenome (GOLD analysis project Ga0302324, IMG submission 201949) | Peat permafrost microbial communities from Stordalen Mire near Abisko, Sweden - Palsa_T0_1 | ecosystem: Environmental > Terrestrial > Soil > Palsa > Peat permafrost | place: Sweden: Abisko... | reverse complement strand
TCGGCACTTCGATCGGGAGATCGTGGTTCTGTGCGTCCGCTGGTATTTGAGCTTTAAGCTCAGTTATCGAGACTTGGTCGCTATGATGGGCGAACGGGGCATAGGCATAGCGCACACGACCATTCTGAGGTGGGGGCAACATTACACGCCGGAATTCGAGAAGCGCTGGAGACGGTTCGCTCGCACCGTCGGCGTATCTTGGCGGATGGACGCAGACCTATATAAAGGTACGCGGCGAATGGATGTGCCTGTATGGAGCGGTGGACAAAGCCGGGAAGACGGTCGATTTCCATTTGAGTAGGAAACGCGACGGGAACGCGGCGAAAGCCTTTCTGCGCAAGGCCATGAAGGGTCAGCGGAGCCCCACGAAAATCACCCTGGACGCCTATGCCGCCTCCCACCGGGCGGTGGCGGAGTTGAAGGTTGCCGAAGTGCGTGCCAGTACGGACCAGCAAATACCTGAACAACCTCATCGAACAGGACCACCGGCGCGTAAAACAACGGCTGCGCCCGATGCTGGGACTGAAGAGCTTGCGGACGGCGGCGGTGGTAATCAGTGGCATCGAGCTGGCAGAGAAGATCAAGAAGAAACAGTTTCACATGAGCAAAGCTTGGCGGACTCACGGCAACGATGCCGGAGATCTGGGCAAGGGCCCTGGCTGCATAACCGGAACCACTCTCCAATCCACAGAGCAAGACCCATCGAATCTGACTCAATTCCGAATTCGCACCGTACCCCTCCCGAAAACATCCCCGATGGGCTTCGGGTCAGCACCGTCACGATTGAGTCCCTAGGCCCGGACTTCACGCCTCGCGTATCTGTCCGGCGCCCAGAGCAGTCGCACATCGCCCAGCACCAGGTAAGCGCTTCCCTCGATCTGTACGAAGCAGCCGTCGGCAATGAGCGCAGCGGGGCTTCGTAGGTGACCTTTCTCCGCTTTTCGATTCGGCTAAGGCAGGCTTTACTCGGCTTAATAGTTCAAAATACTTGAGCGCTTGTCTCTAGTCCATTACGGAGAAAGCGTGTTCACCAAGGATCTTAAGCCTCTCCGATTCGCCGACGCAACCGCTCAGAGTCGTGGCAGTGGCCAACTCTTTCTGATAGGCTCGCATGTCGCCAAGGTGCTGAAATGCAATACCCAAATAGCAGTGGGCCATGGCGAAGGCCGGGTCGGTTTCGACGGCGCGCTGGAAAAAGTGCACGGGGTTCTCGGGATCTCCGTTGTACAACTGGACGTTTCATCAATCCTGTATTGCTCACCTTTTGGTTACTGGATTCACCTGTAGATTCAGTGCGGCAGCCGGATACAGGTGCATGCGCGTTCCGCCTCCGGCTCCCAATCGGCTGGATTATCAGCGATTTGCGCAAGACCGTTCAGCCAGTTCCGGGTTTGGTAGAGCGCTTGCCTTGGGTATGCGACGTGATCCACCGGGAAAAGCAATCGGTGGAAAACTAAAGGAGACCCGAAAATGAAGACGTTAAAGACCATAATCCTGTGCGTCGGCGGGGTTTCACTGTGGGGAGTCAGTGGGCTCTACGCACAGACCGTGGCTGCCGAGATCCCATTCGATTTCTCCGTGCGGAACACCACGCTGCCAGCCGGCAAGTACACCATGGAGCGCAAGTTCGCGACTTCCGGCGCGATGGTGATCAGGAATGTCGAAACCAACGAGGCAATCGCCGTGTTCGCGCCCAGCAACGTGAGCGAATATAAGGTCACCGATGACAGGAATGTCGTCCTGTTCCATCGAGTCGGCGACCGTTACTTCCTGGCTGAGGTCAAAACCGCGGTGCTATGCGGCCACGTTGCCCCGTCCAAAGTGGAGCGTGAGCTCGCGTCGGAGGGTAGCGGCCCGCCGATGGCCGCCGTGATCGTTCCGGCTCTGAGCTTTCGCTAATCGCGGATCGAACTGGTCAGGCTCCGCCGCCCGAGGTTATGCGGAGCCTTTTGTTGTTGGCCGGACGCGTTGATCAAGCCACTCTGCGGTCCCCCGCCAACTCTTTGTTTATTTGGCCCGCCAGATGCAGAGTGCGGGTCGGGAGGAAGACATGAAAAGGATCGCGTTTCCGAGGCCGTCACTCGCATGGAAGGTAGCCACCATCCGGGGGAGCGGCCACAAACCATTCTGCTTTGCCGGTCAGCCGGCGCCTTGCTCTGGGTATTTCGAAAATGATGTACTGCCGTGCGTGTGTGGCGCCACCCAAGACGTGCTCTCCGTGCTGCAACAGGTTCAAGTCCCGCTGACCCCTGTCGTGAAAACAGTCCGCCGTGACCGTGGGTCGGGCCGTCGGTCGCCACACCGGTCTACGAAGCAAGAAACGAAGCTGCCTATGGCCCGGCGGTTCGCATGTTAGGCTATGACCGCGTGGGGGGAACCCTCCCGCCCCGGCTTTCCCCCGGAGGGGGAAACGGGAAAGGGGGCGTCCAAACTCCTTGGTGCCGCATGCAATTTGCTTGCGCGTCATGCCTGAATCCGCATTCCCCTGCGTCCGTCCGCAACTCCTTACAGCCACTCAAAAGCCGGAATTCCCCATTTGGTTTATACTTATCGAAGCCGTAAGCCAAAATGGAGATCCTCGCGAGCATGGATAAACGAACCAGTAAGCCGTTTTTCCTCTGGCTAGCCCTGCTCCTTGGAATCCTGGTTCTGGCGGCCTACCTCTTCGCGCTTGGATTGCTTTCAACCGCGGCCGACTGATCAAGGATTCTGGCTGGACAGCCACCTCTCGAGGCGATTTCTGGTTCATGGATCGCGTGGATCCGGCGGGACCCGCGGCTGGAAAGCTTCATCCCGGCGAGCAGATCATCGCCGTCAACGGGGACATCCGCGCGAGTCGAATCAACCCCGCATTTATTCTCCAATTCCTGAGCCCTGAGCAATCCTATACAATTCGCGTGAAGGCCGGACCGGATCTGCTCGAACCACAATTGAATTGGGTGCTGCGAAGCGATCGCAGCAACCTTATCTGGGTTCTGTCTCTCGGTATCGTTGGTCTTGCCTTCTATGTCATCGGGATGATGATGGGACTGCTGAAACCTTATGATCCCGCCACTCGACTGGGCATGGCTTTCTCGCTGGCGTGCGCGCTACACCTTTTGGGCCTGGGACTGCTCCCGCTTCGTGATCTTCTGTCGGGCGCGGCGCTGATTTTTTCGCTTCTCATGTATTCGGTGAGCTACTTCCAATATGCACTTGGCTACCATTTCGCCTCGCGTTTCCCGGCCACGGCTGCGGAAAGTAAGTCGTGGGTGTGGTTGAGACGATCAATCTACGTGAGCTGTATTCTTCTGTTCTTACCCAGGACCGCACTGAACTTATTGCCCGCTTTAGGACAAGAGAGAGCTATTGACAGGTATTACAGGCACTGGGAAGGTATAGCTCGCTATCTGGAACAACGGTTCACTTACGAAGGCTTATTCCAGCTACTAACTATTGCTTCGATCGGCGCGGTCTTCGCACGCAATTACCGGCAGGCGCAGCGCGCTGACGAACTGCGCCGCTTGCAGTGGCTTGCTTATGGAGTTGGGGCGGCACTTGTGCCGCTTGCAGTCTATGCGATTACCCTGTTCTTTCTTAGTGTTTCAGGGCAACAACATTTGTTGCGTAGCGAGATCTGGTCGCATATCACCCAAGGCGTTAACGTCTCTCTGATTCTGGTGCCTATATCGGTAGGCTATGCAGTGATCAAACACAGAGTCTTGGGGATCCACCTTGTAATTCGACGCGGACTGCAGTACCTGTTGGCCAAAAACGTCTTACGCGTTGCCTTATTCCTACCCGTTATCGGACTTATCTTGCGCGTAATACGCAGCCGGGATGAAACGGTCGCAGAGATATTCTCGCAGAATTCTTGGTCGTTTTACTTTTTCGTGATCATTACGGCGGGACTGAGCCTGAGATACCGTTCGCAGCTTCAGGGTTGGTTGGATCGAAAATTCTTCCGCGAGCTGTATCAACAAGAGAGAGTTCTTGTGAATCTGGTCGAGCGAATCAAGGATCTTGATTCCATGCCGGAGATCCTGGGGCTGGTAAGCACGGAAATCGCGGCCGCACTTCACCCCAAAACCATCCATGCCTTCTACCGAAGCAGGAGTCGGGAAATATGAAAATTGGATACTCTTCCGGCCCGGATACTGGGGAAGTTGAGGTTCCCGAGGATTTCGAACTGTTCCAGCGGCTCGAAAGAGAGAGAAGTGTTCAGGAGTATCCATTTACCGCTGAGGGTGAACTGCCGCCCAACGAACAGGAATGGCTCGAAGGGATGGGGGTTGATTTGGCGGTCCCAATTGTGGGCGCCGCGAGGCGACTCGGAGGCATCTTGCTGCTGGGAGAAAAAAAATCCGAGGAACCCTATACACGGGGCGACCGCAATCTGCTGCGTGCCATCGCTGGGCAGATTTCCATGGCGTGCGATAACCTTCGGCTGCGCGAGCGCGTCGATCAGGAACAAAGACTCCGGTATCAAATGCTGGCGAGGTTTGATAAGGAGCAGTTCAATCTCCTCAAGGAATGTCCTTTGTGCGGCTGTTGTTTCGACAACCCAACTCAAATCTGCCCTGCCGACGGCAGCGAGTTGGCACTAAGTATGCCAGTAGAAAGGACCATCCAGGGAAGATACCGTCTGGACAAGCTGCTAGGCAAAGGCGCCACGGGGGCAGTCTACGAGGCCACCGATCTGCAGCTGTTTCGCAAGGTGGCTATCAAAATCATGATCGGAAGCTTATTTGGGAGCGCGACCGCGCAACGGCGTTTTCAGCGTGAAGCCCAGGCGTCGGCCAGGCTGAGCCATCCCAACATCATCACCGTTTACGACTTTGGCGCAATTCGCGCCGAGGGGGCCTTTCTGGTCATGGAGGTGCTGCCTGGCCGCACCTGGAGGCTCGAACTGTGCAAGGTGAGAGCGTTCGCTCCGGCAGTCGCGGCTCAGCACTTCAACCAACTGCTGGAGGGACTGAACGCCGCCCACCGTCAAGGCGTAGTCCATCGCGACCCCCTCCTGTACTTATCGTTGGTGCGATTGGCCGTGGAACGGCTATTTTCGGCAAGGATGCAGCGATTGGTGCGGGATGCATCAGCTTCCATAGGGCCGTTCCAGTTATCGCTGCATAGAAAGCAATAGCCGCAACCACGATAGAAACTTTGGTCACCTGTGATTTGCGCTCAAGCCACTGCGATCTCCATAGTGACAAAGCCAGCCCCAAAAGGCAAAATGCAAGGACAACGATCAATAGCGGCAACGGAATCATATAAGCAATTCCCAGCACCCCCAAGGCGACGGTAGCAACCAGCGACATGACAGCAAGCACTGTCGCTGTATCAAACTGACGCTTTGATAATTCGACGGATTCCGGAAGCCAGAGACGTGGTTTCGGTTCCACTGTCAGATATGGTGCCAGCCATTCCCGGACAGTGGCAGCCAATTGAAGCTGTCCTGAATCTCCCCAATTATCGTAACGTCGGTACGCTGCCGGTGTCTACGCGAGCAGGTCGGCAATTTCCGGCAGCAGGGCGGCCCCCGCAGGCATTACATTTCAGAGAGCGGCTGCGGCGATGGTTATGGGTGAGGCCCCAACCGCTTACGTCACGGATGGATCAGGTCCCGCCAGGTTACCGCCAGCAGTATCATTTCGTCAGCTCGCAACCTAGTCAACCCGCCCGCTCCTTCGGTCTGCGAGTATGCCCACCGTGTTACCCGGTTCGACGACGCTAGTTCGGCGATAACACCGGGTCGGTCCAGTTCGCTGGTAATCGACGGTTTGGCAGCGCCAGTCGGCACAGCTTTCACTGTGTTCGGAGGCGTGCTGCGAAGCGATTATAATTGTCCGTGACGGCGCTCCAAATTCAAAATAGAACGATCATGCGCACCATAACCCTTGAAGAACATTTTGCCATTCCCAGATTCCTCGATGGTCCGGGGCGTGGACTCAAAGAACAAGCTTTAAAATTCGGCGGTCCCGCTGCCAAACTTTTTGAACAGCTCGGCGACCTTGGCGACAAGAGGATCGCGGAAATGGATGCCGCTCAGATCGATATGCAAATACTGTCGCTTACTTCCCCCGGCGCAGAGCAGCTCGAAGCTGCTGAGGCGGCGCCGCTCGCCCGCGAAACGAACGATCTCCTCGCGGATGCCCTGCGGCGCCGTCCGACTCGTTTCGGCGGATTTGCCACACTGCCGACCGCGGATCCCAATGCCGCTGCCGCCGAACTGGAGCGAACCATCCATGATTACGGTTTCCAGGGAGCGCTCATCAATGGTCATATCCAGGGCCGTTATCTCGACGACAAGTTTTTCTGGCCTATTTTCGAGCGTGCCGAAGCACTCAATGTCCCCATTTATCTCCATCCGACTCAACCTCCAAAGCCAGTGATCGAGGCATCGTATGGCGGGTTTGCGCCGATAGTAACGGATATGCTCGCCGGCGCGGGCTGGGGTTGGCACATCGAAACCGCGGTCCACGTGATCCGTATTATCCTCGGCGGAACATTTGACCGGTATCCGAGGCTGCAGCTGGTGGTCGGTCACATGGGCGAGACGCTACCTTTCATGTTACAACGACTTGATGTCATGCCCATGGCAATGACAAAGCTCAGCCGCCCGATCAGCTCTTACCTCCGGGAAAATGTCCACTATACGTTCAGCGGATTTAACTTCACGCCGACATTTCTCGACCTATTGCTTCAAGTTGGTGTCGATCGGATTATGTTCTCGGCGGACTATCCCTTTGCATCCATGGCCCAAGCGCGTGCATTCTTGGACCAACTGCCGCTCAGCACCGCCGACCGGGAACGGATCGCACATGGCAACGCTGAACAACTTCTTGGGTTATAAAAGAAAGAATTCTGTCCCAGTGACCGCTATTCGCCCCGCCGAAGGGCACGTGACAGGCCCGTCGTCAAATCCGGCGCCTTCGCGACCTCCTGGTAGCAGCAGGCGAGGAGGAGGAACCTTGGTCCGTTTTGCCGGCAACGATGCGCCGTCCATCGACGAACACGCCGCAACGCGCGGGCGCACCCAACCGAAGGTCGCGATGGGCGCGCCGGTGCGAAGAGGCGTTATCCGTTCGAGACCCCGCTCTCGTAGGTCATGCGCACGCCGACCATCATATGGAGCTTTTCGCGACCGCGTTTCATGCGGCGTTATGCTGTAACTCCCGTCTCGCGAACCGGATCGACCGGCGGGAACTTCGGCGCGCTTGGCGGCTGCTCGACCGACTGAAGACGGAAGGGCGCTGGATGAGCGTTTGGCGTCCGCACTCGTCCGCCTTCCTCGCCGACAACGATGCGCCGCTCATCGGCGAACGGGCGCAACGCGGGCGCATCGCGACGGAAGGTGGCGATGCACACGGCGGTGCGAATCGGGCTCGAGTTTGCGTTCCAACCTCGCGAAGCGGATCGCTGGCGGTCAATCGACCGGCTGAAGCTCGTACGCCAAACCCGATCGCCCGCCGGCGGCACGCCCGCAGCGGTCGGCGCGGCCAGGGACGCGCACGCTCGTCGGCAGTCGGCGGACCCGCACTGCCCATCGACGCCGCAAGGCGCGGGCGAAAGACCGACGGAGAGTGGCAATGAGCAGGCCGGTAGAGCGCGTGATCCGTTCGAGCTCCAGCCTGGCGAACGCGCCGCATCGCGCGGGCACTCCGCAACTGAGGATGGCGATGAGCACGCTGGGCAGCCCCACAGCACACCGCCACCGGCGTTTTCGCATCGGCGCCAGCCTCGTGAACCGGATCGAACGGTGGGAACCTTGAGGGATGGGCGAAGTCTACCGCGCGAAAGACATGAAGCTCGATCGCGAAGTGGCCATAAAGGTCCTCCCCTGGGCCCTCGCACCGAATTTCATCGACGGAAAACTCTATCCAGTTCGCTGTCGAGCAATCTGCGTCCGCCTCTGTTCGGCTTAAAATGTGAAAGAGCTCAGAGGAAAGAGAAATTATTTTCATAGGCTTACGATGTTGTTTTCATGATTCAGGGGGTGTATGTGTCATGATTCACGGAATGGGGTCTTTCGGTGCGGAGTGTGAAACCGCATCCACTTTGGGCGAGACTCAATATGAATTACAGAACCATTTGGTCCATGTTCCGTCAAACGTTCTCCGCGTGGGACGAGCACGAATCTCCACGCTTGAGCGCGGCCCTTGCTTTTTACACAATCTTGTCACTGGCACCGTTAATTGTTTTGGTGGTTGCCATCGTTGCGTTAATATTGGGACATTCCACAGGCCAGAACCAACCGCGACAGGGAAGAAAACTGAAGGCCGCGGAATCAGCGTCTTCCGCATTGTGGACGGAAGGCTGAAGGAAGAATGGACTGAATTTAGCCAATTGCTCGTCCTTCGCCAGTTAGGCTTGCTTCCAGGGCGACAGTAGGAAGAGAGCGAAGACTCGGAGCTTCGCGCCCTCCTATAGCTCCTCGGGTTAGGCTGAAGCCGTATCGCCCCCGGCGGTGACATAACAGGTACAGGCGCGATCACGTTTCACCTCCACTATAATTTCATTTCGTAGCACCCTTGGCGGTGGGAATCACTCGACCGGTTCACTCGCACCGGAGGGCAACGACTGGATCGACCGCGGTGGCCCGCCGCGCTGGGATGTAACAAGCCAGTAGCGCAATCCCTCCCAGCAGCAGCGTTACCGCCAAGAGCGTCGCCGGATCGGCCGGGCGGACGCCGTACAGCAAACCTGCCATGAATCGCGTGAGTGCCAGAGCCGCCACCAGACCGCCGGCCAATCCGATCGCGGCCAGGCGCATACCCTGGCGCAGGACCAGTCCGACGATCTCCCGGCGGGACGCTCCCAAAGCCGCTCGGATCCCAAGTTCATGGTTACGCCGGGTCACTGCATAAGACATGACGCCGTAGATTCCGACCGCGGCCAGCAGCAGGGCGGTCGCCGCGAAGATGATGAGCACCAGCATGGTGAAGCGGCGCTCGGCGAGCGATCCCGAAATGATCTGCTCCATCGTGCGAACCGCGTAGATGGGCTGATCCTGGGTCGGACCGGCGACCTTTACGCGCACGGCGGAAACCAGGCTCAGGGGTTCGGGTCCGGTGCGCAGCGCAAGCATCAGTCCCGTCACAGAGGCGCTCATGAATCGATCTGGCACTTGCAGGAATGGAAAGTAAATCTGGTCGCGTACCTTGTTGGTGTCATCGGAATCCAGTCCCCAATGCTTCGCGTGCCCGGTTACGCCGACGATTTGGACGGTCCCCAGCACCATGAGGCTAATCTGCCGGCCGATCGGATCCTGACCTGGAAAGATGTGCCGCGCCAAAACATCATCGATCATCACCACCGGCGTCGAAGCCAGATTGTCCCTATCCGTGAAGGATCGTCCACGACGCAAGGGAATCTGCATCGCGTTGAAGTAATCGGGACTGATGATAAAGAACATTGCCCACGGCGTGCGGTCTTGAGGAGGCTGTGGTCCGGTACCCAGCCAGAAGGAAATTTCGTTGTCGGTATCTGTGAGCGGAAGCAGATTCGTAAGGGCAGCCGATCGAATCCCTGGAACCGCCGCCACGCGACTCACCAGTTGCTGATAAGCCAGCCGGATGGCCGGTGGGCTGGCCATCACTTTGGGCGACACGGCGACCTGCATCGTCAGAACCTTGCGCGCATTGAACCCTGGATCGACACGCAATAGCCGCCAGACGCTCTGCATCATAAGCCCCGCACCCGCGAGCAGGATCACCGCGATGCCAGTCTCCAGGGTGACGAAGATGCCCTCCGCACGATGCCGTCCACCTCCAGCGCCGCGCGTCCCTTCCTTCAAGGATTCCTGCGCGTTCGCATTCGCACTGTTGAACGCCGGCGCCAATCCGAACAGGATGCCGGTGACGATCGAGACCACCAATGTGAACAGCAGGACGTTTGGGTCGATCCCGATTTCCGCGGAGCGCGGCAGGGTGCCAGGCGCGGCAGCCAGCATCAGGCTGGTCCCCCAGCGGGCGAGCAGCAAGCCAATCACGGCGCCCCCGAGAGACAGCAGGACGCTTTCCGTCAACAACTGGCGCACCACGCGCCAGCGTTCGGCGCCGAGCGCTGCGCGAATCGCGAACTCACGTTTTCGAGCCGTGGCACGGGCCAACATTAAGTTAGCCACGTTGGCGCAGGCAATGATCAGCACGAATCCGACGGCGCCGACCAGAAGCAACAGAGTCGGACGGATGGTCTGCACCATGTCATCCTTCATCGGCACCAGCCTCGCCGAGTGGGACTCGTTCGTCGTGGGATACCGGCGCGCGAGCTCGGCGCAGATGGACACGATTTCCGCTTGCGCCGCTTGAACCGTTACGTCCGGCTTCAGACGGCCAATCACCGCGAATCCCGGATGCGACTCTCGCGTGTGCAGCTCAACCGAGTTCCATTGCTCGATCGGAACGTAGATCTGAGCATCGTCGCGAAAATGAAAATCCGAGCGCAAAACGCCAACTACGGCGCAGCTCATGGCGTTGAGGGTCAGGACTTTGCCGAGGATATTCGGGTCCCCTCCGAACCGCTGTTTCCAGAACCCATAGCTCAGCATCACCGCGCAGGCAGCGCCTGGCTTGTCTTCCCGGGTCAGGAAATTGCGGCCAAAGGCTGGAGTGACTCCCAGGATCGGGAAAAGGTTCGCCGAGATATAGTCGCCCGAGAGGTGCTCTGGCTGGCCGGTTCCGGTGAAGTTGAAGTCATCGCCGCGGGAGGCGCCCATATCGGTGAAGGAACGGTTTTCGCGGCGCCAATCGAGGTAGTTCGGATAGGAGACCGAGAACTCGCTGAACTCCGCCATCGTCTCGAAGATCCTCACCAGCCGGCTAGGATCCGCAAACGCCAGCGGCCGCAGGAGCACACCATTCACCACACTGAAAATGGCCGTGTTCGCCCCGATGCCGAGCGCCAGCGCCAGCATCGCGACCGCGGTAAAGCCGGGGCTCTTTCGCAGCGTTCGGAATCCGTAGCGAAGGTCCTGCCAGAGGCCGGCCAGCGGATGCGGTTTGCTTCCTGCGCCCAAAACAACCGGCTCCGCCGCGTCCGTGCGCTCGACGGCGCGCAGTTCTCTGGCCAGCAGTTCGTGGCCGGTAAGCTCGTCGAGCGTGATGCGGCGGGCTTCCGCCTCCGTAGCCCCGCCGCTCAGGAGTTCGCGGTAACGATCCTCGGCGTGCTGGGCCAATTCTTCTACAATCTCCGCTTCGCGGGCGGGAGTGAGATGCAACTCCGCCAGTTGCTTGCGAATCTGTTCGTTCCATTCAGGCATTTTCGACTCCGGTGATTCGGCTGATGGCCTCCACGAACCTCTGCCAGCCCTGCCGCTGAGCCGCCAGGACTCTGCGTCCCTGCGGAGTCAGCCGGTAATAGCGCCGGCGGCGCTGGCCGCTCTTCTCGACCCATCGGCCCTGAATCCAGCCGCGCTTCTCCAGACGATAGAGCAGCGGGTATAGCGACGCCGCGTGAAAGCGGAGCGCGCCTTGCGATCGCTGTTCGATCAGCTTGCCGATTTCGTAGCCGTGGCGGGGTAAAGCCTCGAGCAGCGAGAGCAGCAACAGCTCGGCGCTGCCCTTCTTCCACTCGCGGTCGATAGCTCGGTCTTCCATATGTATCGTTGCCATATATTATACTGAAAGTGGTCCTGCGTCAAGAGGCCACGAATGGCAATGGATGGTGTCCTGACAAGCAATGCCTGCCGCACAATTTACATCCTATTTACAGGAGTGACGCAAGTTCGTTCCGCACGCGCGCCTATACTCGGGAAGAACGCTCAGGAGGAGGTGCCGCGTGCAAGCGCACTTTACGAATTTCCTCGCCCGGCTGATGGCCGTCTCACTAGCCGTACTGGTTCCGGCTTACGCTCAGGCGCCGCAATTTTCATTCTTTGCGCGGCACGACATTCTAGCCGCCATCACCAATGACGCGCCCTCGCTTGCCGCGGTTGGGTTGGCTGATTTCAACGGCGACGGCATCATGGACATGGCCGCGGCCGACGCGGGCGGCGATATGAGGGTGATGCTGGGCACGGGCAATCTCACCTACACGACGACATTGTACGGTGTGCCGGGCCTGGGCCAACTGGAGACCATCGTCATCGGCGATTTCAACAACGATGGGCATCCCGACATCGCGGTGGGGGGCTTCCTTTCAGGAGTGGGTGTCTATATCAACAACGGGGACGGCACGTTCACCGGGCCGGCGACTTATGCGCCGGGCGTCACCACCTTCGGCCTGGCCACGGCGGACGTCAACAACGACGGCAATCTGGACCTGATCGGTCAGGGGTTCGTCCTATTGGGGGTGGGCAACGGAACGTTCGAGACCTCGGCGCCCCTGGTGCGGACGAGCCAGCGGCCGGCCGGCAAAATGCGGGCGGGGACCGTGCCCACGGTTACCAGCGTGATTGGCGGTCCGGTTGCCGTGGCGGATTTGAACGGCGACGGCAACGTCGATGTCGTGGATGCCCCAGACCAGGGTGGGCCTGCGTTCGTTTACCTCGGCAATGGGAACGGCACGTTCAAGCAAGTAAGAGAAATCGGCTGCAGCGACTTGAACGGCCCGGCGGTGGCCATCGCCGATTTCAATAACGACGGCATTCCGGACTTGGCCTTCCCCCTAAACGGCGAAGTGGGAGTGTGCCTCGGTAACGGCGACGGAACCTTCGGGAAGGCGACCATGTTTGCCAACGGCGGCGCCATAACCGCACAATCCATCGTGGCGTACGATCTGAACGGCGACGGTAACATCGACATCGCTGTCGTGGATCTCAACCGCGGCGGTGAAGGCGACACCGCACTGGCGTCCCCGATGGCAGTGCTGTATGGCAACGGAAAGGGCGAGTTCAAACCCGCTGTGGTCTACGAAGTGATCTTCCCATTTGGCATCGCCGAGGGCGATCTGAATGGCGACGGCATACCCGATCTGATAGTCGCCGGCGGCGAAGAGACCGATCCGCTGATTTTCGCCTTTTTGGGAACATCCGCTGGAAAATTCCAAGCCGCGGCGGACTTTCGCGCGGGGGTGACGGCTCCGGAAGCGTTCGCCGTGGGTGACTTCAATGGCGACGGCAACCCGGATCTGGCCGTCACGGGGTCGCAGTCGAACAACATAAGCATCCTGCTCGGAAACGGAAAGGGCGGCTTCTCGCCGGGCGCCACCTTCGATACCGGTCCGACGCCCATCGGCGTGGTGTCCGGGGACTTCAATGGTGACGGCAAAACGGATCTGGCCGTGGTCAACAACGGGTTGGATAACGTTTCCATTCTGCTGGGGAAGGGCGACGGTACCTTCGGAACGGCGGTGAATTTCGGGGCTGGCCAGGCGCCTGTTTATGTGGTAGCTGGCGATTTCAATGGCGATGGAAAGTTGGATCTGGCGGTGACCAATTCGGCCGGCAACAACGTGTCGATCCTGCTCGGGAAGGGCAACGGGACGTTTGGCGAGCCCACGAATTTCGCAACCGGAGTGGAGCCCGAGTTCATCGCGGTGGGCGACCTAAACGGCGATGGCAAACTGGATCTGGCTGTAGCTAACTTTGCCGAGAACTTCGGCGTGGGCAGCGTCTCGGTTCTGTTCGGCAAGGGCGACGGCACGTTTCAACCTGCGATTTCCCTTGCCACCAATGCCTTGGAGGCGGCAGGCATCGCGATCGCCGATTTCAATGGCGATTCCAAACCGGATATTGTCGTGGCAAACTTCGGGAACGCGTCGGTGTCGGTATTTCTGGGGAATGGCGCCGGATCGTTCCAGAGTGCGATCACGAGCCCGGTTGACAATGTTTTCCCCAGCACGCCGTGGGCGCTGGCGCCCGGCGACTTCAACGGCAGCGGCAACATGGGCTTGGCCGTGCTGGCCTACGGTCTGCAGGATGTCGCGCTGCTGCCCGGCTTGGGCAATGGCAGTTTCGGGCCGGCCACGCTGTTCGGGGCCGATGCCCTGCCATTCGCCATCGCCAGCGTTCCGCTGGTCAAAGGAAAGCCGAAGGATCTGGTGGTGGTCAGCCCTGAAACCGGCTTGATTTCGGTGTTGCGGAACACGGGTAAGTAGAGGATTGATTCGATGCGTCCAATATGGTTCCTGGTCCTGGCTCAGATGCTGCTTAGCGCGGCCACGCCGCCGCCGATATCCTTCTCCGCTAGGCGCGATACGCCCGTCGGTTCCGGGAATATTCTCGGCGGCGACGCACCATCCGATTTGACTATCGCCGACTTCAACGGCGACGGACGCCCGGACGTGGCAGTGCTCAGTTCGTCGACGAACTCGTTGTTCGTGCTCATGAATCAGGGCAATGGCAGTTTCCGCGCGAGCAAGGCGATCAATGTAGGGCTGGTGCCCGGGGCCGTGGTGGCGGGCGATTTCAACGGTGACGGCAAACAGGATCTGGCGGTCGTCTCGCTCAGCGGGCTGGGCATTCTGCTGGGTAACGGCGATGGCACATTCCAACCGCTGGTGAACATTCGCGATGCGTTCGGCAATGCCCTCGCGGTGGGCGACTTCAACGGCGACGGAAACCTCGACCTGGTGGTGGGCTACACGCAGTCCGAAACCCTGGATTTGCTGCTGGGCAACGGGAACGGGACGTTTCAGCCGATCGTTAGCGTGCCCGCGGCGAGCAATGCCGTGGCGCTGGCGGTGACCGACCTGAATGGCGATGGCAATGCGGACCTGGTGGTAGCCACCGGCTCGGAGGGCGAAATCGTGACTATCCTCGGCAACGGCAACGGAACTTTCGATCCGCCAAACGTATTTTCCGTGCCGGGGGCTACGGTCCTGGCCATCGGCGACTTCAACGGCGATGGCGACATGGACGTAGCCTGCGCCACCCTGGTGAATGGCGCCGCTGCCGTGGTTTTGCTGCTGGGTGAAGGGAACGGCCAACTGGGAAGCCCGACGACTATCGTCAGCGAAGGCAGCCCGACCGGCGCCGCGGCAGTGGCAGCCGCGGATTTCAATGGCGACGGCCACCTGGACCTGGTTGCCATCCACACGGAGCTTGGCGGCAACGACACGCTGGTGCTGCTCGGCAATGGAGACGGCACCTTCCAGCGGCCCAAGGCCTACTCGATGGCGGGTCCCGTGGTGCTGGGCGCCGCCGATTTCAACGGCGATCAGAAGACCGATATCGTCACTGCCAATTCTGCCGGGAACGTCAGCCTGTTGTCGGTGCTGCTGGGCAAGGGTGACGGAACCTTTCAAGTGGCGCCGCAGACGGCGTTGACTGCTTTTGCGGCCGGCGCCACTTCAGTCGGCATGGCGTCGGCGGATCTCAATGGCGATGGGTTGACCGACTTTGTAGTCGCGGAATCCACCGGCGCGCAGGTGCTGTTGGCCGCGGGCAACAATCAATTCACCAAGGGCCAGTTCATCAACACGGTGGCCAACGCGATTGCGCTGGCGGACGTCAATGGCGACGGCCGTTCGGACTTGATCATGACTACCAGCGGCAACAGTGTGGCCGTGTTTCTGGGCAACGGCGACGGCACTTTCCAGTCCGCTTTGAATTCCAATGCCAACGGCAGCCAGTACGCCGTGGCTGCCGGCGATTTCAATGGGGACGGCAAGCCCGATTTGGCTCTGATCGTCAACGGGGGGGCCCTCGGCGTGATGCTGGGAGATGGAAACGGCAACTTCGCTCCGCCGACGCAGTTGTTTACGGTGGGAACGGACCCCGACTCCGTTGCCGTGGGCGATTTTAACAATGATGGCAAACTGGACGTAGTGGTGGCGAATTTTGGAGAAGCCGGCTTCGGTCCAGCCAGCATTTCCGTTCTTCTCGGTAATGGAAACGGAACCTTTCAGCCTCAAACCAAGCTGCCGCTGCCGGCCAATGCCGGTGCCTGGGACGTCGCGGTGGCGGATCTGAACGGCGATGGAAATCTCGATATTGTATCCTCAAACAACAACGAGTCGTACCTCTCCATTTATCTTGGCAATGGCGACGGGACGTTCCAGCAGCCCACGCGCGCCCCGTGCGCTTTTGCGCCTGAGAACATCGTGATCCTGGACTTCAACGGTGATGGCATTCCCGATATCGCTTTCATGAGCTTCGGCGAGGGCGATGCAGGCATGCTGGCCGGAAAAGGCGACGGGACGTTCGCGCCGGCGGTCTTCTTCGGCGCCAACGTCTTCCCACTCCAGATTGCGGCGGGGACGCTCGATCAGGGTGGCAAGCCGGGGCTCGTCCTGGTGAACAACGGGTTCGGCCAGGAACCGCCGGTGGCTTACAGCGTGCTGCGGAATACTACCAAGTAAGGAGTTCGCTAAACGCGCAGCTCGGACCTGAGCTGTTATTTCCCAACGAAGAATTCGCGCGTGGCATCGACTTCCAGGAACTTATTCGTATCCGGTATTTCCGCCGGTTGATCCTGCAAGCTGTCGTAGTTCCACCAGGTGCCATCAGCACCTTTCAGGACGGCGATAAAATGCGCCGTACGAAGCACCAGCACCATGCGGGTGTAATAGTCGAAATCACCCGGCGTGATAGCCTGCTTTCTTTCCGCTTCACCTTTCAAGACGTTGGCGACCGCCTCCGGGTCGTTGCCGCCGAGGGCGAGGTCCTTGCAGAATTCGCGGGCTACCCCGGCATCCTTCAATTGTTCGGCATAGAAAGTGGTCGACTTGCTTACAAACACCTTCTCATTGATTTTCCCCTTGAGAAAATGCGCGCACGCATAGAATCCACACAGATTGCTGTAGACGTCCTGGTGGTAGAACGGCGCTGGGAGTGTCTTGGGCATGATTGATAATCTCCTTTGATGTTTTGTCTGCTCTCACCCATCAAAGCGACATTCCGCGCCAGACTCTCTCACGATCCATGGAAAAATTGCGATTCTAGCTTGCCGCCGCGACAGAACGCCCCCAGACAGAACGCCCCCATTGTCGGCCCTGAACCGATCTGTTATCCTTGTAATCGTTGAATTCATAACAAGTTCCCACCCGGTGAGTGAAGACCGGGCCCCTCAAGAGGTTTCGCCATGTCAGGCCATTCAAAATGGGCGACCATCAAGCACAAGAAAGCCGCTCTGGACGCCAAGCGCGGAAAAGCGTTTACGCGCATTATCAAAGAAGTCTCCATCGCCGCTCGCAGCGGTGGCGATCCGGATTCCAATCCCCGCCTCCGTACCGCAATTCTGGCGGCTAAAGCAGCCAGCATGCCCGCCGACAATATCAAGAAGGCCATCATGCGCGGCACTGGCGAGTTGGAGGGCGGGCAGATCGACGAAGTCATGTTCGAAGGCTATGGACCGGGCGGCGCGGCCGTTCTGGTCATGGTGGCCACCGACAACCGTAACCGCACGGTCAGCGAGATCCGTCATTGCTTTTCCAAGAATGGCGGCAATCTCGGCGAGCTGGGCAGCGTCGCCTGGATGTTCGAGCGGAAGAGCCACATCGCTATTCCGCGGGACAAGGCCGGGGAAGAGCAGCTCATGAATATCGTGCTGGACGCCGGGGCCGACGATCTGCGGGACGATGGCGAAACCTGGGAAATCATCTCGCCGCCTGAGGCGCATGAAGCCGTGCTGGAGGCGCTCCGCAAGGCCGGCATCCCCACGGAAGGCGCCGAAATCGCCATGCTTCCGAAGAACCTGGTGCATCTGGAAGGCAAGCAGGCCGGCGCCATGCTGCGGCTCAGCGAGGCTCTCGAAGAGCACGACGACGTGCAGAACGT
>Ga0302324_100012096_pt1 | contig 17644 bp, 17 predicted proteins | sample Palsa_T0_1_FD_201949 | JGI IMG/M metagenome (GOLD analysis project Ga0302324, IMG submission 201949) | Peat permafrost microbial communities from Stordalen Mire near Abisko, Sweden - Palsa_T0_1 | ecosystem: Environmental > Terrestrial > Soil > Palsa > Peat permafrost | place: Sweden: Abisko... | reverse complement strand
AGCTCCCACCCCTGCTCGCCGAAGATGGCCAGGTCGCGGGCCAGGGTGGCCGGGTCGCAGGACACGTAGGCGATCCGGCTCAGGGCGGCGTCGGTGCCCGCCGCGGCGAGCAGCTCGATTACGGGCCGCGCCGCGCCCGCGCGGGGCGGGTCGAGCACCGCCAGCGACGCGCCGGACACGCCGTAGCGGGCAAGCATGGCCGCCGCGTCCCCCTTGTGCACCCGGGCCCAGGGCGTCTCCCGCAGGTTGTGCCGCGCGTCCCGCACGGCCGCGGTGTCCTCCTCGATCGCGATGACGGTGCCGTCCGGCCCGACGGCCTCGGCCAGCACGCCGGCGAACAGGCCGGCGCCGCAGTACAGGTCGAGCGCCACGTCACCGGGGCGCGGCCGCAGCGCGTCCAGCACCGCGGCGGCCAGCGCGCTCGCCGCGCCCGGGTGCACCTGCCAGAACGTCCCCGCGCCCACCCGCCAGGACCGCCCCGCGGCCCGCTGCTGCAGGAATCCGCTGCCGCGCACCGCCGAGAGCCCGCCGTCGCGGGCGGAGACGAGCACTGAGTCCGCGACAGATTTAGGCCAGGATTCTGAACGGATTGCTGCGCCCGAGACGATCAGCGCACGCTCGCCAGACCCGGCGGCGACTGCCACTTCCACTGCCCGGGTGCCCGGCCAGCGGCGCCTGGTCACCCCGGCAGCGTTGACCAGGTCGTGCGCGATCGGGCAGGCACCGACCGGGACGATCTGGTGGGAGCGGTGCCGGCGCAGCCCGGCGGTGCCGTCCGATCGCACGGCGAACCTGACCCGGGTGCGCCAGCCCAGGCCAGCCTCATCGCCGTCCAGCGGCTCGACCAGCACGTCGCGGTCGATGCCGGCGATGCGGCGCAGCTGCTGGCTGATCACGGCGGCCTTGAGCGCCCGCTGCGCGGGCAGGCTGGCGTGCTGCCAGTCGCAGCCGCCGCACCCGCCGGGCCGGGCATGCGGGCAGGGCGGCTCGACGCGATCGGCGGCGGCATCCAGGATCTCCACCGCGTCGGCCCTGGCGAACTTGGACGTCGTCTGGGTGACCCTGGCGCGCACCCGCTCGCCCGGCAGCGCGTGCCGCACGAAGATCACCCGTCCGGGGCCGGTGCCGGACCTGGCGACGCACCAGCCGCCGTGCGCGACCTCGCCCACGGTGAGCTCAAGCAGGTCGCCCGCGGCGGGCGGCTCGTCGGCCGCGGCGGGCGGCTCGTCGGCCGCGGCGGGCGGCTCGTCGGCCGCGGCGGGCGGCTCATGGGCGGGCTTGGTCATTGCACTATGCTCCCGTGACCGGCCGCCAGGGGATTCGCTGGGGTCGGATGGGGCTGGCAGCACCTCCCGGGAGGGCATACCGTGATCAAGCATCGTCGTCGCTGAAGGGAAGGCCGTGCACATCGTGATCATGGGGTGCGGGCGGGTCGGCTCGACGATCGCGCACATCCTGGAGGACCAGGGGAACACGGTCGCCGTTATTGACCAGGACGCAGAGGCATTCCGCAAGCTGCGGCCCGGCTTCAAGGGCAGCAAGATCACCGGCATGGGCTTCGACCGCGACGTGCTGATCGAGGCGGGCATCGAGCGCGCCGACGCCTTCGCTGCCGTCAGCAGCGGCGACAACTCGAACGTGATCGCGGCGCGCGTCGCCCGCGAGTCGTTCAGCGTGCACAACGTCGTGGCGCGGATCTACGACCCGCGCCGGGCCGAGGTGTACCAGCGGCTCGGCATCCCCACTGTCGCGACCGTTCGCTGGACGGCGGACCAGATGCTGCGCAGGCTGCTGCCGGAAGGCTCGGAACCGCTGTGGCGCGACCCGACCGGCCACGTCGTGCTCGCGGAGGTGGCCATCTCCGATGCCTGGCTCGGCGAGAAGGTGCAGTCGCTGGAGGAGACGGCGGGCACCCGCCTCGCCTACATCTCCCGGCTCGGCGAGGCCCTGCTCCCGGCGGCCGGCACGGTCCTGCAGGAGGGCGACGTCCTGCACGTCATGGCCCAGGAGAACGACCTGGAGCGGATAACGGCGGTCTTCAGCAGGCAGCGCGCTCCGGGTAAGGGCGGTCACTGATGCGGGTAGCCATCGCCGGGGCGGGCGCGGTCGGCCGCTCCATCGCCAAGGAACTGCTCGAGAACGGCCACGAGGTCCTGCTGATCGACAAGAACCCGCGGTCCATCAAGGTCTACAGCGTGCCAAGGGCCGAGTGGCTGCTGGCGGACGCGTGCGAGATCAGTTCGCTGGACGACGCGTCATTGGAGCGGTGCAACGTGGTGATCGCCGCGACCGGCGACGACAAGGCTAATCTTGTGGTGTCGCTGCTGGCCAAGACCGAGTACGGGGTGCCGCGGGTTGTGGCCAGGGTTAACAACCCGAACAACGAGTGGCTGTTCAACGAATCATGGGGCGTTGACGTCGCGGTCTCCACCCCCAGGCTGCTGTCGGCGCTGGTCGAGGAAGCCGTCAGTGTCGGCGATCTGGTCCGGCTGATGACCTTCCGGCAGAGCGAGGCCAGCCTGGTCGAGATGACCATGCCCGCCGACGCGCCGCTGGTCGGCCGCCGGATCGGCGACATCGAGTGGCCGACCGACACCGCCCTGGTGGCCATCCTGCGGGACGGCCGGGTGATCGTCCCGAGCAGCGATGATCCGCTGGAGGGCGGAGACGAGTTGCTGTTCGTTACGACCGAGGATGTCGAGCATCAGCTCGGGGAACTGCTGGCGGGCGCGTAATGAGCGGGCGCGGCCGCTGAGGGCCGGCAGCTATCGGCGGCCGGACGTGGCGGCTGCTTGCGAACCGTGGCCGGGGCCGGCGGCAACCGAGGCTGGCTGACTGCCGCATGCTGCGCGGCTACCTGGTCTCTGTGATCTCCGGGCCCCGCTCGAACGGGTCCGGCGGAACCTGGCCGTCGGCTTCCGCCGCCATCTGCTCCTCCAGCGCGGCCCGCGCTTCATCGGGCAGCCTGATCTCGAGCAGGTCCCTGGGCGGCGCGGGGTGGTCGCCGCGGATCACCACGACGTCCGCGAATATCTCCTCGAACTGCCTGGCCAGCTCGGGGCGGCGTGCCGCCGGCCCGCTGATCACGCCGCGCAGGAACCACCGCGGCCCGTCGACACCGAGGAACCTAACCGGCTGCGACTGCGTACGGCGGTTCTCCAGCGGATCCGTGCGGACGCGGGCATGCAGCTCGGTGCCGAACGGCCCTTCCGCCTCCTCGCTGTCACCACCCGCCTTGGCGATCTCCTCGGCGATCTCCTGCCGTACCTCGTCCCACAGGCCGCTGGTCTTGGGCGCGGCGAATGCCTGCAGTTGCAGGCCGCTGTCGCCGCGCAGCACGGCGATCCATACGCCCTGGTCCTCGGCCATGTTGATCTGGACTTCGAAGCCCTCGCGTGCCGGGATGTGCAGGCTGCCGAAGTCCATCCGCTCCCGCTCGGGAAAGCTGCCCGCCCCGTCCCAGGGGCCCGCTGCGGAGTCGTCGCCAGCCGGCGCGGGCGACCCGCTATCGGCGCCACGGCGACCCGGGCGGCGGCCGGGACTGGAGAGGTCATCGGCGGAGTCACCGGGGTCGTCGGCGAGGTCGTCGGCCAGGTCGTCGAAATCCGCATCGTCGATATCCGCATCGTCGATATCCAGCTCATCCTGGGCGGCGTCGTCGACTTCAGCCTGAACCGCATCCTCACGGCGGCGCCGTCGGAAGGCCACTCGGCACGCTCCTTAGCTCTTGGTTGGTTTGGCTCTGCGTTGGGTTCTCGTCAGGTCTTCGCTGGATCATCGTCGCCGGTGGCCGCGGTCGCGGCGTGGCCTCCGGTAGATCCGAAGCCGCCGTCCCCCCTGGCGGAGCCGGGCAGGATCTCGACCTCGTGAAACACCGGCCGCTCGACTCGCTGAACGACCAGCTGGGCAATCCTGTCACCACGCTGGAAGCGGACGGGCTTGTCGGCGTCAGTGTTCATCAGGGTCACCCTGATCTCGCCACGGTACCCCGCGTCCACCGTGCCCGGCGCGTTCACGATGGTCACGCCATGCCGCGCGGCCAGGCCCGACCTCGGATGCACGAACGCTGCGTATCCGTCGGGCAGCGCGATGGCCAGGCCGGTGGGCACGACGGCGCGCTGGCCCGGGGCCAGCTCCACGTCGCAGGCTGCGACCAGGTCCGCGCCAGCGTCCCCGGGATGGGCACGGGCCGGCAGCGGCACGCCCGTATCCAGCCGCTTGATCAGCACGTGCACCACGTCCTGCCCGGTGTTCGCGTCAGTCTGCTCGGTGTTCGCCTCAGCGTTCGCGGGCGCCATGGCGACCGTCCTCCCCCGCGGTGTCCACGCCGCGACCTTACCGCCGCGCAGGGGCTACGCCGTAATTCCCGGCGAGCACGAGGAACCCGCGCGCGGATCCCGGACCGCGCCCCGGACCCGCGGCCCGGACGCGCGGCCGGACCCGCCCCGGACGCGTCCCGGACGCGCATCCCGGACTGCCCGGCCTGCCTGCGGTCATGGCTCGCCCTGTTCGGCGCTTGCCACCATCTCGCCTGGCGGCCTCGGCTTGCTGCCCCGCAGGTGTGGCCCCGGCTTGGTGCCCCGCAGGTAGGGCCAGGCATGGCTGATGGCGGCGGCGGCCGGCACCGCGACGATCGCCCCGGGAATGCCGGCCACGATGCCGCCGACGGCCAGCACCAGGATGATCGCTAGCGGATGCAGCCGCACGATTCGGCCGACGACCAGCGGCTGCAGCAGATGACTCTCGACCTGATTCTCCACCAGGAAAACGCAGAGCAGGATCACCGCAGCGATCCAGCCTTTGGTGCCGAGCGTCACCAGGATGGCGAGCGCCCCGGCGATCAGGATCCCGACGAGCGGCAGGTACGCGGCCACGAAGACGAGAATGATCAGCGGGATGAGCAGCGGCACCCCAATGAGCCAGAGCGCGAGGCCGATCGAGACGGCGTGGATCGCCGCGACCACGGTAGTTCCCCTGACATAGTTCTCCAGGGCGTCCCAGGCCGCGAGACCCGCGTTGCGGGCCCGCCCTCTCGCTTGCGGCCGGAGCGGGCTAACCACCCAGGCCCAGATGCGTTCGCCATCCTTGAGCAGGAAGAACGTGATGAACACCGTCAGGACAAGCCCGGTGAGCAGCTCAAGGACGATCTTCCCGCCGGTCACCACCGTGCCCGCTACCAACGATTTGTGCTGGGACAGGAACCGCACGAGCTGGTTGGAGTACTGCTGCAGGCGGACGCTGCTGAGGTGAAACGGCGGCCCGGCCAGCGAGAGTTGCACCTGCCTCGCCGTGTGCCTGACCTCAGCGGACAGCTGCGGGTAGTCCGCGCTCACCCGGTTGGCCAGCAGCGTGCCTACCGCGGCCAGCACCACGATGACGGCAAGAATCGTGCACCAGGTGGCGGCCAGGGAGGGCAGCCCGAACCTCCGCAGCCGCTCCGTGAGCGGATGCAGCAGCGCGGTGAGCAGCAAAGCGGCGAGGCAGGGCAGCACGACAAGGCGCAGCGAGCTGGCGACCCGGAAGGTGACGTAGATCAGCAGGCCGACAAGGAGCAGCCGCCAGGACCAGGCGGCCGTCTGCTGGAGTATCCGGGGGACGCTCTGCGTGCCCGGCGGACCCGGCACCTCGCCTGCTGCCGGGACGTTCGACCGGGCGGCCCCAGTCCCAGGCATCGAGTTGCTCTCCTGGATTGCGGCCGGCCGCGACCCGCCCGGTGCTGCCTCGGCCACGTCGGCGATGTCGGCCGCGCGCGGCTCATCCCCGGTCGGCGCCGGGTCGGCCCCGGCGCGCCGCCAGATGCCGGCCACGGCGCCCCTCAGCATGGCAGCCCGGCTGCTCGGCGGCTCCGCCCGGACAGGCCCGGTCCCGGCCGCCCCCGGTCCAGTCACCCCCGGGCCGGCCGCCCCCGGGCCAGTCACCCCCGGGCCGGCCGCCCCCGCGCCAGTCACCCCCGGGCCAGCCGCCCCCGCGCCAGTCACCGTTGGCCCGGCGGCGTCACTGGCCAGTGCGGCAGTCACGCCGTCGGCGGCACTCTGGGCGAGATCCGAAAGATCGAGATCGGCTATCCCGGGATCCCCGCCGCCCCGCCGCGTCCATCGGCCAGTCATGTCCCCCATGTAACCAACTAACGTGGCCTTATGGGCAACTACCGTGAACGGCTTCGCGCGCCGGCCTCCTGGTGGCTGCTCGGCCTGCTCTGCGTTGCCCTCTTCGGCACCGCGCTGTGGGCTGGTTTCAGCGTGGCGGTCGCGATCTCGGTGTATGTCGTTCTCGGCGGCGGATGCGCCGCGGCATTGCTGATCTGGGGCGGTGCGAAGATCGAGGTGGCCGACGGCGAGCTGCGGGCCGGCCAGGCCGCGCTGCCGCTGCGCGAAGCCGGCGAGGTGGCACCGCTTGACGAGGCCCAGGCCAGGGCGATGCGCGGCCCGCGGGCGGATCCGGCTGCCTTTACAATCATCCGGCCCTACCTCAAACTCGCCGTCTATGTCGAGGTCAGCGGATCGGCCCAGGCGACGCCCTACTGGCTTGCCGCCAGGAGCCGGCCTTGGCGGCGGTCCAGGCGTCGACCTCCGCCGCCGCCGGCGCCCTACTGGCTTGTCGCCACCAGGAACCCAGGCGCGCTAGCCGCCGCGATCGAGAGCTCGCGTCCCGTCGCCCGCACCGGCGATAGCTCCGTGGGATGATCGCAGCCGCGGGGTGATCACCGCACCTGCGTCAGACCGGAAAGTCGCCAGGAAGGGAAATCGGATGGCAGCCAAGCGCGCCGGCGGGAGCAGCCGGGTGGCCGGCATGGCCGCCGCGTTCGTCGCGGGGAGTGTCGCAAGGAAGGTCATTTCGTTCGGCTGGAAGCGGGTTACCGGCAAGGAGCCGCCTACCGATCCGCACGATCCTGGCGTCGCACTGAAGGAAGCGCTCGCCTGGTCAGCCGTCATGGGCGTCGGCATGGAGGCGGCACGCCTGCTCGCCAGCAGGGCCGTGGCCGCGCGGATGGGCGGCACCGATACCGATGCCGCCGACCAGACCGCAGAATAGCTCTCCCTCCTTCCCCCGGCCGTTCAGTGCGCCCGCACCCGGCAGGCGCCAGGCTTCCCGGTCAGCCGGGTAACTGCGAATTCCCCGGCCGAACGGGGGCGCGAGTTGCCGGCCGGCCGATTACCGCCGGATGATCACGTTAGGGCAAAGCTTCCGCGTGCCCAGGCGGTTGCGGCTCCGGGCGTGCCTAGCTTGGAGCCGTGACCGCGCAGAACCGCTCCCGCCTGGCTTTCAAGATCGGCTATGCCGCGCGTCACCCGCGCCGGATCCTGCCGTACGCACGCCGTCGCGGGCGCGACGCGTGGCTCGGCCTGCGGGCGCGTGACCACGTCAGCTATTACCGCGCCGTGATGCGGTCCGACGCCTCGCGCAGTCACCAGGCCGCGGTGGGCAGCGAAACGCGGGAGTCCTGGCTGAAGATCGGCCAGCTGCAGTTCGACTATCTGCTCGGGCACGGGCTGAAGCCTGGCATGCGAATGCTCGAGATCGGCTGCGGCAACCTGCGGGCCGGCCGGCTGTTCATCGACTATCTGGACCCCGGGAATTACTACGGCGTCGACATCTCGCCCGACATCCTGCTGGCGGCGCAGGACACGATCACCGAATTCGGCCTGCAGGCAAAGCTGCCGTGCCTGACCCTGGTCCGGGACATGCGGTTCGCGTTCCTGCCCCCGGGGCAGTTCGACGTCGTACATGCGCACAGCGTTTTCTCGCATTCGCCCATCGAGGTGATCGGGGAATGCCTGGGCAGCATCGGCAGGGTCATGGCGCCCGGCGGTTTCTTCGACTTCACCTTCGACCGGACGACGGGCGAAGAGCATCAGGTGCTGCGCGAGGACTTCTACTACCGGACCGAGACGCTGGTGGCGCTCGCCGCCCGGCACGGCCTCACGGCGTGCTTCATGGATGACTGGGCGGATCTCGGCCATCCCCAGTCCAAGCTTCGCCTGACCCCGAGCGCCTGACCTGCCCCAGGCGCTCTCATGCCTAAGCGCAGGCCCTGGCCGGCCGACTGTGAACGACGTGGTTGGGACTCCGCTGCTGATACAGCGACAGCGAAGTCCCAACCACGCTAATGGAGTGACGCCGGTTGAACTAACGGGCCAGGGGACGGCGGCGACTGCGGCGCTGCGGCGCCAAAGATTTTCGGCTGCCAGGGCCGCATGCCCTTACCTCCGGGCAGCAATGGGGCAACACTTGGGGGGAGCCCGCAGGCCGGGGGTCGGCTGACTCCCGACCGGACGGCTGAGGCGGGCAAGGTCCCGAACCAAGGTTCCAGGAGGCGACTATGACCGAGCCGCGGGTTCTCGGCATCGTGCTGGCCGGCGGGGCCGGCAAGAGGCTGGCGCCGCTCACCGCCGACCGGGCCAAGCCGGCGGTACCGTTCGGAGGGCTCTACCGGCTGGTGGATTTCGCGCTGTCGAATCTGGTGAACGCCCGCTGCCTGCGGATCTGCGTGCTGACCCAGTACAAGAGCCACAGTCTCGACCGGCACATCACGACGACCTGGCGGATGAGCAGCCTGCTCGGCAACTACGTGACGCCGGTCCCGGCGCAGCAGCGACGGGGCCCGCACTGGTACACCGGCTCGGCAGACGCTATTTACCAGTCGCTCAACCTGATCTACGACGACCGGCCGGACATCGTGGTGGTCTTCGGGGCCGACCATGTCTACCGCATGGACCCCGGTCAGATGATCGAGCAGCACGTCGCGTCAGGCGCCGCCGCCACGGTGGCGGCGATCCCGGTGGCGCGGGCCGAGGCCACCGAGTTCGGCGTGATCGAGGTCGGCAAGGATGGGCGCACCGTCGAGGCTTTCCTGGAGAAGCCCGCGGATCCGCCCGCCCGTCCCGGCAAGCCGGACGAGGCATTCGCGTCGATGGGCAATTACGTCTTCACCAGTGACGCGCTCGTCGAGGCGCTGCGGAAGGACGCCGTCAACGACGACAGCAGGCACGACATGGGCGGCGATATCATCCCGATGCTGGTCGGTGAGCGCAGCGTGCAGGCCTACGACTTCCAGACCAATAAGGTGCCGGGAGCGACCGAGCGCGACGCTGGCTACTGGCGCGACGTCGGGACGCTCGATTCCTACTTCGACGCGCACATGGACCTGTGCGCCGTCCACCCGGTGTTCAATCTGTACAACGACAAATGGCCGATCCTGACCAACGTGCCCTCGGTGCCGCCGGCCAAGTTCGTGCACAACACCGACGACCGGGTCGGCCGGGCGATCTCGAGCCTGGTCAGCAACGGCGTGATCGTCTCCGGCGGCCTAGTGCTCAAGTCCGTGCTCTGCCCGGGCGTGCGAGTGGACAGCTGGGCGACTGTGGAACGCTCGGTGATCCTGCACAACACGCGGATCAGCCGGCACGCCGTGGTCAAGAACGCGATCCTGGACAAGAACGTCGTCGTTCCCGAGGGGGTCCAGGTCGGAGTAGACAAGGAACATGACAGGGCCCGCGGATTCGTCGTCTCCGATGCCGGGGTCACCGTCGTCGGCAAGGGCCAGGTGGTGCCGGAGTGACCGCCAGCGGTGCCCGGGGCAAGCTTTCGGTGGCCCTGCTGACCAGGGAGTATCCGCCGGATGTCTACGGCGGGGCCGGAGTGCACGTCGAGTACCTGGCGCGTGAGCTCGGCGACCTGGTCAACCTGACTGTGCACTGCCAGGGCGCCGACCGGCCGGGAGCCGTCGCCCATCAGCCGTGGGACCGGCTGGCCGGAGCGAACCAGGCCCTGCAGACGATCTCCGTCGACCTGTCGATGGCGTCCGCCGCGGCCGCGGCGGACCTGGTTCACTCGCACACCTGGTACGCGAACATGGGCGGCCACCTGGCCTCGCTGCTGTCCGGCATCCCGCATGTCGCTACCGTGCACTCGCTGGAGCCGCTGCGGCCGTGGAAGGCCGAGCAGCTAGGCGGCGGCTACGCACTCTCGTCCTGGTGCGAGCGGACGGCGCTGGAGTCTGCCGCCGCTGTCATTGCAGTGTCCGAGGGAATGCGGGCTGACCTGCTGGGCTGCTATCCGGCCATCTCGGCCGACCGCGTCCGGGTCATCCGCAACGGGATCGACACCCGCGAGTACTCCCCAGACCCCGGCACCGATGTGCTGGAGCGCTACGGCGTGGACCCGGATCGTCCCCTGGTGGTCTTCGTGGGCCGCATCACCCGGCAGAAGGGGCTGCCCGTCCTGCTGCGGGCCGCCTCGCGGCTCGATCCCGAGACGCAGCTGGTCCTCTGCGCCGGCCAGCCAGACACCACGGAACTCGCCGCCGAGGTCACCGGCCTGGTGCAGGACCTGAGGGAAACCCGGTCCGGGGTGATCTGGCTGTCGGGCATGCTGGCCAAGCCCGAGGTGATCCAGCTGCTGACGCATGCCACCGCGTTTGTGTGCCCGTCACTCTACGAGCCGCTCGGCATCGTGAACCTGGAGGCCATGGGATGCGCCACCGCGGTGGTGGCCTCCAGGGTCGGCGGCATTCCCGAGGTGGTAGTGGACGGCCAGACCGGGACGCTAGTGCCGCCCGACGACCCGGCGGCGCTCGCCGAGGCGGTCAACGCGCTGGTCCGCGATCAGGACCAGGCGGCCGCGATGGGCAAGCGCGGGCGCGAGCGGGCCATCGCCGAGTTCGACTGGGCCAGCATCGCCGCCCAGACCGTCATGCTCTACGAGGAACTGACCCGGCCCTAGCGCCCGCGACCATAGTTTGAGACGCTCACGCGGGCGCTATCGCGCAGGAATTTCCTCGCGGCGGGGCGAAGATATTTGGGTATCTTGTGGCGGTATGACCTGACACAAGAGCCCAAGGAATGAACTTCCGGCTCATTTGGCTCATCTTGTTCACCTGTAACTATGGTCTCACTATGCGTGAGGCAGTTACGATGACCTGCGTGAATGGGAGCGGGGCAGCCGGGCGCGATGCCTCGGCTGGGCAGGTGGCTGGGCAGCAGGCAGCTGGCCGGCAGGTAGCTGCGGAAACCCTGGCGGGTAGTTCCGCGCTCCGGGAAGCCCTGAATGACCCCGGCACGGAAAGGGCTCTTTTGTCCCTTACCGCCGCGTTAACGTCCTGGTCCAGCCCGTACCCGCCGCCCGAGCTTCTGCGGGGATATGAGGAAGTCGTGAAAGGCTCGGCGAACCGCATCATCTCCATGGCGGAAAATCAGCAGGAGCACCGTCACTTCCTGGAAGAGACAACGATCACGGGCGCCAACCGACGGGCCTGGTGGGGTCTCTGGCTTGGCTTTGTCATCTCACTTGTCGTGCTTGGCCTGGGCACCCTCGTGATCTTGGAGGGCCACAGCTGGGCAGGCGCTTCCCTCATGGGCGTAGACGTGGTGGCACTTGCCGGGATATTCGTCTACGGCCGCCGGGAGCAGCGCAAGGAACGCGGGCGAAGAGACGACCAGGCACAGCCGCCTCCGGCGCTGCCTGGCCCGCGGCTGTCCCATTCGAGCTTACGGCGCCCTCGCCGTCCGCCCTTGGCGCAGCCCGGGCGGCATCCGGCCAGGCTGGCTCTCGGCCACTGGCGCAGCAGCCATTCCACGCTCTCGCCTCCCGCGAAACAACGTGGATGGGACTCCGCTGACGTTGTTAGCGCAGTGAGGTCCCATCCACGCTGTTTGCAGCGGGCCCTGGGCCGTTCGCAGCGGGCCTGCCAGGGCCCAGGGCGAGCCGGACCGGCGGATCAGGTGACTGAGCCGGCGGCGGCGCCGGTCGCCCGCTGCCCCCAGCGGGCGAGTTCGCCGTCAAGGTCGAGCGGCGCGATCATCTCGCCCCCGCGCAGTTCCCGCTCCCAGTCCTCGGCCGGGACCCGCCACATCACCTCGAACTCGATCCCGCTGGGGTCCTTGGCGTACAGGGACTTCGACACCCGGTGATCACTGGCGCCGACCAGCGCGCCGCGCTCGGCGAGCCTGTCCCGGGCCTCGGCAAGCTCGGCCAGCGTGCCCACCTCCCAGGCGAGGTGGTACAGCCCGAGCGACGGGCTGCCCGGCAGGCTGGCGCCAGCGACCTCGAAAAGGCCCAGGTCGTGATCATTGTCCGATCCCGGCGCCCGGAGGAACGCGGCCCGCCCTGGGATCTCCATGCGCACCTCGAAGCCGAGCGTGGCCCGGTAGAAATCAACGGTTCCGGCCAGGTCCCTGACGTAAAGGACGGCGTGATTCAGGCGGCGTACGGGCATCGGGCATCTCCTGAGACGGGGTTCCTGGTAGGGGAAATGCCAGGCAGGCCCATCTGATTCCCCGCCGCCGTTACGCCACGCCGGGGACGAGCCCGGTCCGCTGCGCCGCGGCGAACTCGTCGTCAACGAGCACCACCGGGATGCCGGCCGCGTCCAGCAGCGAAGCGGCGACCGAGGCGCGGTAACCGGCCTGGCAGTGCACCCACACCTGGCCGGCCGGAAGCTCGCCGAGCCGCGCGGCCAACTCGTGCAGCGGAATGTGGACGGCCCCGTCGAGATGGGACTGCGACCACTCACCGTCACGGCGCACGTCGAGCACGACAGAGCGGACGCCGCGGGACCGGTCCAGTCCGGCGAAGTTAGCGACGGGATACGCCCGCAGCGTCTCGCCCTCTGCCCATGCCGCCGCCCGCCCCGTGGCAGCCGCCGCGACCTTGTCGATCCCGATCCGGACGAGCTCGCGCTGCGCCGCCGCCACGTCCGCGGCGGTCGGTCCGATCAGCGTCAGCGGCGTGCCCCACGGGATGAGCCAGCCCAGGTACGTGGGAAAATTGTCGCCAAGCTCGAAGTTCAGCGAGCCGCGCAGGTGCCCGGCCGCGAACGCGGTCCGCGAGCGCAGGTCCACCACCCACTCCCCGGCATCGATACGTCGCCGCAGTTCGGCGGCGCCGGCCTGGCGCGGCGGGGTGAGATCAGGAGCCGGCGGCCCGGCCGCGTTGGCCGGGCCCATATGCGCGTAGTAGGCCGGGTAGGCGTCCAGCCCGGCCAGCATCGTCGCGACGAACTCGGCCTCGGGCAGTGTCAGGGCCGGGTTGACGTGCTTCTCGTCACCGATGGTCGACGCCAGGCCGCTCGCCTCCGTCGCGGAGCAGAAGCTGCCGAACCCGTGCGTCGGGCAGACCGACGCACCGTCCGGCAGGTCACGGGCGAGCCGCCGGGCGGAGCCATGCTGCGCCCTGGCCAGCTCGACCTTGTGCTCGGCGCCCAGCAGGTCGGTCCGCCCGGTCGAGCCGTTCAGCAGCGAGCCGCCGGTGAAAACCGTGACCGCCGTGCCGCCGCCGGTCAGCTCATACGACAGGTGGGTGAACGTGTGACCCGGCGTGGCCAGCGCGCGCAGCCGCATGGCGCCCACCTCGACGACGTCACCGTCGGTGACCGGCGTCCGGGTGAACGTCACCTGGTCGGCGGCGTTCACGTGATAGGCGGCACCGGTGGCGCGGGCGAGAGCGTAGCCCCCGGTGACGTAGTCGTTGTGGATGTGAGTCTCGAAGACGTCCGTGATCGTCACCCCGCGCGCCGCGGCGAGCTCCAGGACCCGGTCAAAGTCACGCTGCGGATCGATCACGAGCGCGGCGGAGCCGTCCGTGGCGAGATAGGAGCGATCGCCCAGTGACGGGGTTGCAATGGCCGTTATCTCGATCATTGATGCCGTCCTCCCCGCCTCAGGCTGCCAGCGCGATGCACCAGCAGAAATACTGATAACCCAGCTCAGACTAGCTGCCGATGGCCACCCGGACGCCGGTCAGGACGGCTCTGCGGGCGGGCCGGTGTAGACGCCGCGCGGCCGGATCGGCCGCTTGCGGGCGTACTCCTCCAGCGCGTGCGCCAGCCAGCCGGCGCTGCGGGCGACCGCGAACACCGCCTCCCCGGCGCCCCGGATCATCCCGGCGGCGTCGGCGAGGGCGGCGAGGGCGAAATCGATGTTCGGCTCGGGGAGCGCCCGGCGGCGGGCCTCGGCGAGCACCGCGTCGGCGACGGCCAGCCGCGGCGAGCCAGCAGCAAGGTCCCTGGTCAGCGCAAGAAGCAGAACGGATCGCGGGTCGCCGGTCTTATACACAAAGTGACCGAATCCGGGGATCCGCTCACCGCGCCTGAGCAGATCGCCGACCACGCGGGGCGCGTCGGCCGGGCCGCTGGCGGAGGCCAGCATCAGCTCGGCGCCGAGCGAAGCGCCGCCGTGCAGCGCGCCGCCGACCGCGCCGAGGCCGGTCGCCACCACCGCGTACGGATCCGCCCGGACCGAGGCGGCGACCCGGGCGGCCAGCGTGGACGCGGCGAGCTCGTGGTCGGCCAGCAGCACCAGGGCCGCCTGCAGCGTCGCGGTCAGGCGCGGCTGCTCCGGGCGCGGGCACAGCCTGGTCGCCAGCCGCGCCGCGATCGAGCCATCAGCCGCGCCGACGGAGTTCGCGACGTTAACCGAGCCGGCGGCACCGCCCAGGTCCGCGGCGTCTCCCGATCCGGCCCTGGTGCCGGAAGCCGCCGCCTCGCCCGGGCTCGCCGGGGGCAGGCAGTCGACCAGGCCGGCGATCAGGCCGCGCGCTGCCGCGATGACCGCCGGCGGGTCGAGCTGGAGGCGCAGCGGGTCGGTGGCCGCGAGGGCGGGCACGATCACCTGGAGCCGCTCCAGCGGCAGCGTGCCGGGCGGCAGCGCCGCCTGAGCGGCGGCGCCCACCGCGATGGCCTCGCTGGTAGCGCGCCAGGGCCCGGCCGGCTGAGCATCGTGGAACGAGCCCGTCCACAGGAAGCAGGCGACCTCCTCGAAGGTCCGGCTGGTCGCGAGCACGGTCGCTTCCTGGCCCCGGTACCAGAGCCGGTCACCGGCGATCTCGGTGAGCGCCGACTCGATGACCAGTTCGGTGGCGCCCGGTGCCCGGCGCGGCCGGCCTCGCCTGGCGAGGCTCTCTACCTCACCGGGATCGAACATGCTGGCCCGGCCGTCCTGGCTGGTCCGCCGGGTCAGGACTCCCCTGCTCACGTAGGAGTAGAGGCTGGCCTGCTTGATGCCGAGCCGCCGCGCGGCGTCGGCTGCCCCGATCCACTCCGTCACGCCGCTCCTCCACTCCGGGCCCGGCTCATTCTGGATTGATTTTAATCAACGTTGACTAAAACTGTCCACTAGTGATCGACTATGGCAGCAGAGTAGCGAGATGCCCTGACGGGGCTGCTGGCCGACCGGCGGGCCGGCCGGCCGGCCAGCCGGGACCCGGCGATCCAGGAGGCCAGGAATGCCGACGGTGCACTTCCTCGATGTCACCAACCGCGACGGCGTGCAGACCGCCAGGACGGGACTCTCCAAGTTCGGCAAGACGATGATCAACTTCTACCTGGCCAGGCTAGGCGTGGCGCAGTCGGAGATCGGCTTTCCGTTCCTCTTCCACGAGGTGCCCTATGTGCGGGCGAACCTTGCGCTGTCGGCGGCCGGGGCGTTCGGGCCGCTACGCCTGTCCGGCTGGTGCCGCGCCATCGCCGCCGACGTGGAGCGCTCGGCACCGCTCGGGCTGAGCCACTACAACCTGTCGATCTCCACCTCGGACCAGATGATCGAGCATAAGTTCCGCGGCAGGCTCGACCGCGCGGCGATCATCGCCGAGATGACGGCGGCCGTCGCCGCCGCGAAGCAGGCCGGCGCCCGCACCATCGGCGTCAACGCCGAGGACGGGTCCCGAACCGACGACGCGTTCCTGCGTGACTTCGCGCTCGCCGCCAGGGACGCCGGGGCCGACCGGGTGCGTTACTGCGACACGATCGGCGGAGACAGCCCGGAGCGGATCCGGGAGCGGTTCGCGAAGCTGGCCAGCGCGGTGTCCATCCCGGTGGAGACGCACTGCCACAACGACCTGGGCATGGCCGTGGCGAACTCGGTATCCGGCGCGCTCGGAGACCTCGACGCCGGTCAGGACGCCTGGGTCAACACCTGCGTGAACGGCATCGGCGAGCGATCAGGCAACGCCGACCTGCTGTCCTGCATCCTCGCCTTCCAGCACGGATTCGGGGTATCCGGCAAAGCCGAGATCGGCGATCCGATCGACTTGACGTGGGCACGGCGGTCCGCTTTCTGGGCGAGTTACGCCTTCGGCCAGCCGCTGCCGCAGAATCAGCCGGGCACCGGCCGCAACGCATTCGCGCACGAGTCGGGCATCCACGCCGACGGCGCGCTCAAGGACCGGCACAACTACGAGCTGTACGACGACGACACCCTCGGCCCGTTCCCGGCCGACTGGCATGCCACCCAGGGCAGGGTCGTGCTGACCGGGGAGTACGGCGGGCTGGCCGGGCTGCGGCACGTGCTGGACGGCCTCGGCATCGAGACGGGGAATGACGAGGACCTGGTGTTCAGGCTGGTGCAGCTCTGCGCGTCTGCGACCGGCAAGCCGCTCACCGACGACGAGCTTCGCCTGATCGCCGGCTACCCCCGGGAGCTGTCGCTGCTCTACCCGGGACTGCTCAGCTGACCTCAAAAGGCCTGGGCGCAAGGGCCATGCCTGCCGGGCCTGCTCAGATGACCGGCGCTGGGCTGAGCGTCAGTATCCCGGCTGCCAGCAGCGTCCTGCCGCCGGCGCGACGGCGCGGGCGTCAGCCGCCGAGCTGCTTGCGACCGCGGGCCCGGCGCACCCGGCGGCGCTGGGACGGGTCGAGCATGGCCCACAGGATGGCCGGTATGGCGACGGCCGCGACGATCACGCCGATAGCCAGCCAGGGGCTGATGATGAACAGGATGAGCCCGATGATGACACCGGCGATGCCGAACTTCATGTGAGGCGACATACCGGACTTCCTCTCCTTGGCGGGGACCATTGCGTTCCCGCTCATCGCTGACCAGACAACTAGACCACATTCCCCGGTCGCTACGGTAAACGCCAGGCGGGCGGCCGAAGTTCCGCCCGCGCCGCTGACCTGCCCGCCGGGCGGCCGGATCCTCACATCCATCCGGGTTGGGGCATGGACGACATCCAGTGGCGGGCATGGACGATGATGGCGGGTGAACCTGGAGGATGCCATGACGCTCACGCTGCCCATCGACGCCAGCGCCAACGAGCTGCTGTCCCGCAGCCCGCTGGCGCTGCTGATCGCCATGCTGCTTGACCAGCAGGTCCCGCTGGAGAAGGCATTCAGCTCGCCGCACGTCCTGGTGCAGCGGCTCGGCCACGAGCCGACCGCCGGTGAGCTGGCCGACTACGACCCCGAGGCCCTGGCCGCCGTCTTCAGCGAGCGGCCCGCGCTGCACCGCTACCCCCGGGCGATGGCCGCCCGCGTCCAGGACCTCGCAAGGATCATCGCCGATCGCTACGACGGCGACGCCGCCCGGGTCTGGGCAGAGGCCGCGACCGGCGAGGAACTGTCCGCGCGGCTGTCAGCGCTGCCCGGGTTCGGCACCTACAAGGCCCAGATCCTGATCGCGCTGCTCGGCAAGCAGCTCGGGGTCCGGCCTGCTGGCTGGCGCGAGGCTGCCGGACGGTTCGGCGAGGAAGGCTCGCGCTACTCCGTCGCCGACATCGTGGACGACGCGTCGCTGGCGGAGGTCCGTGCTGTCAAGAAGCAGCTCAAGGCCCAGCGAGCAGCTGCGGCGGGCCAGCCCGCCAGGTAGCCCAGCGGTCAGGCCCGGTCCATTAGCTCAGCGGTTAGGTTACGTCCGGCGGGAACCGGCCATTT
>Ga0302324_100012094_pt1 | contig 17647 bp, 14 predicted proteins | sample Palsa_T0_1_FD_201949 | JGI IMG/M metagenome (GOLD analysis project Ga0302324, IMG submission 201949) | Peat permafrost microbial communities from Stordalen Mire near Abisko, Sweden - Palsa_T0_1 | ecosystem: Environmental > Terrestrial > Soil > Palsa > Peat permafrost | place: Sweden: Abisko... | reverse complement strand
GCCCATCTGCCATCAGCAGGTCTTTCCATCCATCGTTGTCATAGTCGATGAATGCATCGCCCCAGCTGAGGAAGGGAACTGTGATCTCACCGAGACCGACCTCGTAGCTCACTTCGGTGAAGTTTGCCCCGCCTTCGTTGCGGTAGAGCGGTTTGTAACTATCAGAGAACGTCGTATCGAAGATATCCAACTTCCCGTTGTTTTCGTAATCGCCCACAGCGATTCCCATCGACGCTGTCTCCTGGCCCACGCCGTTCACGGCAAAGCCGGAATCGTAGCTCGCATCTTCAAACGTCCCGTTACCCTTGTTCAGGTAGAGATAGTTTGGTGTCGAGTCGTTTCCCACAATCAGGTCAGGCTTCCCGTCGTTGTTTACATCCGCGAACACCGCACCCAACCCGTAGTACGCAGTCTTATCCGCCACGCCCGCCTTCTCACTCACATCGATAAACGTGCCGTCACCATTGTTGCGGAACAGATGATCCGGTTCGCCTTTCAACCCGCGCGGCCCGCAACTCACCGGCTCACTACGGAACATGCAAAAGGCATTGCGCACGCCATTTTGCTCGGCCATCGGAAGATGGTCGCGATCGAAATGCAGATAGCCCGCGACAAACAGGTCCAGACGCCCGTCGCCATCGTAGTCACCCCATGTCGCGCCCGAGGACCAGTTCCCCAGCGTCACACCGGCCTTCTCCGCAACATCGGTAAACGTCCCGTCACGGTTGTTGTGGTAGAGGCGATTCTTCCCCCAGTTTGTGACGTAGATGTCCGGCCAGCCGTCGTTGTCATAGTCGGCAATGGCCACGCCCATGCCCCATCGATCGTTGGCCACGCCTGCCTGCATGGCCATATCGGTAAATGTGCCGTCATGGTTGTTGTGAAACAGAGCAGCGTGCGGCGGCATTTCCTTGTCGTCCAACGCATCGAATGTGGAACCGTTCACGACATAGATGTCGAGCCATCCGTCGTTGTCGTAATCGATCAGCCCGATGCCCGAGCCCTTTGTTTCGACGAGGTAGGTTTTCGCCGGTGCGCCCATTTTGTGCGTCCACTTCGTGAGTCCGGCCTTCTCTGAGATGTCCTCAAAGATCACCGGGCCGCTCTTCACGAAGTCGCCCGCCGTGACGGGCCTGCCCTGCGCGTCGAGCTGAAAGGCGTGCGGTGACTCAGACGCTCCGCTGGACTGTGCGGCCTGGGCCGGCGCGTTCTGCAGTCGCGAAATCTCCGCTCCCGAGGATTTGTTTTGTGCGCGAAGGAATCCGAAAATTCCTGCCGCCACGAATACCAAAACAGCCACTCGACGCATTGCCTGGAACATTGCTGCCAGTATACGGATCTTGTTTGGGGTCGTAATCGGCAGACAGCTTCGCAGTCCTACGTCCCCGAAGGCGACACCGGTTGTACACTCTCAACCAGCCATCCGTTGTCGCTCTTTACCAGATTGGCCGTTGCTGTCCTCTGCTGGCCAGTGTCCGAAGCGACGTTCGGAAACGCCGCTTTCATCTCCGTCGAACTTGCCCAGTCGGGAATCCCACTCGCGCCGTAGTGATAGGTCACGCTGTAGCGCGCCGAGTTGGTGTCCGGCGGTGTATACCCGTCGATTGCGCTCACCTCCAAATGCCCGAAGCAGAAATTCCCATAGCCCGGTTGCGTCTGGTCAGCCGTCCACGTCGACCGTCCCTTGTCGGAAAGGTCGTAATCGTTCACCTGCTTCGAGCCGATCAGGAATCGGCTCTTTTCTGCAGTTTTGCGCGTTAGGAATCCCGCGTCCGTCAGAGCGTCGAACCCCTTGGTCTGCTCGTCATTCGATGTATCGGCTTGCGCGGGAAATTTCATCGGAGCCGTCCACACGCACTCCTGCTTACCGCTGTAATAGTTGTTGATCGCCGACTTGAACGCTGCCTGATCGACCGTGTTCGAGTGACACCCCGCGACCAACAGAATCGCTCCGACGAACGCCCTACCTATCGTGCTGGTTTTTCGCATGCCTGTCTCTCCTCCGGCATTGGATGCGAGAAACTGGGCAAGGGCGGTTCCGTGCGGCCGGTAAAGATGCGCGCAGCTCGGTCGAAGACGCTCCACTCCGGGGGGCGCTGTGTTCTTTCAGCGAATAGTTGAAAAAAGAGAGAGCTCACCCGATGCTTGGCGCTCTCGCGAAGACACATCGAACGCCATCGAAGCAATCGAAGCGCGCGTCAGCACATCAAGCATCGCCCGCTGTGCCTTCGCCCATACTGGGTGTGCGAGGCACGCGTCCATTCGTTCACAGCCTTTTCCGTCCGCGAGGCAAACGTTCAGGCAGATGGGCCCATCGATCGCCTCGATCACGTTGTACATCGAAGCTTCACGGCCGCGCGGCAAGATCGCGAACCCACCGGCTTTGCCGCGCCAGGAAGCAATCAGCTCCGCGCGCGCCAGCGCCTGCAGCACCTTCGATAGGAAACTTTCCGGCGTGTTCGTTACCTCGGCTAATGCCGGCAACAGCACGCGCTTCCCTTCCGGCAGTGCGGCCAGGTACACCATGACCCGGATGCCATAATCCGCGGCGCGCGTCAGTTGCATGGACGAATTGCATTTCTTCATAGCTCGACTCCGCAGAGTGCTTCCTTCGGCCGCGGCTTCCGATGCGGACAGCCTCTCAACCCCAGGGGCTCGACCGCAGAGTAGCTGAGGATGTCACCGAGTTGTGTATCACCGATCACAGACCTTCGTTTACCTCATCGGATAAATCTGTTTTTTCCAATGGAAATTGGAGAAGAACAGTCCAAATTGCGCCGCCCCGCAAAACTCCCTCGTCTCGTCTTTCATTTCGGAACGAGAGTTCCACAACGCGGACTGCATTGGACCTGGACTCTTCTTTTCCCGGCGGGTTGCCGATAACCAGCACGGCTGATGAAGCGAAAGGAAGCACCAGGACGTCATGCAATCGTTTCCCAATGTTGACCCCATTCCCTTGCCGGCGCCGATCTGGCTCTTCAAGCTGCTTCACATCGTGACGCTCTCGCTCCACTTTGTCGCAGTTGAGATGTTACTCGGCGGCCTGCTGCTCGCGGTGCTGCTCAGTCTCTTTCGAGGCTCCGCAAACTCGCATGTCGCCGCGCGGGCTATTGCGCGCCGACTCACCGTCGTCATGACGTACGTGATCAATCTCGGCGTGCCGCCTCTCTTGTTCGCACAAGTCCTCTATGGCCGCGCACTCTATACCAGCAGCGTTTTGATTGGTGTCTACTGGATCTCCATCATCGGCATTCTGATGCTGACCTACTGGCTCCTCTACCGGTTCTCCGCGCGGCTCGATGCCGGCAAGTCCGCATGGTGGGTGGGCCTCAGCGCATGGCTTCTCGCAGGCTTCATCGCTCGCCTGCTTTCAACCAACATGACGCTGATGCTGCGCCCGGAAGTTTGGCGCGATATGTATTCGGCTTCGGCTGCTGGAAGATTTCTTCCCACCGGAGACCCCACACTCACGCCGCGCTGGCTGCTGATGCTCGCAGGCGGACTTTTCATCGGTGGTCTTTGGCTGGTGTATCTCGCAGGCCGCTCGACCTTCCGCGCGGAGGAAAAGAAGTTCCTCGCTGGCCTGGGTGGCAAGGTGGCCGCGCTCTTCGGCATCGTTTACCTCTTCGCTGGTTTGTGGGCAGCAAGCGTGCAGCCGTCAGCAGTCAAGGCCGGCCTGGCGACGCACCCCCTCTATCACTTCGCAACATTCGCCGGATATGGCTGGATGGCGCTCGTGGTAGTCGCCATACTGCTGGCTGCTTTCGCAGGCTTCGGCAGGGTCGCCGCAGGTTGGCTCGGATGGTCGGGCGCGCTGCTAGCGCTTTTGGTCGAGATCTCCTTCACCGTCTATCGCGATGCCGTGCGCGATCTGACCTTGCTCAGCAAGGGCTTCGATGTTTGGGATCGGGTTGTGGTCACCAACTGGTCGGTCGTCGGCCTTTTCCTCGTACTCTTCGTAGCTGGCCTCGGTGTCATCGGATGGCTTGTGTCCGTCGTGGCGCGCGCACAGAAAGTCATGGAGCGCGCGGCCTGATCGCGCGAAAGGGTTTCTATGAGTCAAGTCTTGAACATTCCTCCCATTGTCAAGGAGCCTGCGGAGCCCGGAGAACAAGCGTCGCGCCGCGCCTTCCTCGTCGCCGCCGGCGCGGCCGGTCTGTGCTATACCGCCGCCCTCGCCTATCCCATCTATCGTTATCTCGCTTCGCCCGAGGAGATGGAATCGAGCGCCACCGCCGTCACTGAAGTCACCCTCAAAGACGCGCAGAAGATTCCCTCCGGCTCGGTGCTCATGTTCAAGTTCGGCACTGCGCCCGCGATGCTGATCCATCACGAGGACGGCCGCTGGGTCGCCTTGACCGCTGTTTGTACGCACCTCGGCTGTACCGTGCAATACGAGCCGCAGGCCGATCGCATCCATTGCGGATGCCACGGTGGCGTCTACAACGCCTATACAGGCGCCAACGTAAGCGGACCGCCGCCCAAGCCGCTCAAGCTCTTCAAAGTCGCCGTGAACGAGACCGGCGTGAATGTTTCTCGTACCTAACGCCACAAGGATGATGGCATGACTTCAAAGACTGCTTCCATTTATGACTGGGTTGACGAGCGGCTGGGCCTGACGGAATTAGCCGACTTCGCGCGCCACAAAACCGTTCCAGTCCATGCGCAATCGTTTTGGTATTACTGGGGCGGCATCTCGCTGTTCCTCTTTCTGGTCCAGTGCTTCACCGGCGTGCTGTTGCTCGTCTACTACCATCCTGGCGCAGACGCCTACGAATCCGTTCGCCAGATCACCTTCGTGATGCACTTCGGCTGGCTCATCCGCTCGGCGCATTCGTGGTCTGCCAACCTGATGATCTTTTCGATACTCGTGCACATGTTCTCGGTCTATTTCATGAAGGCCTATCGCAAACCGCGCGAGTTCGGCTGGCTGAGTGGGATGGCTCTACTTGGAGTCGCGTCCGTCTTCGGTTTCTCCGGATATCTGCTGCCCATGGACGACCTCAGCTATTTCGCTACCAAGGTCGGCCTGCAAATCCCCGCGGCCATTCCGTGGATCGGCCCGATCATCGGCAACATGCTGCGTGGCGGCCTCGAGGTCAACGAGTTCACAGTCCAGCGCTTCTTCGCGCTCCACGTCGTCGTGCTACCTGCGCTTTTCCTGCCACTGTTCGGTTTCCATCTCTGGCTGGTGCAGCGTCACGGCAACGCCATGCCGCCCGCAGAAGAAGCCAGGCCCTTCCTTCAGCGCAAAACGATGCCATTCTTTCCCAACTTTCTGCGCAAAGATCTCGCGATGTGGCTTATCTCGCTTAACATTCTTGCGCTGCTGTCTTCGGTCTTCCCATGGTCGCTCGGCAAGCAGGCAGACATGCTCGTGCCCGCGCCGCAAGGCATTCATCCCGAGTGGTATTTCATGAGCCCCTTTGAAATGCTCAAACTTCTCGGCATGGTTAAGTGGCTGCAAGGTGAACCCGGCGAGATTGCAGGCATTCTCATCTTCACACTCGGCATCCTGCTCTGGGTTCTCATTCCGTTCTACGACACGAGCAAGGAATCCGGACGCCGCGGCCGCGCCGCACATTACTTCGGCTTGATTGCAGTTTCCGCGCTGCTGGCCACAACAGCCATCGGCTACTGGACCATTCGTTAAGACAGCCTCTAGCTCCTAGCCACTAGCTTCTAGCTCATGTAGCCGAGCAAAGCTAGAGGCTAGCAGCTAACAGCTAGGAGCTACAAAGTGAATTACCCCTTCTGGTACATTCCGCATCTCGGCTCGGGCTGGGTCATCGGCATCATCGCCATCTTCCACGTCATGATCTCGCAATTTGCGGTCGGCGGCGGTTTCTACCTGCCGATTGCCGAGCGCAAAGCCTTGCGCATGAAAGATCCCGATCTACGCTCCGCGTGGGTCAAACAACTTGCCAGCCACTCGAAATTTTTCTTCATTCTTACCGGCGTCTTCGGCACCGTCTCAGGCGTGGGCATCTGGTTCGCCATCGGACTCACGCATCCCGAGGCCACCAGCACACTCATCCATAATTTCGTCTTTGGGTGGGCCATGGAATGGGTCTTCTTCCTGGTCGAGCTCACTACGGCGGCGGTCTACTACTACACCTGGAATCGTATCGACGAAAAGCTGCACCTCACCGTGGGCTGGGTCTATGCGGGAGCCTCCGCCGCGACGCTCATCATCATCAATGGCATTCTCGCCTTCATGCTCACGCCGGGCGACACCTGGCTTGCTGTCGCCGGCACTGGTGCCGAAGCCAGCAAATTCTGGAACGCCTTTTTCAATCCGACCTATTGGCCGAGTCTCCTGCTTCGCGTCTGCGTTTGCACTTCGCTTGCCGGTGTGTGGGCGCTCATCACCTCCAGCCGCATGGACGGCGACAAGCAACCCGCTCTCAAAACCAGCATGGTCAAGTGGAGCGTGGCCTGGCTCGTTCCATCCTTCGTCGCCACGCCATTCCTGATGGTCTGGTACCTCTTCATGGTGCCCGCTTCGCAGCGTGCCCTGCTCACCCTGGGCATCGACACCATCAACTCCGGCACGTTTTCAACGGTCACGCGGATGGCACTCGTAATCATCGTCACTTCGGCCACCATCGTCGGCGTGGCTTATTTCCTGGCGTATCGCAATCCGACGGACTTCAACCTTTCGCATGCAATAGCCGTCTTACTGCTGGCCCTCATCGTCACCGGCGCCGGCGAGTACAGCCGCGAAATGCTGCGCAAGCCCTATGTCATCGGCCGCTGGATGTATTCGAATGGAGTGCGCGTCCCCTACGTGAGCCGCATCAATGCGCAGGGCTATCTCGTCACATCGAGCTGGGTCTGGGGCAGTGCCGGCGTCGCCACTACAAGCTACTCCCGCGGCGAAGCCATCTTCCGCGGCGAATGCGGTTCCTGCCACACCCTCGATGGCTACCGGCCCCTCCGTCAATTGCTCGACGGACGCGACCGCGCCAACATCCGCAACTTCATCGTCATGCTGCACCAGAACAAAGACGACTCGCCCTACAAAAAGTTCATGCCGCCGATGGTCGGCACCGAACAGGACGTGAACGACCTGACCGATTTTCTGAATGCGCAGGTGAATCCGCCCGTGCCAGCCGGGCAAAAGCCCCTATTGACTGCGCAAAAGTAAGGAATAGCGAGTAGGGAATAGGGAGTAGCGAATGGTGAACATCCTGCGAGCCGAAGACCAAAGTTTGAGAGGTTCGTTCAAAGACCTCGTAGTTTGGCAGCAAGCAGTCGAGCTTTCTTTGGCGGTCTACAGACTCACCGCGTGCTTCCCACCTTCCGAGCGATTTGGTCTGTCCAACCAACTGCGGCGGGCCTCCGTCTCCGTCGCAAGCAATATTGCCGAGGGATACGGTAGAGCGACCAAAGGCGAATACGTTCAGTTTCTTGGACACGCGCGTGGGTCAAATTGCGAAGTACTCACACAAGTTGTGATCGCTCGAGGGTTGCATTTCGGATCGGAAGAAGCGCGGCAAATCGCTGAGGACCCGGCTAACCAGGTTGGCCGCATGCTCGTAGTAATGATGAGAAAGTTGCGAAGCTAGAAGCTCTTATTCCCTAATCCCTACTCCCTATTCCCCTCTCACTACTCCCTGCCCAGCACATACGGCATCCCAAATCGCCCAATCTGGATCACAGACTTCGTCCCTGGCGGCCAGATGTGCAAGCTCGTAATGCCGCGTACGCCTGTGAGTAAATGCGCATCCGTCGTGCCCACCAGCGAGCCTGTAGCCGCGTCGTTGAAATGCACGCTCAGCAAATCGCCAGCGTGCGTATAGCCGAACACGTATTCGCCGGGCTTCAACGAAACGCCGCCAATGCGAATTGGCGCTTGCACCACAAGGTAGTGCGAGTATTTCCCATCGGCCGAGTAGCCCGCCGTGATCAACACCACCCCGGCAATATAGCGGCCCTGACTGTTCACAATGCCGCTCGCCGTGCGCATTTCGGTCTCAATGTGTTCCTTCTCGACGGGAGCGCGCGTGGGCAGCAGCGAAGCCAGTTCGGCGTCCGTAGCCTGACGCCAGATAGTCCTTTCTCCTTGAGCCAGTGGAAACAGCAACAACAGCAAAACCGCCGAACAAATCCCCTGTTTCATGGTTTCGCTTTCTTGAGCGATTCGAGCGGAACAATGCCGCGCTGGATTGCAGCCGTCGCCGCTTGCGTACGATCTGTGACGCCCAGCTTGCCCAATAGGCTGTTGATGTGGGTCTTCACCGTGGCTTCTGAGATTTCAAGCTCGGTCGCGATCTCCTTGTTGCTCTTCCCATACACAATCTGCTCCAGCACGTCGAACTCGCGCGGCGTCAGCTCTTCAGTTCCCATGCGCTCGGCAAGCTTCTGCGCAATGGCTGGCGGGATATGCGATTTCCCCGCGTGCACGGTGCGTATCGTCGCAATCAGTTCGTCGCTTGTCATGCCCTTCAGCAAGTACGCGCGCGCCCCGGCCTGCAAGGCGCGATAGATGTCCTCGTCTCCGTCGTACGTCGTCAACACGATGAACCTAGCTTGCGGCGTTTCCATGCGAACGCGCTGAATCACATCAACTCCGCCCATGCGTGGAAGCCGCAGATCGATCAGGGTGATGTTGGGTTGATGCTTGCGAAATTGCGCGATAGCCTCGACGCCATCGGCGGCTTCCCCAACCACTTCGATCCCATCTACCACGTTCAGCAACGCCACCAGTCCCTGGCGAACAACGTGATGGTCTTCCACCACCAGTACGCGAATCAATTCTTGTTCCACTTTTATTCCGCCTCTCGTGGTGCCTCACCTGGCCCCTCTTTGGGCGCGGGCGCGTGCAAGCGCACTGACGTTCCCGTTCCAGGTTCGCTTGTCACTTCCAGTGTGCCCCCAATTGCCGCGGCTCGCTCACGCATTCCTGTAAACCCATAGTGGCCCGGCGCTGAGGCAGTTTCCTCGCTCATTGCGAAGCCGCGCCCGTCATCTCGCACTTCAAGAGCGATTTCCGCCGGACCATAATCCAGCCGAACGGAAAGATGTTGCGCGCCCGCGTGCTTCTCTACATTATGGATGGCCTCCTGGGCCACGCGCAGGATTTCACGCTCCATGCCCGGCGAAAGCGGCCGATAGGCCCCAAAGACGCTGAATTTCGCTTCGATACCATGGCCGTCAGCTCTCTCCGTCACGCGCCTCAATCGCACCGGCAAAGTCTTTTCCCCCGAGTCCTGCGACCGCAGTGCCCAAATCGACTGGCGAGCCTCGGCGAGCCCCTCCCGCACATGCATGCGCGTCGTATCCAGTTGCTGCGCGGCTGCGTCTACCTTGTTGTGCCGCAGCAGTTCGGCCAGCACCTCCAATTGAACAGAAATGCCCACGTAACCCTGCGCCAACGTGTCGTGAATCTCGCGCGCAATGCGATTGCGCTCCCCGAGCACCGCCTTGAATTCACGCTCGGCATGCAGCAGGCGCCGCTTCAACAGCGTTGCCACCAGGGCCGCGGCAGCGATGGTTAGCAGCAGATAGAACCAGATGGTCTGATAGAAATGCGGCAGCAACTCAAATTGCAATGCCGTGCCTTGCAGGTTCCACACCCCGTCGTTGTTGGCTGCCTGCACGCGAAAGGTGTATTTTCCCGGAGGAATGTTGGTGTAGTAGGCGACGCGCCGTGCGCCTGCGTCCGTCCATTCGTGATCGAATCCATCGAGCATGTAGCGGTAGCGCACCTTTTGCGGCGCCACGAAACTCAACCCTGCGTAATCGAACTGGAAGTGGTTATGTCCTGCCTCAACTCTCAACCGAAAGTCTGCCCCCCGCAGGGGTGCGTCGACGTCGTCGACGGCAAAGCGCTCCACAACCACGGGCGGCGGCACAGTATTCACCGGGAAGTGAGCCGGATCGACTTCGACCAGCCCTTTCGGCGTTGCAAACCAGAGATACCCGTCGCGAGAACGCCACGCAGAGGGGTGGCTGTTGATTGCTGTTTCACGGCTGCGCAACCCATCGGCTGCACCAAACTCGATCCAGTGCGTGCAGTCCACCGTCTTGGTGCCATCGCAGCGTGCAATCCCCTTGCCGGTCGCGAACCAAAGGTGATCGCTTCTGTCGTCGAGAATTGCCCGGACGCTCGTGTCCTTCAGCGCGCTGTCTTGCACCGCGGAAAACTTCTCGCCATCCCACAAATTCCAACCATGGTCCTGCGTGCCAACAAGCAGCGTTCCACCAGCACGCGGAAGCAACGCCGTCACAACATTGCTTGAAAGACCATCGGCGGTGGTGTAGTTCACGATCTTGCCATCCCTCAGGCGCGAAAGTCCCGCGAACGTCGAGATCCAGAGGCTTCCATTGGAATCCCGCGCCATCGCGCCCACCAAATCGCTGCCTAATCCATTCGCCTGCGTGTACGTTTCTTTGCGCGCCGCCATACGCATCGCGTTATTGCTGTCTCCCGCGAATGTCCAGTGCGCAAGCCCGCGCCGCGTGCCGATCCAAAGGGAGCCGTCCGTATCCACCAGAAGCGAGCGAATGAAATCATCGGGCAGCCCGTCGGCGGAGGTGAACGAATCGACTGCGCTCCCGCGAATCCGATTCAGTCCATCGGGCGTCCCTACCCACAAGTCGCCGCTTTTTGAAGCCGCCAACGAAAGAATCACATTGCTCAAAAGAACATCGCGAACCGCATACGTTGTCGTGGCTCCCGGGATGCTTGTGCTGCGCCTCAGAACGTTCAGGCTGCCGCCGTCGGTTCCCACCCATATTTTCCCCGCGCTATCTTCTACCACCGTACTCGTTGCGTCCGAAGAGAGCCCTTCTCGTGCACCGATGTTATGAAAGCGCGTGTCGCGCAGAACCTGCAAGCCATCGGTCTCGGTCCCTGCCCAAAGATTTCCCTCGCGATCCTCAAGCAGCGACAAAACCGAAGCTCCGGCGAGCGGATCGGTCGCAGGAAGCACTTGAACCTTTTCGCCACACCAGCGTGCCAGCCCGCCGTTGGTCCCGACCCAGAGGCAGCCTTCGCGGTCCGCGAGCAGAGCCTGAATCCTTGTCCCCGGCAACTCGTGGCCCACGGTCAAGACCACCGGTCGTGCCCCGCGCTGGATCACGACTGCGCTTCGGGTCGCTGTAACGGTTTCCCGGTTGGCCAGCTTCGCTCCGAATGCGATCGGATTGTTCGGCACTACCTCGGGCCGCAGGACCTGCGACCATCCCTGGCCGCCGTACTCCACTGCTTCCTCCGTGGTCTCGACGCGCAGTCTTCCCTCCGGCGTCGCCTTCAACCCAGTGATCGCGCCTTCAGGAGCCCCGTCGCGCGCACCCAACCGTGCGAAAGCTCCATCCTTCAACCGAGCCAGACCGTCGGCCGTTCCCACCCAAAGTGTTCCGTCCGGCGTCTCGAACAAGCTGCGGATGTCGCCGCTCGGGATCGCCGGCCTCGAATTCTGGTCCAAAACCAGGAAGGAAATTCCATCGAACCGGACCAATCCCGCTTCCGTGCCAAGCCAAATAAATCCGTCGCGCGTCTGCACCAGGGCATGCACGCTGTTCTGTGGCAACCCGTTTTCCATCGCCCACGATTGGCGCCCGAATTCAGCCAGCGGCGTTGTCGGCTCAAGCGCCGAAGATGTCAGAGCGCCAGTCACCGACAGTGCACCAACGAGGATCCAAATCGCACCATAGGCGCCTTGTCTCCGCTCGCCTTCGCGCCGTTCGTGCAATTCCGTCTTGGCCAATGTGTCGATCAAAGGTTCGCGCGGATTACGCCTGCGGATCCATTGCATGAGCGTCAACGCGCATATCCACAGTAATTGGGTGGGGCGGGGAATGCACACGCGGCTCGGTCAAACTCCACCTTTGGGAGGAGCGCGGAATCACTGGTAGGGAGGAGTCCGGGGTCATTCGAAGGACTCAAGACAGGATGCGAGCAGCCCTTTAGCCTGTGGTTGTCTCCTGAATTTCCTTTACATCACTTGCGTGTCAATTCCGGGTGGCCGCCTCTCGCGGGTGCCACCCGATTCTTTTGCTCCCTTTCTCCTGAACCACTTGCCAGCCAGAATCGTTCCTAATTTGGAACGGAAGCGTGACCTTCGGGTTGCTCTGACCTGTTTGGGGCATTCCCGTGGTTTCCACCCCCGGTTACTCTGTGCACGTTACCCGGCAAAGGGGTGGTTCCTATGGGATGTCACTTCGTTGCACGCTCAGCGTGCTCTTGGCTTGTTGCCTTGGTCCTCTTGCCATTGGGCGCGCGCGCGGCGACCGTCACCGGCAACAATCCAATCGCGCTGCATGTCACGATTTCCACCACTGACGATAGCGCCCAAAAAATCGTCAACCTGATGCAGGCCGATAGCTATCACTTCCAAAACACGAAGTCGCCCACGGTCTGGATGATTCGCTTCGCCGGCGACCACCTCAAGGACATCAAGGTCGTCGTGACCGTAAAGGATTCAACCATGGTGGTCTTTGTGACAGTTGCCGACAACCAGCACCTGCCGGTGACCACCGACTTCATGCGCACCCTGCTCGTACAGAACCACGAGCTGGACCGTGTGAAGGTAGGGTATGACCGGGAAGGGGACCTGTCGGTTCGCATCGACGGGAGCGTGCGCGTCATGGACGCCGCCGAACTGCGCGAAATCGTGAACCAGGTAAGGAACGCGTCGGACGAGATCTACGGCATGATCGAGCCGAGCCTGCTGCAGTAGCCAGTCCCAGGGAAATCACAGCCTCCAAATGCGTGAGGAGAGCGCCACCCAGCGATAGATGTCTAAGTTAAAAAAATCGCCCGAAGCTTTAGCCCTGCGTGAATGCCCCCGGCATCTCTGCTAGGCTTCTCTTCGCATGGAAACCTCAAACCTCCGTCTCGAAAAGCGCCCTCCTCTCGCCATCGTCACCATTGACCGCCCTAAAGTCCTGAACGCTCTCGACGCCGCAACGCTGACGGAACTGGAAGCAGCGTTCAACGACCTCGCCGGCGACGCCGACATTCGCGTGATCCTGCTTGCCGGTACAGGGGGCCGCGCCTTCGCCGCCGGCGCCGACATCCGGGAATTGGCCCCGCTCACTCCCGAGGAGGGCCGGTCGTTTGCGTTGCGCGGCCAGGCCATCTTTCGCAAGATTGAGACGCTCGGCAAGCCGGTCATCGCCTGCATTCAGGGATTCGCCCTCGGCGGCGGATGCGAACTCGCCATGGCCTGTACCCTGCGCCTAGCTGCGGACGATGCGCGCCTGGGCCAGCCAGAAGTAAAACTCGGCGTCATCTGTGGCTACGGCGGAACACAGAGGCTGCCTCGGCTGGTCGGCCGTGGCGCCGCGCTCAAGCTCCTGCTCACTGGCGCGATCATCGATGCCGACGAGGCGCTCCGCATCGGCCTCGTCGATGAAGTCGTCCCCGCTGGCCAGTTGATGCAGCGGGCCGAGGCGCTGTCTCTCGAGATCGCCGCCAATGCACCCCTCGCCATCGCCGAGACGTTGCGAGTCGTGGACGAAGGGATCGACCTGCCCCTCGAAGCCGCTCTTGAACGCGAGGCTGCGGGTTTTGGTCATCTCTGTGGAACCGCCGACAAGACGGAAGGGACACAGGCTTTTCTCGCCAAGCGGCCCGCCACATGGACGGGCAGATAAGATTGCACCCGGCTGGTATTCTTGAAGCGTGATTTATGCTGTGCGGGTGAGGGGATTGGCAACAATGGGCCTGCTTTTGCTGGTGGCCCTCACTGCGTGCCACAAGGAAGAGCAGGCCGTGGAAGGCGTGGCCCAGAAGGCGGCCAACGCCGAGCGCCAGGCCCAGGCCACAGCCACAGTCCGCGACCAGCAGCGGGCCCAATTAGCCAGCATTCCGTTACCCACCAAAAGTCTCTACGTCGACATTCGCGAGCCCGGAGCCTGGGCCAACCCTTTCCTATCGGTGGAAGCGGACTCTCTGGACCTGCGTGTCAACCTGGCCGATGCCAACCCCAGCCCCGTGGGTGAGGGAACCATGCTGCGCCCCGCAGCTGCCCGTCGCCAGGAACTACAACTGAGGCCGACGGACCTGGCTGTGGCCATCGTGGCGCTTCCACCCAGTGCTTGGCGCTACGGCCGCGTCATTGCTGTGGCCGAAGCTCCTGGGGCCAGTCCCAAAGACCGCGCCAAAATACGCCGCAACGTAGAAGGCGCAATTCAGCAGCTTAATGACCTCGGCATCCTCGTGGAAGAGTGGCCCACGCGGTAGGTTGAGACACAGCTTTCCTGCGTTGCAGTCTCCTTTTCTTCCTTAACAGTCTGTGGTGAAAGTCAAGTTTTGAAAGGGCGGGGCTTCAGCCGTGCCGCAACTGGTTGATAAAAAACGATGGGCTTTAGCCACCGAGGGATGGTTTTCGGCCGTTTCGACTTTCAGCACGGGGCTGTTAGTCCGCGACTCGGTTAAACTTTGACTTATTTAAGTCGTCGGCTCAATAATAGCCGTATGAAGCCCTCCGCCGTTCGTACCTCGATCGACCTGCCTCGCGATCTCCACCGCCGGTTGCATGAGGCTGCGGCGCGCAAGGGTTGTTCTGCCCGCAAGCTTATTCTTGCGGGGATTGAGCGTGCCGTGGAAGAGACTCAATCGACTCGGCCAAAACGCCGGCTTAAGCTCGATCCACCTTTGATCCGCCCGGCCGGACGGCGGATTGGCATCAGCAACGAAGAGGCGTATGAACTCATTGAGCTTCCCTGACATGAACGTTTGGCTCGCGATGGCAGCGCCAGAACATGTTCATTCCGGCCTTGCGAGGCGCTGGTGGGAGAAGGAGACCGGAACCATCGCATTCTCTCGCCTGACTCAGCTTGGATTGCTTCGTTTGATGACCACGGCGGCTGTTATGGATGGCAGCCCGTTGACAATAGTCGAGGCTTGGCGAGTTTATGACCGTTTTTTTGAGGATGACCGCGTGGTATTCGTCTCGGAGCCACCCGAGGTGGAAAAGAGGTTCCGTGAAAAGGCGACAGGTCGCACTGTATCGCCCAAGGTGTGGGCCGATGCCTGGCTGCTTGCCTTTGCTCAAGCGGCGGGAGGAGTCTTAGTGACATTTGACAGGGCACTTGGACCGCGTGGCGCAAACTGCCTGCTGTCGGCAAGAAGTTGAACTCTCATCCCGTATAGCGGTGCGGAGATCGACGCGCTACTATTCCCGAGTGAGCATTTCCTCGCTGCCCATCCTCAACAACTTCACACCGCTTGATCACGAGCGCTTCGCGGCTCATCGCGAACTTGAATCCCGCCTCAAGGCCACTGTCCGCGGCGACGTGCTGTTTGACCTCGGTTCCCGCGCCCTCTACGCAAGCGATGCTTCGAATTATCGGCAGCTGCCCATCGGCGTTGTTTATCCGCGCGATGCGGCCGACGTGGAATCCGCGCTCGCCGCATGTCGCGTGCTGGGCGCAGCCGTGCTGCCGCGTGGCGCGGGCACCAGCCTCGCCGGCCAGTGTGCGAATGTCGCCGTCGTCTTCGATTTTTCCCGTTACATGAACGCACTGGGCATGATCGACGCAACCGCGAAGCTTGCCACCGTCGAGCCCGGCATCGTGCTCGACCGCTTGCGCGACGCGGCGGAGCAGCATCACCTCACTTACGCGCCCGACCCCGCCACTCACTCACGCTGTACTCTCGGTGGCATGATCGGCAACAACAGTTGCGGCGTGCACGGCCTGCTGGGCGGCAAGGTCGCCGACAACGTGGAATCCCTGGACATCGTGCTCTACGACGGCACGCGCATGACCGTGGGCCGCACCAGCCTCGACCAACTCGACAGCCTGATTCGCGCGGGTGGCCGCGTGGGCGCAATTTACGCCGGCCTCGCGCATATTCGCGATCGCTACGCCGATCTTGTCCGCGAAAAGTTTCCCCGCATTCCGCGCCGCGTCTCGGGCTATAACCTGGACGAGCTCCTTCCCGAAAACGGCTTCCATGTGGCTCGATCGCTGGTGGGCAGCGAAGGCACCTGCGCCACTGTGATCTCGGCGAAGCTCAATCTGACGGCGAGTCCGCCGTTTCGCGTCCTCACTGTGCTGGGTTTCCCCGACGGATTCCTGGCCGCCGATGCGGTTCCGCTCGCGCTCGAACACGGCCCCATCGGACTCGAAGGGTTCGACCATCTGCTGGTCGAATTCATGCGCCGCAAAGGCCTCGCTCTCAGAGAACTCGATCAACTTCCCGCCGGCGTGGGATTTCTGCTGGTAGAGATGGGCGCATGGAGTGCCGAAGAGGCGCGCTTCAAAGCAGAAGCGCTCATCCACGATTGCCGCGACTGGCCTTGCCCGCCGGCCGCGCATATCTGCACGCCTGAGGAAGCTGCGAGCGTCTGGTACGTGCGCGAATCCGCACTGGGCGCGGTGGTGTTTGTGCCCGGCGAGCCCGACCGATGGGAAGGCTGGGAAGATGCTGCGGTGCCGCCGGCCAAGCTAGGAGCCTACTTGCGCAGCATCACGGCGCTGATGAACGAATATGGCTATCGCAGTCCGCTCTACGGGCACTACGGCCAGGGCTGCGTTCACATGCGCATTAATTTCGACTTCAGGTCGGAGCAAGGTCTTCGCAACTTCCGCGAGTTTCTTGATCGCGCGACCGATGTTGTGCTGCACTTCGGCGGATCGCTGAGCGGCGAGCACGGCGACGGCCAGGCACGCGCCGCGCTTCTGCCCAAGATGTTCGGGCCGGAGTTGATGCAGGCCTTTCGCGAATTCAAGGCGCTGTGGGATCCCGACAACCGCATGAATCCCGGCAAACTGATCGATGCGGTGCGTGTTTATGACCCCGTCGAGAACTTGAAACAACCCCTGCGGGGTGGCCACCACCTGCGGTGGGGCCAACTGCCTTCGGGTGGCCCGCGCCAGGAAGAAGGCGCGGGAACCGAGATCGAGAAGCCCGATTCGAAAACCGAAATGGTGCATCGAGAGGAGGAAGCCGCACACAAAACGCATTTCGTCTTTGCCAACGATGGCGGGTCGTTGGCGCACGCAACCGAGCGGTGCGTGGGAGTGGGCGCCTGTCGCAAAACGGAAGGCGGGGTGATGTGTCCCAGCTACCGCGCGACGGGCCAGGAGCAGCACTCCACACGCGGACGGGCGCACCTGCTCTGGGAGATGCTCGAGGGAGCGCTGCGCGAAGAAGGATTTCGAAGCGAAGCCGTGCATGAGGCGCTGGACCTGTGCCTGAGCTGCAAAGCCTGCAAGACGGAGTGCCCCGTGCAGGTGGATATGGCGGCCTACAAATCGGAGTTTCTGGCCCAGCATTACAAGGGCCGATTGCATCCACTGCACCACTATGTCTTCGGATTCGCTGACAAAATGGCCCGCTTCGGTTCGCTCACTCCGGCGCTCACCAACTCGATTCTCCACGGACCCATCACGAGTCCGCTGATCAAACGCATCGTGGGCATCGCGCAGGCAAGGGAATTGCCAAGACTCGCGCCCGTCAGCTATCTGAAATCTCGGACTGCAGTCCGCAAGAACCTCTGGGAGAGCACAGCGCACCTAGCTCTGCCAGAAGCATCGACCAAAGCGCCTGCGCCGGATTCGCAAGGGCGCGAAGCGCAGTTGGCCCCACCGCAGGTGGCGCAAGGGCGCGAAGCGCGATCGGCCCCACCGCAGGTGGTGCTGTGGGCGGATACGTGGAATAACTACTACCACCCGCAAACCCTCG
>Ga0302324_100012093_pt1 | contig 17647 bp, 17 predicted proteins | sample Palsa_T0_1_FD_201949 | JGI IMG/M metagenome (GOLD analysis project Ga0302324, IMG submission 201949) | Peat permafrost microbial communities from Stordalen Mire near Abisko, Sweden - Palsa_T0_1 | ecosystem: Environmental > Terrestrial > Soil > Palsa > Peat permafrost | place: Sweden: Abisko... | reverse complement strand
AAATCCCCAACACTTTCAGGTGGCGCTGCGCGCCCATCCATTCGCAATCCCGATAGAACGCGCCGAAGTCGCGCTCGACAGGCAAACCGGCGCGCCGGGCTTGCTCCCAATAGCGTGCCGTCCAATCAATTACGCGCTCTTCGTCCCAACTGATAAATGCATCCTTGAACAGCGACGCAACATCATAAGTGATTGGCCCGAATACTGCGTCCTGAAAATCCAGCACCCCAGGGGTCGGATCGCATATCATCAAATTGCGCGGCATGTAGTCACGATGCACATAAACACGCGGCTGGGCAAGATTGCTAGCGAGAATCCGCGTGAACAGATCATCAAGCGTCTTTTGCTGGCCAGCGCTCAATTTCATGCCGCGATGATGCTGGACATACCATTGTGGGAATAATTCAAGCTCACGCCTGAGTAATGCTTCGTCGTATGGCGGCAACATGCCGGGTTTGCTGGCGAGCTGCCAATGCACCAGGGTGCTGACCGCGGCGCGGAACAAGTCGTCGGCGTTGTCCTCAGTTAACGCCTGCAGGTAGCTCGTGGTGCCGAGGTCGGAAAGCAGTAGGAAGCCGTGTTCATAATCATGGGCAATTACCCGCGGTACATGCACACCGGCGTCCGCCATCAATTCAGCGACCCGCACGAATGGACGGCAGTCTTCATGCTCGGGTGGTGCATCCATCACGATGAATGATTGGTCGTCGACGCGTACCCGGAAATAGCGTCGGAAACTCGCGTCCTGCGACGCCGGTTCGAATGCCGACATCGTGGCACTCAATTGCGCTTCAACCCATTGCCGAAGCCGCTGTTGGCGAGGCACTTCGCGCATTGCCTTATTCGGTAAATTGTGCGATTTTATCATTCCCTCCGGCCAATAATGATAATGAAAACATTCCGCGTCGCGCCTTTCATGCTGTTGTTGTGGTGCAGCTGTGCTACTGCGGACGACTCGCCGCCAGCAGCGCCCGCCCCTGATGACCAAGCTCTACACCTCAAACTGCAACCCGCATTGATTCCGTTTATGCCGAGCGAAAGCGAAAACCTGCCTCTATTTTTTGAAGCGGACCAGCTGCAAGGCCACCAAGAACAGGAAACCGAAGCGGAAGGCGCGGTGCGGGTCTGGCGACGTGGTCAATCCTTCTACGCCGACTGGCTGCGTTACGACATGCCCGAGAACGAAATTAATGCCCACGGTAATGTGCGGATCGAACAGGGTGGTGACTTGCTCAATGGCAGCAAGCTGCGTTTCAACCTCGGCACCCAACGCGGGCAGATGGATGAGCCCGTTTACGCAGTAGTGGTGAAGGGCACCCACGGCCACGGGGCAGCCGACAAGCTGCTGCTCGAGGGTGAAGGCATGTACCGTCTGGTCAACGGCAATTATACGACTTGTCGTGCGGACGACCCTGTTTGGGTGATCCGCGCCGACGAGTTCGCAATCGACAAGCCGCGTCAGATCGGAACCGCACATAATGCGCTTATTGTATTTAAGGGTGTGCCCATTTTTTACTCGCCGTACCTGAGTTTTTCTCTTGATAAAGAGCGCAAATCAGGGTTCTTGGCACCAACAATGGGCAGCAGCGGAAATTCCGGCATTGAATTCTCATTGCCCTATTACTGGAATATTGCCCCCAATTACGACGCGACACTCACGCCGACCGAAATGTCCAAGCGCGGCACGCAACTCAGCACTGATTTTCGCTATCTCGAACCAACCTATCATGGCGAATTTCAATATGCGATTCTGCCTGATGACCGCGTTGACGATGGCCAAAACCGCTATGACCTCTTTCTGAAACACAACCAGACATGGAACGGCTGGAGCGGTGCACTTGATATCGAAAAAGTCTCGGACAACACCTACTTTACCGACCTGTCGAACCAAGTTTCTCTCACTTCACAAACGGTACTACCGCGCCAAGGCTCGGTAAGCCGCGCTGGAACTTGGGGAGACGACGGTAGCTGGGGCTTCTCAGCGCTGTTCCAACACTGGCAAACGCTGCAACCCGATCCACTGCAGCCTGTGGGTATTCCCTACAGCCGCTCACCCCAACTCGGTTTCACGGCGACGCAGCAGGATTTTCATCTGCTGGATTTCAACCTTGACAGCAATTTCACAGATTTCACGCATCCAACGCTGGTCAATGGCTATCGTTCAGTTGCTTATCCCAGCCTGAGCCTACCGCTGCAATCATCTTATGCTTATATCACGCCGAAGATCGGCGTGAATTACACCCACTACGACCTTGACGCGTCTACGACTCAACTGGCCACAGACCAGAGCCGCACCGTGCCGATTTTTTCGACTGCAAGCGGCTTGATATTCGAACGCGCCATGTCAATATCCGGCCAAAGCATGACGCAAACCTTGGAACCCGAAGTTTTCTACGTTTATATTCCGGAGCGCAACCAGAACGGATTGCCGAACTTTGATAGTGGGGTGCAGGACTTGAGCTTTGCGACGCTGTTTACCGAAAATCAGTTCAGCGGTTACGACCGCATCAATGACGCCAATCAGGTTACCACCGGCATCACTTCGCGTTTTCTCGAGCAAGACGGCGACGAGCGACTGCGGATCGGACTCGCTCAACGATATTATTTCAGCACTCAAGAGGTTACGCTGCCCGGCACTCCGGCGCGCACCAGTGATGCGTCAGACTTGCTTGCAGTGGTCAGCGGCACCATTGCTCAACATTGGACCTCCGATTTCGGCTGGCAATACACGACCAACGTGGCGCAGACACAACGGTTATCGTTGGACACCCGTTATGAGCCCAATCCCGGCGAAGTTTTTAACTTTGGATATCGCTATGTTTCCGCCACAGAAAGTGCTCAGTTGGGCTTAGTCAACCTCGACGGAGACACTGGCGTCGAAAAACAAGTAAACGTCTCGGCCCAATGGCCGATTACGACGCATTGGAGCCTGCTTGGGCGCTGGAACTATTCACTGCAAGACCACTCTTTACTCGAAGGCTTAGCCGGGTTCGAGTACAATAATGGATGTTGCTGGGCACTCCAGTTTGTGGCCCACAGCTTGGTCACCACGTCGACGACTAGGGCAGATGCGGTTTTTATCCAACTTGAATTGACCGGAGTGTCACAGTTCGGTTCCAATCCGCTGGAAACCTTGCGCCGTAACATCGGCGGCTATACCCAACAAGAGTCGTCTAATGTCGCGGATGATTCATTCACGACACACTAGCTCAGTATTAATATAGATAATGAGAGCCGTTCAGAGTCATATACTTGCCGCAGTCGGCCTAGGATTGTCTTTGGCCGCATCAAGCGTAACCGCACAAACTTCGCCTCCGGCAGAAAACTCAACGGCAGTACCCGCCGCGGCGCCTGCAGCGCCAGTGGTATTAATTGATCGCGTGGTGGCAGTTGTTAACGATGAAGCAATTACGCGTCGCGAACTTGATGACGCGATCAAAAACGTGACAGCACAACTTCAGCGACAGAACATTCAACAACCGCCGAGCGATGTGCTAGAAAAACAAGTCCTCGAGCGACTAATTAATTCCCGAGTCCAGTTGCAGGAAGCGAAAGACACTGACCTGAATGTGGACGACATCACGGTTGAAAAAGCCATCCAGCGCATCGCAAGTGGAAATAATATATCGATCGATCAACTACAAGAGTCGCTGAAAAAGGATGGTGTTGATTTTGCGAGGTTTCGTGAGCAAATTCGTGATGAAATCACGCTCGCGCGGTTGCGCGAGCGTGATGTTGACGACAGGATCGTAATCAGCGACACCGAGATCGATAATTTCCTGAAAGTTCAACAGGAAAAAGGTGGTAGCACCGAGGAATTTGACCTCTCGCATATCTTGATTCGGGTTTCGGATCAGGCGTCGCCAGAACAAATTCAGCAGGCCCGGGCACGCGCTGAGGAGGCCATAAAAAGGATCAAAGCAGGGATTGATTTCCGTCTGGTGGCAGCAAGCTTTTCCGACGCGTCTGATGCAACTCAAGGCGGCGCGCTGGGCTGGCGCGAAAGCAATCAACTGCCAACAATGTTTGCCGATGCAATTACATCACTGCACCCTGGTGAGGTAACCGATATTCTGCGCAGCCCAAACGGCTTTCATATTCTGCGTCTGAATGACCGGCGCGGGCAAAACGCGCCGGTCATTGTGCAGCAAATTCATGCTCGCCATATTTTGGTCAAAACTAACGAAATTGTGTCGGAAGATGAAGCAAAAGATCGTTTACTTAAGATCAAAGATCAGCTCGATCACGGCGGGGATTTCGCAAATCTTGCGCGGCTTCAATCGGAAGACGTCGGGAGCGCCACACGTGGTGGCGATCTCGGTTGGCTATCACCCGGCGACACGGTGCCTGAGTTCGAAAAGGCAATGGCCACCCTGAAACCTGGGGAAATCAGTGCGCCGGTACGATCTCAATTCGGTTGGCATTTGATTCAAGTGCTGGAACGTCGCGACGCCGATATGACAAAAGACCAACAGCGTCTTCGCGCCCGAATGGCGCTGCGCGCGCAGAAGGCCGACGAAGCATACCAAAATTGGTCGAGTGAACTTCGCGACAATGCGTACGTCGAGTATTATTTAGACAGTAAGTAATTACTTCGACTCTTAAGAGCTGTCAAAGCTAACCGCTGTCTGGCCGCTACCACATGGCTGGTAATATTTTACTCTCTCCGTCGCAACCGCCTTTGATTGCCATTACCGCGGGCGAGCCCGCCGGCATCGGGCCCGATCTGTGTGTAATGCTGGCTCAACGCACACGGATAGCACGTGTGATCATCATTGGCGACCCAGATTTGCTCGTGCAACGTGCGCAGCTGCTTGGTCTTCCCTGGCGTGGAGTTCCATTCGAGTCTGCGCGCGAAGTGTCTTTTATACCAGGGACTCTTTCGGTGCTACGAGTGCCAGTCACAACGCCAGTTGTCCCTGGAAAACTCGACCCGGCGAATGCGCCTTTCGTGCTGCGCATGCTTGAGACCGCGGTCGAAGGCTGCCTGAATGGGTGCTTCGACGCGATGGTAACCATGCCAGTGCATAAGGGTGTAATTAACGATGCAGGCTTTGCGTTTACGGGGCATACTGAATTCTTGGCTGCACGTACCCGCGCCTCACATGTCGTGATGATGCTCGCCGCCGGCAACTTGCGAGTCGCGCTCGCGACGACACACCTTGCAGTCAAGGACATCGCACCGCATATCACACGCGAAAATCTGGAAAAAACGCTGCACGTACTGCATCACGATCTGACCAGGCTCTTCGGTCTCACGGCCCCGCGCATTGCAGTCACGGGACTCAATCCACACGCTGGCGAAGGCGGTCATCTCGGACATGAGGAAATAAAAATTATTACACCACTGATCGAACAGTTTCGCGCTGAAGGCTGGCAAATAAGCGGGCCACTAGCGGCGGACACATTGTTTCAGCGCGAGCAGTGGGCCGAATTCGATTGCGTACTCGCGATGTACCACGATCAGGGGCTGCCGGTCTTCAAGCATGCAAGCTTCGGTCATGGTGTCAATATCACGCTCGGCCTACCGATCATACGCACCTCAGTCGACCACGGCACTGCACTAGAACTCGCCGGTACCGGTAAAGCGGATTCCGGCAGCCTTCACGCTGCACTCGATTTGGCAGCCGCGCTCGCGCAACAACCCTTAGCGCATTACAGTGAAACATCAGCCGCGCAAACGATTCAGTCAAAACTTTCTCGTCGATGAGTCGGTAGTCGCTGCGATCCTCGCCGCGCTGCATCCTAGACGCGGCGATCTGGTCGTCGAAATCGGACCTGGAACGGGCGCGCTCACTCAGCCGCTCCTCGCGCTGGTTGATGAGTTGCACGTGATAGAAATCGACCGCGACCTTGCGGCCAATTTGATACGAAAGCAGCCGCGGCTGTCTATGCATACTTGCGACGCGCTGGGATTCGATTTCGCACAATTCAATAGAGAAATCAGGATCGTCGGTAACCTACCCTACAACATTTCAACGCCACTGTTGTTTCATCTGGAAAGTTTCGTCGCGTGCATCCAGGATATCCACGTAATGCTGCAACAGGAAGTGACCGATCGCATAGCCGCCACGCCGACAGACAGTAACTACAGTCGACTCTCAGTGATGTTGCAATACCGATTTACGGTGGAAAAGCTGTTCAGTGTCGGGCCAGAAGCATTCGTCCCACAACCCCAGGTCGAATCCGCGATAATCCGGTTGGTCCCGCAGAATCCCTTGCCATGGCCAGCGCACGACGAGCTATCGTTTGCTCGTATCGTGGCCGCAGCATTTGCGCAGCGACGCAAAACGCTGCGCAATTCGCTCAAAGACTACCTTACCGCGCCGAACTTCATAACGCTCGGCATTGATCCGCAAGCGCGCGCTCAAGAATTAAGCGTCGCGCAGTTTGTCGCGATTGCCAATCACGTCAGTGCGCACACCACCTGATCAGGCGATCTTGCTTTGAATTAATTCAATCTTGTACCCATCGGGGTCTTCGACAAACGCGATCACGGTCTTTCCGTGTTTCATCGGCCCGGCCTCACGCGTAACCTTGCCACCGCGCTGTTTGACTTCCTCGCATCCTCGGTAGGCATCGTCGACTTCAATCGCGATATGCCCATAACCGGTGCCGATTTGATATGCACTTGTGTCCCAGTTATAGGTAAGTTCGAGCACCGCTTCTTTGGTCTCAGCACCGTAACCGACAAACGCCAATGTAAACCGCCCTTCGGGATAGTCCTGCTGCCGCAATACTTTCATCCCGAGCACTTCGGTATAGAAAACAAGTGAACGTTCAAGATTTCCTACCCGTAACATAGTATGCAATATCCTCATCGGTCGCCGTGCATCGTTATATTTGTATCATTTCAAAATCTTCCTTACGTGCGCCACATTCGTGACATGTCCAATTAACCGGTATATCTTCCCATCGCGTACCGGGTGCGAGGCCCTCCTCAGGTAACCCGGCGGCCTCGTCGTAGATAAAACCGCAGATGAGACACATGTAGGTTTTGTATAAATTAATGTCGCTGGTCATGGGGGAAATGTGTTCAATCTGGGCTAAAATATGATTTTAGCGATTCTGTTTGCTTCTCAACAATTAATTTTCGATGGATCAACCAACGCCTGCCCTGTCGCCGCCAATCGTTTTGGTATTCGCAGCGACTGATCCGAGCGGTGGTGCGGGGCTGCAGGCCGACATCGTCACATTGTCAAGCATGGGGTGTCACGCGCTGTCGGTAGTAACTGCGGTGACCATCCAAGATACGATGGGTGTTGAAGACGTTTTGCCTCTCGACACTGAATGGGTTGCTGACCAGGCGCGCTGCGTACTCGAAGACATGCCGGTCGCGGTATTCAAGATTGGGCTGCTAGGCAGCGTTGAAAACATTGCGGCCATCGCCGAAATCGTGTCCGATTACCCGGAAATCCCGCTGGTGCTCGACCCGGTGCTAGCGTCGGGGCGCGGTGATGAGTTGGCTACTGATGAAATCATTGGCGCGCTGCGCGAATTGCTGATTCCACAAACTACCATCGTCACACCAAACAGCATCGAAGCACGCCGTATGGTACTGACAGAAAATGAGGCCCCGGATGAAATCACGCTTACTGAATGTGCCCGCCGACTCATTGAAGCGGGTTGCGAATACGTGATGATCACTGGCACGCATGAAAGTACACCGCAGGTCATTAACACTCTTTACAACCACGATGGCGTGATGCGCGCCGACAGTTGGGAGCGCCTTGCCGGCAGCTATCACGGCTCGGGTTGCACGCTTGCTTCCGCAATTGCCGCAACCATCGCGAGCGGGCTTGGTATCGGCGAAGCAGTCAGGGATGCCCAAGAATATACGTGGCAAACACTGAAGGCGGCATTTCGTCCAGGTATGGGTCAAAATATTCCAGACCGTTTGTTTTGGGCACGCGACGATGAACGAGTCAATGATGATTAGGGGACTTTATGCGATTACTCCTGAGTGCGCCAACACCGCCCTGTTGCTTGCACAGGCAAATGCTGCAATCCTAGGTGGAGCGCAGGCCCTACAATACCGCAACAAATCGGCTGACGGAGACTTGCGCTTTGAACAAGCAAGCGCGCTAAATGCCTTGTGTCAAGCCCACGAAACATTATTCATCGTCAATGACGATATCGATCTTGCAATCCGGGTTAACGCCAACGGCGTGCATCTGGGCGCGCAGGATGCAACTATTGCCAGTGCGCGTGCAACGCTCGGTGGCGATAAAATCGTGGGGGTTTCCTGCTATGACGACCTCAACCGCGCGCATGACGCGGCGGCACGGGGCGCAAATTACGTCGTCTTCGGCAGTTTTTTCGCGTCGCCAACCAAACCCGGCGCGGCGCGCCCTTCGCTTGGCTTGTTACGACGGGCGCGACGACAACTTTCATTACCACTGGTTGCGATCGGTGGCATCGATCTGCAGGGAGCGCGCGCGGTGATTACAGCCGGTGCCGACGCGGTCGCAGTAATCTCAGCATTATTCGCAGCGGCCGACATTAAGGCTGCCGCACGCGAGTTCTGTGACTTATTTTCCTTGGAAAACCATGACTGCGCTTAACGACGAACTCTTCGCCGCTGCTCAGCGCGTAATTCCAGGCGGCGTTAATTCGCCGGTGCGTGCGTTCCGTGGGGTTGGCGGCGTGCCGCGTTTTTTATCCCGCGGCAATGGCGCCTTGATCTGGGATGCTGAGGGCAAACGGTATATCGATTACGTCGGCTCATGGGGGCCGCTGATCTTGGGTCACGCACACCCAGAAGTCGTGCGCGCCGTGCAACAAGCGGCGAGCCAAGGTTTGAGTTTCGGCGCACCAACGGCAGCAGAAACTGAGTTTGCAGAATTACTGTGCCTTTCGGTGCCCGGGATGGAACAAGTACGCCTCGTCAGCTCCGGCACCGAGGCTACCATGAGTGCGATTCGTCTCGCCCGAGGTTTTACCGGCCGCACTATGCTGATTAAGTTTGAGGGGTGCTATCACGGCCATGCTGACGCGCTATTGGTTAAAGCAGGTTCCGGTGCCTTAACGTTCGGCAATCCGAGTTCTGCGGGCGTGCCGCCGGAGGTCGCCGCGCAGACCTTGGTGCTGCCATATAACGATATTGAAGCCGTGACGGCAGCTTTTGCACATGCCAGCGATACTATTGCTTGCATCATTGTCGAAGCGGTTGCCGGCAACATGAATCTTGTGCTGCCCCGCCGCGAATTTTTACAGACACTGCGCGATCTCTGTACACGGCACGGCACCGTGTTGATCTTTGACGAAGTAATGACCGGATTCCGTGTTGGGCCGCAGGGCGCTCAAGGTCTATTCGGTATCACAGCCGATCTCGTCACGCTCGGCAAGGTCATCGGTGGTGGCATGCCGGTCGGTGCCTTCGGTGGCCGACGCGATATAATGCAATGCGTCGCGCCGCTGGGCCCAGTCTACCAAGCCGGGACGTTGTCGGGCAACCCGGTGGCAGTGGCAGCAGGACTCGCAACGCTAAAGCTTGTACAACGTCCGGGGTTTTTTGCGGCACTAAAGAACACCGCCGTGGAGCTTACGAGTGGGTTATCTGCGCTTGCGCATGAATACGATGTTGCATTTTCCGCACAGCCAGTCGGCGGCATGTTTGGCATTTATTTTCGAGCCGCGCCGCCGCGCAGCTATGCTGAGGTCATGGAGTGCGACAAAGATGCATTCAACCGCTTTTTTCACGCAATGCTTGAACGCGGCGTTTATTTCGCACCATCGGCATATGAAGCCGGTTTTGTTTCCGCTGCACACGGTCCTGCCGAACTCGAACAAACGCTTGCGGCCGCACGCGAGTACTTTGCTTCCATCAAATAGTCGGCTAGCAATGAACACTTGCCCTGCCACACAACATCGAAGTGGCTTTACTCTTCCTCGTTAGTGCAATTTTATGCGCGACTCTTTTCGAGTGCGCACAAAATCGGTATTGTGGAGGATATTGAAGCAAATAGTCAGCCAGTTAAACGGGAAGCTCATAAAAAAGCCCCCGGTTAAGGGGAATAAACCGGGGGCAGAAGCCTTAATTAGCATTAAGGCACCCGCTCAGGGAGGAGAAGCGGGAGACGATCAAGCTGTCTATTTATGAGACCCTTGGAAGTAAAACCAAGTTCCACACCTAGGGAAAACGCTTTTGTTTCAAACTGTTAATAGCCATCCATGAAAATTCTCGGCCAATTTCCACAGCGTCGTATGCGGCGTAACCGGCGCGACGAGTTCTCGCGCAGGTTGGTGCGTGAACATCGCCTAAGCTGCGATGATTTGATTTATCCGGTGTTTGTGATTGATGGCAAGGGCCGGACTGAGCGGGTCGCTTCAATGCCTGGGGTGCAACGCTATACTATCGATAAGCTGTTGCCGCACGCTGAACAATGCCTGAAACTTGGCATCCCTGCACTGGCAATCTTCCCGTCAATCGAGCGTAATTTGAAAACGCCGAATGGCCGCGAGGCAATCAACCCAAAAGGATTAGTGCCTCGCGCAGTCACGGCCCTGAAAAAACGATTCCCCGAGCTCGGTGTAATAACTGACGTTGCGCTGGATCCCTACACCACGCATGGTCAAGATGGTGTGATCGACAAGTCCGGCTATGTATTAAATGACGAAACAACCACGGCATTGGTCAAGCAAGCTCTGGTCAGCGCTGCGGTTGGTGTCGATATAGTCGCGCCATCCGACATGATGGACGGCCGCATCGGAGCGATTCGCCACGCCCTCGATGACAAAAAATTTATCCACACGCGAATTCTTGCTTATGCCGCAAAATACGCATCCGCTTACTATGGGCCTTTTCGCGATGCAGTCGGATCAGTCTCTACCTTCGGCCGTGGCAACAAATATAACTATCAGATGGATCCTGCCAATAGCGACGAAGCATTGTGGGAAGTCGGGCTCGATCTCGCTGAAGGAGCCGATATGGTGATGATCAAGCCCGGAATGCCGTACCTCGACATCGTGCGGCGCGTGAAAGATGAATTCAAGGCCCCGACCTTCGTATATCAAGTGAGTGGCGAATACGCAATGCTAAAAGCGGCTGCGCAAAGCGGCTGGCTTGATGAACGGCTGTGCGTGCTGGAAGCACTGACTGCATTCAAGCGTGCTGGCGCTGATGCGATTTTGACTTATTTCGCGATTGACGCTGCAAGCTGGCTCAAATCATAATAATCCTGCATCTGCTCATTCCTCGGCAAGTAATGCTGCAACTGCGGCGCGCGGCGCGCGTTCGATTTGTTTGCCTTCAGCACTAGTCTTGAGTGCATGGCGCAGATGATGCAAATATAAAATTTTAAGATGAATGTCGACATCACTATGGACAAATGACAATGTTGGCACGTCTAGTGGAAAGCCCCCGGCGTAGATACGACTGGTCCCACCACTATATTCAACACCACTATTAATTAGATGAAGCTCTACTTCTTTTGCATTGTCAGTAAATAGTTGCAATTGAATGGCGGCAAATTTTCCGGCATTCCCATTCAACACCGACCCGACAAGATGGGGCTCGAATTGTGCGAATTCGTCCATGATGGTCAGCGCCAATTTACGTAGCGCCCGCAATTCATGTACATGTTCCTGAAAATACAACGCCCGGTATGATTTGAGAGCACTGTCTACTTCTGCATTGTCCGGCAGTTGCTTCAATCCGGACACGCCGATTTGGCGTGCCGCTTTGCGTTTTGCCAGCGCATAGTCCTCAATCCCGTCCTCTGCCATCAGCCGCGCGGCCAAATGGGCAATTTGACTACGTGCATGGTTGCGTTCGAAGTCACGTGGCATGCGTGTTCGACTCAGAATAACTGGTCTTTCACTTCTTCCGGTGGGTTAGTGCCGGTAGGCGTTTGCGATGCTGCACCACCTTCTGATTCAGGCGGCAAATATTCTTGGTAAAAATAGTCCGGAATGCCGCCGTCTGTCATGCGCGCTCCGGTTTCGGGGTTAATGCGCATTACCACTACGCCTTCGGGCATCGTGGGCTGCTCTTCGGAAACCCCCTTCAATGCCTTGCCCATATAATCGATCCACATCGGTAATGCAGCAACCGCGCCGGTTTCATTATTGCCAAGAGTGCGTGGATTGTCGAATCCAATCCACGTTATGGCAACTAGTCCGGTACCGTAGCCACAAAACCAGGCGTCGACAAAATCATTAGTAGTGCCGGTTTTTCCGGCGAGATCGTTGCGTCCGAGTTCAAGCGCGCGGGTCGCTGTGCCAATCCGCACCACATCCTGCAGCATGCTGTTCATGATGAACGCGTTGCGGGCATCAATCGCGCGTTCTGCCGTTTCACCAACTCGATTGGGTTGGGCTTGTGCAACGATGTTGCCCTTGGAGTCTTCGATGCGCGCGATGAAGTACGGGGTCACACGATAGCCCCCATTAGCAAACACCGCGTATGCATCCGCCATTTGCAATGGACTAGCTTCCCCGACACCCAATACCATGGTCAGGTAAGGTGGGTTATCTTTGGGGTCGAACCCAAAACGGGTAATGTAATCCTGCGCATATTGCGGAGTAATTGCCTGTAATATTCTTACTGATGCCAAGTTTTTCGACTTGGCCAGCGCAATGCGCACGCGTATTGGGCCGTCAAATTTATCGTCGTAGTTCTTCGGCTCCCAAGGTTCAGAGCCAGTTTCAGTCGCATCAAATGTGATCGGCGCGTCATTGACGATGGTCGCGGGAGTAAATCCCTTCTCGAGCGCCGCCGAATAGATAAAAGGCTTAAAACCGGATCCCGGTTGACGTAGCGCCTGAGTAACATGGTTGTATTGATTGCGCGCAAAATCAAAGCCGCCAACCAATGCGCGGATTGCACCATCTTGTGGATCAATCGACACCAGCGCCGCCTCAACTTGCGGCAATTGGGTAATTTGCCAATGGCCCTTCTCGTTTTTTTGGATTCGGACAATTGCACCACGCCGCAAGCGTTGATTTGGGGGAGCAGTATTGCCGATCATTTTTTGTGCAAATAGGAGCCCCTCATTGTTAATATCTATTGTTTCTCCGCCCTTGCGATAAACCTTGAGCGATTTTGCGCGCACGTCGAGCACCAGCGCCGGAATAATGTCATCACTTTCTGATTCATCCTGCAGCGCATCCTCAAGAGCCTCGTCCTCCGGTTGCGGACCAAGCTCGACATAACGTTCGGCACCACGATAACCATGTCGCTGATCATATTCAAGCGCGCCTTTGCGTACGGCGCCATAAGCAGCTACTTGGTGCGCCGCGACTAACGTCGTGTAGACACGAAATCCTTTGCTGTAGGCATCGTCCTGAAAACGATCATATAATGCCTGCCGCACCATTTCAGCCATGAAGTCCGCCGGTACAGCAAAATTATTGCCGCTCTTGTTGATTAATAATGATTGTTTTTCAGCGGCCAATAATTGATCGTCAGAAATATAATTTAATTCACGCATCCGGTGCAGTACGTACTGCTGGCGCAATTTTGCGCGTTTGGGATTAATCACTGGATTGAAAGCTGACGGTGCTTTGGGCAGGCCCGCTAGCATGGCCATTTCGGCAAGCGTTAATTGGTCAAGCGGCTTGCCGAAATAGGTCTGTGCTGCGGCTGCGAACCCATAAGTATGCTGACCGAGATATATCTGGTTGATGTAAAGCTCAAGTATCTGATCTTTGGTCAAACTATGTTCAATCTTAAATGCCAGCAATACTTCGGCAAATTTTCGTGCGAACCTTTTTTCCTTGGTTAAAAAGAAATTGCGTGCCACCTGCATGGTGATTGTGCTTGCACCCTGATGTACGCCACCTGCAACGAAATTAGACAGTGCGGCACGTAAGACACCGACATAGTCAACGCCACCGTGTTGATAAAAGCGCTCGTCTTCGGCAGAAAGAATTGCATCGCGCATCGCTTGTGGCACCTGCTCGATTTTGACTACTGCGCGCCTCTCCTCACCGAATTCCCCGATCAGCAGCCCCTCGGCGCTATAAACGCGCAATGGGATATTTGGCTGATAATCAGTAAGTGATGCCAGCGATGGCAGTGTGGGATATATAACAATTGCTGAAAAAACAATGACTAACGCGCCAGCCAATGCGGCGACACAGGATAATACTAACGGGAATACCCACCAACGTGACATCTAGTAACAACCCATGATGCGGACAAAATAGAATAAACAAAGCCATACGGCTCGGGGTGTGACGCATGCCATGGCCGAATATGGACTCGCTGATTAGACTATGGCGAGATGGTCGCAATTATAGGCTCGCCGTCTTGCAAAAGGAACGCCCAAGAAATACTTTACATGGTGAGGAGTTGTTGTTAGCATTTAATGTAAATTATGTAAACTGGCTCTAACCGACCTATGATTAAGGATAAATTGGTGTCCGGGCTCGAAAGAGTCGAGCAACTCTTCAAATCGAAGGCGCCCCCGCTTATCGGTTGTGACATTAGTTCGTCAGCGGTGAAATTAGTCGAGGTCGCTGACGCTGGGAAAAATCTCTACCGTGTCGAGCGCTACGTGATTGAGCCATTGCCGCGCGATTCAGTAGTTGAAGGCAATATCAATAATCTCGATGCGGTCAGCGATTCACTGAAGCGTGGCTGGAAACGCCTTGGCACCCACATCAAGAATCTGGCGTTGGCATTGCCAACCGCAACGGTCATCACGAAAAAGATAATCGTGCCCGCCGGACAGCAAGAACACGAGCTTGAGCTGCAAGTTGAAACCGAAGCCAACCAGTACATTCCTTTTGCGCTTGATGAGGTTAACCTTGACTTTCAGGTTCTGGGCGCTGCGCCAAACAATCCTGGCGATGTCGAAATACTAATTGCCGCCGCACGCAAAGACAAAATAGAAGATCGCGTTGCCGCCGCCGAGGCTGCGGGACTTAAACCTGTCGTGCTGGATGTCGAATCCTTCGCAACACAAACAGCATTTGAATTGATCGAGCGTCAGTTGCCGGACAACGGTAAAGATCAAAATGTCGCAATTTTTGACATTGGCACCACGATAATGAACCTCAGCGTATTTCGCAATGGCCAATCGATTTATATGAGGGAACAGCCGTTCGGTGGGAATCAGCTGACACAGGAAATCCAACGCGTTTTCGGCATGTCGCCGGAAGAGGCCGAGGCTGCCAAACGTGTCGGCGGCTTACCCGATAATTATGAGTCTGATGTACTGGCACCTTTTATGGACACGCTAGGACTCGAAGTTGCGCGTGCGCTACAGTTCTTCCTTACTTCAACCCAATATAACCAGATCAATCACATTTTGCTTGCTGGGGGCTGCGCTGCGATTATCAGCATCGACGAAGCAGTAATGCGGCGTACCCAGATAAACACAATGGTGGCAAATCCATTTGCCAACATGGCATTGTCTTCGAAAATCAGGCCCAAAAATCTAATCAGCGATGCCCCATCATTAATGGTCGCGTGTGGCCTCGCGATGAGAAGGTTTGACTCATGATACGCATCAACCTGCTGCCGCACCGTGAAATTAAGCGCAAGCAGCAGCAAAAAGAATTTTTTACCTTGCTGGGAACCGTGGTGGCGTTCGGCGCAGCGATCTGGTTTTTAGTTCATCTCTTTCTTGGCAGTCGTCTCGAAGATCAATTGGGTCGTAATAAATACCTCGATGGTCAAATCGCAACACTCGACAGTCAAATCGAGGAGATTAAAAAACTAAAAGACCAGGTAGCTGAGCTACTTCAGAGAAAAAAAATAGTAGAGGCGTTGCAGGCAAATCGCAATCAAACCGTTTTGTTGCTTGACCAATTGGTGCGCCAATTACCTGATGGCATATATCTAAAAAGTGTCCAGCAAAAAAATGATGTCGTCAGTATTTCCGGCTATACGCAATCGAACGCGCGGGTATCCACTTTTATGCGAAATCTGGGGTCTTCCCCTTATCTCGAAAATCCGAATCTGATCGAAATCAAGGCCTCGATCGAGCAAAACCGACGGATCAATGAATTCAGCTTAAATGTGCAGCTCACGCACCCCAAGGATGAGGTACCGGATTCCGGTAATAAGCCAGGAGCCACGACAAAAACAAGTGCCACCACCAACGCGGGCGGCCACCCATGATGACAATTGACGACTTAAGGCGTCTTGATCCTAAGAACATCGGCAGCTGGCCGACACCCGTCAAACTCGGCGTACTGTTGATCACGTTGATTGCGATCGTCATCGCAAGCTATTTCCTTGACTGGCAAAATCAACTTGATGCCATACATTCTGCAGCAAATAAGGAACTCTCCTTACGTGATACTTTTATTGAAAAGAAAAAACAGGCCATTGATATCGACGCCTATCGCAATCAACTTGTCGAAGTCCAAAAATCCTTTGGAACCCTGCTCAAACAACTACCCGGCAAGTCAGAGATGGAAGCGTTGCTTACTGATATTAATCAGGCCGGTCTCGGTCGCGGTTTGCAATTTGAACTATTCAAACCTGCTGCGCAAGAAAATATCACTGAATTCTATGCTGAACAGCCCATCAACATTCGCGTAACGGGTGGCTATCACGACATCGGGGCATTCGCGAGTGATATCGCGAAATTATCGCGTATTGTGCTGCTCCAAGATATTTCGCTAGAACCAAACAAGGATGGCACCCTCTCAATGGATGCGGTGGCCAAAACTTATCGCTACCTAGACGAAGACGAAGTCGCCGAGCAGAAAAAGACGGCAAAAGACAAAAGCAAGGGGCCCAAAAAATGAGGTGCGGTCTCTATCTGTTGTTTTTCGCCTGTCTCGGACTTGTATCCTGTGGGGGCGAAAAATATTCGGAGCTTAAAAAATTCGTCAAGGATGCAGATAATTTACCACGCGGCCGCATTCCGCCCCTACCAAGTGTAAAGCCGTTTGAACCCTTTAACTACGATGCCTTCGATCTTTTGGACCCGTTCAAGCCACGCAAGATTGAGCCTCCAAAGGGGGCAGGGGGCGGCATTCAGCCCGATCTTACACGCCGCAAGGAACCGCTTGAGGCCTACCCCCTGGAAAACCTTCATATGGTGGGAACAATTCAGCAGGGCCAAGTAACCTACGCGTTGGTGATGGCCCCGGATAGCAATTTATTCCGTGTCAAGCCCGGCAATTACATGGGGCAAAATTTCGGATTGATTACCGAAATCGATGAATCATCCGTCAAGCTCAAAGAAATCGTTCAAGACAGCACTGGTGATTGGACGGAACGAGTGAGTACGCTAACACTAATTGAGGAAGGAAAATAATCATGCAGGGCATACACCAATCAGCGCAAATCAGGAGAAATCATCATGATTATTTTTAATAATATGCGAAAAGTTGCGTATCGAATCATCTGGCCATTGCTCGGCATGATCGCTTTTAGCGTCTCCGCGCAGCAACCAACGGCACCCGCCAATAGTATCGAGGACATCAAAGTCAACGTGCAACAAAGTGGAAACGTAGTGGTTCAAATTGCGCTCAAGCAGCCGCTCGCCGGCCAACCCGGCGTGTTTACAATTAATAATCCGCCGCGAATCGCTTTTGATTTTCCTAATACAGTCAACGACTTGGGAAAGAACACTCAAGATATCGGCCAAGGAGATTTGCGTGCGATGAACATCGTACAAGTCGGTGATCGAACCCGACTGGTGATGAATCTGCTGAAGCCGCTGGGATACGACACTAAAAT
>Ga0302324_100012090_pt1 | contig 17650 bp, 18 predicted proteins | sample Palsa_T0_1_FD_201949 | JGI IMG/M metagenome (GOLD analysis project Ga0302324, IMG submission 201949) | Peat permafrost microbial communities from Stordalen Mire near Abisko, Sweden - Palsa_T0_1 | ecosystem: Environmental > Terrestrial > Soil > Palsa > Peat permafrost | place: Sweden: Abisko... | reverse complement strand
TTACCATGAAGCATACGGATGACAGAGAATCACTAAAAGCAAGAAGTTCTAACAGTATCGGTGAGAATGTCTAAACTATGCTTCTGAAAAACCTCAGCCTCGACAGCCTTCGTACGTTGGTGATGACGCAAGATCTGGGTGGTTTTGGCCGTGCTTCGGAGTGTCTTTTACGGACCCCCTCTGCAATCAGTCTGCAGATGAAGCGACTTCAAGAAGAGGTAGGAGTGCCGCTCTTTCGAAAGCGAGGCCGAAAGACCCTTCTCACGGAACAGGGAGAGATTGCTCTCCGATATGCCCGAAGGGTGCTGGAACTCAATGATGAGATGATCGATACCCTGCGCGGATCGTCTCTTGCAGGTGTCGTTCGAATCGGATTCGGGCAAGATTTCATGAGCAACGTTTTGCCTTTAGCCATCGCACGCTTCAGCGCTCTCTACCCGCTTGTAAGACTTGAGGTGAAGGTGGACCTGGGACAGGTACTCCTTCAAGCGATCGATACCGGCGACCTCGATCTTGTATTGACGTTAGGCGGCGCACAGAAAAAGACGGCGAAACTGTTGAGCGAGCTGCCGTTGCATTGGATCGCAAGCCCAGGTTTCAGAGATCGCGCGCAGCAGCCGTTACCGCTTGCTCTCTTCGACCCCCCATGCCAATGTCAGACACCGGGGCTGGAGGCGCTGGAACGTTCGGGCCGCTCCTGGCGTGTTGCAATGACGAGCCCCAGCCTGATGGGCTTGTGGGCCGCGGTCAGTGCGGGACTGGGACTGACCGCACGGGCAGAACTTGGCCTGCCGGCAGATGTACAGACCATCGACCTGGGCCTGCCGCCGCTGGGAAATATACCCGTCACGCTTCATCGCAGACGCGGGCTTCGGGCTCCTAACGCAATTCGGTTCGCAGAGATCACAGAGGAATTGGTCGTTAATTATCTTCGTTCAGGCCAGAGCGGCAATCGACCTGGAACCGTACACTCCCGTGCCGCAGTCGGGATGGATAGCATTCAAACGGAAGGTACGCTGGCTCGCCGGTCAACAGTCTCGGCAGCGTAGACGAGGCGCATCCCCTGGAGGCTCTCGACAGCGTTCTCATGTTGCGCTCGAGACAATCCTCGTGAAACTTTGCCCTTAGAATTCCGCGTCCTCGCAGATGCTTCCTACAGGCAGCAGCAGGACCGCTTTGCCGGCTGGAGCATAGGCTTGTGTTCGGCTACGCTCCCTGCCCTACCATCTTCATCTTAGGTCCGCTTATCGACGCAAGGTTCATTGAGTTCACGTGAACATGGTCGTGCTGAACCCGTCTGACAGCAGCAGAGATAGTCATTACAAATACTCAACAACCGGTTCAATATTTGGAACTGTTCTTCCTTCTTGCGGGGCCCTACCATTTTTGAATGGCCGTCCCGAAGGGGACGCAAGCAAGAAGGAGTTCTCATGGCATCCCCACTATCGCAAGCGAAGTTGCACCTGACCCACTATCGGACGGCGACCGTCAACAGCCGCAAGGTCTTCTATCGCGAGGCCGGCGACCCAAGTTCTCCCACAATTGTCCTATTGCATGGACTTCCGACGAGCAGCCAGATGTTTCGTGAGCTGATTCCTGCTCTCGCCGACCAGTTTCACCTGGTCGCTCCCGATTACATTGGCTTTGGCCATTCTGATGCCCCGTCGAGTAAAGACTTCGAGTACACCTTCGACAATCTTGCAGCACATGTGCGCGTTCTACTCGATCAACTCGGTCTCACGTCGTACGTCCTCTACATGCAGGACTACGGCGGCCCGGTGGGATTCCGCTTGTTCACTGAGAACTCAGAGAAAGTGAAGGGATTAATCATTCAGAATGCCAATGCCTACATGGAAGGCGTAGGAGATGCTCCTAAGAAGGTGCTTCTGCCGCTGTGGGATAAGCGCACGCCTGAAACTGAAAAACCCGCGCGCGAGTTCGTCAGTTTGGAGGGCACGAAGTTCCATTGGCTGGTTGGCGCAAAGGATCCTGAGGCTATCAATCCGGACAACTGGATACTCGATCAAGCACTGCTCGACCGGCCCGGGGTGCAAGACTACCAAGTTGACCTGCTAGAGGACTACAAATCCAATATCGCACTTTATCCTGAGTGGCAGGCCGCGTTCCGCGCGCACAGGCCCCGGACGCTGATTGCCTGGGGCAAGAAGGACCCGTTCTTCGTGCCGCCCGGAGCCGAGGCGTATCTGCGTGATCTACCAGAAGCGAAGCTCATTTGGCTGGACGCCGGGCACTTTGTGCTGGACGAGAATGTTCATATTGTGGCGGACGAAATCAAAGCTGTTTTCGGTCGCTAGACGCCTCGCCTTCTCATTCCGAAGCGACACTTGAGAGCCCAATCGCATGATAGTGAAATACACCGTCACGCGTCTAAGCCCTCACATCCGAGCACGAAGGGGATGCATGCAACGGTTCAACGGCAAACGTGTACTAGTGACAGGCTCCGGAAGAGGTATCGGTGCAGCGATCGCACGCCAATTCGCCCTCGATGGCGCCCGCGTCTATCTCACCTCTCGGAGCCAAGAGGAGCTTTCCACTACAAGCAACGAACTACGTTCCGTTACGCATGAGGTCAGGTTTGCCGCTCTTGACCTGACGGAGCCTGACGCCGCTGCGAAGCTGGCCACTGATGTCGAGCAATCGTGGGCGGTCTCGATATTCTGGTGACCAACGCAGGCGCTGCACCCCAAGGTGGCTTTTTGGAACTGAAGGACGAGGACTGGGCGGCAGGGTTCGGGTTGAAGCTCTTCGCAAATCTCCGACTCATCAAGAGCACCTGGCCGATGCTTAAGGTGGTGAGAGGCCATCTAGTGATGATCGGTGGAGGCACGGCGCGAACACCAGAACGCCATCTCGCACTGGTCTCCGCTGTCAATGGTGGTATTGCGGCTCTATCCAAGTCAATCGCCGAGCAAGGGCTTCAGGATTGCGTTCATGTCAATTTGGTTCAGCCCGGCACGATCAAGACCTTACGCTGCAAGAAACTGATGGAGAAGCTCGCCGCGCAGGAAGGCATCGACTATGCCGAGTATCTTCTTGATTCGACCCGGCGTTTGAGAATCCCTCGTCTCGGCGAACCAGGCGATGTCGCGGAGCTCGTCGCCTTTCTCGCAACAGAAGAAGCTAGATGGATTCATGGAACCATCATCGATGTCGATGGTGGTCAGAACAAGGGTGTATAAACCTAAGGACCGCTCAGCCAGCAACGCTGTCGACAACCCTTGTGATCACGACGTACTCGATGCAGCATCTGCAGGATGGGCCTATCATCAGCGCGGCGATCGTCCTTCTCAGTATCGCGGGCGAACTCCTGAGACGAGGGAGCCAGCTGCCTTCAGGAGACACTTCTATGAGCACCCCTAGCCGCTGCTGCCACCCATCGATCTGCGGAGGATGCGGAAGATGAGCGAGTCGAGAGAGGAACTTACTTCAGCAGTCCAGGCAGTATCGCCTGAACCTAGCTCTTCCTTGAACTCAGACGCTGCTTTTCGCCACGATCTGGCTTTTCCCAGATTGAGCGGCGAAATGCTTCAAAGACTCAGATCCTACGGACAAGAGGAATCCGTCCCGAAGGACACCTGTCTGTACACGTATGGGGATCGGGACACAGAGATGCTTGTCGTTCTCTCAGGGGAGATTGAGAGCCGGCTCCTGGTGAAAGGAGGCGGCTTCAAAGTTTTCCGCTCTCTGCGTGCGGGCGAATTTAGTGGCGAGCTAAACCTCTTAAACACACAGAGATCCGTTGCCGAAGCAAGAACCAAATCGACGAGTCGATTGTTGCGAATCTCCCGGAAGAGCTTGCGGCTGTTGATGCGCGCCGAGGGCGATATCGCGAACATTATTGTTTCCGCTTGCATATGGCGGCGCGTTAGCATGATCGACGATCCATCGACGGGAGTCGTACTTCGAGGATGCGAAGGCGATCCGGACCTATTAAGCCTTCGGCGCTTTCTGGTTCGCAACTACTATCCGCACCAGGTAGAGGAGTTGCCAGCAAACGATGAACCCGGCAAGGGCGTGGCCGCGACGAAGACGCCCCAGGTCGAGCTGCTAGATGGTCGTGTCCTGGTTCGACCTACTCTCTGCGATCTCGCTGACGAACTGGGTATCACTGAGCTCCCTGAACCTCATACGATCTATGACGTTGCAGTTGTCGGAGCTGGTCCAGCAGGTCTCGCTGCAGCGGTTTACGCGGCTTCAGAAGGCCTATCCACGATTGTGATTGAAGGGAGTGCACCTGGGGGGCAGGCAGGTACCAGCTCGAAAATTGAAAACTATCTAGGATTTCCAACCGGAGTCTCGGGTGCGCAACTGGCAAGCCGCGGCCACCTCCAGGCCCTCAAATTTGGCGTTCACTTCGCCATTTCACGTGACGTTGTAAGCGCAGCACAAGTGGATGGCTTGCATCAATTGATCCTTGCTGGCGGTCTGACTGTTTGCGCACGCTCTATCGTGATCGCAAGCGGGGCGCGGTATAGACGCCTCAATGTCAAGAACCATGAGGATTTCGAAAACAAGGGGTTCTACTATGCTGCGACAGCAATGGAATCTTCGCTGTGTCGTGACCGAGAGATTATCGTCGTCGGAGGAGGAAACTCTGCTGGGCAAGCCTCAGTTTTCCTTTCAGGAGTTGCGAAACACGTACACCACATCATTCGCGGTGCTTCTCTAGAGAGCTCCATGTCGCAATATCTGATTGCGAGAATAGAAAGTTCTCCCCACATTACTCTCTACACGGAAACAGAGATCGATGAGCTTGAAGGTGAAAGGGCGCTCGAATCCGTCCGGTGGACAAACCAAAAGACCGGCGAATCCGTCAGAAGGCCGATCTCCAGTGTCTTCGTCATGATCGGTGCGGAGCCAAACTCCGGTTGGGTGTACGGCGCTGTCAAGCTCGATGACAAAGGATTTGTTCTCACCGGTGGTCAATCGGGATTTGAAGCCACATCCTACGCGACGAGCGTTCCCGGTATCTATGCTGTTGGAGATGTGAGAGCCGAGTCGGTGAAACGGGTTGCATCCGCGGTTGGCGAGGGCTCGGTGGTCATATCGAATATCCATCGGTATTTAGCTCAGAGCCGCCTCGACCTCCCAGAGCAGGCGAAAGCTAACTGACAGTTGTCAGCGAGTCGTCTTCTGGCATCTGCAAACCATGTTTAACCCATGCTGGACTTAAGATGATCCGATCATGACGCAGCAGCCTCGACGTCAGCCGGCAACACTTCAGCTTTGCTTAAGTATGTGACGAGAATTTGGAACTATTCTTCTCGCTTATGGGACCTTACCTTGAAGAGACTATACGCAGGAGTAACAAGCTGGCTTCATCGGAGCTTGCTCCTGGAAGGGGCGGCTGACTACCGTCGCGCCATGGCAGACGAAGTTATGGCACAGGAGAATGCAATGACAACACCAGTCGATACAATACGCGATTTCTATGCTGCAATAGCAGCAGGTGACACCGGGAAGATGGTTGGCCTGATGGCTCCCGACATCGAGTGGATCTCAGTGGTCGATTTCAACATTCAGGACCGAGGACCCGAGGAGGTTATGAAAAAAGTGTTCGTCCCACTCATGCAGGAGTGGGAGAGCTTCTCACCATCTCCTTCGGAATTTCTTGTCGATGGCGCGACGGTGGTGTCATTGGGCCGCTTCGCTTGCGTACACCGTGCAACGCACAAACGCGCCGACCTTGCATACGCGCATGTATGGGATATCCAGGACGGGAAAATCGAACGCCATCGTCAATACATCGATACCTTGGCGCTCGAACAAGTTAGACGCCCTAATGTTGCCAGTACATCTTCATGACGCACCACGCTTCACTTACTGAATGCTTCCGGCAAGAAGCGTTCGCAAAAGGAACATCTTAGTGAACCGCCTATCAAAATACGTTCTTGCCATGGCCCTTTTTGCAGGCACGGCACAAGCCGCGCCACTCCCTTTGACAAACGCTACGACAACCTGTCATCGCGTGCAGGTCGACGGCGTCGGGATTTTCTACCGGGAAGCCGGCCCTGAGAGCGCCCCAACTATCGTGCTCTTGCATGGGTTCCCGTCGTCTTCGCGTGAGTTTGACACGCTCATTCCCTTGCTTGCGACAAAATATCATCTGATCGCTCCGGATTATCCCGGATTCGGTCTGAGCGACGCGCCGTCACCGACCACATACACTTACACGTTCGATCATCTTGCCCAGACGATGAGTGATTTTCTGGAGAAGCTGAAGGTCGCGCATTACACCATGTACCTTCACGACTACGGCGCGCCGATCGGCTTCCGCATCATTCTGGCGCGCCCCGATCAACTGCATGCGCTCATCATTCAAAACGGCAATATCTACAAAGCGGGCCTTGGAGCCAAATGGGCCAAGATCGCGGAATACTGGACGAATCCAAAGGCTCATCCTGAGGTGCTTAACGCTTTTCTTTCGTTCGAGGGCACCAAGGAGCGACACGTCGCCGGCACGTCCCATCCGGATCGCTACAATCCGGATACATGGACCAGCGAATATGCCGATCTGTCGCGACTTGGTCAGCGCGAGATCCAAGGAGACCTGCTCTACGACTACCGGACCAACGTCACGTCCTACCCGAAATGGCAGGCGTGGCTCCGCGACCACCAGCCCCCGACCCTCGTGGCCTGGGGCGAGCACGACCCCTCCTTCATCGCACCGGGTGCTGAAGCCTTCAGGCGAGACCTTCCGAATGCGGACATCCACCTGCTCGACGCCGGGCACTTCGCACTGGACGAAAAGACTGACGAGATTGCAGACCTGATCCTCCAGTTCATGGCCAAGCATCCCGGATGAGGACTTGGGCCGCGACCATTCAATACGGTTTTTCGCGTCATCGGCAGCGTGGAAACCAGGGACGTAAGGCTGCCAAAACGCCCACGGGCCGAAAGGCTTGTCGAAGGGTCAGTTCACCGTATGGAATTAGCCAGAAGGGGCGACCAGATACCAATTAGCCCTCTGCCCCGGAGGGGCGGCAGTCAAGACGTTGCTATCCACACAGTGACGCCTAGCCGCTCTCGACTGAGACCCAGGCCTAATGTCTATGCACTCCCAGAGCGCATACCATTTGGCGATCCATTGCAAAAGGAGGTATCGACAGTTGAAACAGATAGAAGAAAGAGGGTGCGCTCGGAAGTATCCAGGAACGAGGAGACACTTGCAAAGCGATCTAGACAGTAGCCACAACAAAGTGAGTTCGGCTGTGGAGTTGGCAACTATTACAGCAATTCTCAACGGTGAGCAATATAGGTTTCAAGACCTAATCCGTCCTTACTTGCGGGGCACCTATACGATTGCGCTCAGGCTATTGAAGAATGAAGCTGACGCAGGGGATGCTACACAAGAGGCGTTCTTGAGGGCCTTTTGCTATCTCAGTAGATTTAGAGGCGAGTCTCGATTCAGCACGTGGCTATATGCCATTTTGCTTAACGAATCAAGGACCAGACTCCATTAGAGAGCGCGCCCTTTGTGTTAACTCGGCGGAACGTTAGAGCCTTGCGACCACACGGGATCTGCACCCTACTTTGCACGAGCTCGTTCGCGGATTCCAAGTCGAAGCCGAAGTTCGCAATGAGTGTGCCTCTAAAAAGTGGACGATACTTCCATCGGAAAAGTGGCGATGGCCTGTCCCATGGCCGAGCCAGCCATTCCAAGTAATAAACAGATCGCCAGTGCAATGGATCGCATTTCGTATCTTTCCTCATGCACCTTGCTCAATTGGACGGTGCCGAGACGGTAGCCGAAAAGTTGCTGACGACCGCATTTTCGTAACTCCCGCCGGTCGCGGCAGTGAAGTACATATAGGCCACGGGCGGAACCGCAGCGCTGGCGGAGAACACCTGGGTGCCGTTCATGGTCACAGTTATCATGCCCTGCACAATGGAGATTGTGAAGTTATTCACCACGGTACTCGATGGCGGATTCGGGGCAGGGTTCACCGGATTGTTGATCGGCACGTCCGCCGGAGTGGCCAGCGGAGTGATGCTGGTGTTGACGCTGAGGTATGGGTTCTCCCATAGGGCATGCGCGGTACTTCCCAGGCCCAGATACCCGGGATATGGTGAAATGGGCGGATTGCCAATGATCGGATCGCCTACAAAGGTGGGGTCGCCGCCCTCACCGGGTTGATCATAGAAGTCATCGAAGGCGAGGACGACTCCGGGGATGCCTTCGGCTCCCAGTCCCAGGCCGTCCGCTCCAATGCTCGTCGGCGTAGCGCCGAGCGATGGGTCACCCAGCACAAAGGCGAAGCCGTCCGCGGGAGGGTTACTGCCGCCGCTTGTGGTTATGGTGAAGCTGAACTGGATATTGCCGGTAGAGACCAGGTTGGGCCAGACAATTTCGCCGTGCTGAAAGGTTGTAGCCGAGACCAACTGGACGCTACAGGGACCGGGCAGTACCTGAGCATTCCCGACCAGGTTCCAATTGCAGACGCCCGGGATCGTCCCTAAGGCCCCCACGAAGAGCACAGCCGAATTACTGGTCACGGACGCCGTTGTGCCATTGCTGACGACTACGTAGAAAACAGAGTTGTTGTCCGCGATCGCGGTGGATGGTTGTGTGTATGTCGCACTGGTCGCGCCTGGGATTGCTGTAAAGGTAGAGCTTCCGGGAGGCGCTTCGTACCATTGGTACGAAAGCGGCAGACTCGAAGTAGCCGTAACCGAGAACGTCGCGGGGTCTCCAGCGTTGACGAAGTCATTGACAGGCTGCTTCGTAATCCTGATGCCGGCTCCGACAGCCAGCGTAGCCGTGACAGATACTGCCTGCCCATAAGGATTCGTGACGATGACGTAGTAGCCGTCCTGGTCATCGGTGATATTGGTTGCGGTTGCGGGCACGGTGTAACTAGCAGACGTAGCTCCTGAGATTTGAACATTGGTTCCAGCCGGACTGCCGGCTGGAATCTGATACCACTGGTAGGTCAGCGTAGGCGAACCCGCCGCCGTCACCGTGAACGTCGCAGTGCCGCCCACCGCAACCGTCTGGCTGACCGGCTGCGACAGGATCGTCGGCGGGGAGTTGCCGCCTGTCACGGCCAGCAGAGCATCCGTGCTGGTCAGCGGAGTGACTTCGCAGGCATTGGACACGGTGACATAGAACTGAGAGCCATTCTGGTTGACCGTCTCCGCCGGGGTTGTATAGGTACTCGACGTCGCGCCTGGGATCGCGGTTCCGCTCAAGCTGCCAGGAGCGATCACATACCACTGATAGCTGAATGGCGCCTCTCCAGCGGCTGCGACCGAGAAGGTCGCAGTCTGGCCTGTCAGGATGGACAGACTAACCGGGTTGGAGGTGATGCTGACTCCGACGAAGACCTGGGCGATGTTTGAGGTCACACTGCCCGCGGGATTTGTAACCGTGACGGTATAGTTTCCGGCATTCGCCGTTGTGGCGCTGGCGATGAAGTAGCTGGAACTGGTGGCTCCCGGAATCGGCGCGCCGTTGAAGTTCCACTGATAACTCGCCGCATAGTTCGCGATCACCGAGAGCGTAGCCGAGGAGTTGACGCAGACGTTCTGGTTTACCGGCTGAGTGACGATCACCGGCGCGCTCACCGTCACAGTAGTAGTGACGAAGACCGACGGCTCATCCACGCTGGTGGCTGTGATGGTATAGGTGCCGGCAGCGTTGGGCGAGGTCCACATGTTTCCGGAGAACGTGCCCGCGGAGGCAGTCCACGTAAGGTTATCTGTGGCACCACCGCTTGCAGTGGCATTGAAGCCCCTCTCGCCCGGAGCCACGGTCGCGTTCGCGGGTGTGATGGGCGAGATCGTTACGCTGGTTGGCGTGACTGTGCAGGACGTGGAGGCGACTGCTCCTCCACTGCCAGTGACCGACAGCGTGTACGTTTTAGCTGAGGTCAGCGTCGGTGTTATATATGAGCTGCGGCTGACGGCTGACGTCGTGATATCGGTACTGCCAAGTCCTGCCGATCCGATGACAGCGGTTCCACCGGAAAAGATGGGGATGAGGGTCGAGGTCGAGTTGTAAGGCGGTGTTAGGGGATTGCAAGACAGCGAAGGGGCTATCGGGGTTGGATTAATCACTGTCAATGTGGCTGGATTGCTTGTGACAGTTCCCAGGGAGTTTGAGACGGTGACGGTGAAGAGCGAGCCGCTATCGCCGCTTACTGTTGCCGGAGTTGTGTAGGTGCTGGAAGTAGCACCGCTGATAGCGACGCCGCCTTTGAACCACTGGTATGTGAGAGTCGGGCTACCTGTGGCGGTCACGCTAAAGGTAGCCGTCTGTCCTACCGCTACCGTTTGGTTCGCGGGTTGAGTGATGATAAGAGGCGCGTTAGGATTTACTGTCGTCGAGCCAGCAGATACCGTCAAGGTGGCAGGTGAGCTGGTGACTGTTCCCGATGCATTGGTTACGGTTACTGTGAAGACGGAACCGCTATCTGTGCTCGTTGCTGCAGGGGTGGTGTAGGAGCTGGAGGTAGCGCCGGTGATGGCGGTGCCATTGTCGAACCACTGATAAGTGAGCGGACCAGTGCCTGAGGCAGTTACATTAAAGGTCGCAGTTTGTCCTACTGTTACCGTCTGGCTTACTGGTTGGCTGGTGATGACTGGGGGTTGGCCGGTTAATCCGCCCCAGCCTCCACCGCACGCAGTCATGATCAGCAAAGCAAATGTTGCTGCTAAAGCGCCGGCAGCTCTGCCACCCCAATGGGGCTTCATGTTGCCATTTCTCTGAGTGGTGGCACGGTAGGCCCACGCTGAGCATGGCGACGCTTTTGCCGGAGTTGGGAGAACGCCGTCAGGTGCGGTCTTCATCTCCGCATTTCGCCGATGGCGGACCGTGGAAAGCAAGCGAGCGACACGAAAACGCAAAAAAGCGGCTACTATAATCATCAGGTGAGCTCCAAGGCACAGAAACACAGCAGTATGGCACCGTGGTCCGATGTTCTGGAGTATGGCACCGTGGTCCGATGTTCTGGAGCACCCTTGTTGATGGATGCTTAGAAAGATACAACTTCGGTTACTTGAATTCCGCGTTACCGGACAGCCATGCCCTAAAGCTAGCTGACAACCCAGCTTCGCTCACTCCCCCTTTCGTGGTATCCGCGATTTCAGAAAGGGTCTAAATATGAGGCGCTTGGGAAGACAACGTGCTCTTGCTCCGGGACGGGAAGAACTAGAACACCTCATATTCATGAGCTGTGCCTCGCCAAAATGCTATTCGCTGAGAATAAGAGCTGTTCTTAACCGTTAAGAACGACGGAAGGTTGCTGGCAGATGATCCTGGATGGAGTTTTGGCGCACCGGCTCTTACAACTTCGACATCGATGCCTTCACGCACAAGTTCAGGATCTTTTTTCAGAAAGCCGAAAGTGTGACCGAATGCCGATGCCGTAATTCGCACGCGGAAGCAGTCCGGGGCGATCGAAGTCCGAACCGAGTCCAACAAACAGGTCTGTGCTCGTCCCACCAGGGTGTTCCGACATTCGCGTCTGACGGCTTAATGGAGCCGCCTTCAGTCTGAGCACGAGACGGTGGTGTCACCCATAAAAGAAAGACCAACAAGGTCCAGGATGCAGCCCCGTAACCTATCTTTCTACCCCATCTATTCTGCTTAGCCATCGAATCGCGACTTCTTTCCTATCGTTCGGATCGCAGGGGCACCTAGGCCCACTTTCTTCTAAGGCTAAAGATAAAGATGTAAAAAAGGCGTAAGGCTGCACCCTGAAACAACCATTCCAGTGCGTCCGTGGGTTCCAGCCAGATGAAGGTGGACGCTTCACCTGACGGATCCTCATCACTGGATAAACTGGAAGGACTACAGTCTTTCGTTCGGTCTCCCACCAAAACTAGGCACAGGACTATCGCAATCAAGGAAGAGGAATCTATGAATCAGTTCAGCCAACTCTTCTCTACTCCTGTCGGAGCTTTCCTCGTCCTCGCTGTTGCCGCCTATCTTGAAGTTCAGAGAGATGCTTGTTTCCAGTCCGGTCTTTATCGTTCTTCTGGAGCCAAACAGATCGGTTGGTTCGTGGCCGGTGCGGTGGTACTCGTTTGCTATAGCTTGTTCCTGAATTTTCCCCAAATTGACTTTGGCAAACTTCTAGGAATCTATGTGGTGCTCTTCTTCCTCGTCGCCCAAATTGTAGCCAGGCTGCAATTCCACCAGTCCCCCAGCAAACCCATCTACGTCGGCGGGGCCTTCGTGGTGGTAGGCGGCTTGATTCTGACGCTTTGGAGAGGCTGACTTACACCGATCGATAACGCTCAGTCGTCTTCTGTTTACTAATCTTGGTTTCGGTGAGTGCGTTGGCGATTTGGCACCAATCGAGATGACGGCTGGATTCCTTTCGGATAGCCGACCGTAGGGGTCTGGTCTTCTGATGATTAAGTTCGTCATGGTCGCGAGTTGTCGGTTGATGAGTTTACAATCAGGGCCAGCGCAAGACGCGGTTTTGACTGATTCAACACCTCAGCGATTTAACTCAAACCCAGAAGTTGAAAGGCAGAACATGATGTACCTCGGGAGCAACGAAAAAAGTGGCGCGATCAGCCGCCGAGCGGTGCTAAAGGGAGGCGCGCTCGCATCGACCGGTGTCGCCTTCGCCCGACTGGGGTGGGCCTCAGCTAATGAGCAAACATCTATCCCGCAAGTGCGGCTCGGCAGCGGTGTAATGATGCCCATGCTGGGCTTTGGTACCTACGGTCTTCGGGGCGATGTGTGTACGGAGAGCGTCGCAGACGCCATCACTGCTGGCTATCGACTGATCGACACTGCCAAGGTGTATCAGAATGAGGAAGCTGTCGGCGCTGGCATCAAGAGAAGCGGAATTGAACGGAAGTCTCTCTTTGTGACCTCGAAGATTTGGGTGGAAGATTCCGGGTACGAGCCAGCAAAGCGAGCATTCCAGACAACCCTCGACAAGCTTCAGCTTGAATATCTCGACCTTTATCTCATCCATCGACCGCGCGGAGATGTGCAGGGGTCGTGGAGGGCGATGGAAGAGCTCAATCTAGCCGGAAAGATCAGAGCTATCGGTTTGAGCAATTTCGACCAGTCACAGCTCGGTAGCCTCGACGCGGCAGCGAAGACGAAGCCTGTCATCAACCAGGTGGAAACACATCCATTCTTCCAGGAGACGGTCGAACATGTGTCGTTGCGCACCGCTGGGGTGCAGATGGAGGCATGGGCTCCGTTCGCAGAAGGACGTAACGGGCTGTTTACGAACGCGGTGCTGAAGCAGATTGGGACAAAGCACGGCAAAACCGTTGCCCAGACCGTTTTGCGTTGGCATCATCAGCGCGGAGTCGTCGCCATTCCACGTTCAATAAACCCAGAACATCGTCGCGAAAACCTTGCCATCTTCGATTTTTCATTGGACGCTGAGGACATGGGCAGGATCGCGGCGCTGGACACGAATCGGAGTCTGTTTCCCGAATGGACCTAGCTCATTCACGCCTACAGCGGGCATGTTCCTGCATGATTCTCAATTGTTGCCAACGACAGGACAAGTCACGTTTCCAGACTAGAAATGCCTGGAAACGTGATTCGGCGATTTGTCATCAACCAAGAATCGCTCTCGACGACGTGGGCGCCTCCGAGTAGCGATCCCAGTGAATTTCTGCGTTGACCATCGTCCATGCCAAATGCGGATAGGAGGCCGGTGTCCTCATCGACTCGGAGAATGGTCGATGATTCTGAAAGCAAGGCAATCGGCAGCGACGATTGTCACATAACGCCAGTTCGGGAGGGCCCAGTTAGCGGGCCAATCCATCGTCTCCAATAGTTCGATCCAGTCCTGCGCCGCCTTCCTCGCTTCCTTTGGGCCGTATCGTCTGAATACTGCCTCGCAAAAGTTTGCTAACTCGGTTTCAGCTGTCTTCCTAAGCTCGACAACTCGTTCGACAGGCGCCTGCTGAGTGTGAACAATTGAGCTGGTCTTCTTATCGCACATGGAACCCTATCTCCTGATTGAATACCGTCCGTTAGATTGATGACCTCAGACACCATTCGGAGCTTTTCGAAGTGCAATTTCGTCCGGCGATACTGGCCTGATGGCGATGAGGTATGTTGCTAGTGGATTGCCTCTCCCGCAGGGGCGCCCTGTCCGGGCTTGTTCTTGCTTAGAATGAAGGCGCACACCACCATGCCTATTGCCATCCAACAGAGCAGGCGGTAGATGTCCTGATAAGCCTGCGCAGCAGCCTGCTGATTGAGTTGCTGATAAATAGCAGCTCGCGCCATGAGGCCGGGTCCGGGCCCTTTGCCGCTACCGCCAAAGTATGAGGTAAGCGCGTTGACCTGGTTGACGAAGGCGAGATTGCCGGGCTGCATGGACTCCTGCAGTCGCGCCTGGTGGAAGAGAGAACGGTTGGTGACGATCGCTCCAGTGATGGCAATGAAGATACTGCCGCCAACGTTGCGAACAAAGTTGATGATCCCGGAGACCTGGTTGCTCGCCTCTTTCGGAAGTCCGACATAAGCCGCGGTAGTGATGGCAATGAAGGCGAAAGGAATCGCGAACATCTGTAGAATTCGCAACCACGAGGCAAAACCGAAGGTCATGGTGAGGGTGAAGTGCGTGGAGGTGTAATAGAATGCACCGGCGAAGCAGACGAAACCGAACGCAGCCATGTTTCTCGCCGGAAACCTGCCGGTAGCTATTCCTGCCAGGGGCATAACGATGAGCAGGGCAACGCCTCCGCCTGCGAGCGCCTCTCCGGCGCGAGTTGCCGTGTAGCCCATCAGCTGCTGCAGGAACTGCGGCTCAAGTACGGTTGCGGCATTCAGGACGCCGCCGACCAGAATCATGAGGAAACAACAGATAGCGAAATTCTTGTACTTGAATAGCCGCAAATTCATGATGGGATTCTTAGCTCTCCACTGCCACCAGATCAGGCCGGTCATACCCGCAACGAATAGAAGGCAGAAGACGAGGATGAAGTTGGAAGCAAACCAGTCGTTCTCTTCCCCCTTATCGAGCATGATCTGCATGCCGCCCATGGCGACCGTGAGCAATCCGAGGCCGATGTAGTCCAGTTTCCTGAGATTGGCACGATCTGCTTTGATCCAGGGCGGATCCTGGACCAGGCGGCTGACCAGAAAGAACGCGAGGATACCAACGGGCAGATTGATATAGAAGATCCATCGCCAGGAGTAGTTGTCGGTGATCCAACCGCCGATTGTCGGCCCAAGGGATGGGGCAAGTACTGCCACAAGACCGTAGAGCGCGAAGGCCTGGCCACGCTTCTTCTCTTCGAAGGAATCCGCCATGATGGCTTGCGCCATGGGCTGGAGTCCTCCACCTCCGACGCCCTGCAGTACACGCGAAATGAGCAGGATCGGAAGCGTTGGGGCGATACCGCAAAGAAAACTTGCCGTGGTGAAGATGGTGATGCATAGCAGAAAGAAATTCTTGCGGCCGATGACGCTGGACGCCCAGGCGCCCACCGGCAGAATGATTGCGTTCGAGACCAGATAGCTGGTGAGAACCCACGTGCCCTGATCGGTGCTGGCGCCGAGGTCGCCGGCAATATGGGGAAGGGCGACATTGGCAATGGAGGTGTCGAGGACCTCCATAAAAGCAGCCAGGGCTACTGTCGCCGCGATCAGCCACGGGTTGACCTTCGGCTTCCATTGTTCGCTGCTGCTGGCCTTCGCTGACATCCACCTTCCTCTCTGGTGAAGGAACCGCCGCCCTCCATTTACAGATACAGGATGTATCCCACAACTTTCTGGATCCATTATATATACAAACTGTATTTGAAATCGTATTGTATGTTAATAGTAGTGTTGTGCAGGGAGGCGCCCACGATGACTCATTCAGCCGCAGGCCGGACATTGACGACCAAAGGTGGGTATCCCGTTCAAGTCTCCCACAGGCTTCACGGAGATGTCCGATATCTCGGCCGCGAATCTGCATCGGGTACCGTGCGGAAGAAGGAAGAGAAAGAACAAAAAGACGCTCTACTCGGAACCATTGTTGTCGCGCAGTGGATCTGCTTTGTGTTGGGTTTTGTCTGCGTGGCCCTCGGGACATGGGGAATTTGTATGAAGCCAGGGCAGGACGCACTTCCTACATACATCGCATGGTTGGGATTGCTCTATATGCCTGCGTTGCGGGTAACGGCAGCTGCGTGCCTCGGCATGGGCATGGTGCTGATACGCCGAGGGTGGACGCATCTCTGACCTGTTTCAGTCTTCAGGAGGCATTAGGATATCGCGATCTTCTCGTCTCCGTCCGCGCGACCAGGGAGGAACCAACATGAAAACTAAAACGGAAGATGACCTCGAAGACATCCCCATGGCATACCTGTGGTATGTCATTCTCGCAATCGCGGCGATTGCCGTCACAGCCGTGGTTTTCGTCATTCGATTGTTTTAGGAATCCAAAAGGTTATGGTTGTCTAAGTGAGACCGTCTAAATAATGCCTGAATAAATCAGCTATCTTGGTATCTGGATGCAGAGTGTTCATGGCGTTCAGAATCGCGCTGCGAACGTATCGATAGAGGCAGTCAATGACACCAGCGACGATCGGGAGGAGCTAAGGATCCAAATGCCCCGAACCAGCATAAAACCACGAAAGCGACTCACGCGCGAGGAGAGCAGAGCACAGACTCGTGCCACATTGATTGCCGAAGGGCGTAAGCACTTTCTGCGTTACGGGCTTGGCGGCGCTGTAGCGGAAAAGATCGCCGAGGATGCCGGTTATTCCCGGGGCGCTCTGTATTCCAACTTCGATGGTAAGGAAGAACTGTTCCTCGCTGTAATCCAAGAGGAGCAGGCGCTTCATCTAAACTTCCTTCGTTCTCTGCTTAAGGAAGAGCCTTCAGTCAAGAAGCGGTTGAAGAAAATGCGGGATGCCATTGCCGACCTGATGACGGACCACGATTGGATCGTGCTTCGTGCTGAATTCGAGGTCGGAGCTCTTCGAAGCGAACGTATCCGGCAAAGCTTTGTTGAAGTGCATCGGCAGCAGCTTCGCGACGGAAGTGAGCTTGTCAGGGACCTCTTGCGATCTCCTGAAGTCACTTCGAGATTGAAGCCGGATGATTTCATTACGGTTATCATCAATCTCGCTCATGGTCTGGCAGTCACCCAGAGAATCCTTGGCGCAGAACTCTCTCAGAAGAGCACACGCAGCTTGGTTCAGTCGCTGTTTGATCATTTAATATCGCCCGTATGAATGGTCGGCTGGAAACGTACCTTGGCATGTTGATATCAGGCCAAATCGCGTTTCCACAGAGTCGGCACCTTCAAACCTGGAAACGCGCCTCGGCGATTTATCACTCATTGAGACCTGGCGGAGAAGGCTATAGATTCGTAGTTTCCGAAAACACTGTTTTCAGGGAACAAGGCTGATTACTGAGGAGAAGCTGACTTCTCATTTCCAATCGGTTTGCTAGGACAGTAGTAAGAAAGCGCGCCGAGACGGTATGACATAAATCTTGTTCCCCCCGTTCCCTGAAGCGAAGTGGAATGGTGTTGTGGTCTTGCCTAAAGGCTCATTGCGGAACCAGATGCTTTTGAAGGTAAAGCGCATCAAGTGGCTCTGGTGCAAATAATTTCGGTGGGGCAGGATGAGGTCTTGGAGAAGGATTGATCTATGCAGCAAGGACAGCGTTCCAGATATCGGGGGCAGCTTGGTCTTT
>Ga0302324_100012088_pt1 | contig 17652 bp, 18 predicted proteins | sample Palsa_T0_1_FD_201949 | JGI IMG/M metagenome (GOLD analysis project Ga0302324, IMG submission 201949) | Peat permafrost microbial communities from Stordalen Mire near Abisko, Sweden - Palsa_T0_1 | ecosystem: Environmental > Terrestrial > Soil > Palsa > Peat permafrost | place: Sweden: Abisko... | reverse complement strand
TCGTTGAGGATATTGATGATCAACGAGTGGTGGCCGCTGACCGCTGGATTGTCGATGCGAATGTCATTGTCCGGGAGCCGCCCGATCGTGTAGCGCTCCTTGTTCATGTTGTATTCCGCGAGGACGGCGCCATCGAGACTGAGAATCAACCTAGCCATGTGCATTTAGCCTCAGGTGGAGCTGAACCAGCCCAACATCTTGTCGAGTATTCCCCGATGTGCGGGAAACGACTCCATGATCTCCGCCATAACGACCGAGATATTGTCCTTGCCACCGTTGTCGTTACCCAACTGGATCAGTTGCTTAGTGGCATTCTCAAGGTTAGCACCAAAGGTGCTGATGGTTAAGTGAATGTCGTCATCCTCGACCATGTCCGAGAGCCCGTCTGAACAAATGAGGTACAGGTCACCTTTCTGAACCGGCAGCTCCTGTACCTCGACGTCGACGTTGGGCTCGACACCGAGGGCCCGGGTGACATAGTTCTTGTTGGCCGCGCGCTGGGCTTCCTCCGGGGAATAGAAGCCGCGGTCGACGAGCTCCTGTAGCAGCGAATGATCCATGGTCAGTTGCTCGAAACCGGCGCTGCGCATGCGATAGAGGCGCGAATCCCCCACGTGTGCGATCGAGATGCGGTTGTCGAAGAACAGCGCCCCGACCACGGTCGTGCCCATACCCTCGCACTGTGGTTGTGTCCGGGCGGTCTGAAAGATGATCTTGTTGGCGCGCAAGATCGCGTCTCGCAGGATGATCGAGGCGCGTGTCAGGCCGGCGACGGAGTCGTGATTGCGCAGGTCCTCCCGCTCCACCGCGTCGCGCACCAGGCCGACGATAGTCTTCACGGCGATGCCGCTGGCCACTTCCCCGGCATTGTAGCCGCCCATACCGTCGGCGAGCACCAGCAGCCCGATGTCCGAATCATAGGCGATCGTATCTTCGTTGTGTTCCCGCACCCGCCCGGTGTCGGTCTGGCCCACACAGCGCAATTTACCCTTGAGACTCATGCGGCCCCTGGCGCGCGCCCTGGAGTATTGCTGCGAGATACTTTGAACTGCGTCACACTTCAACTCGTATATTCATTGTCATCAGCACCCCCGCCGCTACCTGTCAGGGCAGGGCGCGTTGATGCTGTGCACCCATTGGTGCCTATAACTTAGCATCGCCGCAGGACCAATGCGCGGCTCCGATCACAATTGCTCTGCCGCGTGTAGGATGCGCTGCTCGCAGCCCGTCTTTGCAATCATCGGAATTCCCGCTCGTGGCCCGTACCCAAATCCTCTTTGTCTGTCGTGCCTGTGGGGGTGAGGCCCTCAAGTGGCAGGGTCAATGCGCGCATTGCAAGGCTTGGGACTCGCTCGAGCGAGTCACTGCGGCCCGCTCCGCGCATGACAGGGTCGATGCGGCGCTGGCGGCGCCCCTCGAAGCCGCCGGCCTCGAGGCCGACTCGCTGCCACGGCTCAGCTTTGGTATGCCAGAGCTGGACCGGGTGTTCGGCGGCGGTCTGGTTCCCGGCTCGGTGACATTGCTGGGAGGGGAGCCGGGCATCGGTAAATCGACCCTGCTGTTACAGGTCGCCTCGAGCCTGGCCCAGTCCCTGCCCATTCTCTATGCCAGCGGCGAGGAATCTGTGGCGCAGATCGCACGGCGCGCGCAACGCCTGCAATTGACTGGGCCGCAACTCGGGCTCGTCGCCGATAGCGGGCTCGAGGGCATCCTGCAGCTGGCGGCCGAGCGGCGCTGCGCCTTGCTGGTCATCGACTCGATTCAGTCCATGCGCAGCGCCAGCGCCGATACCACGGCGGGCTCGGTCGCACAGCTGCGCGAATGCACCGCCGCCCTGGTGCGTCAGGCCAAGAGCGGGGGCAGCGCCGTGATCATCATCGGGCACGTGACCAAGGATGGCAGCATCGCCGGGCCGAAGCTGCTCGAGCACATGGTCGACACGGTGCTCTACTTCATGAGTGATGCGGGCAGCCGCTATCGAATGTTGCGTGCAACCAAAAACCGCTTTGGTCCGGTCAACGAGCTGGGCTTCTTCGCCATGACCGAGCACGGGCTCAAAGAGGTTAAGAACCCGTCCGCCATCCTGCTCTCGCGCCATGCCCAGCCCGTGCCCGGCAGCCTGGTGATGGTCGCCCGCGATGGCGGTCGGCCATTGCTGATCGAGGTGCAGGCGCTGGTCGATCGCAGCCGGGCGGCCTCGCCGCGGCGAGTCGCGCAGGGCGTGGACGTCAATCGGCTCTCGATGTTGCTGGCGATCCTCAGCCGCCACGCTGAGCTGTCGCTCTGCGACCACGATGTGTTCGTCAATCTGGTCGGGGGCATCGAAATCGCCGAGACGGCGACTGATCTGCCGCTGGCGCTCGCGCTGGCCTCGAGTTTGCGCGCCCGCGCGCTGCCGCCGTCACTCGTCGCCTACGGCGAGCTCGGACTCACGGGCGAGGTGCGGCCCGTGGTCCACGGCGAGGAGCGGCTGCGCGAGCTGGGCAAGCTCGGCTTCAGCAGCGCGATTCTGCCGCGCGAGAACCTGCCGCGTACTGCGCTGCCCGGCATGACGCTGCACGGCGTCGCCAGTATCGCCGAGGCGCTCGCGGCCGCCTTCGGCCCTTAGGCGGAGGCCGAGGCCGGAACGGGCCCCGGCGCCAGGCGCACACGCACGGTGCGGATCGCGTTGTCGGCGATCTGCAGAATCTCGAACTCGTAGTCCCCGATGCGCAGCGCCGTGCCCGGGGTCGGAATGGTTTCGAGTTTCTCGAGCAGCAGGCCGTTGAGGGTGCGCGGTCCGAGCGCGGGTAATTGCCAGCCGAGGGAGCGGTTGAGCGCGCGGATGGTCGCGCTGGCATTCACGAGCCAGTTGCCGGCCGCATCGCGGCTGACGTCCTTGTGCGTGACCGCGGCCGGGTCGGTCGTGAATTCACCCACGATCTCCTCGAGTATGTCCTCGAGCGTGACCAGCCCCGAGATGTCGCCGTACTCATCGACGACGAAGGCGAGACGGCGCCGGGTACGCTGAAATTGCGCCAGCTGTTGTGTGAGCGGCGTGCCCTCGGGCACGAAGTAGGGTTCGCGCGAGGCGGCGATCTCCATGAGGCGCTCGCGGTTCAGCGTGCCGCGCGCAAGCTCCTGCGCAACCCGCTTCATGTGCAGCACGCCCGCCAGATTGCTGAGCGTGCCGTCGTAGACGGGCAGGCGCGAATGCGGCGTCTGGCGCAGGCGCTCGAGTATGTCCTCCCAGTTCATCGCGATATCGATGGCGGAGATTTCCTGGCGTGGAATCATGATGTCATTGACGCTCACGCGCTCGAGATCCAGGATCGAGAGCAGCATCTGGCGGTGCCGCTGCGGCACCAGCGCGCTGGCCTCAGCGACCACCGTGCGCAGCTCATCGGTCGACAGTGCCTGGGTCGCATAGGTGCGACGGGTGACGCCGACCACGCGCAGGAAGCCGCGCGCGAGGTGATTGGTCATCCAGATCACCGGTGAGCTGACCCACAGCAGGACCAGGTAGATATACGCCGAGCCCAGTGCGACGCTCTCCGTGTAGACGGCGGCGAAGATCTTGGGCGCGAGCTCGCAGAACACGATCACCACGATAGTGAGCAGTACCATCATGAACGGCAACGCCAGGCGCTCTCCGGTGCGCTGCGCCAGCAGTGTGGCCACGGTCGAGGCGGCGACGCTGGCGAGCGCGAGCACCACGAGATTGGCGCCAAGCCAGCGGTCGGGCTGCGCCAGCAGCTTCTCGAGCAATAGCGCGCGGCGCTCGCCGCGGCTGGCACGATTGCGGATGCGGTAACGATTCACCGAGAGCATTGCCACTTCGGTGCCCGAGGAGAAGGCGATGACGATCAGTAGCGCCAGCAGAATCAGGATCAGAACGATCGTCGGCGCGTTGTCCACGAGGTCCTTATAATGGGTCATCCGAGAGCTGTATAGGGCGGCGTGGCCGCACCCCCGCACGATGTTCGATAAGCTGACCGAGCGCCTGGCCGCCGCCGTACAGGGCCTGCGCGGGCGCGGCCGCGTGACCGAGGACAACGTCGCCGAGACCTTGCGCGAGGTGCGCCTGGCGTTGCTCGAGGCCGATGTGGCGCTGCCGGTGGTCAAGAGCTTCACCGAGAGCGTCAAGGCACGGGCGCTCGGCGCCGAGGTGGCCACGAGCCTGACACCCGGTCAGGCCTTCATCGGCATCCTGCACCGCGAGATGGTGGCGCTGCTCGGTGAGAGCCAGTCCGGCTTCGCGCTCAATGTGCAGCCGCCGCAGGTGGTTCTGCTCGCCGGCTTGCAGGGTGCGGGCAAGACCACGACAGCCGGCAAGCTGGCGCTCTGGCTCAAGCAGACGCATCGCCGCCGGGTACTGCTCGTGAGCACGGACGTGCGCCGTCCGGCGGCGATACTGCAGCTCGAGCGGCTCGCGCAGAGCGTCGGGGCTGATTTCTTCCCCAGCGCCGCCGGCGAGGATCCCGCCACCATCGCGCGTACCGCGCTCGAAGCCGCACGGCGCGGCGTCTACGAGACCCTGATCATCGATACCGCGGGGCGGCTGCACATCGATGCCGAACTCATGGCGGAGGTGCAGGCGATCGATCGGGCGGCCGGCGCGCACCAGCGCCTGTTCGTGGTCGACGCGATGTCGGGCCAGGACGCGTTGAATTCGGCGCGCGCCTTCAGCGCTGCGCTGGACTTGACCGGAATCATCCTGAGCAAGGCCGACGGCGACGCCCGCGGCGGTGCGGCGCTGTCAGTACGCGCCGTGACCGGCAAGCCGATCATCTTCCTCGGGGTAGGTGAGAAGCTCGAGGCGTTGCAACCCTTCGATCCCGAGCGCATGGCCACCCGCATTCTCGGCATGGGCGATGTGGTGTCGCTGGTCGAGGATATGCAGCGCCAGGTCGACGTCAACCAGGCCGAGAAGCTGGCGCGCAAGGTCGCTTCGGGCAAAGGTTTCAATCTGCTGGACCTGCGCGAGCAACTCGAGCAGGTGCGCCGGCTCGGGGGTATGAGTGCCGTCATGGACAAACTGCCGGCCCAGCTCGCCGGCCGCGCGCCGGTGCCCGGGGCACAGGCCGACCGTGAGCTCAAGCGCCAGATCGCGATCATTGATTCGATGACCCGTCAGGAGCGCGTGCGCGCAGGTGTCATTGACGGTTCGCGCCGGCGTCGCATCGCCGCGGGCGCCGGCGTCCAAGTGCAGGACGTGAACCGCTTACTCAAGCAATTCATGGAGATGCAGAAGCTCATGAAAGGCATGAAGGGCGGCAAACTCGGCCGGTTGATGGCTGGGCTGCGCAGCGGCATGCCGCCGAACCTGCCGCGGGGACGCTAGCAGTCCGGCCGACCTTCGGGAGCCGCGGTGGCGCTCGCCCGCCGGGCCTATTCATAAGCCTTTATTCTGGCGCCTGTTTTGCGTAGAATCCGCGCTCTTTTTTGACCCCTGCAGTACACAGACTATGGTAACGATTCGTTTGACGCGGCGCGGTGGCAAGAACCAGCCCTTCTATCACGTGGTGGTCACGGACAGTCGCGAGCGCCAGGGTGGCTCGAGCCTCGAGCTCGTGGGCTATTTCAACCCGGTGGCGCGCGGCAAGGACACGCGATTGAAGCTCGATCTGGAGCGTATTGATCATTGGCTCGCCCTGGGCGCGCAGCAGTCCGATCGGGTGCGAACCCTGGTCGCGAAGCACCGCCGTGAGCTTGCCCCGCAGGCCGCCGCCGCCTGAATCGCTACGTCGTACTCGGCCGCATCGTCGCCTCCCATGGTTTGCGCGGCTGGGTGAGGGTGCAGTCCTACACCGAACCGCCCGAGTCGCTGCTGCAGTATCGCCATTGGCGTTTGCGCCGTGCGGGAGCGGGCGAGCAGGCAGCGGAGCGTACGCTGGCCGTGTTGCACTCGCAGTGGGACGGACATTTGCTGCGTGTGGCGCTCGAGGGGCTGCAGGACCGCGAGGGCGCCGAGGCGCTGCGCGAGTTTGAGATCGTGATCGAGCGCGAGGCGCTGCCGGCCGTCGCCGCCCATGAGTACTACCGCGATGACCTGCTGGGTTTTGAGGTGCGCAACACCGAGGGCGTGGTTCTGGGGACCTTGCAGCATTTCCTCGCGACCCCGGCGATCACGGTCATGGTGGTGAGCGGGGAGCGCGAATACACCGTGCCGGCCGGACCGCCGCATTTGAAGCGCGTGGATCTGGAGCGGCGCGAGATCGAGGTGGATTGGCCGGCGGATTTTTGAGGACCCGGTGCGCATCGAAGTCGTCACGCTGTTTCCGGCGCTCATCGCCGACGCGCTGCGCTATGGCGTGCTCGCGCGCGCCGTGGAGCGCGGCTTGCTCAGCGTGGGAAGCGAAGACCCGCGTGCGCACACCGAGGACGCGCATCGAACGGTCGACGATCGGCCCTATGGGGGCGGCCCGGGGATGGTGCTCAAGCCCGAACCGCTCTGCGCGGCCATCGAGGCAGCACGGCGGCGCTTGCCCGCGGGCAGTGTGCGCGTCGCCCTCGGAGCGCAGGGCGAACCACTGACGCAGCGGCGGGTAGCCAGCCTCGCGCGACTGCCGGGCCTGGTGCTGATTGCCGGGCGCTACGAGGGCATCGATGAGCGCGTCATGGCGCTGGCGGTCGACCAGGAGGTCTCGATCGGCGATTATGTGCTCTCGGGCGGCGAGTTGCCGGCGCTGGTGCTGATCGATGCGCTGGCGCGGCTGTTGCCGGGCGCACTCGGCGATGAGCGCTCGAGCGCTCAGGACTCGTTTGCCGATGGGTTGCTGGACTGGCCGCACTACACGCGGCCCGAGGTGTACGCGGGCGTGCGCGCACCGGACGTGCTGTGCTCGGGCGATCACGCCGCGATCGAGCGCTGGCGTCGCAAGCAGAGCCTCGGGCGCACCTGGTTGCGGCGGCCGGATTTGTTCAACAGCAGGCCGCTCGATGCGGAGCACCGGCTACTGCTGGCGGAATTTTTGACGGAGCAGCGCGACGGCGCGCAACGGTGAATGAGGTAACGACTATGAACAACATCATCCGCATACTGGAAGCCGAGCGCATGACGCGCACGGTGCCTGAATTCAAGCCCGGCGACACGGTCGTGGTGCAGATCAAGGTCGTCGAAGGCGATCGCGAGCGCATTCAAGCCTACGAGGGTGTCGTCATTGCGCGCAGCAATCGCGGTTTCAATTCTTCCTTCACGGTGCGCAAGGTCTCGCATGGCGAGGGCGTGGAGCGAACCTTCCAGACGCACAGCCCCAGCATCACCGAGATTGCGGTGAAGCGCCGCGGCAGCGTGCGACGGGCCAAGCTCTATTACTTGCGCGCACGCACGGGCAAGGCCGCGCGCATCGAGGAAAAGGTCTAGCGCACCCGGCGCTCGGCACCGAATGCACGCTGTAGTCCGTATTCTCCATGGCGTGTGGCACGGGCTCGATGCGCTGCGCCGCTTTCTGGAACTGCTGGTGCTGCTCGCGCTGCTCGGCCTCGCGATCGGCGCGTTGCGCCAGGCGAGTCCGCGGGTGCCCGAGAAGGCGGCGCTGGTCGTACGGCCCTCGGGCGATATCGTCGAGCAGCTCAGCGGCGAGCCGTTCGAGCGCGCCCTCGGAGAAGTCCAGGGCAATGCGCAGCCGCAGACGCTGCTCTGGGACCTGACCACGGCAATCCGGGCCGCGGCGGCCGATGCGCGCATCGGCGCTCTGCTCATCGACACCGACGACATGGGCACTACCGGTCAGGTCAAGCTCGAGGAACTGGCCGGCGCCATCGCTGAATTCCGTCGCAGCGGCAAGAAGGTCATCGCCCGCGGCAGCTATTACCTGCAGGGCCAGTACTATCTGGCGGCGCAGGCCGATGAGATCTACCTCGATCCCTTCGGTTTCGTCTTGCTCGATGGCTACGATCGTTACCGCATGTTCTTCAAAGATGCGTTCGACAAGCTCGGCGTCGACATGCATCTGTTTCGCGCCGGCAAATTCAAGAGCGCGGCTGAGAACTTCACGCGCCACGACATGTCGAGCGAGGACCGCGAGGAGAGCGAGGCGTATCTGGGCGCGCTCTGGCGCGGCTACTGCCGCGCGATCGCCGCCGCGCGCAAACTGCCGGACGACGCCGTGGTGCAGTACGCGAGCCACTATGTCGAGGCGGTCAGCGCCGCCGACGGCGACAGCGCCAAGGTAGCCAAGGACGCTGCGCTCGTCACCGAGCTGAAGACCGTGCCGCAGGTCGATGATCGCCTCATCGAGCTGGTCGGCGCTGACGACAGCAGTAAATCATTTCGACAGATTTCAGTGGCCGATTACCTGCGCGCCACGCGGGCCGACGATAAGCTGCGCGGCAAGGGGCAGGCGGTCGGAGTCGTCGTGGCCAGCGGCGAGATACTCGACGGCAAGCAGCCGCCGGGCACGATCGGCGGCGAGTCCACCGCGCAATTGCTGCGCCAGGCGCAGCGGGACACGGACATTCGCGCCGTGGTGCTGCGCGTGGACAGCCCAGGCGGCAGCGTGCTCGCCTCGGAGCAGATCTATCGCGAGGTGCGCGCTCTGAAGCAGGCCGGCAAGCCGGTCGTGGTGTCCATGGGCGATGTCGCCGCCTCCGGCGGTTACTACATCGCCGCGCCCGCGGACGAGATCATCGCCAGCGCCAATACGATCACTGGATCGATCGGCGTATTTGCGAGTATTCCGACATTCAGCCGCAGCCTCACGAAAGTGGGCATCAACGTCGACGGGGTTGGCACCACGCCCCTGTCCGGCGCGCTGCGCCTGGATCGGCCGCTCTCGGCCGGTGCCGATAAGTTGTTGCAAAGCACGGTCGATCACAGCTATGAGCAGTTTCTGCTGCGGGTTTCCAACGGCCGGGGCAAGAGTCGCGATGCGATCGATGCGATCGCGCAGGGCCGGGTCTGGGCCGGGGTCGATGCGCTGCCCATCGGGCTCGTCGATCGTCTCGGCGGCTATCAGGACGCGGTCAAGGCAGCGGCCACGCGGGCGGGGATCAAGGGTGCCTACGGCGTGCGGCGCATCGAGCCCGAGCTGAGCTGGACGCAGCAGCTGTTGCTGCAGGTGCGTAGCAGCGGCGCCCGGGTGCTCGAGCGCCTGGGTGGGCTGCATAACGACATGAGTGCACTGGTGCAGCGTCTGCAGCCGCTGGATCGCGAAGTCTCGCGCTGGGCGCGGCTTACGGCGCCGCACACGGTCTACGCCTACTGCTTCTGCGCCATCGAATAGCGCTCGCCGCGCGACGGCCGATATCGCGCAGGCTCGCTCAACGCAGCGTGGTGAAGACCGTGGCGCTCTCCGGACGCAGATCCCTCCAGGTCGCGTCCTCTTCGAACTCGATGCTGCACAGACCGGCCGTGCGCAGCTCGAGATTGCCCCCGCCGCGATGGAACTGCCGCGCCAGCGCGCTCAAGGCGGGGTTGTGGCCGACCATGAGCACGGTGCTGAGACTCTCCTGGCAGCCCCGCAGCGGCAACCACAGCGCCTCGAGGCTGCCGAGGTACAGCGCGGGTTCGAAGCTCAGCTCATGGGAGATGTCGAGCTCGGCGGCGAGGATGATCGCCGTTTCCCGGGTGCGCACCGCCGGGCTGACCAGCAGCGCATCGATGCGCAAGCCGGCCATGGTGAGGCATTGCGCCGCATCGAGTGCCTCGGTGCGACCGCGCAGACTCAACGCCCGTTCGACATCCGGCAGACCGGGCCGCGCGGCTTCGGCCTCCGCGTGACGCAACAGCGCGAGCCGCTTCATGGCTGTACCGACGCTACCAGGTCATCCCCGTCTGCAAACGCGCGACCTCCGACATCATGGACTGGCTCCACGGTGGGTCGAAAGTCAGGGAGACGGCAACGTTCCCGACGGTCGGAATGGTGGCGAGCTTTTCCTTGACGTCCTGCACCAGCACATCGCCCATGCCGCAGCCCGGGGCCGTGAGAGTCATGGTGACGCTGATGTCGCGCGTGTGATCCTTGCCGGGTTCGACCTTGCATTCGTAGACCAGACCCAGATCCACAATGTTGATCGGGATCTCGGGATCGAAGCAGCCTCGCATCTGCTGCCAAGCCAGCTCGCGCACGTCCTCCTCGGTCGCATCGGGCGGTAGCTGCGGCGGGCGCAGCACTTCCTTGCCTATGGCATCGGCCTGCTCACCGGGGAGGCGATAGAGATTGCCTTCGATATAGAGCGTGAAGCTGCCGCCCAAGGCTTGGGTGATATAGCCGGCCAGGCCGAGTTTGAGCGTGATGGCCTGTCCGCCGGGCACCATGACGGCCTCCACGTCCCGCTGGATGACGACCGGCTCGTTTTCGTAGGCCCGCATGCTTTACTCCGTGGACACCGGTGCGCTCGTGTGGGCCAGTGCCGCATTCAGCGTGTGCCAGCACAAGCTCGCGCATTTGACCCGTGCCGGGAATTCCGCCACGCCCCCGAGCGCGGCGAGCTTGCCCAGATCGCGGCCGCCCGGACTGGCGCGGCCCGTGAGCAATGCATGCACATCGCCATAGAGCTGCTCGATCTCCTCGCGCCTGCGTCCCTTCACGGCCTCGCTCATCATTGAAGCCGCGGCGAGCGATATCGCGCAACCCTGTCCCTCGAAGCGCAGATCAGCGACCCGATCGCCCTGCATGCGCAGCGTGATGTCGAGCGTGTCGCCGCAGAGCGGATTGCGTCCGGCGGCCGAAGCATCCGCCGGATCGAGCCGGCCGAAATTTCGCGGGCTGCGATTGTGGTCGAGGATGACCTCGCGATAGAGTTCCTTCAAATCCATGAGTGCAAATCCATCGGTGCGCCACCTTGTGACTTTAGCCGAATACCTCGAGCACCTTGTGTAGCCCCTGCACCAGGCGCTCGACGTCGTGCGTGTTGCTGTAGCAGCCGAATGAGGCGCGCGCCGTGGCCGCCAGACCGTAGTACTGCATGAGCGGCATGGCGCAGTGATGGCCCGTGCGGATGGCGATGCCCTCGCTGTCGAGTATCGTGCCGATGTCGTGCGGATGAATGCCCTCGAGCGTGAAGGAGATCACCGCCGCCTTCTCCGGGGCCGTGCCGATCAGACGCAGTCCCGGTAGCGTCGCCAGACGCGCGCTCGCGAGATTCAGCAGCGCGTGCTCGTGCGCCGCGATCGCCTCGCGGCCCAGGGCCTCAACATACTCGAGCGCCGCGCCCAACCCGATCGCGCCGGATATGTTCGGCGTGCCGGCCTCGAATTTCCACGGCAGATCATTATAGGTGGAAGCCTCGATGCTGACGGAGAGGATCATGTCGCCGCCGCCCTGCCAGGGGGGCATCGCCGCCAACAGGGATTCGCGCCCATAGAGCACGCCGATACCGGTCGGACCGTAGACCTTGTGAGCGGAGAACGCGTAGAAATCGCAGTCGAGCGCTTGCACATCGACCAGCGCGTGCGGAACGGCCTGGGCGCCGTCGAGCAGTACCGGTATGCCTTGCGCATGCGCGAGGCGCACGATCTCCTGGACCGGCAGCACGGTACCGAGCGCATTGGACACGTGCGCGAGCGCCACCAGGCGCGTGCGCGCATTGAGCAGCCACGTGAACGCCTCGAGGTCGAGCTCCCCCGCGGCCGTGAGCGGCGCGGCACGCAGCTTGGCGCCGGTCGCGGCGCAGATCATCTGCCAGGGCACGATGTTGGCGTGATGCTCCAGATGCGAGATGAGCACCTCGTCGCCCGGCTTGAGCGCGCCGCGGCCCCAGCTGTTGGCGACCAGATTGATCGCCTCGGTGGTACCGCGCACGAACACGATCTCGCGGGTGGAGCGGGCGTTGATAAAGCGCCGTACCGTCTCGCGCGAGCCCTCGTACGCTTCGGTCGCCCATTGGCTCAAGCTGTGTACGCCACGATGCACGTTCGCGTGCAGAGCGGTCTCGTAGTGTTCGATGGCGCGCAGCACCGGCCAGGGGCGCTGCGAGGAGGCCGCGCTGTCCAGATATACCAGCGGCTTGCCGTTGATCGTGCGCGAGAGGATCGGGAATTCGGCGCGCACGCGCGCGACATCGAAGCGCGGCAGCATCACGGCGGGATTGGCGCTCATGGCAGCACTTCCATGGCCGGGACATCCTGCAACTGTCCGGCCGCGACGCCCTCGGCCTGCGCGCGCAATTCCGGCAGCGCGATCTCGCGCAGCACGTCGCCCAGAAACGCCCATTTGAGCAGCCCGCGTGCGCTGTGCCGATCGATGCCGCGGGCGAGCAGATAGAACAGCAGATTCTCATCGAGCCGGCCCGTGGTCGCGCCGTGCGAGGCGCGCACCTCGTCGGTATTGATCTCGAGGTGTGGCCGCAGATCGATTTCGGCGCCATCGCCTTCGATCAACCCACGGAGCGACTGGCGCGCGTGGGAGCCCGGTGCGGTGGCCGCGATATGGATATGGCCGCTGAAGGCGAGGCGGGCGCGCTCCTCGGCGATGCCGCGAAAGACCTCATCGGTGCGCGTATCGGCCGCGGCATGTTCCACGCTGAGCGCGGTATCCTGCACCTGCTCACCCCGGCCGGCCGCAATGGCCTGCCAGTCGAGCGCCGCGCCACGGCCGTTCAACTGCACGCGCGCGCTGGTGCGTGCGGTGCCGGCGCCGAAGCTCATGGCGCATACGCTGTAGTGCGCCTGGGCTGCGAGCCGCGCCCAGAGCGTATCGCTGAAGGCGGTCTCGCGACTGCATTGCTGCAGCCGGTAGTGTCGCAATTGCGCGCCGGGGCCGACATCGATCGTGACGTTGCAGGCCACCAGCGCCGCGGCATCGGCGGCTCCGAGATGGCGTTCGATGAGCTGCAGACGGCTATCCCGCGCGAGCTGCAGCTGGAGGCGCGGATAGACCGCGCCGCCCGCCGCGGCCGGACTCGTGAGGAACAGGACTTCGATGCGTGCCTCGCCACGCACCTGCAGACGTGCGGCGTCGCTCGCGAACATGTCGCACAGCAACCCCAGGCGCAGCTCAGCGGGCCAGCACCATTGCGCCGCCTCGGCAGAGCCGCTCGGCGGTTGCCAGCTTCGCTCGCCGCCAAGCTGGACGCCATCCAGAAAGATCAACCGCTCGAACCCGGGCACCAATGGCGGCAACGCGCCCGAGCGCTGAAGCGCCGCGAGCGTGGCCGCCGCGTCCTGGCGTGGGCTCGCCGCGGGCCGGTAGGCCGGAAGACGCTCGAAGGCGCGCAGATTCGCATAGCGCCAGTGCTCATCGCGTATCGATGGCCAGCCGATGTCGGCCAGCAGGCCGGCCGCGCGCGCGCGCGCAGCGTGTGCTTGAGCGTCGCCAGGCAGGCTGTCGGCCACGGCCCGGTAGTCGTGCAGCACACGATCGAGGACCGTGGGGCGCAGCGCTGTGGCAGAGGTGCTCATCATCGTCGGCTCAGGCCGCGGCCTGCTCGACCAGCCAGTCGTAGCCGCGCCGCTCGAGCTCCAGCGCCAGAGCGCGATCGCCGCTGCGCACGATGCGCCCGCGCGCGAGCACGTGCACGAAGTCCGGCACCACGTGGTCGAGCAAGCGCTGATAGTGGGTCACGAGCACGACCGAGCGCTCGGGGCCGCGTAGCGAATTGATGCCGTTGGCCACCACTTTGAGGGCGTCGATATCGAGACCCGAGTCGGTCTCATCCAGCAGCGCCAGCTTCGGCTCGAGCACCAGCATCTGCAGGATCTCGTTGCGCTTCTTCTCACCGCCCGAGAAACCCTCGTTCACGGCGCGGCCGAGGAAGCTCTCATCGATCTGCATCAGGTGCGACTTGGAGCGCACCAGCGCCAGGAATTCAAAGGCATCGAGCTCTGACTGACCGCGCTCGCGACGGGCCGCATTGAGCGCCGCCTTGAGCAGATAGGCGTTGTTGACCCCCGGTATCTCGACCGGATATTGAAAGCCGAGGAACAGGCCGGCTCGGGCCCGCGCTTCGGGCGCGAGAGCAAACAGATCGCGCCCCTCGAAGCTGGCGCTGCCCGAGATGATCTCGTAGCCGGGCCGTCCCGCCAGCACGTAGGCCAACGTGCTCTTGCCCGAGCCATTCGGTCCCATGATCGCGTGCACCTCGCCGGCCCGCACGCTCAAGGACACGCCGTTGAGCACCTTCTGGCCGCCGACCTGCACCTGCAGGTCGCGCACCTCGAGCATGGGCGCGGCGCCCGCCTGCACACCGTTCTCGGCGGCGGCGCTCATCCGACCGCGCCTTCGAGACTGACCGCCAGCAAATTCTGAGCTTCCACTGCAAATTCCATTGGTAACTCTTTGAATACTGAGCGGCAAAATCCGCTGACGATCATGTTAACCGCATCCTCGGAACCGATCCCGCGCTGCAGGCAATAGAACAGCTGCTCCTCGCTGATGCGCGAGGTGCTCGCCTCGTGCTCGACGATGGCGCTGGGATTGCGCACTTCCAGGTACGGAAAGGTATGCGCGCCGCATTGCTTGCCCATGAGCAGCGAATCGCATTGCGTGAAGTTACGCGCGCCGGTGGCAGAGGGCAGGATCTTGACCAGTCCCCGATAGGCATTCTGACCGTGTCCGGCCGAGATGCCCTTGGAGATGATGGTGCTGCGCGTGTTGGCGCCGATATGAACCATCTTGGTACCGGTGTCGGCCTGCTGATAGTGGTTGGTCGTCGCCACGGAATAGAACTCGCCGATGGAGTTCTCACCGCGCAGGATGCAGCTGGGGTATTTCCACGTGATCGCCGATCCGGTCTCCACCTGCGTCCATGAGATGTGTGCGTTGCGGCCGCGGCATTCACCACGCTTGGTCACGAAGTTATAGATGCCCCCGCGACCCTGCTCGTCGCCCGGATACCAGTTCTGCACAGTCGAGTACTTGATCTGCGCATCGTCGAGCGCAATGAGTTCGACCACCGCCGCGTGCAGCTGGTTCTCATCGCGCATCGGCGCCGTGCAGCCTTCCAGATAGCTCACGTGGCTGCCCGCATCGGCGATGATCAGCGTGCGCTCGAACTGCCCCGTGTTCGCGGCGTTGATGCGAAAATAGGTCGACAGCTCCATCGGGCAACGCACGCCGGGCGGCACATACACGAACGAGCCGTCGGTAAATACCGCGGAATTCAGCGTTGCATAGAAATTATCGGTGTAGGGCACGACGGTGCCCAGATACTGCTCGAGCAGCGCCGGGTGGCGCTGCACGGCCTCGGAGAACGGACAGAATATGACCCCCGCGGCCGCCAGCCTTTCCTTGAAGGTGGTCGCGACCGAGACGCTGTCGAATACCGCGTCGACCGCAACGCCGGCGAGGCGCGCGCGCTCATGTAAGGGCACTCCGAGCCGGTCATAGGTGGCCAGCAGCTTTGGATCGACCTCGGCCAGGCTCTTGGGTCCGCCGCCCGGTTGCTTGGGCGCGGAATAGTAGGAGATTGCCGCGTAGTCGATGGGCTTGTAGCGCAGATGGCCCCAGTGCGGTTCGCGCATGCCTTGCCAGTGATTCAGTGCCTTCAGGCGCCAATCGAGCAGGAACTGCGGCTCGCGTTTCTTACGCGAGATGAGCCGCACGACGTCCTCATCGAGCCCCGGCGGTACGGTGTCGGAGTCGATATCGGTGATAAAGCCGTGCTGGTAGCTGCGCTTGACCAGGGCATCGAGATCCGCCGTACTCATACCGGCTCGCGCTTGAGGCTGCGGCTCGCGATCGCGCCGAGTGCAACCGGTATGCCGCGATCGAGCACCGAATAGCGGTTCGCGGCCGAACCGAGCCCAGCCAGTTCGACCAGCGTGATCTCCTGCAGCGAGCGCCGAATGGCGAGGTTCACGCGCTGCCAGGCATGGCCGACGCGGCAGGTGCGCTCGATGCCGCAGTGGCTGGACGAACTCGCGCACTCGGTGAGCGCCACGGGGCCCTCGAGCGCATCGAGGATTTGAGCGGCCGTGACCTCCGCAGGCGCTCGGGCGAGGGTGTAGCCTCCCGCCGAGCCCCGGGTGGAGAGCACCAGTCCCTGCCGGTGCAGCTGTTTGAGCAATTTGGACACGGTGGGGCCGGCCAAGTGGGTTTCGAGGGCAACCTGGGCCGCGGTGAAGCGGCGCCCGGGCTCGGACGCCATCCGCGCGAGGATTACGGTGGCGTAATCGGTGAGTTTGCTAATGCGCAGCATGGGTACTTCCTTTATGTAGGACTATTTTAGTGCCATATGAGGAAAATGAGAAGTGCCCGGACCCGGGCCGGCAGGGCAGCCGCGCGCATGCCGGACACAGGGCTTTGGTATATTGCCGCCCCAACATTCGGAGGATCGGGCTATGTCGAACAGCGATCTGGAACGTGTCGCCGCCGCCATGGTGGCGAAAAACAAGGGCATCCTGGCCGCAGATGAGAGCAATGCCACGTGTACCAAGAAATTCGAGAAGTTCGGCATCGAATCGACCGAAGAGAACCGGCGCGCCTACCGCGATCTGTTATTCACCACCCCCGATGTGGCGCAATGGATCAGTGGGGTGATTCTCTATGATGAAACCATTCATCAGAAGACCGGTGCTGGCGTAGCGTTCCCGGATTATCTGAGCGCGCTCGGCATCGTGCCGGGCATCAAGGTGGACACCGGCGCCAAGGCGCTGGCGCACTTTGCGCACGAGACCATCACGGAGGGTCTGGACGGGCTGCGCGAGCGGCTGGCGGACTACTACAAGCTCGGTGCGCGCTTCGCCAAATGGCGCGCGGTCATCGATATCGGGGCCGGTATTCCGACGCGCTTCGCGATCGAGGCCAACGCCCATGCGCTCGCACGCTACGCGGCGCTGTGCCAGGAACAGAACATAGTGCCCATCGTCGAACCCGAAGTGCTGATGGATGGCGCCCATACGATAGAGCGCTGCGAAGAGGTGACCGACGCGGTGCTCGGGGAGGTGTTCGCGCAACTCCAGCGCCACCGCATTCACCTCGAGGGCATGGTCTTGAAGCCCAATATGGTGATCTCAGGCAAGAAGTGCCCGACCCAGGCCAGCCCCGAGCAGGTGGCCGCTGCCACCGTGCGCACTCTCAAGCGCCATGTGCCGAGCGCCGTGCCCGGGATCGCCTTTCTCTCCGGCGGGCAGAGTCCGACTGAGGCGGCATTGCACCTCTCACTGATGAACCGCGTTGCAGCGCTGCCCTGGCAGCTCACATTCAGCTACGGGCGCGCCCTGCAGGATGCGGCGATAGCCAGCTGGCTTGGCAAAGCCGCAAACGTGCCGGCAGCGCAGCGGCAATTTCACAAATGGGCGCATTTGAACGGCCTCGCTCGCAGCGGCGCATTCCAGTCAGGCATGGAGCAGCAGGCAGCGTGAGCGAGCCAGTTTGAACGATACCTCGCCGGCGCCAGGCGAGCGTGGCGCCGCCGCGGCGCCCACCGAGCTCGATACGCTGATCGACGTGCAGGACGTGGCCTATCAGATTGGTGAGCGCAGCATTTTCAACGGACTGACACTGCGCGTGCGTCGCGGCACGATCACAGCGGTCATGGGACCCTCCGGAACGGGCAAGACCACGCTGTTGCGACTCATCATGGGTCAGATCACCGCACAGAGCGGCCAGGTGCGGGTCTTCGGCGAGGACGTTGCTGCGCTCAAGCGCCCGCAGCTCTATGCTCTGCGCCAGCGCGTCGGGCTGCTGTTCCAGAGCGGCGCGCTGCTCACGGGGCTGTCGGTATTCGAGAATGTGGCCTTTCCGGTGCGCGAGCACGCAAGGCTGCCCGAGTCGGTGCTGCGCGAGC